>Ga0182030_10001603_pt1 | contig 46852 bp, 49 predicted proteins | sample 812S3MmetaG_FD_121299 | JGI IMG/M metagenome (GOLD analysis project Ga0182030, IMG submission 121299) | Permafrost microbial communities from Stordalen Mire, Sweden - 812S3M metaG (Illumina Assembly) | ecosystem: Environmental > Terrestrial > Soil > Wetlands > Permafrost | place: Sweden...
CCCCGGTGACTCCCCCCGGTCAATAAGTCGGGACAAGGAGACGACGAGCCCGGCTTGATTGAGCCCATCGAGGATCCGCTCATAGCCGAGGGGTGGGCTGACAGACCGCCGCCTCGGCTCCCTTCTGCTGTCCACACCTTTCATCGCGCCGTGCGTTGACTGTGTAGCACCTTGCTACCGTAACGCTTTTATGCTGGTCGCCGCTATCGGGGTGAGCGGCGATCAAACGAGGCGTGCATGATGGCGGACGGAAAGAATTTTAACGATGGCCACGATTGGCCGAGAGGCAACAGACGCCGTTCGAGAAGACCGTGAATTGGGAGACGTCGACGCCGGAGGCGCGCCGCGAGGTCATGAGGGCGCACGTTCAACGCAACGATCGGTCTGCCCGTTCGACCGCGCTGAAGCCGAGCCGCAACTCGCCGGCGCCTTCATCAACCAGGCGCGCCCTGTACAAGCCGTTTTCGCTTCCAAATATATAAAGCGCAAGATCTCGGTCCCAAGCCCCCGCCCACAGCGTGCTGAGAGCCGATTGCCCATCCGTCATCGAGAGCGGCCTTATGCTGATTCTTCTGACCGGCTGCTTCATCGTTCAAGCATTGCGCGTAGCTTGAGGTAGAGTCCGCCTCCATACGTTGCCTAACGGTCCGTCGTCTGGCGGCCAATTTCCGGATCTTGGCGCCGCCACTTCCGGGCATCGAGCGCTGCGAAGCCTATTTCAAACATCTCTCGGGCACTCCTGCGCCGCCGCCGTTTTCCACGACGAAGAAGATGACACCTGCCGGCTCGAGGACTGCGCCAATCACGGAGACGCGAGCTATCGTCATGAGCAGATGAGAACGGTTTTGGTCACCTTGGTCAAGGCCCGCCCGTCACTGACCAGGAGCCTTGCGATAACCAAGCGCCGCGATGATCTAATCCGACGCGTGGCCAATAGCTGCAAAAATAAATTTTGAAAAATGGCGCGCACTCCAAAGAAGAGCGCGCCAAAAAGAAGACATGTTTAGCGAATCAAATTAGGATCTTCACGAACCAATTCGTAAGTTGGCCCAGTTTCGCATTGATTACATGGTGGAAACTTGTGCCCTTTCACCATTTTTACTTCATGTGGCTGTTTGTGATTTTTATCATGAACGGCCTTGTAGTATCCCGTTGTTGTACAAGCTTCGCCCTTTTTCGGCATCGTTGCGCTCCCAAATTGAATACGTTGGCTATTGCCTTCCTATCGTCGTCTGTCAAGGCTCGAAATGACGCCATTGATATGCCGAGCGTTTTACGCGTCTCCCCTTCGGCTTTGCGCAAGGGGGACGTGTCGCTAAGCAATAACTGCCCGCAGTTTGAGGACGCCTCTACCTCTAGGCGGCCCTCGAACGGCCCCGGCTGGCGCGAGTTTTCCTTCCGTTGCGCTGGTCGGAGCCTTAATTCAGCGCAAAGACTGAAAGGGCGCTGGAAGACTTAGAGCCGAAATTAGCGACACCCGCCGCTTGTATGGCGGCGGGCGATCGCAGCGGAGTAGTCCTGTCGATAAATGAAACGCCTGAGATCCGGAGCATCTGTCAATTTCTCGTCCGTCAGCCTCACCCGTTTTGCGATATTCCAGCGGCGAAGTCCTATTGCTTCGTGTTCACCGAAATAGTTTCCAGAAATCCAATGCGAACGAATGGAAACCTGGCTATCTGATCGAGGGACAGGCTGCCAAAAAGACATTGAAAGCTAGGTCATTGCGCTTGTTTCCTCAAACTCTGAAACGAGTTCGGATGAACCGTCATCGAACGATTGGAAACCGCCGGAAAGAACGCGCTGTTCAACTTACCCCGCCTCGCCCCATCCCCTGCCCCCGGCGCTCGAGCCAGTTCGGCAGCACGTCACTTGGCCTAGCGGCGCAGGCTAAACATCGAGATCCAGTCCGATGCCGCCGAGATCGTAACCGGAACCATTCGTATCCCTCTCCAGTTAATGAGCGACGGTACATAAGGAGGTCGCCATGCTCACGCTCTTAATTGGTATCCTGGTTATTGTCGTGATCGGCGCGATCTTGTTTTGGGTCATCGATAGGTTCTGTCCCGAAGCGCGGCTAGGACAGCTTCTCAAGCTGCTCGTGGTGCTGATCTGTTTGGGAGCGATATTGAACCGGTTAGCTCCGCTGCTGGGGTATTCGCCGCTTTTGTGATGGCCTGCCGTTAGGATTGAACTGGGCGGCCGAGGTCGCGCATATTGCCGAGGGACATAGGAGGGCCCGTGTATGGAGTTGGCATAGCGGCAATCTAGCCCATGCGGGCGCTGTCGCCGTCCCCTCGTCACCGCTCAACTTGCCGCCTGACGCCGCTGGCCTAGCTTCTTGGCCATGCCATGGCTAGGCCTGCTCACGGCGCCGAAGTCTGAACTCGGGCGATTCTCTCGGCGGTTGCCCGAACGCGCCCTGCTCGTCTCGCTTGGCTGCTTCCTATTGGCTTGGCCGCCCGCCTTCGCCCAGACCAAGTGTTAGGCGCCCCTAGAGCATGTTCCGAAAAAGTTGATCGACTTTTTCGATCAGAACATGCTCCAACTCATTAGATCTGGAGCGAGTTCTTTTCGATCGGATGATTCCATCCGATCGGAACGCGCTCTAAGTCTCGGGAACATCGAATAAAACGCCTGATCCAACTAGGCGACATGGCGACGTGTGGATCACGCCGGATTAATTGGCCAAACATGTGCCTGTCAACCGGCGTTGAACTTTGACCCGAGCAACTCGCCGTCCGGCAAAGCAACTCCATCAAAAGCGGTCCGCCGAGTTTAAAATACGTAAGCTATAATTCACGGTCCTTCCTGAAGAGGCTAAGTCGTCAAGGATTTAGTATCGGACATAAGCCACCCTCTGAGCGTCACTCGCAACCTGGATGACGACGGGCATGGTTCAATTATTCCGCACGGCTCTGTATCGCCGAATCGAACTCTATTCATTCGAGCGGTCGCTTTACGTATCGACGCTTGTGCCCACGGCTGCAGTCGTGGCCTATGGAATGCTCGTTTTTGTCAATAGCGCCTATAGCACAGATGCCGATTCAACGGCTAATCAACGTTCTCGCGCGAGCGAATTCACTTTAGAATATGCGGACGGCAACAAAGCCATCTTCAGGAACGACGACGGACGTTGGATCGTCACGATTGGATCTTCTCTTTCATCCGCGGGCCATGTCGTGTCAATTGAAAAGCAAGATGGCCATTGGACGGTCACTACAGACAAGCGCCAAAGTTTCATGCAGCACTAGAACATATTTCTAGTGCTTTCCTGATCGTCAGTCGCGCTGCCGTGCAGAACTTGTCCCATAGCGCATCCTTCCAGTCTCGCGACAAGAATGCACCATCAAAACCCGGGATCAAATATTTCGTTCAAACGCGCGCCGGTCAAGGCGAGCAACGCGCCTATTTGACCGAACAGATCGCCCTTTTGATTGAGAACGATCGCGTATCCGTCGAGATCGGCGAATCGGATGAACCGATGCCGGTCCACTTCGCCTACCGGCGCGACATCAACATCGAGGCGAATGTCGCGACGCACAGCTAGACGCCAGCGGACTGCCCGCTTCGCGACCTCTGCGACACGCCCGACCTCGCCACGATGGACGACGCGATCCGTCAATGGCGCGCTGCGCTTTCGGGTGCCCTATGGCGTGCTGCTGGGCATCTTGGACAAGCCGCTGCATGGAGAGATCAAGCTCGCCGGCATGGCGAGCGAGTTCCACCGCCGGCGGGTCGGCCAGCAACTCGAGATCGGCCTCAACGCGCTTGAGCGGCTGAAATCTCAGGAGCGCGAACGGCTGCATTCGCGCAAGTTGAGGAGCTTTGCCAAAGTCGCATTTCAGTTAGGGCCGCCATGAGATGCGCCCTGGTTATCGTAAAGCTCAAGAGGCGTCGATCACCACCCGAGCAGCTTACGCAAGAGCCCAATGACCCGGATCGAGAGCCAGAGGACGGCGAGCGCCACGAGCCCAAAAACCAGCCAATCGCCTTGCGTATTGAACCGATCCAGAAAATTTTTCTTGAAGCTGTCCCAATATGGGCGCCACCAAGGCGAATTTGGCGGGACCGGAGACTGGCGCTGAAACTGCGGCATGAAAAGATCTCCACTCGTGTTTAAGCTTGCTTGACCCGGCGAATCCCAAACCGCTCCGCCACCCGATAATCCGCGCCGACCTGTCTACCATGGTCCAATTCAATCCATGGCAAGGCAATTTACGCCATGCTTAAGAATGCAGGGACTTTATTTTTGCAAGGAGCGGATTCCGGTCGGGACGCCCTTTCCCATCGATCGTTGGATCGCCAATCACGACGGTGGCCGATCGGGGCCCTTGAGCTGCGCTCGCTCGTGATCCATATATGCGCTCCTCTCCCAATCGAGCTGCTGAGAGACGGCAATGAGTTCACCAACGACTCGACCAGGCGATCCCAAGGGGCTGCCGATCAACCGAATGATCATTATTTTCGGGGTTGTCGGCGCCCTCGGCCTCATCGCCATGGGCGCGCGCCAGCTTATCGGCGCCGTCACCATCAAGACCATACCTATTGTCGGGGAATGGCAAGCCGCCGGCAAGCCGTGGCGGATTGTGTTTCGGCCCGACAAGACGATTGCAAGCTTCCCTGGTCCCGCGCAACCAGGCGCGTCCGCTTCGGGAGGGGGCGTCTACTCGATCGATTATTTTGGAACGCTATGGGTGAAGCTGGATGACGGCAAAACGTACACAGCGACGCTGATGGCCGAGACCCCCAATCGGATCGACCTCATCGACTCCAGCAGCGAAGGCGTCACGGTCTTGGAGCGAGCGTCGCCGGCGCCAAATCCCCCGGATTCGCCGAGGAAGCCTCGAAATTAGCTTCTGCCCGCCGAGCCTCGACGATCCGGCGCGGGTCGAGCCAAAATCAACGCTCCCGCATGGCATAGCCATGGGGCGCGTCCCAGGTTATATGGTCGGCTCCGAGGAGAACCAATGACCGGGCCAGATCGAACATTCAATTCCATGTCGGAAGAAACCCATTTCGGCTTTTCCCGCGTGCCGCTTCGAGACAAGCAGGCGCGGGTCGATGAGGTTTTCCACAAGGTCGCCTCGCGCTACGACCTAATGAACGATCTGATGTCGGCTGGCCTCCACCGGGTCTGGAAAGATATTTTCTCAGCGCGTATCAAGCCCTCGCGGCAAGCCCGGTTTCGTCATCTCGATGTCGCCGGGGGCACGGGCGACATCGCCTTTCGCATCGCTAAGGCGGGTTCACGCCGCACCGAGATTACCGTGCTCGACATCAACGCCGACATGCTGGAGGTCGGACGCCAGCGCGCCGCCAAGCGTCGTTTCGAGGCGAAGCTCGATTTCGTCGAGGCGAACGCTGAAGTCCTGCCTTTCGCCGACAATAGTTTCGACGCCTATACGATCGCCTTCGGCATCCGCAACGTGCCGCGGATCGATCAGGCGCTCGCCGAGGCCCGCCGGGTCCTGAAGCGCGGCGGCCAATTCCTCTGCCTCGAATTCTCCAATGTCGAAATGCCTGTTCTCGACCGGCTCTATGACGTCTATTCCTTTCGCGCCATCCCTTTGCTCGGCCGGCTGGTGACGGGCGACGCGGACTCGTACCGCTATCTCGTCGAATCGATCGCTCGCTTTCCCGACGCCGAAAGCTTTCGCGCCAAAATCGCCGCGGCGGGATTTGAGCGCGCCGCCTTCACGAGGCTGTCCGGCGGAATCGTCGCCATCCATTCCGGCTGGAAGCTTTAGGCGGGATTCGTGCGGTTTTCCTTAGGCTCTCTCCCGCGCCTCGCGCGCGCCGGTTTCGTGCTGGCGCGCGCCGGCGTCTTCAGCGACATCGATCCATCGCTCCTGCCCCCCTCGGCGCGGCTGCCGCTCGCGCTTGCGAAGCTCCTCTCCAGAGGGGTCGCCAGTCCCGGCCTCGCCAATCTTCCGGGCGCGATCGGCCGGCTCGGGCCTTCCTACGTCAAGCTCGGCCAGTTCCTTGCGACGCGTCCCGATGTGGTCGGCGCGGAGGTCGTCAAGCATCTTGAGCTTCTGCAGGACCGGATGGCGCCGTTTCCGCGCGAGGTCGCGATCGCGACGATCGAGGCCGCCTTCGGCCAGCCGCTCAAAACCATTTTCATCTCGTTCGGCGAGCCGGTCGCGGCGGCTTCGATCGCCCAGGTCCATAAGGCGCGGGTGAAGGACGTCAACGGCGAGCGCGACGTCGCCGTGAAGGTGCTGCGTCCGGGCGTCGAGCGCCGCTTCCGGCGCGACCTCGGCGACATGTATTTCGCCGCCCATCTCGCCGAGCGATGGATGTACGAGGCCCGGCGCTTGAAGCCGGTCGAAGTCGTCGACACGCTGGCCCGCTCGGTCAAGATGGAGATGGATTTCCGGCTCGAAGCCGCCGCCGCGTCGGAATTCGCCGAGAATGTCGAAAAGGATCTGGACTTCCGCGTGCCGCGCATCGACTGGGAGCGGACCGAGAAAGAAGTGCTCACCCTCGAATGGATCGACGGAACGCCTTTGTCGGACATCCCGGCGCTCGCCGACAAAGGCTATGATTTGCCCGACCTCGGCCGCGTCGTTATCCAATCTTTCCTGCGCCACGCGATGCGGGACGGATTTTTTCACGCCGACATGCATCAAGGCAATCTCTTCGCCGATGCGCAAGGCCGGCTGACGGCGGTCGATTTCGGCATCATGGGCCGGCTCGGCTTCAACGAACGCCGATTTCTCGCCGAAATCCTCTATGGCTTCATCATGCGCGACTATCGCCGCGTCGCCGAGGTGCATTTCGAAGCCGGCTATGTGCCGCGCATTCACAAGGTCGAGGATTTCGCGCAAGCCATTCGCGCGATCGGCGAGCCCATTCATTCGCGCACGGCCGATCAGATTTCCATGGCGAAGCTTCTGACGCTGCTCTTTGAGGTCACCGCCCTCTTCGACATGAAGACCCGCATCGAGCTCGTCCTTCTGCAAAAGACCATGGTCGTCGTCGAGGGCGTGGGGCGCACGCTCGACCCCAAGCTCGATATGTGGTCCACCTCGGAACCCGTGGTCCGCACCTGGATCGAGGAGAACCTCGGCCCTTTCGGCAAGTTGCAGGACGCCGGCCGCGCCGCCTCTACGCTCGCGCGTTTCGCCGCCAATTTGCCTTTGGCTCTCGTGCGCGCCGAAAATATCGTGAACCGTCTCGAAGCCATGGCCGAGGACGGGTTCGAGCTCTCCGAAAGCGCGATTGGAAAAATCGGGCAAGCGGAGGCGCGGGGCGCGCGCTTGGGGCATATCGCGCTCTGGGCCATCGCGGGGCTGCTTCTGTTGCTCCTCTTGCGCTGAGCCTCGCCGCCTCATCGCGTCGTTCCATCTGTTCGCGAAATGCGCTAGAGAATGCTTTGCGAATAGGCGCGGACGTTTCAGAAAAGATTATGCGGCGAGACTAGCAAAGACGGCGCATGATCGTTTCGACGGGAGGCGATCACGCCTTTCGTCTTCGCCCTTTCTTCTTAAATCTGACCGCCCGGACCATGTTGCCGCAAGACAAGCTCGATCTCATCCTGCGACGCCACGAGGAAATCTCGGCCCGCCTCGCCGAGGCGCCGGAGGCCTCGGTTTACGTCGCCTTGTCGCGCGAGCTCGCCAGCCTCGATGAGGTCGCCAAAGCCATTCGTGAATTTCGCACGCAAGAGCAAGAACTCGCCGGGCTTGAGGCGATGCTGCTCGATCCAGCGACCGACGCGGAAATGCGCAGCCTCGCCGAAGAGGAATTGCGGGACGCGCAGGCGAGGCTCGAGGATCTCGAGCAAAATCTGAAGGTCTCGCTCCTGCCCAAGGATGCGGCGGACGAGAAAAGCGCCATTCTCGAAATCCGCGCGGGAACCGGGGGCGACGAGGCCGCGCTTTTCGCGGGCGATCTTTTCCGCATGTACCAGCGCTATGCGGAAAGCAAGGGCTGGCGCGTCGAGATCATGTCGGCGAGCGAGGGGACCGCCGGCGGATATAAGGAAATCATCGCCGAGATCGCCGGACGCGGCGTCTTCGCGCGGCTGAAATTCGAGTCCGGCGCGCATCGGGTGCAGCGCGTGCCAGACACCGAGACGCAAGGCCGCATCCATACCTCGGCCGCGACCGTCGCGGTCCTGCCGGAAGCGGAGGATGTCGATGTCAACATCAATGAAGCGGACCTGAAGATCGACACGATGCGGGCGCAAGGGGCCGGCGGCCAGCACGTCAACAAGACCGAGTCCGCGATCCGCATCACCCATATCCCGACGGGAACCATCATCTTCGTTCAGGACGAGCGCTCGCAGCACAAGAACAGGGCCCGCGCCATGGCGCTGTTGCGCGCCCGCATCTATGACATGGAGCGCCAGAGGCTCGACGCCGAACGCTCCGCCGACCGGCGCAGCCAAGTCGGCTCCGGCGACCGCTCGGAGCGGATCCGCACCTATAATTTCCCGCAAGGGCGCCTCACCGATCATCGGATCAATCTAACGCTCTACAAGCTCGACAAAGTCATGACCGGAGAGGCTCTGGACGAAGTGATCGACGCGCTCGTCACCCATCATCAGGCGCAGCTCCTCGCCGCCAACGAAAGCTGAGCGCCGTGAGGCTTTGGCTCGCATCCTGGCAGTTTTGGGCCTTGGCCTCGGCGAGCTTCGCGGCGCTGACGGCGATATTCGCCAAGATCGGGGTCGAGAATGTCAATTCGGACTTCGCGACCTTCATTCGCACGATCGTCATCCTGTCCGTCGTCGCCGCGATCCTCGCCGCGACGAAGCAATATCAACCGCTAGGCGCAATCTCTGGAAGGACCTATCTGTTTCTCGCTTTGTCGGGGCTCGCGACTGGCGCATCCTGGCTCTGCTATTTCCGCGCATTAAAGCTCGGCGACGCTGCGCGCGTCGCGCCGATCGACAAGCTCTCGACCGTCCTCGTCGCCGTCTTCGGCGTCGCCTTTTTAGGGGAGCGTCTCTCGACGCCGAATTGGCTCGGCGTCCTGCTGATCGCCTGCGGAGCCTTGCTCGTCGCCTACAAGGGCTGACTCCTTTGAAGGAACCAAACCGGCTATCGATGGTTAGCCATGTCTGCGTCAAGCGGGCAGATTCTCGCAAGAAATGCCGAGACTGCTTGGCCCTCCCCGAAATCTCGGCGTAGCCGCGTGTTTGTGGAGCGAAGAGAGCGAAATCCGGTCAAATCGAATCGAAAGACTCCCGCTTAGGCCGTGAGCGAGCATGATCCTGTGCGAAGGCAGTTTCGCAGATCATGTTTTAGGCAACAGCCAATCCGAGCCGGCGGGCGGCGCGCGCGCCTTCACGCAAAGAAGTCGGAATTGAAACATGCTCATAAGATATGGCTACGAATTGGCGTTCAATTGTCCACAACCGACATTGATGGTGTGCCTTCTCGACGCGCATCGCGAACGTTCGCAGGAGCTGCGCTACGAAATCCCGCCGACGACGATTCCTCCGATACCGACAACGACCTATCTCGACACCTTCGGCAATACGGTTCGGAGGTTCGTCGCTCCGGCCGGCGACTTGGCGATTACCTCCGACGCAGTCATCGAGGACAGCGGCCTGCGCGATCCGGTTGAACTGGACGCGAGGGAGGTCCCGGTCGAACAATTGCCCAATGACACTTTGGTGTTTCTGCTCGGCAGCCGCTATTGCGAAACCGACAAGCTCGCCGATATCGCCTGGCTCCATTTCGGATCAAGCCCGCGCGGCTGGCGCCGCGTTCAAGCGATCTGCGACTTCGTCTACGGTCATTTGACCTTCGGCTACGAATATGCGCGCCCGACACGCACCGCTTTTGAGGCCTATCAGGAGCGTATTGGCGTCTGCCGGGATTTTGCCCATCTCGCCGTGGCCTTCTGCCGCTGCATGAACATTCCGGCGCGTTACGCGAACGGATTTTTGGGCGACATTGGCGTGCCGCCAGACCCAGCCCCGATGGACTACAACGCCTGGTTCGAAGTCTTTCTCGACGGACGCTGGTTCACCTTCGACGCCCGCCACAATACCCCGCGCATCGGCCGCATCACCGTCGCCCGCGGACGCGACGCGACCGATATCCCGCTCGCGACCTCCTTTGGTCCGCACATGTTGAAGACTTTCCGCGTCTGGACGGACGAAGTGGATGCAGCAACTTTGCAGGACCTCAAGCGCCGCAGCGCTTGACCCCCGCCGCGCCCCTCGGCCGCCGCAAACGCTGAACTGCGGCGTATATTTTCCATCGCAAGCTGACCGTTTTCTCCGTCGGACCGGCTCGCTCCTTCATCGCATCTTGACGATTTGGACCTAATAAAGTCACGGTCTGGTTCCAATTCCCGACGGAACCCGGCGCGTCAGCCGACATAGGTCAGATCTTGTCAGGAAATAGACTAGGCCAAAATCGCATCCGCGCGCCAAGACATGCGCCGGTCTCCAGCCGGCGCCTGCGCCTCGGCGGCGCTCTCGCGGTCGTCCTATTTTCTTTGAGCCTCGCCGCCTGCGCCAGCAATATCAAAGGCTTTCTCGTACCCGTCGCCGAAGGCGCTCCGGGGACCAGCCAGGTTGAAATGGTAGTCGCGACGACGCGGCTGAAAGCCAGTTCGCCGGCGGAAATGTTCTCCGGCGCGCGGGCTATTTCGCCGGCCTTCGCCGACATCATCGTGTCAATTCCGCCGGATGGGGCGCGCCGAGTCGGCGAGGTTCAATGGCCGCAGCAAATTCCCGGCAATCCGGCGACGGATTTCGTGACCCGCAAAGCCGACATCATCGACAAGCAGCAGGCGCTCGCCTTGTTCCACACGCTTGTCCAAAACGCGCCGAAGCGGCAAGCGCTCGTTTTCGTCCATGGATTCAACAATCGCTTCGAAGACGCGGTCTTCCGTTTCGCGCAGTTCGTCCATGACTCGGGCGCCGACGTGGCCCCGGTTCTCTTCACCTGGCCCTCGAAGGGAAGCGTCCTCGCCTATGGCTATGACCGGGAAAGCGCGAGCTACTCCCGCGACGCGCTCGAAGCGCTTCTGCGCGCGCTTGCGAAAGATCCAAAAGTCGGCGAAGTGTCGATCCTCGCGCATTCGATGGGCAATTGGGTGACGCTCGAAGCCTTGCGGCAGATGGCGATCCGGGACGGCAAGGTGGCGGAGAAGATCCGCACCGTCCTTCTTGCGGCGCCGGACGTCGACGTCGATCTCGCGCGCGAGCAGATCGCCACCATGGGGCCGCAACGGCCGAATTTCACCTTGTTCGTCTCGGGGGACGATCACGCCCTTGCGATCTCGCGCAAACTATGGGGCGGGCCCCGGCTCGGCTCGATTGACCCCGACGTCGAGCCCTATAAAAGCGACCTTGCGCGCGAAAGGATCAATGTCGTCAACCTCACGACCTTCCGCGGAAGCGACGAATTGAATCATGGTAAATTCGCGGACAATCCGAAGGTGGTCGAGCTTATCGGCCAAAGCCTCGCGAGCGGCCAGACATTGACCGATTCAAGGGTCGGCCTCGGCGAAAGCATCATGCTGACGACAAGCGGCGCCGCGTCAACCGTCGGCAACGCCGCGAGCCTCATCGTCTCCGCTCCGGTCGCCATCGTCGATCCGCTGACCCGCGAACATTTGAGCGACCAGGCGGACGCCCTCGGCGAGTCCCTTCGCGGCGCCCCGGCGGCCCGCTAAACGGGCCTATGCGAAGATCACACAGCGACGCGAAATCGCGACGCCGGCGGGCATGACGCGCGGGCGTTCGCAGTTCCGTTCATCGGGTGGGAGTCAATCGTCCGGTCGAGACGGAACCGGACCAATAACAAGATCGAAGCTTGCCGACCTTGAACTTTGCGGAGCGTCTTATGCCGCGCAGGAAAGCTTGACCGCAACGCCGGTGGCGAGAATCCGCTTGAGCTGCACGCCGGTCTCTTCGACCGGAACGCCGTCGGTCTCATAATCAAGGCCGATGATTGCGTCGGCGTCGATATCTTCCGCACGGCGGATGAGTTCGCGAAGTGCGAGGTCGCGCCAATTGACCTGCTGAAAGGCCCCGTCCGCGGCATGCCAAGCGGAGCCCGCCTGGATCTTGCCGATCGTGTAAAGGACGCGTCCGCCTTCGATAATGTCAGTGGAGCTGATACGCATGGTCCCGCCTCCGAAAACCCCATAATCCGTAATACCGGAAGGTTTCCCATGGCTTAACGTCTGCCCGGACCAACCCTCTAGTATGCGAATATGGCAGGTTCGAGGTGAACGGGAGGTGACTCGGCGCACAGGCCGAATGTTCGCCTCAGTGACGGAAATGCCGCACTCCTGTCATCACCATGGCGAGACCGGCTGCGTCGGCGGCTTTGACGATCTCATCGTCACGCACCGACCCGCCGGGCTGAATGACCGCCGTCGCCCCGGCTTCCGCCGCCGCGAGGAGGCCGTCGGCGAATGGAAAAAACGCGTCCGAGGCCACAACGGACCCTTTGGCCAGGCTTTCCGCCAATCCCAAAGCCTTGGCGGCTTCCGCGGCCTTCATCGCCGCGATCCTGGATGAATCGACGCGGCTCATCTGCCCCGCGCCTATGCCGACCGTCGCGCCTCCTTTGGCGTAGACAATCGCGTTCGACTTCACATGCTTGGCGACCCGAAAGGCGAACTTAAGATCGCGCCATTCCGCTTCGCTCGGCGGGCGTTTGGTCGCTATGCGCAAATCCATGTCGTCAACGACGACATTGTCGCGGCTCTGCACCAAAATGCCGCCCGCCACCGGCCGATAGGCAAGGGCCGCCGCCCGAGGATCGGGCAGGCCGCCGGTCAGGAGGAGACGCAAGTTTTTCTTGGTTGCGACAATCTCGATCGCCGCTTCATCAGCGTCGGGCGCGATGATGACTTCGGTGAAAATTTTCACCATCTCAGCCGCCGCCTCCGCGTCCAATTTGCGATTGAGCGCGATGATGCCGCCAAACGCCGACACCGGATCGCAGCGGAGCGCAAGCTCATAGGCGTCGCGCAGGGTCGCCGCCTCCGCCGCGCCGCAAGGATTAGCGTGCTTGATGATGGCGACGGCGGCCGTGCGAAGGGGATCGAACTCGGCGATAAGCTCGAAGGCCGCGTCTGTATCGCCGACATTGTTGTAAGAAAGCTGCTTGCCCTGGACTTGCCGCGCCGTCGCAACGCCGTAACGACGCTCGGGCGAATGGTAAAAGGCGGCGGTCTGATGCGGATTCTCGCCATATCGCAGGCTTGCGGCAAGCCTGCCGCCGAAGGCGCGATAGGCCGGTGCGGGTTCGCCGATCTCCTTGGCGAGCCAATTGGAAATCATGGCGTCATAGGCGGCGGTGCGCGCAAAAGCCTTTTGCGCGAGCTTCTGGCGCAGCTCGACGCCGGTGGCCCCGCCTTGCGCCTTCAATTCTTCGAGGACAAGACCATAATCCTCGACATCGACGACGACCGCGACGTCGCGAAAGTTTTTCGCGGCGCCCCGGATCATCGCCGGGCCGCCTATGTCGATATTTTCAATGCAATCGGCGAAATCGGCGCCCCTGCCGATCGCCGCCTCGAAGGGATAAAGGTTCACGACCAGAAGGTCGATCGGCGCAATGCCATGGGCGAGGATCGCCGCTTCATGCTCGGGGTTCTCCCGGATCGCCAGAAGCCCGCCATGAACTTTCGGATGCAGGGTCTTCACCCGCCCGTCGAGCAGTTCCGGAAAGCCCGTGAGATCCGTAACGTCTCGGACCACGAGGCCGGCGTCGGCGAGCGCCTTTCGCGTGCCGCCGGTTGAGACCAGCTCAATTCCAAGACCAGCGAGGCCTTGGGCGAATTCCACGAGGCCCGTCTTGTCGGAAACGGAAATGAGCGCCCTGGCGGCGCAGCGAAGCTCGGTCGGCATGACAGTTTCCTGGTAAAGCCCCCGCGATCCTGGCGGCGCGCGTACGCTGCTCCCAGGGCCGCAGGGCTCAAGACTCGTCGCTAGAGACGAACGGGAACATATGGCGACAGCCTGTTAGCACGAAGCGCAGGCCGGTCCTATCCTTTCAGAGCAATGCGGCCTTTCGCCCTATTCCGCCAGCGCGTGGGCCAAACCGTGAGCCTTGGACGGAGAGCCGCGACGCAACGGCGGCGCGAACCGGCGCAGGCGCAGCGCGTTCGTGACCACGAAGACCGAAGAGAAAGCCATGGCGCCCGCCGCCGGCATCGGAGACAGAAGGATGCCGAAAGCGGGATATAGCGCGCCCGCCGCAATGGGGATCAGGATGATGTTATACGCGAAGGCCCAGAACAGATTCTGCTTGATGTTGCGCATCGTCACCCGGCTCAGCGCCACCGCAGTCGCTGCGCCCGCGAGCTCGCCGCTCATCAAAACGACATCGGCCGCCTCTATCGCGACATCCGTCCCGCTGCCGATCGCAAGGCCGACATCCGCGCGCGCCAGCGCCGGCGCATCATTGATGCCGTCGCCGACGAAGGCGATCGCGCGATGCCGCGCGCGGAGCTGGTCCAGCGCCTCAATCTTGCCTTCGGGCAAGACTTCGGCGACGACCTTCTCGATCCCGACGGCTTTGGCGATGGCTTCCGCCGCGCGCCGATTGTCGCCGGTGACCATGAGGATTTCGAGCCCCTGCCCTCGCAGCGCCTCGACAGCCTGCCGCGCGCCGGGCGCAATGGGGTCCGCAACCACAATCAACGCTGCAAGCTTGCCGTCAATGGCGGCGTAAAGGGGCGACTTCGCCGCTTGGCCGAACCGCGCCGCCGCCTCGGCGAAGGCGGAGACGTCAACGCCCCGCGCGAGCATGAACCGATCGGCGCCCACAGCGACATGGCGCCCTTCCACTTCGGCTTCGACGCCGAGGCCGGGCTTCGCGGCGAACTTGACCGCCTGCCTGCCATTCGCCTCCAAACGACGCGACGAGAATGGCCACCAACCCTTGGAAGCCGGCTCGACCGCCTGTTTGCGCGCGGCCCCTGCCTGCTCGGCGGCGGCGACAATGGCGACGGCGACCGGATGCTCGGATCGCGCCTCGACGGCGGCGACAAGCGCCAGAACTTCAGCGCGGTCGAAACCCGGCGCGACGAGAAAATCGGTCAGTTCAGGATGGCCTTTGGTGATCGTCCCCGTCTTGTCCAGTGCGATCGCCGTGATGTTGGAGAGCGTCTGCAAGGCGTCTCCCTTGCGAAAGAGGACGCCCAATTCAGCCGCGCGCCCGGTTCCGACCATGATCGACACCGGCGTGGCGAGGCCCATGGCGCAAGGGCAGGCGATGATCAGCACGGCCACGGTCAAGATCAGCGCATAGCTCAAGGAAGGTTCCGGCCCGAGCCAAAGCCAAAGGGCGAATGTCAAAGTCGCCACGGCCATCACCGCCGGGACGAACCATGCGGTCACCTTGTCGACCAGCGCCTGGATCGGCAGTTTGGCGCCTTGCGCCTCCTCGACCATGCGGATGATCTGCGCCAGCACGGTGTCGGCGCCGATCTTGGCGACGCGGAAGGAAAAGCTTCCCGTCGTGTTGATCGTCCCGCCGACCACATTGGCGCCGACGCCCTTGGTCACCGGCCTCGGCTCGCCGGTCAGCATCGATTCGTCCACGAAAGAGGAGCCTTCGACCACTTGCCCGTCGACCGGCACTTTTTCGCCGGGCTTGACCAGAACAATGTCGCCAACCGCGACGTCCTCAAGGGGGACTTCAACCACTGAACCTTCGCGCAGCAGCCGCGCGGTCTTGGGCTTGAGCCCGATCAGGCGCTCGATCGCCGCCCCGGCGCGCCCTTTGGCGCGCGCCTCAAGGCTGCGGCCGAGCAGGATCAGCGTCACGATCACGGCGGCGGATTCGAAATAGACATGCGAGGTTCCGGCCGGGAATAGGCCAGGCGCAAAGGTGACCAAGGTCGAATAGGCGAAAGCCGCGCCTGAGCCGAGCGCGACCAGCGCATTCATATCGGGCGCTCTGCGCCAAAGCGCTGGAAACCCGGCCGTGAAAAAGCGCAGGCCAGGACCGAAGAGAACGAGCGCGGTGAGCGCAAATTGGATGAGCCTGCTTGCCTGCATTCCGATGGTCGCCATGACGAAATCATGCACGGCGGGAAAAACATGGGCGCCCATCTCGAGCGCGAAGACAGGCGCGGTCAGGACAAGGGACAGGGCGAGAGCGCGAAAGAGGTTGTCAGCTTCGGCCCGGCCTTCGTCGGGCCTCGAATCCGACCTTGCGTCCGGCTTGATTTCACGCGCGGGATAGCCCGCCGCCGACGCGGCTTTGGCGAGAACGTCGGGGCTCGTCGCGCCGCTGACGAACCGCACCGTCCCGGTCTTGGCGGCGAGATTCACACTGGCCTCGACGACGCCCGGGACGCTTTTAAAGGCCTTCTCGGCGTGGTTCACGCAGGAGGCGCAATTCAATTTCTCGATATTGAACCGCGCCGTTTCGATCGGGGTCTCATAGCCGGCCTTGCGGATCGCGGCGACAACCGACTCAATGTCTGGAGCGCCGGAAAAAGTCACCGAGGCGCGCTTCGTCGCGAGATTGACCGCGGCTGAAGCGACGCCTGGCGCGGCGCTGATCGCCTTCTCGACCCGCGCCACGCAGGAGGCGCAGACCATGCCTTCGACGTGAAGAGCGACGGCGGCGGCACGTTTTGAACCAGGGGCAAGAGGCATCGGCGCATCCTTTGCCGAAGGCGGAGCCGGTTCACGGCTCCTCCCTCGGTCATCGCAGTTTCTCGATTTCGAGCTATGCTTTCTCTACGGCCGTCTCATATCCGGCGTTGCCGATCGCGGCGATGACCGCCTCTATATCGGGCGACCCTGAAAAAGTCACCGCGGCGCGCTTCGCCTCGAGATCGACCGAGGCCGAAGCGACGCCAGGCGTCGCGAGAATCGCATTCTCCACCCGCTCCGCGCAGGAAGAGCAGGCCATGCCTTCGACGCGAAGGGTGATGACGTTGTTTGAACGAGCTGGGGCAGAAGACATGCGCGATTTCCTTCAACTCTGGTGGACGGTCCTCACGCATTCTAGATCATCGCGGCGCAGCGCGAAAACAAGAGGCTAAAGCTTTCCGAAGGATGGGCTTTGAGGTCAGGCCCTTGACGGCCACGCTCGCCGGCACTTTCGACCGGCGACAAGAATGTTTACATTGGAAGAGAAGTGGAGGAGCGCCATGTCGAAACCGATCGTCGTCACCGTGCCGCATGATCTCGGCGCCGAAGCGGCAAAAAAACGCATTTCGGAGCGAATTGATCTCTTGCGGCATGATTACATCGACAAATTGGCTTATTCCGAAGTCGCCTGGACCGGCTACAGAGCGGATATAAGGGTCGTGGCTCTTGGCCAAACCGTCACCGCGCAACTCGACGTGACGGCTGATAGCCTGCGCATCGAAGTGCAGCTTCCGTGGGTGCTGGCAATTTTGTCCGACAAGATTCAAGGGGCCTTGACTAGCAACGCCCAGGACTCGCTTCGGATCGGGCATACTCCGCCTAAAGCCTGATCGGAAAGACCCGCGCTCGCCCCTTCGCCTGCATCGGCTATTGGTCCCGGGGCATGAGTTGGTCGGCGCTCGACATGATCTCCGGCGAGGCCAAAATCGGCCTCGCCTTGGTTTGGCAATATCAATATAATTTTAAGCATATATTTTGTGCTTGGCGATGAGTTTCGCTCGCACGGACATAAGGCAACCGGATGTCGCCTCACGCGCGGGGCCGAGCTTATTCGACGGCGACCATCACGTCGGAAGATTTAATGATGGCGTGCGCCTTCTTGCCCTTGGCGAGCCCGAGCTCCTCGACCGATTCATTGGTGATCGACGCGGTGACGATTCCGCCTTTGATTTCGATCTCGACATGCGCGGTGGTTGCGCCTTTGTGAACCTCTTTGATCGTGCCTTCGAGGAAGTTGCGAGCGGAAATTTTCATCACTGGTTCCTTTCCAAACGAAAGCTCCGACGCTTGGCGCGGAGCTGAGGTTCTGTGGCCATAAAACATAGCGCAATGTACATAGGTTCTTTGACAACTCCCGGCTAGAGCGCGCCTTTCAAAAAGTTGATCGACGTTTCGATTCCGTCATTCCGCCAGATTGATCGCTTCGGCGGCGCCCTTTGCCGATTGGCTGGACAGATTTATTCGACAAGGAACGGCTCGAAGAGCTAAAGACCCTCTCTGGTTGCGCGATCCCGGCCGGACGACCCGGAGAAGAGCCTTGAATTTGCCTATCCTGCCGGACGCGGTTCTCGATCAATTTCTGGCCGACGACGTCCCATTTCTCGATCTCACGACGCATGTTCTCGGCGTCGGCGCCGAGCCCGGGCGCATGAGTTTCGCGGCGCGCGACGCCATGGTCGTCGCCTGCGCCGAGGAGGCGGCGCGAATCATCGAGCGCGCCGGCGCGAAGGTGGTTTTACACGCCGCTTCCGGCGCCGAGCTCGAGCCGGGCGCGGCGATCCTCACCGCCACAGGCCTCGCCGCGGCGCTTCTCCGTTCGTGGAAAATAGCTCAGAACCTCATCGAGACGGCGGCGGGAATTGCAACCGCGACAAGAAACATTGTGGACGCCGCGCGCGCCGTCGCGCCGCATGTCTCGGTCGCCTGCACGCGCAAGAACGCGCCCGGGACGAAGCTGATGGCGGTGAAGGCGGTCCTTGCCGGCGGCGGCGCGCCGCACCGTCTTGGCCTCTCTGAAACCATTTTGATCTTCGCCGAGCATCGCGCCTTTCTCCCCGGCATAGCGGAGGCGGAGATCATCGCCTTGGCGCGGCGCGATGCGGCGGAGAAGAAGATCGTCGTGGAAGTCGGATCGCTCGAGGAAGCGCTGGCTTTCAGCAAAGCGGGCGCCGACGTGATACAGGCGGAAAAATTTCGCCCCGCGCAGATCGCTACGCTTCGTTGCGCGCTCGACGGGGATGCCCGGCGCCCGCTCATCGCTGCGGCGGGTGGCGTCAACGCCGCCAATGGCGCGGAATTTGCTGCGGCGGGCGCGGATATTCTCGTGACATCGGCGCCCTATTGGGGAAAACCTCTCGACGTCGCCGTCCGCATCGAGGCGGCTTAGAACGTATGGCGATCGACCGAACTTGTTCATTGAAAAATCCCACGCCATACCTATGCGGGCGCACCATGTCCAAGGCCGAAAAAGCCGTTCACATTTCGTTAAGACATGCTGTAGGTTCCGGCTAAGAAAATGTTGGAAATTCCGAGACAGCGAGCCATTCGGCCAACCCTCAAGACAGCGCTTGCCGCGCGGGTGCTTCACCACGATCGCGAAATGGCGCTGACGACGCTTTTTTTTGAGGACGGCGAATTGCGGGTGCCGCTCATCGATTATCCGATCGGCGCCGGCGTCACGATCAGGATCGATGCGCGCGACGTTTCAATCGCCCTGTCGCGGCCGATGGATGTGTCAATCACGAACCGGCTGCCCGGCGAGATCGCGGAACTCGCCTATCTCGCGCCGCCCTATGTTCGGGTGACGTTCAATCTCGGCAGGACGCATTTGCATGCGCTCGTCACCAGCGAATCGGTCGACCGGCTCGCTCTCGCGCCAGGCGTCGGCGCCTGGGTTATGATCAAGGCCGTCGCGATTTCAGGGCGCGAGCTCAAACCGAATCTCGCGCCGCGGCCGCGACCCTGGCCTTTGGATCGAAAGACCAATCCAGAGAAGCCGTGATTTCGTCGACAGATTTTTTCGCCGAGTTCGAGGCGTGGCGCTCGATCGAGCGGTAGAGCGCGACCAATCGCTCGCCGAACTGAGTAATCTCGGCGCCGCCCCCCCGCCGGCCGGGAAATGTCGCGACCACTGGACTTTCGAACGTGCGGTTCAAGGCGTCGACGCTGAGCCAGCATTTCCGGTAGGAAAGCTGCAAAGCCCGGCTTGCTCCGATGATCGAGCGCTCGATGCGAATCGTGTCGATCAAGGCGAGATCCTCCGGCCCGAACGAGCCGCCGTTCGGCAAATTGAGATGGATGGTTACATAGGCGGTTTCCCGCTTGCTCTTTGGCATGAAACGTCCTTTGCGCGTGCAGACCGATGCCGAACTGCGTCCTCTCGACCGAGCATTCTCGTTTGCCTCAGCTCAATCATTGCGCGGGCTGAAGAGCACAGGCGGCCAGTTTAGTTGGAAGCTCAGAGCATTGCCCGGCCAAGCGGCCCCGTCGCGCTGCACGGCGTAATGAAAGGAGCCTGCGCTCTCATAATTTTCATGACTCATGAGAACATAGGAATAAAATGGTGTCTTCGAGCCATATTCAACAGGTATCAGCTATCCGCCGCAACCTAATTATACGAGCGAGGCGCTATCGGCATAAATTGAATCACATTGCCGCGTTTTTGATCGAGCATTATCTTAGCGCGAAACCGGCGTTTTCTTTCGAAGATCGCGCCTCGGCCCCGGCGAGATGCTGACCGCCGCGTTCAATCCATGAAAAGGCTGGAGCGAGGTTTGAACAACATGCGTTCGCCCTCGCAAAGCATGATCGCCCGCACAGTGGCTTCGCCGATCGCGCGCGCCCGATCGTCAATCCCGGTCCATTTCGAAGCGCGGCCGCGAGGGTCGACCTCGACGAGCTTGACGCCTGCGGGCAGCTCGGCCCCATCGCGCGCGAGCCCGCGCAAAATTCCGTCGATTGGGGCTGCGACCGGCGCACCGTCAAGATGGCCAAGAACGACGCCCTTGAACACGCGAGCGCCTATGTCGAGCGCCGTCCGCCAACGTCCCGCCGCTTGGGTGTAGACGAAACGCTCCGCGCCAACGCCGCCAAGCCGGCTCGGCGCGCTGTCTTGCGGTTCAGTCGTCCCTTCGCGCAGGACAAGGCCGGCGCGATCCGGCCGCGTCTCGATGGCGAGATCGCAATTTCCGCGGGCGGTGAAGCCGGGGCCAAGCCCGATCGTGACCCGAGCCAATCCGCGCAAACGCGGCATGACCCCACGCTTGTGCATGCGCGCGTCAACAATGATGTCGAGCGGGCCAAGCACGAGCAAATCAGTCAGGCCGAGACTAGTCACGGCGACCTGGTCCTCGCGCGACGCGATTTCGAAAAACTCGCTCGCGCTCTCTATTCGCGCAGCCGCTGTCGCCTCGATCAGAGGCGCGTCGTCATAGAGCGCATCGTAAAAGGCCATCCCGCGCCGTATCACAGGCATCAAAGGATCATGCGTCAACGCCACGGCGCGCCCGAAACGGCTGAGAAATACCGCGACCGCCGAAGCAATCTCATTTGTGCCGAGCACCACCGCAAGCCGTAGCTTCGGCTGGAACGGCGCCTCGGGGAGTCCTGGGTCGCTTCGCGCGGGATTCTGCGTCATGGTCCATATTTGATTCGCGTGCGCTGGGCACGACAAGCCGCCAGCTGCGCGATCAATATAAAACACTATATCGCTATACGCAAATCGAAGCGCTCGCGCGATGCCGTGCGGCGTCTCCGCCGCCGATCGCGCGCCCAACGAGATTTCAAGCGCCCGCATTGGCGGAATCAACGCGCAATCCCCAGGCCGGCTCTGCATGCGCCAACCGACCCCAGTTTTTGTCGCAAAAACTCGTTTAGACCGTCTTAGGCCATGTGATGGCTGTAGCGGCGGCGCCCCGACAGCTAGATTTCCGACGAAGCAGACCAATCATGAGCGTGGTAATAATATTCGAGACGGGCAAATGAGTTTGAAATATTTCAATCATGCTAAAGGTTTAAAATATGAATATAGATATTCCATGAATTAAGTATGCAATATGGCGTGGTTAGAAATCGCTAATAAATTGCGCAACTACACTTGAATGAAGATGCGGAGCCGCATAGTATTAGCTGCGGACTTAGTGATTTAGCTGAAACTCTAGGCGATGTTCGGCGTTCATTGAGTTGCGCGTTAGTTCATCTCATAGGAGGAAACCATGCAGCGTCGCGAATTCATTGCCGCCGTCGGAACAGCCGCCGCGTTCGCCGCAGCTTCGCCAGCCTTTGCTCAGACCGAAGAGCCCATGCATCCGCCGAAATTCAAGAAGCTCGAGGAGACCACCAGCGAATGCGTCGCAACCGGCAATGATTGCCTGAGGCATTGCTTCGGCATGTTCGCGATGAAAGACACGAGCATGACGGCTTGCGCAGATTCGGCCTTCCAGCTCATTGCGGCCTGTGGCGCGCTGCAATCGCTCGCGGCTGTCAATTCCCCTCACACCGGCCATTTCGCCAAAGTGGTGGAAATGATCTGCTCGGACTGCCAGAAGGAATGCGAGAAATTCCCTCACGTTGCCGAATGCAAGGCCTGCGGCGAATCCTGTAAGAAATGCGCCGAAGAATGCCGTAAGATCTCTGCCTGACCATTGATCGGGTCGGCGGCTTTCAGAGATCCCACGAATGTGGAAAGCGAGAAGCCGCCGGAACGCGCCAGCGTCGCGTCGCTGCTCATGGCGCTGTCTTCCTTCGAGAAGATAGCGCCGACCGTGGAGGCGGCGACCCTTCAATCCAGCTTGCGCCCGCAGCTACGCCCGGCCCATAATGGGCCTATGAAACCTTCCGGCGCCCTTCCCTCTCATTCAAAGCCGCTCTCTCAGTCGCGCCGCCCGCATTCCAGCCGGACATGAGCGCGACGATCGCGCCTTTCGGCGCCTGGATTTCGCCGGTGAGTGTGGAGCTCATGACCGCCGCGACGGTGGGGCTCGGCTCGATCGCCGTCGATGGGCGGAGCCTTTATTGGCTTGAAGCCCGGCCGGCCGAAGCCGGACGCACGGTTCTATGCCGACGCGAGATTGATGGCCGGATAGACGAACTAACGCCGGCGCCGGTCAATGTCGGCAGCCGCGTTCACGAATATGGCGGCGGCGCCTATGCGGTCGCCGACGGCGTCATCGTCTATAGCGAGCGCAAGGAAGGCGGCGTCTGGCTCATCGAAGGCGCCGCGCCGCCGCGTCAGATCCCCACTCCGGAAGGCTGCCGCTACGCCGATTTCGAATTTGATCTGCCGCGCCGGCGCGTGCTTGCCGTGCGCGAAGATCATCGCGCGCGTCCGCCCGCCGATCCCAAGGCTTCGATCGTCGCCTTGCCGCTCGATCCGTCGGGGAGCGAGTCGATCCTGGTCGAGGGTCCCGATTTCCTGAGCTCGCCTCGCCTCTCGCCCAACGGCGAAAGACTCGCCTGGATCGCCTGGGATCATCCCGACATGCCCTGGGACGGGACGAGGCTTTACGTCGCCGAACTCGGGCCTGATGGCGGCCTCGGCCCCCCGCGACTCATTGCCGGAGAAACGCCGGAAGCTATCGTGCAACCGGCGTGGTCGCCTGACGCCAGCCTGCATTTCTGCTCCGACCGGACCGGCTGGTGGAACCTCTACGCCTTGCGCCACGGCGACGTGGCGCCCCTGGCCCCGATCGAGGCCGAAATCGGCGGCCCGCATTGGGTCTTTCGCCAGCGCTTTTATGATTTTCTGCCGGACGGACGGGTGATTGTCGCGATCGTGCGGGGCGGGATCAGGACCGCAGCGCTGATCGCCGAAGGAAAGATCGACCCGCTCGATCTCGGCCAGATTCAGGAATGTCCACAGCCGCTCGGCGATGGGCTCGCCTATATTTCAGCTCCGCCGACGGCGCCGCCGGCGGTGGTCCTGACGGAGACGGTTGCGGGCGAGGCGCCGCGCGTCGTGCGGGCCGCTGCGCCGGCCGTGCTTTCGCCCGAGGCGATCTCGCTCGGCCGGGCGATCGAATTCACGTCGCGCGGGGGCGTGGCCCACGCTTTCTGGTATCCGCCGAAGAACGCGGAATTTAAGGGTCCCGCCGGCGCATTGCCTCCCCTTATCGTGTTGTCGCATGGCGGTCCCACCAGCATGACGACAAATCATTTCAACTTGAACGTCCAATGGTGGACGAGTCGCGGCTTTGGCGTCGTCGACGTCAATTACGGCGGCTCGACCGGCTTCGGCCGCCCCTACCGTCGCCTGCTCGACCGGCAATGGGGCGTGGTCGACGTTGAGGACTGTAGCGCCGCCGCGAAATATCTCGTCGAACGCGGCCTCGTCGATGGCGCAAGACTGGCGATTCGCGGCGGCAGCGCCGGGGGATTCACCACGCTCGCCGCGCTGACCTCCTCGACGCTTTTCAGGGCCGGGGCGAGCCTCTATGGCGTCGCCGACCTCGTGCTGCTTGCGAAGGATACGCACAAGTTCGAGTCCCGTTATCTCGACAGGCTGATCGGCCCGCTGCCGGAGCGCCAGGCGCTCTATGTTGAACGATCGCCAATTCATCACATTGATCGGCTCTCCTGTCCCGTGATCTTCTTTCAAGGCGAGGACGACAAAACGGTTCCACCCAATCAGGCCGAGACCATGGTCGCGGCGATGAAGGCGCGCCGCCTTCCGGTCGCCTATTACCTTTTCGAAGGCGAAGGCCACGGATTTCGCAAGGCCGAGACGCTGCGCCGCGTCCTCGAGCTCGAGCTCGATTTTTACGGCCGCGCGTTTGGCTTCGTAGCGCCCGGCTTGAGCGAACGCGTCGCGATTGCGAATATGGAAGCCTAGCCGACCGCGGCCGCTGTTGATCCCTGCGCGCATGCGCAAGATCAAAGCCCTTTTGGCGTAAGGTTTGCGACGGAAAGGCCGAGCAAAGACGATGAAATGAACGCACGCCGTTTGGCGCGGTCAAAGGGGCGAACCGAGATCGGACAGGGTTTGAGTTCGGCTCGAATGTCGCGCCTGCGGCGTTCGACGCCAACCATGATGCGACATGCGAATGTCGCCAGATCGATGAGGACTATGAATATGGCCAGCGACTATGCGTTTATCCGCGCCCATGGCAAATTTATCGAGGCGAGAGAACCCTATGTGGACGATCTCGTTCGGCGCGCCCGCCGGGAGAACGCTCACAAAGACGTCTATGCTTATGATGATGAAGCGAAGCGCTGGATATTGTTTTCCGAGCTTGAAGAGAAGGCCGAAAGCGGCGACGCCGCCGTCGCCGAAATGGTCAAGACCATTCGCGCAATCATGCGGTGAGCCAAGCCAACGACATCAGGCAGTTTCGATCGCCTCGAAAACCTTGAACGCGGCGACATGCTCGGCCGCGTCATGGACGCGAAAGATCGATGCCCCATGGGACGCCGCGACGAGATTGGCCGCGAGCGTGGCGATGAGGCGATGATCGACCTCCGCTCCAAGGATCGAGCCAAAGAGCGATTTGCGCGACACGCCGACGAGGAGAGGGAGCCCATAGTCCCGCAATGCCGGCAGGTTGCGCAGCGCCGCGAGATTTTGCGCCTTGGTCTTGCCGAAGCCAATGCCCGGATCGAGGATGATGCGCCCGAGCGGAATCCCCGCTTTCGCCGCGAGGCGCAAGGAATGATCGAAGAAGCGGCGGATATCGGCGATGACGTCGCAATCGGGATCGGCCTCTTGCCGATTATGCATGATGATGACGCCAAGCTCGGCCTCGGCGATGGCGTCGGCCATGGCCGGGTCCTTCTGCAGGCCCCAGACATCATTGACGAAGGCAGCGCCCTGCGAAGCCGCCCAGCGCGCGACAGCCGCCTTGGAGGTATCTACCGAGACCGGCCGGTCGACCGCCTCGATGAGATCGCGGAGGAGAGGCTCCAGCCTTGCTTGTTCGACATCGGCTGGCACGGGCTGATGCCCTGGCCGCGTCGATTCAGCCCCGACATCGACAATATCCGCGCCCTCGGCGACGAGTTTCCGCGCTTGCGCGACCGCCGCCGCGGCCGACTCGAAACGCCCGCCGTCGGAAAAGGAATCCGGGGTGACATTCACAATGCCCATGATCAGCGGGCGCTTGCCTGCGAGGGCGAGGAACCGATCGCGCCTTGCTTTCATGGCTTCTATCGCGGAGCCTCGGCTCAAATCGATTTTTCCGCCAGATTCGGGTAGCTGCAACGCCATTTCACAACTTGCCGACCCGGATGGCTGTCGGACCATTGGGCGATCGTCGGCGGGGCTTGCAGCATGCACTGCATGAGCGAGCCCTGGTCGACAAAGGCGAGTTGCCTCTCCTCGCACGCCGCCGGCTGACTGAGGCTGCAGACAGTGAGAATCAATTCAACGAGCCCCATCGGCTTCTCTCCAAAGCATCATCTTTTAAAAACTGGCGACCGTCTCAAAAATGGCGCAAGCTTTTTGACGGTAAGCCAAACTGCTCTGGCTTGCCAAGGCGATCTTGCGTCATTGGACGGTCGTCGCGATAGATGCGCGGCAGCTATGTCTCTCGACGCGCGCATCGCGCCTTCGCGGCGAGGCCGCGTCAGGCCTCGTATTTGATGTAGGCGAAACGCTGATCCCCCTCGGGGGTTCCTTCCAGCGCCCCGCCCTCCTTGCCGGGCCGCCAAAGCACGACCTCCTCTATCTTTTTCGCCAATTCGAAATCCTTGTCGGTGATCCCTTTCGCCGTATGGGTCTGCAGACGAACCTCGACCCATGCGTAAGAGGCGGTGAGATCCGGATGATGCCATGCCGCCTCGGCGAGGTGGCCGACCGTGTTGATCACCATCAGCGTGCCTTTCCACCCTGCGGTCTTGTAGGTGCGGCGAATCCAACCGCCCTCCAAGGCCCAGTGGGGCAGTTCGCGCGCGAGCCTCTCCTTGACTTCGCTTTCGCTATAGGTTTTTTCCTTGATGGCTTGGCTCATGGTCAAAATCCGATCCTTGCAAGCGCGGCAATGCGCGCGGTCGTAGGCGCCTTCACATCCCTATTGAACTCCCGCGATGGCCGCGCGATCCGTTCTGGGATTAGCCAAAATCCGCGCCAGCTGCGCCTGACGAGGGCGCGTCGCTTTCCTACGGCTTCCAACAAACGCGGCTTCAATTTAGAACATGTTTCCGCTTGGCTGGAAACATGCCCAAACCCCAGAGGCGCCTGGAAAAATGTACGATTCGACACGCGCTCAGCGCCTCCAATTGGCTCTTGGACGGCATTCACGATTCGCCCAAAGCAGGGAGCGCTATAAACCATGCGCGACGTCCTTTGAAACACGGGGCAAGCCCCTGCGGCTCGCGACAGGACTCGCTGTCGCCTCAGTCCTTTCCATGCTCTTTTCCGGCGGAGGCTTCGCCCAGGAGGCGAGCCGCGCGAGGCCAGGCCCGGACTGGCCTTGCCGGCAAATTCTGGTCGCGACGATTTCCTTGCCAGCGGTCTGGTCCGGTCCCCCAGTCGATTCTGTAAAATGGCGCGACGACGCCGCAATCGCCGATCTCGTCGCAAAGCTGGCGGCGAGGCGCATGCCTCTCGACGCGGCCGAACGCGCGATAGAAGAGTTCGCCAAATCCAAAGGCGCTGACAAGCAAGCCCAGCTGACCGCGCTTTTCGTCGGGCTGTTCGAAACGCTCAACAGCGAGCGCGGGCAAATCATCGACGGACTTCGCCGCTTCGGTCGTCAGCAAAAGGAGCTCGCGGCTAAAATCCGCGCGGAAAACGCCTCGGTTCAATCCGGCGACGCCGCGGCGTCGCCGAATGAAGGCGGCGAGGACCAAAAGGCCCTCGCCGCCGAAACCTTGGCTTTGGACCTCCGCATCTTCGAGGAGCGCCATCAGGCGCTCACTTATGTTTGCGAGACGCCGACGCTGATCGAGCAACGATTATTTGCGCTCGCCAGAGCTATACAGAGGAATATGAATTGATCGCGCGTCTATGACCGGCAAAGGCCGTGTTCAAATAAAGCCGCGCCTTCCAAACGGCCGTGAGCTCTTTCAATGGATCACGGGCGCGTTGTTCTCGTCGAGCAGCGGGACGCCATAGGCCTCCAAAATGCGGTCGATCTCGCCCTGGTTTTCAGAGATGAGCTTGTTCAGGCGGCGTTTCCAATCCTGATCAGCATGGCGAACCCCCATTCCGATCCGGTAAATCAAGCGTGGTCCCGCGGTTTCCTTGACCAAGGGCGTGACCTTCAGGCCGGCTTCTGATTTTTTTGCGAAATAGCCGGCGATCGGTCCCCAGAGGACGGCAACATCGATGCGCCTTTGCTCAAGGTCCGCAATCATATCCGAAGTCGGAGCGTCATGGCGGGTATCGACGACAAGCGGATAGGACTTAACATTCAATAGCAATGAATTAATTGCAAGATTGGTCGCAGGAGGCGTGCCCGCCACGATGCCAATGCGCTTGTCCTTGAGACGCGGATCTTCCAGCGTCTCAACGGCTTCGAGATCGGACCCTTTCTTCGAGACCAGGGCGTAGGCCGTGCGGTAATAGGGATTTGTCCCTTGGACAATATCGTCGCCTTGCGGCATTCCCATCACCACGTCGCAACGATGCGCGTTCAACGTATTGCGCACAAAGCCGGTTGCGCCCGGATAGAAGCTATAGGCGAGAGTCTTGCCGAGCTTTTGCGCGAAGAATTCGGCAAGCTTGTTTTCGAAGCCTTCGCCGGCCTCGTTTGAAAATGGAAGATTGCGGGGATCGGCGCAAACCCGCAAGACATTGGGATCGACGAGCTCGATCGAGGTCTCGTCCGCTACCTGCGCCCGAACCTGGGCGCATGTCGCAGCAAGCGCCCAGACCGCAGGGAGCAAAGCAAAAATGCGCCAAAACCGCATGGCTTTTTCGATCAGTTCTGATCCCCTAGACAGGCGTGTTCCGCTTCCGTAGCCTTAGGCAGCTTTTCTTCGTGGCTTGCGGGCCGTCCGCGTGGAATCGAGTCGCCGGATCTTGCGCGAAGATAGACGTAGATGTCGTCAATATAGCACATCACGTTTTTATTATCGCCGAGGGCTGGCATGACCTTATTCTCACCGCCCGAGAGATTTTGTCTGCCGCCGACGACGATTCCGTAGAATTCGGCGTAGTTAATTCCCTTGACGGATTCCTTGAGCGCAGGCGCATAGGTCGAGCCTTCGCCATCCGGACCATGGCAGACGTGGCATTCCGAGTGATAGCGGCGAAAGCCCGAATAGGTGTACCAATCCACGGCGCCATCGGGTTTCACATTGAACGTCGGATCGCCTTTGGCGTCGAGATATTTGCCGCTGTCGTCCTGCTTCACCGCTTTGGAAGGCGCCGGCGGCTCGGCCTTGGCCACGTTTGCGCATGCGACAATAAGGGTGAGGGAGACAGCCCACACCGAAGAGCTGATTTGCACGAGACTATCCTTGTTTCGAAAAAGCATGCGTCGAACAAGACGCTCGGCGCTGGCGCGCCGAGCGTCTTGTGACGCTGTGGCGTAGCTCTTACTTGCCCGGAAGGGCGAAGACGGTCAGCTGACCGCCAAGAGCTGTATAATTCGCGAGCGAAGCATAGCCGCCGACCGCGCCGAGGCCTTCTGTCCCCTTCGTCAAACCGGCCGCGAGCCCGATGCCGGCCCAGCCGCCAACGCCCGAGAGCACTGCGACATATTGCTTGCCCTTGTGCTCATAGGTGATGACATTGCCGATGATGCCGGAAGGCGTTTTATATTTGAACAGTTCATCGCCGGTCTTGGCGTCGACTGCTTTCAGATAGCCTTCCAGCGTTCCGTAGAAGACCACGTTTCCGGCGGTTGCGAGCGCGCCCGACCACACCGAGAAGGGCTCCTTCTTCTGCCAGATGATCTTCCCGGCCTTGGCGTCCCAGGCGGTGAAATTGCCGAGGTTCGTGTCGCCCTTGGGGGGATACATGGACAAGGTCGCCCCGACATAGGGCTGCCCCGCCGTGTAGCTCACCCGGAACGGCTCGTAGTCCATCGCGACGTGGTTGGCCGGGATGTAGAACAGGTTGGTGAGCGGCGAATAGGCCGCCGGCTGCTGGTCCTTCACGCCGAGCGCGGCGGGGAAGACCCCTTGCGTGTTCACGTCTTCGCCATTGTGCTCGGTCGAGAACTCCTTCACGACGATCGGACGACCATAGGTCTTGGAGTTCTTGTCCAAATCGACCTTGGTCGCCCAGTTGACGGCCGGGTCGAATTTTTCCGCGACGAGCGGCTCGCCGGTGATGCGATCGATCGTATAGCCGAAGCCGTTCCGGTCGAAGTGAACCAGGACCTTGCGGGCCTCTTGGCCGACGAGGATCGACTCGTTGATCGAGTCATAATCCCATTCGTCATGCGGGGTCAGCTGATAGACCCATTTGGCGACGCCAGTGTCCGCATCGCGCGCCCAAATGGTCATCGACCAGCGGTTGTCGCCCGGCCGCTGCGCTGGGTTCCAGGTCGAGGGATTGCCGGAGCCGTAATAGATGAGGTTCAAATCGGGGTCATAGGAATACCAGCCCCAGGTGGCGCCGCCGCCAATCTTCCACTGGTCGCCCTTCCAGCTGGCGATGCTGGACTCCTTGCCGACAGGCTTGCCGAGATAGGTGGTATTTTCCGGATCGATCAGCGTGTCGGAATCCGGGCCGATCGAATAGCCGCGCCAAGCTTTCTTGCCGGTCTTGAGATCATAGGCCGTGATCGAGCCGCGGACGCCGAATTCGCCGCCGGAGATGCCGACCAGAACCTTGTTCTTGACGACCTGCGGCGCCGAGGTGCCGGTCTCGCCCTTGGACGGATCGCCGTTCTTCACGGACCAGACGACCGCGCCGGTTTTCGCGTCGATCGCGACAAGCGTCGTATCGGCCTGATATTGGAAGATCTTGCCATCGGCATAGGCGACGCCGCGATTGACGGTGTCGCAGCACATGACCGGGATGACGTTCGGATCTTGCTTCGGCTCGTACTTCCAGAGGATCTTGCCCTCATTGTTCAAGTCGAGCGCATAGACGATATTCGGAAACGGCGTATTGAAATACATCACGTCTCCGATCACGAGAGGCCCGCCCTCGTGGCCGCGCAGAACTCCTGTCGAGAAGCTCCAGACCGGGACGAGATTCTTGACGTTGTCGGAATTGATCTGATCGAGCTCGGAAAACCGACGGTTGGCGTAATCGCCCGTCGGCAACGCCCACTGTTTCGAGTCCTTCGACAAGGCGATCAATTCGTCATTGGCGAAGGAGGCGCCATTGGCCAGAAGCGCAGTGGCGGCGACGCAGGACATAAGCAGGAATTTGCGCATTAATTTCCTCCGGAACACTTTAGTCGTGGCGACTGCGATGCTTATTTTGCCTCGACAGCGCCTTTTCGCGGGACGCCTTTCCGACTTGTATCATTACGTCGGCAAGACGTTGCAGTTTCCACAATGAGGCCCTGCCTCGTCTTCGAAGAGAGCAAGCGGTCCCGTCCGCTTGCTCATGAAGCCGGAAAACTCCACGAGACGTATATCTTGACGCTTTGCGCGACACAATAGTCATTCCATTGATCATTTTGGGCGTTTTGGCGCCGCCCGCCCCAATGCGAGCCAAGGGTAAGGATGAGCCTTGGCGAAGGCGAAACCTGCGCGCGCGAAAGCCCAAAGGGCGCCGACCGTCTGGGATCGGATCGACGCCGGTTCATTCCCCGAAACAACAAGATAGCGGCTGGCTCAGATCTGTCGTGAAACTTTCGGCCGGGCTTTGCGGCGCCCGCACACTGAAGCCGCTCGATTGAGATTTACATTTCCCAAGCGCATTTCTCAGGCGCGTCGACATGATCCGATCGAGAAAGAACTTCGTCGGATCGATTATGTCGGAGCATATTCTGCTCGATTAAAAGCAGCGTATTTCTGCTTCGGCCTGGGCGCGGCGCAAATCGGCGGCAGTGGCTTTCGCCTGCTCGCTGGCGCGAAACAATGCGCCGATCTGGCCCTGCGCCTGAGTCATGCTCGCGACTGTTTCGGCGGCGACATAGCGTTCATAGGGAAGCAAGGAGGCGATGACGTCGATCGAGCAGGAACAGCGCTTCAGCGCGTCGCGCGTCTCGCCATTCGCCTTCATGCAGACAAACACATAATCGGCGCGCGCCTCCGTAGGATAATCGTTGGCGTCCGCCGCGGCCAAGGATGCGGGGGCGGCAAGCAAGAAGAGAAAGGCGTATAGGAACTTCATCGGTCCAGTCTCAATGAGCCCAGGCGCTGACCAGGCTATGCTTGAAGTCGCGGGGAAAATTTCGGCGGACCATTTTTGAAATGTAGCCCTGCCCGGATCGCAACTTCAACCACAAACAATAGCCGATCGCATCGATCCGACGAAACGCAAACGGTCTTGCGTCTTTGCTGCGAAAGCCGCCAGGCGTTGAAGATCGATCGCCAACCAACACGGTCGATTTCAGTCTTCAATAGAAAGGATGGAAGGCGCTTGTTCGGGCCCATGTCCCAAACGCGAGCCCAGCCGACTGTTGCCGATTTCACCTCGCCAGGATCGGCTGACGGACCTTCTCGCCGGGAGCAAGCCCCATAGCGCAAACCCCGCCAATGGCATGAGCGCTTGGCAAGTCATGCAGAGAAAAACGCCGAGGAGCGTCGCCGGAACGCGACCGCCGACCAGATAGCAATGGGACATCAGCAGCATGATGGCCAAGCATAGGGCGAGGCTTGCGCCCGACAGAAAGCGCAGAGCCTGAACAAACATAGGATTGGAAAACATGGCGACCCCCTTCAGCGGCAGACGCCGCCATACGGTCCTAACCATGCCTGGCTCTGATCTTTCCGAATGTGCGCAAGAGCATGTCCTGCAGCATCTTGAATTTGAGCGAGTTCTTTTCGATCAAATGCGACGCCGCTTCGTCAGCCGCGCGAATCAAGCGGCGCGCCGGCGGCTTCGAGCCCGGCTGGCGCGACCTCGCTGCGAAACCGTCGCAGAGTTTCAACCGCCATCGCCGGATCGAGACAGGCGATCTTCATGACAAGGCTCGAGACGGGAACCGCGGCTCGAAGCTCTGCGAGCTTGGCGCGGCAGGTCTCGGGCGAACCGATGAGCGCCGCGGCGAGAGCGCCGTCGAGCGACATCGGGCCTGGGGAACGTCCGGAATGCTCGCGCATCCTTTCGTAAAAGCGTTCGAGCGCCGGAAGAGCTGCCTTGTGTGCGGCGGCGTCCGTGTCGGCGAGGCAAACATTGCGCAAAATCACGACATCCGGATCTCCCGCGCCGCTTGCTACGCGATAGACGTCGCGCAGTTCGCCGATCAAAGCTTGCGACCAGGCATGTCCCGCCATCAGCCCAAATCCTCGCCGGCTAGCCCGCGCGACGGTCTCTTTATCCGCCGAAGCGACCCAGACCGGAAGCTTCGGCTGCACGAGACGCGGATAGACCGTCAGCCCCTCGCAAACATGCCAGCGGCCTTCGAAGCTCACATTTTCCTCCGCCAGCAATCGAAGGAGAAACTCCGCCGCCTCGTCGGATCGTGCGCGCGCGTCGTCCCGCGCGATATGAAAATGCGCATATTGGGTTGGAAAAGGCCCTCCCCGCGCGAGCCCCAAATCGAGCCTCCCGCGAGAAAGAATGTCGATCGTCGCAAGATCCTCGGCGACGCGGATCGGGTTGTGCAAGGGCAAGAGGATCGCGGCCGCGCCGATCCTGATCCGACTTGTCCGGCCGGCGAGATGGGCCATGATCGCCAGCGTCGAACCCGACTGGGTGAAGGAGCTAAAATGGTGCTCGGAAACCCAAAGCTCGTCGAGCCCGAATTGCTCCGCCTTCTCCGCAAGCTCGATATGCCGCTGAAACGCGGCGAGATTGCTCTCCTCGCCATGTTCGAAATTCAGGAAAAGCCCGAGCCGCACTTTCCTCTCGCTCCGGCCGGCATGATGGCGAGGCGCGCGCCCTACCAGCTTCTATATCAGGATATATAGAGAAAGCCCCGCGCACAAGGCTCGCGAACCGGCGCGGCTTGGGACCCGCCTCAAGGCGCCGCGGCCGCGTCCGCCGGCGTCTTGGCGATGAAGAAAGCGTTGACTGAGAGGCAGAACTCCTTCCATGCGGCCGCGATGTCGCGCAGGATCGCCTGGAGATAGTCCTTCGAGGGCTTGTCTTCACCCGGAAAGTTCGACAGCGCGCAGGATGTGCGATTGTACTCGATGACTGAATCGATGAGAAACTGGATGAAGCCGTCGAATGTCTTGAGGATCTCGGGCGTCAAGCCGGACCGGCCGCGCTCGACCACGACATCGCCCATGTCGAAGGAAAGATCCTCAAGCCGCAGCAGGGCTTCGCTGAAAACCTGCTCCATGGTGGCGACCATCGCGCGCTGCGTGACGATCTCCTTGTCGGCGCCCGCGAGCAAACGATTGAGCTGCTTGCGGTAGGCCTCGAGGAGCTCCGCCTGCCGCCCGGCCACCCATTGGCCAAACAGGGCGACGCTGTCGGCGTTCGAGGCGGTTGTTTTCTCCCCGGTTTGCTCGCTGACCGCTGGAGCGAATCGGCCGATTTCGCGCACGAGGCGCCGCGCCGAATCGAGCGCGCCCTCCATGTAGCCGCCCGCGTAGCTCGCCGTCTCGGAGCCGCCGAAGAAAAGCTTGCCGTCCCAGATCGCCTGCCGCAGATAGGGGTTGCCGTAATGAGGATGATCATCCGGCGGGATCAGATCGCGCCGCGCGCAGGTATAGGCCTCGGCGGCCCAGTCCTGGTAATGCTGCTCGCCATGTTCGAGCTCGGGCCCGAAGAGCTGGCCGATCTGATTGCCCATTAGCATGGGCAGGCCGGCCTTGAATGAGTCCCGCAAGGACGGCGGGAGCGCGAGAAAGCCGCCGAGCGCCGCCCGCGTCCCGGTCGCGTCGCAAGCATCGAAGATCTCGCCGAAGACCGCCTGCTCATGCGTGACATAGGCGTTGCCTGAATTGCCGGCCTCGCGCCAAAGCGGGCGCTCATAGGCGATCACAGCCTTCGCCTCACCGGCCATCCAGGTATAGGTTTCACGCATGGCTTCAATCAGATTGTCGTCGAGACTCGGCTCGAAACGGATCTGCTCCTCGACGACTCGCGGCGGCACGGCGATAACGACGCGGCGCGCCTGGACGACGAGCAAGGCGTCGCCTTGGCGGAAATGCAGCTCGACATGATCGCCTCGATCAAAAATCGTCGTAAGCGCTTGCTCCAGGCGCAGCCGCTCCGCAGGAATCTTTTTCGCGATGGCTTCGATCACGGAAAGCATGCCGCCCTCGACCCGGCGCGCGCCCGCGTGAACGCTTTCATTCTCGCTCGGCGCGGCCTTCCTATCGTGGTCGTGCAGCCGCAGGACCGTCCCGGAATCATGCTGCGGAAAGCTGACGAGCCCGAGATCGGCGACCAGTCTGGTCATGCCAGGCTGGGTGTCGGGCCAATACCAGGTCGGGCCGAGATCGACCCGCATGCCAGCCTTTTCGGAGGCGACAGAGAGCACGCGTCCGCCAAGCCTGGGGCGCGCCTCGAATAGCGTAAACTCCCGCCCCTGCGCCTGCAAACCGGCCGCGAGCGCGAGCCCGCACAAGCCGCCGCCGACGATCGCCGTGTCCAGCATGATGCTTCTCCCGAACCGAAAAATTTTGTCGCGTTGCGCGGGGTCCCGCCGCTTTCCGGCAAGGGCGAAGCAAGTCTCGGGCCGACGCGTGATTGAATCATGCGCCGGCGGCGCGCAGGCTCAGCGTTGCGGGACGATGATCAGGCGCTCGACCGGATTGCCTTCGACGAAATGCGATTGAATGATCTCGTCAATGTCCTCGATCTTCTCTGGGTGATACCAGATCCCCTCCGGGTAGACGACCATCAACGGACCGGCGCGGCAGAAGCTGAGGCATCCCGAAGCGCTCACATTGACGTCGGGAAGTTGCTTGGCCTCAACCTTTTGCATCAGGCGATCCCAAAGCGGCTGCGCGCCGTTTTCCATGCAGCTCCCACGCGGATGGCCGGGCGGCCGCTTCGTGAAACAGGCAAAGACATGGTATTTGAATACAATCGGTATATCGAGCGACATAAACCCGTCCTAGCTTGGTGACTGAACCGTGCTTAGAATTATTCAATTCTTGTGCCGCGTAGCAACGCTTCGGGCATGCCGGCACAGCCGCGCTGGAGCATTGGCCTCAGCGGCGCATCGACCAAGGGCTCAGAACTGGGGCCGGAGCGTGTCTGTCGTCAGGCCGGCTTTAGCCGGTCGCCTCGAAGGCAGAGATGTCGCAGCGCCGCCCGCCAAAAAATAACGGCCGCAAGGCCGTTAGGTCGCTCCAAATTCTCAGCTATTCAGGCCAAGCTCAAGGCCGAGAGCTGCCACCCCGCCGCGCGGCCTGATCGCGACGCGGGCTTGAAATCAAATGGCGCCATAAATTATGCGCGAAGCTTCGCCGCGCGCCCTTTAGAACTATTCCGTCTACTCCAATTGCAAGTCGACTGCCTTCGGACCCTTGCCTTTCTTATCTGGTTCGACCTCGTAGGCGACGCGTTGACCCTCCGTCAGCGAGGCCAAGCCGGCGCGTTCGACCGCCGTGATATGAACGAAGATGTCGCGCCCGCCGTCGTCTGGCTTGATAAAGCCGTAGCCCTTGTCCGCGTTAAAGAATTTGACCGTTCCCTGCTGCGACATAGGACATTTCCCTTCCCATTTAGTTCCATATTGTCCGTTCCCTTCGAGGGGAGCCAGAATTGGCCTTTCGGCATCGGATCCGTCGAAGCGACGAGCCCGATTGGAAGAAAGTGGAGCAGCGTCAAGCTTTGGCAAGGCGCCTAGGCCCTCGCCAACCATTCGATCTGATAGTCCGGCGTGCGATCGGCTAGGCACCGGCTCAAGCTCGGCAGGATGCGCTCGGCTTCCCCATCAAGGCGAAACGGCGGATTGACGACGATCAGGCCCGATCGGACAAGGCCTGCTTCAGGACCGACGGCGTCGACCTGAAGCTCGATGCGCAAGAGCGGCTTGACGCCGGCTTGCGCCAGCGTTCGCGCAAAAGCCGCCGCCTGCCTCGCATCCTTGACCGGATACCAGACGAGGTAAACGCCGGTGGCCCATTTGCGCCATGCCGCCTCGACCGCCCTCGCAAGCCTTGTGAATTCGTTTGCGTCTTCGAAAGGCGGATCGATCAGCACAAGCCCGCGCCGCTCGACCGGCGGAATGAAGGCCTTGAGCCCCGTATAGCCGTCGATCTCGATGAGCTTCGCCCGGGCGTCAAAGCCAAGATTGGCCTTCAGGCTTTGAAAGGCGGGCGGGTGAAGCTCACAGAGGATCATGCGATCCTGGCGCCGCAACAAGGCCCCGGCGACCGCCGGCGAGCCGGGATAGCGCGGCTCGCTCGCATTGAGGAGCGGCGCGACAATCTGCAAGTAAGGTTCGACGAGGCTTTGCGCATCGGGCGGCAGCTTGGCCGCTGCGAGCCGGCCGATCCCGCCGCGCCACTCGGCGGTCCTTTCAGCCTCCGGCCCGGAGAGGCCATAGATCCCGCTTCCCGCGTGAGTTTCTATGTAGCGGAAAGGCGTCGGCTTCGCGGCGAGATGCAGCAGGATGCGCGTCAGAAAAATATGCTTGAAGACATCGGCGAAATTGCCGGCGTGAAATTCGTGGCGGTAATTCATGTTTTCAGCGCCGCGGCGGCGCGTTTGTTGCGCGTGTCCCCGCTGGGATAGATGCGTCCGATCGTGGACATGCGCCAACGCTCGGAGAACTATTCTCCGGACGTTTCGGCCTCAAAGCGCCGGCGGCACGGAAACTTCCCGCGTCCTGCAACCTTGACGACTTACCTCCGGGCAGGCGTGAAAATCGCGCAAATCCTTGGAGAAACAGATCCTGACCTCCTGAAGGATTCCGCCAGCGCAGGCGACGCCGAGCATCCCCGGCCGCAGACGCCGATTGGCCGCGATGAAAGCGCGCTCGATGTCGATCGGCGTCCAGGTCTGATCCTCCTTGGCGGCCTGGAACGGCGGCGGGATCGTGACGGCGTCGCGCGCCCTGCGGACATCGGCGAAATAATCCGTCGGGCTTTTTCCCGAGCAGACGCCATGCTTGCGCCACTCATGCCGGGCGAGCCCTTCGTCGGGGTAAAGCCCCGCTGTGGCCTGCAAGGCGATCCGCGAAGGCTCGCGCGCGCCGGGTTCGCAATCCGAGGGATAGCCGCGCTCATATTGCGGCCAGAGCCCATGAACGACGAAACCGAGATCGGCGCCCGGCTCGCATTGCCGGCGCGCCCTCGCGGCGGCCGGGGTCTTGCAAAAGCCGGAAGACCAGGAGAGGGAGAGCACGTAGAAATCAAATTGGCCTGGGACGCCGCCAGCCCCGCGCGGCCGCGATCTTTGAAAATCGGTCGGCGGAGCCGGCGGCTCCAAACCGGGATCATCCGCCGGCGGCGCCTTGTCGGCGCATTTGTCCAAGATGCAGTCGCCGTCGCGAGAAGGGGCCTGCGCCGCGCAAAATTGCGACGACGCGCCAAAGACAAGCAGGGCGAGCGCGGGGGCCGCGCCGAGTCGTGTCGCAAAGGACTTCATCGCCATGGGCGAACCTAATCCGTCAGGGCTGCGCCATCTTGCAGGCGGGTGAATAAGCGTCGTTTCGATCAAGTCCGGCGACGCACCATTCGACGCCAAAGCCGACCCCGGTAATTCCGAGCTCCTTGTTGATCGAATAAGAAACTGAACGCGACCGCCCATCGTTCAAAAAGGCGCGGCCGACGCAATAGCGCCGCGGAATATAATCGAGGCCGTTTGAACGATAGCCGATTTCCTTCACCTCTTCGAAACCGGCGATCTCGAGGCCGGTTTTCCAGAACTCGCTTTCGCGATCATAAAAACGCGATTGAATGCGCTCCAAGACTTCCGGATCGCCGCAGTCCGGCAAGATGCCGTCCCAGGGAAAGTAGCGCCGCTCCGCGGGCGTAAGAGGGCGCGCCGAGGCTGCCAAGCACCCCCCCCCGATGACGCCAGCCGCCGCCAGAAGAAAAATCGCGAAAAGACCGGAAATCCTAAACATGAATCCTGACCAGCCCGCATCTATTAACGCGCTCTGATTACGATGCTTCGCCAAGGCCAAGCCGTCAAGGGGCGGCCGAATAGACGGCGGAACGGATCCGACTCGAGGCGCCTGCCCTGACGCGCCCAAATCATGGGTTCGCTCGAGCGATTCCCGATCGGATGGAATCATCTGATCGAAAAGGAATCGCTCAAATTCGAAGAGTTGGAGCATGTTCTGATCGAAAAAGTCGATCAACTTTTTCTAAAACCTGCCCTAGCAGCGCGTTTCGTGTGGGAGCCAGATCATGTCCGTGAACCAAGCTTCGGCGACAAACGACAGCCGCGGGCTCGCCGCAGGCGCAAGACGAGCGCTTTCATCGCGGAAAGCCAAAGCCTGGATAAAAAGCGGCTTCGCGTTTGTCGCTATTTTCGCCGACCTTTGCGCGATCGCCTTCGGCGGGCTCGCCGCAAATATTCTGACGCAAGTCTACAAGCATGGCGAAGTGAACCTCGCTGAACCTATCGATGAATTCGGAGCGCTGGTCGGCGCCGTGTTTCTCGCGATAAGTTTGGCCCGCGGCGAATATTCCTACGAGCGTTATCTCGCCTTCAAGACGCATTTTCAGCGTTGCGGGCTGGCCTGGAGCCTTGCGTTTCCAGGCGCCGTCATGATCGCGTTCATGATGAAGACGACGCCGGACATGTCGCGCGCGTGGGTTTGCTTCTTTTTCGTCCTCGGCTTCACCGCGCTCATGCTCGCCCGCTATGCCCTGGTGCTTAGAACAAGCGCCAGCGCCGAACGAGGCGGCTTGGCGGCGCGGCGGGTGCTCCTCCTCGGATACGAACATCAGATCGAAGAATTCTATCAGCGCTACGACCTTGGCGCCTTTGGCATGCGCGTAGTAACCGCCTCCGTGCTCAGAGGCCGTGACTGCCTCGACGAAGATCTCGCCTTGGCGGCGGCGGCGGCTCGAATTTTTCTCCCCGAAGACGTGTTCATTCTCCTGCCCTGGACGGATAAGGACGCAATCGACCGCTGCATCAACGCGTTTTTGCGAATCCCCGCCGCGCTTCATCTCGGCTCGGATTGCTTGCTGGACCGCTTCACAAAGGCGAAGGTCACCAATGTCGGGCCGCTCTCCAGCCTCAATCTGACCCTGCCATGGTCGCCCGCCCATGTCGTCGGAAAGCGGCTGTTCGACATTGTCGCAGCCCTCGCCGCCCTCATCGTTCTTTCGCCTATCTTCGCCGCGCTCGCCCTCGCGATCAAGCTCGACAGCAAGGGCCCGGCGATTTTCAGGCAGCGCCGCTATGGCTTCAACCAGGAGCCTTTTCGCATCTTCAAATTCCGCTCGATGCGCACGCTCGAGGATGACCGACGGGTTCGACAGGCGACGGCGCAAGATCCTCGCGTCACGAGGATCGGCCGCTTCATGCGCAAGAGGAATCTCGATGAATTGCCGCAGCTCTTGAATGTGCTGCTCGGCGATATGTCTCTTGTCGGGCCGCGCCCGCATGCGCTTGCGCATGACCAACTCTACGAACCGTCCGTGACGCTTTACGCCCGCCGCCACAATGTTAAGCCGGGCATCACGGGCTGGGCTCAGGTCAATGGCTTGCGCGGCGAAATCACGCCGGAGACGTTGAAGGCGCGAATCGAGCACGACCTCTATTACATTGATCACTGGTCGCTCTGGCTTGATCTCCAGATCTTATGGCGCACACTCATGTCCGGCAAGGCCTTCAGGAACGCCTATTGAAACGCTTCAGGCGCGCTCATGTTCGGCGACCGCAGCGCATCACGCATTCTACTTAATTCCATCCTGCGCAATGCAGGCGGCGGCTCACCCGCGATTATAGACGTCCTGGATGCGAACGATGTCGTCCTCGCCGAGATAGGAGCCGGTCTGCACTTCGATCAATTCGAGGTCGATCCTGCCCGGATTGGCCATTCTATGCACCGCGCCGATCGGCAGATAGATCGACTCGTTCTCATGCACCAGATGAATCTCATTGTCGCGCGTGACTTCCGCGGTGCCCTTGACGACGATCCAATGCTCGGCGCGGTGGAAATGCTTCTGCAGCGACAAGCGCTCGCCCGGCTTCACGACGATGCGTTTGACCTGATAGCGCGATCCCGAATCGACCGACTGATAATAGCCCCATGGGCGATAGCAGCGCTTATGCGCCAGAGCCTCCGGCCGGTTTTCAGTCTTAAGGCGATCGACGAGCTGCTTGACCTGATCGCCATGCGCCTTGTTGAGCACCAGCACGGCGTCTTGCGTGGTGATGACGATGACGTCGTCAACGCCGACAACCGTGGTCAAATGCTCGTCGGAGCGGACATGAACATTCGAGGCGTTCATGACGACGCCATGGCCCCGGATCGAATTGCCGCTCTCGTCGCGGTCCGACAGTTCCCACACTGCGGACCAGTTTCCGACATCGGACCAGCCTATGTCGGCCGGCACGACAGCCGCCTTGTCGGTGCGCTCCATGACGGCGTAATCGATTGATATTTTCGGCGCCCGAGCGAAAGAATCGGCGTCGAGGACGATGAAATTCAAATCCTGACGCGACTTGGCGACGGCTTCAGCCGCGGCCTCCGCGATGAGCGGCTCGTGCTGCCTAAGCTCGGCCTGCATGACACCGGCGCGAAAGAAAAAATTGCCGGAGTTCCAGAGATAATTTTCAGCGACATATTGTTCCGCGGTGGCCGCGTCCGGCTTTTCGACAAAGCCAGCGACCTTGAACACATTGCCGTCGAGGGTTACCGCCTTGCCGGGCTTGATATAGCCATATCCGGTCGCCGGCCCGCTCGGCTTGATGCCGAGCGTCACGATATAGCCGAGAGCGGCCGCCTCGGCCGCCTGCTTGCACAGGGCCACGAAGCCCGGCTTGTCCCGCACGACATGATCAGCCGCGAGCACCGCGACGATCGTATCCGGCCCTGCTTGCGCCGCAAGTTCGGCGGCGACGGCGACGGCGGGTCCTGAGTCGCGGCGGACCGGTTCGAGGATGATGCGCGCCTCGCGCTTCACCTCCGCCAATTGATTGGCGACGAGGAAGCGGTAATCATGATTGGAAATGACGATCGGCGTCTCGAAGACGCTGTCATCGAGGGCATCGAGCGCCATTTGGAATGTCGAGCGCGCGCCGACGAGCGAAATGAATTGCTTCGGCAGGCTCTCGCGGGATTCTGGCCAGACCCGCGTCCCTGAACCGCCGCACATGATGACCGGAAGGATCTTGACCATTCTTGCTTCCCCATTCCGCTTTCCGCCAAGCATTTTCACCACGCAATGGCGATCGAATTCGACTTTTACGCCGCCCTGCAGCGCTTGAGGGCGGCGTTGCCCGAACTGGCGCATTGGGCAAATCTTATATACGGATGCGCCCCAGATGTCGCCTAGCTCCCAAACGGGCTGGTCTGTCACTCTGGATCAATTTTCTTGCGCTTCGATGACCGCGCTCGAAGCTCGTTGCGCGCTGGGGCAGCTCCATGGCCAAGCCTGACTTTCGCGTCGAAAGGCGGCTGCTTAAGCGAGACGTTTGGCCGGCGGCGGGCGTTGACGAGGTGGGGCGCGGCCCTCTCGCAGGGCCGGTCGCCGCCGCGGCCGTCATCCTCGATCCGCGCAACCTGCCGGCCGGGCTGAACGATTCGAAGCTTCTGGCGCAAGACGCGCGCGAGTCTCTCTACGAAGAGATCATGCGGCGGGCCATCGCTGTCTCAGTCGGTTTCGCGAGCGCGGCGGAAATCGACGCAATCAACATTCGCCAAGCGACTTTCGCCGCCATGCGGAGGGCGCTTTTCGCACTGTCCGTCGAGCCCCGCCATGTTCTGATCGACGGCAATGATCCGCCGCCAAATCTGCCCTGCACCGCCGAGACGATCGTCAAGGGCGACGGGGCGGTTCTGTCGATCGCCGCCGCCTCCATCATCGCCAAAGTGACCCGCGACCGCCTCATGCGCCGGCTCTGCGCCCGCCATCCCGTCTATGGCTTCAGCCAGCATGTCGGCTACGCCACGCGGGCCCATCTCGCGGCGATCGCCGAGCACGGCCCCTGCCCTTTTCACCGGCTGAGCTTCAAGCCTTTCAAGGCGTCCAAGGGCAATTCTACATCCGACCCGTGCGAAAAAGAGACAGATTAAAATTGGCGGCTTAAACGCGGTCTTTACCGTGCGTGACGCAACGTTCGCTTGCGAGTTGCGTATCGGTCATCGTTCATGCGTACCCTAAATGCCGGACTAGCCGGCGCGAAATCCCGGATCAAGGTTGCGCGTACCGGGATTTCCGCGCCGCGCTCCGTCGCGCAGCGTCTGGCCGCGCCTGCTTCGACCCCGCCCGCGGCGCTCCCCATGAACGAGATCATCGTCGGCGATTGTCTCGACGAGCTCGCCCGGCTGCCGCCCAACTCCGTCGATCTCGTCTTCGCCGATCCGCCCTATAATCTGCAGCTCGAGGCGGCCCTGTCGCGGCCGGACCAAAGTCTCGTCGACGCAGTGGACGACGATTGGGACAAGTTCGCGAGCTTCTCCGACTATGATGATTTCACGCGGGCCTGGCTCGGCGCCGTGCGAAAAATCATGAAGCCGGACGCGACGATTTTCGTGATCGGCTCCTATCACAATATTTTCCGGGTCGGCTCGATTCTGCAGGATCAGGGCTTTTGGATCTTGAACGACATTGTCTGGCGCAAGGCCAATCCGATGCCGAATTTTCGCGGCCGGCGCTTCACCAATGCGCATGAGACGCTGATCTGGGCGGCGAAGGGCGTCGAGGCGAAGACCTATCGGTTCAATTACGAATTGCTGAAAGCCGGCAACGAGGATTGCCAAGTCCGCTCCGATTGGCTTTTTCCGATCTGCACCGGCGCCGAGCGCCTCAAGGACGCCGCCGGCCGCAAGATCCATCCGACGCAAAAGCCCGAAGCCTTATTGGCGCGCATCCTGCTCGCCGCCTCGAACCCGGGCGATCTTGTGCTCGACCCATTCTTCGGCTCCGGCACGACGGGCGCGGTCGCCAAAAAGCTCGGGCGCAATTTCATTGGCGTCGAGCGCGAGCCCTCCTACGCAGCGGCCGCACGAGCAAGAATAGCAGATGTCAAGACGCTTCCGGATGGCGCGATAGCAGCGGTGCCGAGCAAAAGATCGGAGCCGCGCATTGCTTTCGCCTCGCTCGTCGAGGCCGGATTGATCCAGCCCGGCGAGACGCTCGTAGATGAAAAAAGACGCCATGCCGCGATCGTGCGGGCCGACGGCGCGGTCTCCCTTGGCGCGATCGCCGGATCGATCCACAAGATCGGCGCCCTGGCCCAGGGCCTTCCAGCCTGCAACGGCTGGACATTCTGGCAGTTTTTTCGCGACGGAAAATATGAGCCCATCGACGCTTTACGCGCAAAGGCGAGGGCAAGCCTACGAGAGGCTGCGGAATAGGCTTTTGCGAAGGGCGCGCGCTCGAAGCGAAGCGGACCCAGCGGCCGTGGGCGTCGTCGCAATGCTCAAAATTTTCCGGCGGGGCGCAATCTGAGTTGCGGTCCCTAGGCCGTTTGGGGACGCTCGAGCGCCCCCACTCGCCTAGATGCGTTCGGCCGCCCGCGCATAGTTGCCGCACGGGCGTCGGTTTTGTGCGTCAATGATTGGCGACTCTCCAACCGTCTTCAGCTCACCAGCGCCGCCAGCGGCGCCCATACCAGCGGCGCCGATACACGCGACGCCGCCACCAAACGGTTTCGATATCGCCCTTGTCCGCCGGCGCCAGATGGTCGCGGGGCGCGGCTGCAATCAACGCGCTGGCCGCTCCTACGCCAGCGGCGAGGACTCCCGCCGACAGCAGCACCGATGTCACGAATGATCTTCGATCCATGGCTTCTTTCTCCAGTCGTAAGCGCTACGACTCGAAAAGCTTAACAGCCCCGCGCGTCGTCGTCATCTGGGGATCGCGACGCCGTCGCGCCCTCCGTCTTAAATTTTATGTGGCCGCCTACTATTTCGAGAACTTCCCGAGACGCGACAACGCCGGTCTTGAAGCGCATGTCTACTCGAATTCCACCACGAGCCCGAGCCGCTCGAACTCCGTTTCGATCGCTTGCACGATTTTCTGCAGCTCCCCGACTTCGATCGCATTGGCGTCATTGGGCGCGTCCCAACTCAGGATGGCGTCGAGATCGATAATGAAGTCGACTTGATCCTTAGCGTCAGGCAGTCCAGGCGCATGCGGGATGGTCAGGACCTTATCGCCCCACAGCACGCGGATTGATCCTTCGGTCAGAGTAATTTGCGGCTCCGCGCCGCGCCGCCTGGCCATGGCTCAATCTCCCCACCGAATGATTTGCCGCCTTCGCGCGCGGCTTCGACAACTTTGCGCATCACGCTCGGGAAAGCCTCCTTGTCGAGGTCGCCTTCCCAGGCCCAGCGGCAACCCGCCGGCGCGCGGCTCGCCCGCGCGATCTCCGCCACGTAAATATCGAGGCTGAGCGCAAAATGCGTGAACATATGCTCGACCACGGCCTCGAGCTTCCGGTAGGGCGCGTGAATGGGCGCCTCGCGCAGTGCTGCGCCAGCATCGAAATCGGCGCTCCAGGCGGTTCCGGGAATTTCCACCATGCCCCCGAGCAGGCCCTTCGGCGGCCGCGTTCGGACAAGGATCGCGCCATCCGCGCGCCGCACGAAAAACGCCGCGCCGCGCCAGCGCGGCCGCTCTCGTTTCGGCGCCTTGATCGGAAAACGCGTCGGCTCTCCCGACGCCCGACCCGCGCAATGGTCCAGCAAGGGACAAATTGCGCAGGCGGGCTGTTTCGGGGTGCAGATCGTCGCGCCGAGGTCCATCATCGCTTGCGCGAAATCGCCCGGCCGCGCGCTGGGCGTCAACGCCTCGGCCTTTTCCCTGATCAGGGGTTTGGCGGCGGGCAAGGGCGTCGCGATCGCAAAAAGCCGCGCGACGACGCGCTCGACATTACCATCGACCACCGCCGCCCGCCGCCCAAAGGCGATCGCGGCGATCGCCGCCGCCGTGTACGGCCCGAGACCCGGCAGCTTGCGCAGCGCCGCCTCCGTGTCGGGAAACTGCCCCCCGAACTCGCCTACGACCAGCTTGGCGCAGGCGTGGAGATTGCGCGCGCGCGAATAATAGCCAAGCCCTGCCCATTGCCGCATCACGTCGTCGATCGGGGCTTGCGCCAAAAGGCTGACATTGGGCCAGCGCGCCAGAAAGGCCGCGAAATAAGGTTTGACCGCCGCAACCGTCGTTTGTTGCAGCATGATTTCGGAAAGCCAGACCACGTAAGGATCGGCCCTCTCGTTTGGCTCTGATCGCCAAGGCAGCGCGCGGCGATGGCGATCATACCAGTCCAGCGCGGCGGCGGCGCAGGACGGCGTGATTAACAGTTCATGAACGACGTCATACATGCGCCTTGTTTAGCCGCTCTCCTGCCATGCGCATAGTCATGAGAAGCAAAGCCAGGAATTGATCGCGGCCGAGTGTTCCCGCCGCAGGTCAATTCTTGCGCCAATTCTTCGATCATTCGTCCACCGGGCATGCGATTTGTGGGCAGACGTCATCAGGGGAGCGATCGATGAGCGGGGCAGCGAAGCCTATCCCGGAAGGCCATCAGGGAGCCATACCATATCTCAGCGTGCGCAACGCCGCCGAAGCCATTAACTTCTACAAACGAGCTTTCGGCGCGGTGGAAATGCTTTGCATCGGCCATGAGGGCACGATCGGCCATGCCGAACTCGAGATCGGCCAAGCCAGGATCATGCTGTCGGACGAGTTCCCCGATCATGACGCCTTGAGTCCGCAGACAATCGGCGGAACGCCGATCATGATTCACCTCTATGTCGAGGATGTCGACGCCTTCACGAGCCAGGCGGTCGGCGCAGGCCTTAAAATCCTGCGGCCGGTCGAGGATCTCTTCTACGGCGACCGGGGCGGCAAATTCGAAGACCCCTACGGGCATCGCTGGTGGATCGCCACCCACAAGGAAGATGTTTCGCCCGAGGAGCTGAAGAAACGCGCCGCCGCGCTGCACGCCGGCGCCGCCTGATTTCGCCTCGCGGCCGAAATTCGGTCCTACGCCGACCCGCCTCGCCTCTCGGCTGGCTCGATAGGAGGACGCAAAACCCTTCGCCAAACCGCCATTGACGTCTTGCGACGAAACTAGGGTATAAGGCTAGGGTAGGACTTGAGGCCGATGCGGAAACAGCAGTCCAACAAAAGCGCTTGGTCGCGACCGCTCGCCGATCTCGTCGGAGCTGTGATCGATCCTGTTCTGGCGCGGCA
>Ga0182030_10001604_pt1 | contig 46848 bp, 47 predicted proteins | sample 812S3MmetaG_FD_121299 | JGI IMG/M metagenome (GOLD analysis project Ga0182030, IMG submission 121299) | Permafrost microbial communities from Stordalen Mire, Sweden - 812S3M metaG (Illumina Assembly) | ecosystem: Environmental > Terrestrial > Soil > Wetlands > Permafrost | place: Sweden...
GGTTGGGAGGATCTAGTTGTGTTGTTTCCCAGGAAAACGGGGAAGTTCTATAATCCTGACATCAATTCCACTAGTTTACATTCAGAGAATATGGCAAGGCTGCGTCCTGTTGGTGTTTCGACCACATATCAGGCCCCTCGGCGCTTAATGTTACACTCATACCTTAACTAAATTCCTACCATTTGAACGGACTTCAGAGATCGTATGCTTGATCTCAAACTGCAAATCATACAATATCTCATACATGGGCCAGCCTGACGCCACGTATTTCACCTGCTGTGAATCTCTCACATTTGCTGATTAATGTGCCAGGGAGGTGTAGATGATGAAGAATCGAACATGGGATCTCTGTTCAGGAGATTGCGCACAAAAATTTACAAATTCCTTATCAGGGACTCTTCAAACATGTCTCAAACATTGCTTTCCTTCAGTAGGCTCGAATTTCCCCCTCAGAATTGGTCATTGAGTGATCATGTGATATATACCGCGACAGCCGTCAGTGAAGGGTAGAGATATATATTCATGAGCTAGAGTACTCCTAGATAGGAATACACAATAAGCCTCCCTTTAATAGACATGACTCACGAACCTGACTTCTCTTCTGTCATACATGCACGAAATCCACGAGTGCCTGATTAGGTAAAAAGAACGCGTTATTGTCTATTATATTTCGATCTAAGCTACAGTCTTTCTCAATCAATTTCATCGTCGTCGCCAGCACCACAGGAGACTATTGGAGACATTGAGATATGTCCATCTTCGTTCCCCCTGCTCCCCCTCCCAGATAATATCATTCCTCTCAATGTCATTTTCATCCTCTTCCATATTAGGGCAATCAGAGGCATTGCCAATTCCATTCCAAGGAGGACAATTAATTTTCTCAGTTGCGCATTCTCCACTTCTTGGAGGGAAAGTGCTGATTGCAGTTCTTCATTGTCGCCGTGACTGGTCGAAAGGTCAAGTTCCACCTTCTGCAGGGACTCTTGAACATATTCAAGTTTACACTTGAAGGTTTCTATCTCGTTGTAATGTTCCTCGGCTTGGGATTTGTTCTGGATAATAACCTCATCATATTCAACTTCTTTTTGGTCCAAAAGTTCTTGAGCGTCGGCAAGTTCCGACTCAAGAAGTTTCATCTTGGTGACATTTTTCTGGGCCTGCATGTCTCGGTCGGTTTGGAGCTGGTCTCGTTGAAATTTTACTTGCTCGAGCGAGGCTTGGGTGACTTCGAGTTTTGAGTTGAGTTTGTAGATCTTGGTGATATGCGTTTCTGCTTGGACTTGCTTTTCTTCCTGTAATCGTCCACGTTCGAACTTGACCTGCTGGAGAGATTGTTCTGTCTCAGCCTGTTCTGACATCCACTCCACCAATCTCGTCCTCGTTTTGGCAAGTTCTGATTCCAGTTTTCCGGATTTACAACTGAGTTCTTCAAGTTGAATTTTTTGGCCCTCGGCCAACTTTCGATGCTTTGCCCGGCCCAGCTTCACGGCCTTCTTGTCCTTCTCACACGCTTTCAAGGCTTTCTCGGCCCGTTGGCATTGACTATCTTTATTGCACAACAATGCCTGTTCAGACCGCAGCTTGGTATGAAGGCTGGAGAGTTCTTCTTTATGTCTTTTCTCCAAGCGAATCGACTTTAAGCTCAGAAAGTTCGCATTATTCGGGTAACGTTTCGAGTCTTCCTCTTCTGAACTCTCCCTCTTCTGAGTCCTTTTCCGAGTCCTCTCCTGAACCTCCTCTGTCGACCCCTGATCTTCTGAATCTTCATCTTCTGAGTCTTCAATGTCTACCTTCAACTTTTTCCTTGCCTTTCTCAATTTGGACTCTCGCTCACTGGCAGTGACAACCTTACTCATGGTAACCTTCCATTCCGCAACGACCTCCGCTTTCTGATTATAATGATAGTTGGGACACAAGCATAGCTCTGCCAATCTCTCCAGCTTACCAAGGCATTTTTTTGGACTTTTTCTACCCATGTGTCGAAGAATGGAAATGACTTCCCGGAAGTTCTTGCGCGGGAAGTCCAAAAAACAGCGAGAGTTTCTAGATCGAGCTTTACCAACGCAGGTCGTGCTATAGCTGTCGTCGTTGTTGCAGATATTCAAAGTGCGATACGGATCCCAGATTCGAGGAGCCATGATGGTAGTTTGGATGCTGATGCCAACCTCCGTGAAATTGAGATTAACTAAGGTAGAGAGACAGATATGCGGGAATTAATTCTGTGTGTTTGAAAGCTCTTCTGGCACTTCTACCTGGCGCACGAGGGAATATATACCCAGGATTCGCAGTTTTTCATGCTGCGGCATGTTGGTGTTTCGCAGCGCTGTTGGCGCTTAGCACTCTACCCACGTCTTCGCAAAGTTTTGAGTAGACGACCTACCATTGCTGAGCGACCCAATTTTCGAACCATACAATGTCTCATACACAGCCCAACGCAGGGCCAGGCAAACGCCGGCCCGCATTGGGGAAGCTTTCAAGCTGAAAAAAAAAGAGAGAATTGAAAGTTTCTCCACACTTGACTTCTCAAATTCATTATCATAGCTCCTTCTGATTGTTGGATTATAGTGCTGTAGCCAATATGTAGCAAATATATGGCAATAGTCGCAATATTTTCTAATTAGGAAATGCCCTATTTCTAAGCAATGAAAGGCTCTAGAAGCCTTCCATCCTGTATATAAACACATCCTCATCCTGCCTTAGAAAGTTGAGGCACTGCAAATATAATAATTTCTACACTGATGATATGGAATCCTCGATAAATCAATCCTTCTTCCGTTTCTCGTCGCTTCCCTCCACACAGAGACCGATTTGCAAACTCCTCAGCGACCATCACCAGTCTCCTGACGCCATGAGTTTTCCGAAAATCAATTTTGAGTGAAACGCAACAATCTCCAAACTACAGATCATAATTTACAAATTCCGTGACTGCAGCCGTCAAAACTACGAGCGTCATGGAGCCGCGTTCCACCTGCCCTTTCACAGCCCAGCTTCCTCTAACCCCTCCCCCTGAACCCCTTTTTGCGTACCGAGACTTTGAGATATTCACTAATAAATACCAATTTTGCTCGATTGCGACGTGCAACAAAACCCCGCATTCCCCTCTACCCCTTTCCCTTACCGAGGATTCAAGGTCGAGAGAAAGCATTCTGTAATACTGGTATCCGAATTCACTAATCTAAAATGCGATTTTTGCGATATGCAACAAAAGTTTCGGCTTAGGGGGGATATTCGCTTTCAATTGCGGGGTTGAGACCGAGGTATGAGTGTGGAGAGAGGAGGATCTGAAAATGCAAGTGCGGGCAGAACGGTATCTTTCTTTCCCCTTCTTGTTTCAGCAAATGGCAGTAGCTCGCAGTGTGCTGTGTTGTTCAAGACGTTGAGCTCGATATTGTAAGATTGCGGGCTGTGGATGTGGATACTGCTCCATCGGAGATGTCCTATGTAGCTTAGGAGACCCGCGGAGTTCTATTCCTCCACCAGAAATAGGGGTTCAGGTATACTACTCCAAGACTAGAAGAGCCTATTCCTAAATTTCGCTTTTCCGCAATTCTGAGATAGCCCCTGAAACCTGAAAAGACTCTGGAAGTTAAAAAATGACTAATTCGAGTCACAGAAAAGACAGGGCATGAGATTAGTCTTAATTGTTAAGTTGTTACATTTGTTGTGACATTTCTTCGCCCGGTCCGGTTGGTTCGCGAAGTTTGGCTCCCGACTACACCTGCCTCCTTGCTTTCGGTCCTGTCCTCGGGGGAGGCTCCCCCCCAGCAAGGCACCAGGTCCCATTTCCTGCAACCCACGACTCTCGATCGTCCTGCACGTCTCTGCTTCAGTCGTTTAGTCGTTCAGTCGTTCAGCCATGAAGCATTAAGCCAGTAAGAACACCATTTCCTGGCCAATCGTTCAACCAATCGTCCTGTATATTCCCCTCGATGACCCGTGTTTCTCGTTTACTGCCCTCATCCTCTTCCGATACCGATGATACATAACCACCGCATAAATCAGACTAATCATACTCGTAAACCTATCCCACATTAGCATTCCATTAACCCCCCAAAATCAGATGAAAACTCACAGCCCAATCCCCGCAAATCCAATCGCAACATCCAAATAAAGATGATTATAATTATCCATTGCCCAATTTCCACTCGTTGTTACAATATTAAACACTAAGGGTCCGATCCATAATAAACATTTGAATAAGCTAGAAGAGAGGAAGACTCCCGGGCTGAGATCGCGGAATTGGTGCATGATTATTTCGCCGCAGGTGAGCACGAGAGTGGCGGATGCGATGGCGAGGTTGACGATCGTCCATCTGAAATATATGTCAATATTCATTGATTTGTTTTCTGATAGGGGGAAAGGGAGACGAACGGTTGGATTCCTGGCTGCATATCTGTGCTTGAACCGCCCTCATTGGTGCCTTTTTGTGTGATGCCGATGAGGATACAAAGGACGATAACGTAGGTTGAAATAAATTTAAGTTGCAAACACCATATAGGGACGAGGATCAGCATTCGCCATCGTAGGTTGGTGGGGCCGGTTTCGTATAGAGACATCTTTATGGTCGAAATAAAAAGGAGATATTCACGACACTTCCCTTGATCGACAAAAACCCTCAGATATTTGGAGAGGAAGAGAGGAATATAAAACCTGGGGACAGAAGGAGGAAAACTGGAGAAAGGAATAAAGAAAATAACGTGGGATTTACTTGACCTGCTGCCGGGATGAGCTGTATTTAGGATGTAGCGAAGATGCAGAGTCAATCAACTGTGACCAACATCGCCAGAGCCAAGTACGACTCCTGCGCATCCATTGGAATCCGAAGGCGAGCATTACTCAGATTGAGTTAAAGTTAGATGATAGGAATTTGCGCGACGGGATGAGATTGGTGCGCTCGTAAGCACGCGTTCGTAAATGTTGACTGCGGTAAGGCTGCGCGGAGGCGGAGCCGATCCTGTGGGAGGCTTGGCGACCCGGAAGAGCTTGGCGGGAAACGTGATCTGGAGTTTTTGAAATTGGACACGTTTTTTATGAGGCGGGATTTTTGGGATCGAAAATCTATTGACTGCGATTCCTCATCGAAGTCTTTTCATGATAATGCTATAAGAGAAAAAAGGAAATAAACATTCCTCGTGAACGATTGATGACGATACTTAGAAATCACGACAGCACGTGAGATCATCGAGGTACTTCGCTCCGCTCCTGAAGGATGCGAGGTCAAGTGCGGGTGCAGCTGAAAGTCGCATCTTTTGTTCAATCAACCTGAGTTGGCTGCACAATGAGGACTTAGAGGTGGACTTCTTACGCCTTCCTCGAGTTTTCCTTCATATTTATTTAGGTTCGACGTGTGCATTGAAAAGCATGCTGCATTCAGTACTTGAACATATTACTTGTAAATGATCAGAACTTGTGTAATGCCTTTCAAGCAAATTTGCCAGCATCCCGGAGGACAGTCGAAAAGTTCAAGCTCGTCCGTGTTCTGGACGCGATCTTCAAACGTGAAGACTCCTCCATATAGAAACATAAGCCACGGTATTCGGCCTGATATCACAGGGTTTGTTTTCCATGCCTAATCTAACACTCGATGTAGTAAATTACTAGTAGTGATGCTTGCTTTCATGCCATACTGCTCGCACGTTAGGAGTGCGGTGACACGGTCCACGTTTTGGGGAGTAACTTGCCGCTAAATAAACTACTTGATTGTGGGACGTAAGGCGGGCTTTTGCAAGGTCCTCAAGGTTAGTTATCAGCATCTCGAGCAGTCCTTCGGAGAACGGCAGTGCTTGGCGGCATCGTTCGCCTTAATCCAGACTACGTCGAGTGGATAAGCTTGTGACGTGCTCCAAGTGGCCAGAACCTACTCCTTGCAAAGACGTTATGGGGAATCTCCACTAATATAAGGAGGACGTACGTGCGGAAACAAAAGGGTTTCGATGATCTGGTGATTGTGCCAATCGACGAACAGAATTGAGGACCGGGAGGCCAAGAGAAATTCGTAGGCCTAACCTTGCTGGCGCTCATCTCCACATCGTTACACAAACATTTCAAACCACGCAAAAGTCAAGACGTGTTTCTAGTTGGGAGGGCGCTGTTGAGGATCCCAGGATTGTGCATCCGTTTCCGGGAAATTTTGCTTTCAAATCGCTGTACGTGCGAATTTGTCTAAGATTGTAGACTACCCAGCCGTTGAAATCGCGAAATTCCATCAAGTCCTATGGACTGAGAAGCCCATCGAGACTGAGTTGAATATTGATGACCCGTAACTATCTGCAAAGCTCGTCTGTTTGAACTTGCGCGTCGTCCGGATCGAATGCGGCCTGCATCGAGATCCAAATCGCATTTCTCAGATCCAAGATTTTCAGCTGACCAATGATATGATAACGCCCCCATTGAATCCATGATCTTCCCAATTCTTCAACCAATTGAGCTCTCCCATCATATCTCCACCGCCCCCTCAGGCACACCCCTCCTACTCTGAAGCCTCCTGGCAAAAAACTTCATAATCGGCAACATTTCATCCCTACTCCTTGGCATCGAATCTTCATATTTCTCCCACCTCACATACTCCACCTCCACAAACGCGCTCTTCAACCCATCAACTGCGCTCCTCGTCACCTGCGTGCTCCTACTTCCTCCGCAAACAACTACCGGGGTCCTACTCTTCGCTCCTTGGTTACTCGAAAATTCTGATGGTAGTTTCCCCCCAATGCTGATACTGCCACCGAATTCTTTGTCGCGCATCTGAGATGTGAGGCCGAGCGCAAGCATTCCACCTTGGCCGTAGCCATAGAAGACGATGTTTCTCGGAGCGTACCCGCACTTCTCTATTAGGTTCCCTACTACATCCCGTCCTAATATGGCTACCGTAGAGCTAAACCCCGCATCAGCCTCGATCTCGCCCTTACTTTCATCAAATAGGACATCATTCCCCCAATGGAAAGCGGGATCTTCGGAACCGGTAAAGATGGATGGGATGGGGTTGAAGCCACGGAGAGAAATGCATGCTGTTTCTGGGAGGTTGAGATTTTTGGCGAGGGTGGTGAAGGAGGCTTGGGTGTCGCCGAGGCCGTGGAGAAGGATGAGGATGTTGATCGGTGAGCCGCTGGAGGGCGGGGGGATGATGTCGAGGGTGAGGCTGGTGGGGAAGTCAGATTTGGTGGGAAGACGGGCTGGCATTTTGGTGGAAGACTGATTTGCTCAAGGTTGGGTTGGTGTGATATCGGCTGTGGTCAGGATGCGGTGCTTGCGGTAATTCCGCAACTCTGTCCTTGAGTTTGATGTTTTGTACCTTCACGCGATTTCAAGACGTTGCAAGAGGAGTATTGGTGTCCTTTACTAACTTTTCCCATTGGGGTAAATCTGAAATGCAAATAAAATCTAACCTCGTGATTTCGGTCGCAGTGAGACGCGATGGGCCGCACTCGCCGGCCTATCCAATCAAATCTCCTTATTACCATACTGCTATTCCCAATTTACTCCAAACTAGTCAAGAGTGCGATGAATTGAGTGAATATTACCTATCACGTGCCTTTACATAGCTTCCGTCCACACTTCATTGTTCCCCAACGTCCTTACTCCTTACCATAGGTATCTTATTAATGCGTCTCTCCAATCTGAATGACTTGAATTTTTTAGTATTTAGAAACAAGAACAAAATCAGATAAGCTCACGTGATTTAAACTTTTATTCCAACACCTGCCTTAGAATAGTAGGTAGGTACCTTAGAATTTCCGTGCTTCGATCACTTGATTTTCGTTTAGAAATTTGACATAACCGCAACTCTTCAACTTAACTTGAATAGCAAGAAAGAAAGATATCTTATCTTCACTTCCCAGCACCTGTCCCTTCATCATCTTTTGACCTGAAACAAGCACCAGCCAAGCCCTCGTTCCTCGTTCCCGCATCTCGGCAAAGCTTGACCCTTCCCTACCACACCTACTAGGTAGTACGTCTTAAAATCATCGTGGCTTAGCTACATCTTGCATCATCGCGGCAACATCTAGGCCTTGCTCCGTCAACTCTCTCAGCTTGAAGGAATGGGCTGTGCTGCTTCATCTTAATTGACATTCAATGAAACAAGCAATATGAGGCAAGCATGATGAGAGTGCATGATGAAGCTGATGGCAGCACCATGGCATCACCATGGTAGCTCCGCCGTCTGAAAGGAGGTATTTCAAGAGCTCCTTGACTGATCGTCAGGGCTAGTTACATCAACATCCTTATGCACAATCCTCCTACCCTACCAATCAGCCGCCCAATGCTACCCCCAATTCCCAAATTAAACTGTGTATTGATACGAAAGGACCAAGCTTGATGTCATGTTTCAAGCTCCTTAATCCATTAACCGAATAAGGGAATGAGCACGTTATTTTCCTTCTGCCCACACAAGAGCTTCCCCATGCTGTGCATAAACATGGTGACGAAACTGAGTAGATGTACGTATAGAGCCCATAAGCAGCCATTGATTGATCTGCTGAGGGAGGGAGTTCAAAGCCATGTTTCGAGCTGGTTCTCCGCCATGCAAGCTACTGGCACAACGAGGGGCAACACTGGGCGGACCCCAAGTCAGCGCACTGCGATACGCTTGGAGTGGGGTGAGGGACCCCTGATTCCCTGAGTAAATCCGCATTGAGGGGCTGTGAATGGGTGCTAGGATGATGTGTTAGGGTGTGAATCAGGGATGATTCAGGCGGTGGTCAATGGACCTGCAGGATTAGAAGACGTACTTAGGAGAGGAGGGGTGCTTAAATACCCCTCTCCTTCCCCCAAGCTGAGTCCTCCTTTCTCACACCACATCATTACAGACCACTTCAAGCAATACAATCAATCTTCTTCTACTCAATCACACTTCAACACTCTTCAATCAACTCAATCAATCGCAATCATGGTTTTCGGCTGGGGTAAGTTCCTCCTCCTCACTTGGTGTTGGATTGTAGGAGGAGCAACAGCTGACATTCGATGGAACAGGCGAATCTGAGCAAGCCTACAACGACTCTCAAAATGTCGACCAATTCGACAACCAATCCAGCTTTGGCCACGAGGCTCTAGCTGGTGCCGCCTCTTTCGGTGCCTTCAAGATCTTTGAGGACAGACAACGCAAGGAGGGTACGTTGCCAATTCCAACACTTCATAAAACACTCTACATATACACACTTGGCTCTCTTCGGGTTATGCTTGGGATATACTTATGCTTACATGATATCTGACAGGCAAGCCCGTCTCCCACCAGTTCGCCAAAGAACTCCTCGTCGGTATCGCAGGTGCTGAAGTCGACAAGCTCGCGGAGACCAAGGGAATGGATTTCGTTGATCGTGAGAAGGCCAAGCATCACGCCAAGGAGCAGGTCGAGAACATGTATGATCAACATTATGTTCAAGGCCAGGGTGCTGATCAATATGACCCGTGAGTGCTTCCTCGATGTCTCTCTTATCAGTCTAGTTGGTCTTCTGAGATTAAAGAATGGATGCTAATGTTGTATCAACAGAAACCAATACGGCGCACCAGACCAGCTTAACAACTACTAGATAGTTATTAAGAAATGTCGGATACACTTCGCAGTTATGTGGGAGGGAGCATTCGACATCTGATGGTGATGGAAGATGACTTGCTGAGAGCTTTGCATTACCTCGTTGGTTTGGTTAGGAGGGGATCGTTGATTTTGCGATAGACAATTGATATATTGACCTCAATGATACATTGAATACTGTATTAATTTCGTGATACCTTCATTTCATGCTGTGTAATTGATGTTGTGGTCTACACACTGTGTTCTCTGCAACGTCGCGTCATTTCTTGGCTTTCTTCACGATAAGAAATCCGTCGCCGTGCCAAACGACGACGCAAAGGCTCCAGCCGTATATGCAACTTCGAAGTTGTCTCTTCACAACCTCACCATAAACTTCATACATACATCCACCAATCCTTTCCATTCTCATAATCCCCCATCTCATATCGCTCACCGATCGCAAACATGGTCAAAAACAAAACCAACTCCTCCATCCACTCCCTCCGCGGCAGCCAATCCGTCCAAACGCTCCGCCATTCCTCCACCCCTCACCTCGCAACCCAACTTGAAGCTGCCCGGCAAAAGATTCAAGATCTAGAAGACCAACTCAATACGCCCTCCACTGCGGCCGTATCTGCCACGTGTGCGAAACTCGAGTCGGCAGCGTCTGCGCCCGGGCTCCCGGACCGCGAGAGAGATGCTAGAATCAGGCAAGCAAAGGACAAGGCAAAAATTAGGATACCGCTTGTGGAACACGAGGATGATAGGGAGTTTATGGATGATAGGCTTGTGAGCTTTGCTGACGTTTGGGGGGAGCAGGAGGACGGGGAAGGAGAGTATGAGATAAAGAGGCCTTGGGAAAGTCGTGCGATGGTGGGGGAGAGGCAGGTGCCGAGCTTGTATAGTCAGTTTGAGGAGAGGTACATGGGGAAAGAGGGTGAGAAGGGTGAGAAGAGGAAGACGTTGCCGTTGCTTTCGGAGCGAGAAGATGATAGAAGCGGAGAGTTGGGGGTCGTTGATCCGGCAGAACATATAGCTTGTGAGGAGGACGGTGATGAGGCAATATGGGAGACGTCTCAGGAGAGGATGGCTAAGATGAGGGCTAGGATTGCAGCATATTCGAATGCCAAGAAGATGTGGGATCGTGTAGAGGCATCCGAGGGCCGTGACGCACAGGAAAACTGGCAGAAGGAAGCCAATGAGTATTTGCACCGTTATGGGATCACCGTCACAGATGAAAACAAGCTGAAGAGTGCGGAGGAATACTGCCAGCCATTCTGCGAGTTCTTAACTGAGAATCCTACGGTTTTTCATGCTGTAGACTACTTTGAGAAGAAGCTCAATAAGGCTGGCTTCACGAAGGTATGCTGTTCATCCAGTTATCAGAGTGAACTATACTAACATCTTTCTACAGTTATCGGAACGCAAGACCTGGACCGACATTCTCAAGACTGGAGGCAAATACTATGTTTCGAGAAACGGCTCCTCCCTCATCGCTTTTACCGTCGGTTCCGCATACAAGAGTGGAAACGGCGTTGCCATGGTTGGTGGGCACATCGATGCTTTGACTGCTAAATTGAAACCTATCTCGAATAAGAAGACTTCTGCTGGTTATACCCAATTAGGCGTTGCGCCGTATGCTGGGGCTTTGAATTCTACTTGGTGGGATAGGGATCTTGGTATTGGTGGGCGTGTTTTGGTTAAGGATAGCAAGGGAAAGATCACTACGAAACTTGTGAAGCTTGGTTGGCCTAGTATGTCTTCTTCCTATTCTTTTCGACATCTACTAATATCAACAGTTGCCCGCATTCCAACCCTCGCACCCCACTTCGGCGTTGGCATGACAGGCTCAAATAACAAAGAAACACAAACTGTCCCTATAATTGGTCTCGATTCCTCACCCTCGGCCACCACCGAAGAATTCCAAAATCTCACACTCGGAGAAGCTGGCACATTCGTTGCAACACAACCCCCGAAACTTGTCCGAGCTATCGCAGGTGAACTCTCCATTACAGACTATTCGAGCATCGTTAACTGGGAACTCGAACTATACGATACTCAGCCTGCACAAATTGGTGGTCTCGATAAAGAATTCATATTTGGTGGTCGTATTGATGACAAAGTCTGTTCATGGGCCGCTGTTGAAGGTCTCCTCGCCGCAAGCTCTTCCCCTCCATCCGATGATGGAATCATCAAGCTCGTCGGTGTCTTCGACGATGAAGAAATCGGCTCTCAACTCCGACAAGGGGCAAAGAGTAATTTTCTCCCCGGCACAATCGAACGTATCGCCGAATCCTTTGCACCATCCGGAACGAGTGCCAACGTTTTAAGCCAAACATACGCAAACTCATTTTTGATCTCCGCAGACGTAACCCATGCCGTTAATCCTAACTTTCTCGATAAGTACCTCGAGAACCACGCGCCTCGTCTCAACGTCGGTCTCACCATCGCCGCGGACTCCAACGGGCATATGACGACAGACTCCGTCTCCACCGCCCTCCTGGCGCGCGTGGCCGAGAAAACAAACAATAAGATACAAGTCTTCATGATCCGCAACGATTCCCGCAGCGGGGGAACCATAGGTCCGGAGTTGAGTTCTACGATGGGCGTTAGGGCTATTGATGCGGGAATTGCGCAGTTGAGTATGCATAGCATTAGGGCTACGATTGGGAATCTGGATCCGGGTTTGGGAGTCAGGATATTTGCGGGTTTCTTTGAGGAGTTTGAGAGTGTAGATCGGGAGTTTGAGTAGATGCGTTATTCTATGGTGTGTATTGAAGTGGGATGGATGGTTGGGGGTAGAAGGATAGATAGACAGGGGGTCATGCAAGTAGATCTTGGATAGAGGTATAGATAGAGAAAGGTTTCTTAGCAAGATTAATTTGAGTGTGTTAGTAATTATGAGACAATCTTGAGTGTTGATCTGGAGATGACCGGGTATATGGAGAGTCGTTCCGGCAAATCCAGCAGGAAAGAAAGGGGGATGACAACTCCAGTGATAGGATAGTGACCCATTTTCGTAATAGATAAGTTGGTAAAGCTGTCCAACAGGTGATCGCCTTCTTCGGTCCCCTCCGCTAACTTTAGGTAAACTTCATACCCGACCTTGAATATCACTTGAGCTCATATCGCATTTTCATTCTGCTCTGGGCAAGTGCTATAGCAGAGATAGCGTCTGTCTGGAATATGTCAATGGTTCTTGGACAACAACAAGTGTCTATCATCTTAACCTGTGGACTCTCACCAAGAAGCTCTGTCTTTGATAAGAGGGGTAAAACACTCATTTGAAAAATAGTACTGGAGGCAGCGTGGACGAGCCTAGATAACAAATTGGCATTAAGAAGTGTATGCTTGGGCAATAAGGAAAGGGGGAAGAACATGGCATAAAACTTCAAGAATCACGACAACAACGGGAAAGATTCTCGGATTGAAATATCACCGAAAGGTGCAAATATATTGAGCAAGTAGCTGTCCCCCAGTTTCCCATCTGATCTAAAGAGTGTGAGATGATTATTAAAATTATAGATGCAAGACGCCAGAAACGCTATGCAATGCGAAAAACCAAAAGAACGAATGACAAGCAGGTTGTACCCTAAATCCAAACGCTATGCAGATGTTGATGCCCGATTTCCAAATGCGTCCTATTCCTCTCGAAACTCTATATGTTTCAATATGCTCCTGACCGGCACCAGCTGGTCGGCCTCTAGCAGTACTGGTGCTGGTTGGTATCCCTGACGACGAACCCAGAGACACCATACTTGTCTGGCTCAGTGTTTTTGATATCCAAGAACGTAAGCGGAGCATCGCAGCCCTTTTGGGGGTTATTGGTAGGAAGAAGAAGATCGAACCCAGTGCTTCCTCCAAGGTTATATTGCAGCGTGACGTTGGTAGGCAAGTTTGGGCTGGAGTACAGGGTGCAGGATCGCTTTCCATCATCGAGCCCAGCGGCAAAGGTGTGCTTGAACACCCAGTTTGTGCAGGACTCGGGCGCTTCGAGGCAGCGCGTTGCGCAGTCGCATGCATTGTGTATGCCGTCCTTGAAGAACAAGTTGACTTGTGTCACAACGCCGGTGATGTCGATGCCGCGGAAGTAGCGCACGCATCCGCCTTCGTTGGATGGGGCCTGGAGGCCGGGGAACTTGTTCTTGGTGATCTTCCCTTTGCAGATCGCGTACTTGTTGTATGCGTCGTCTCCTGGAAATAGGTTGATGTCGGAGTTGCTGTCGTCATCCTGATCGCGGACGCGGAGGCCCTGGAGAGTTGCGCCAAGGACGGTGGATGAGAAGAGGAGGGTGGAAAGAACGGCGGTGGTTGGGAAGAGCATTTTGGATTAAGAAGATTGCTGATGTGACTTGAATGTAGGAATTAAATCGTGGGTTTGTCGCGTTGAAAGATCGTGGCGTTGGTAATGGAAATGAGCAAGGAAATAAGAATGGAAAAGACTAGGAAATTACTGCTTTGGATATTGAGGCTGTTGTTGTCTGATGAAAACATTATCTTCATCGAAAGGAATGCAATGTTATATACATTTTGGATGGCTGATCCAACACGTAGCATGCTGGTCGGCTTGACCGGCTGATGCTATTCACGGAGTCTTCATTTCCAAAGCATAGCTGCTGACTTCAACGCCCACTGCCGTATTCCCTCCGAAAATAACTTCCTGTTTCGTCGATTCAGCCTGTTTTCATTCCAAGTATGCCTTCGGGGCTTGTTTGGCAGGTGCGCAAGACTGATCTCGGAAGATTCTAATAGGCGCGTTATGGGAGGATGAGAGTGCTTACTGTAAGCATGCAATCAACTTGGGAGGTTGTGATTAGCTAGGCGTTGGGGCTGTGCTGTGGCTGGTTAGTTAAAAATATAATAATTGAAACGGCGTAGAAATACCAAGCCTCTAAAACTATAATTATACCAACAATTCATCATATCGCAATTCATGAAACATTATAATTTCAGTGCTTATTGTCATTTGCCACGATAATTCCATTGGAGGTCAAATACGCGCACCAGTTCTTATTCGTATGCTTAGTCATCAAAGGTCCCCAAGAGGATTGATGAGAGCAGGAAGGTGGAAAGAACGGTGGTGGTTGGGGAAAACATTTATCAACCAGCATTTCTCCATTCGATGGCTTGTATCACCGTTCAACCCAATGTAGCACAATTTCTCTGTTGGCCAGTTGGTCAGGCTATTGATGTTTGGCTACGAGATATTAGCTTGATGCATATCATATAATTTATCTAAACCTCAACACCAGATCTGCTACATTTATTGTATTTATTGGGCCCAATTAGAAGCGATGACAGTATATGTCGAAAATAGTTTACGAGTAGTTGACAATAGTATGTTAGGTACCGAACGGAGCGCTAAGCCCTTCGCATTGGGAATCGACTCAACTTTCAAGTCTACAAACTCCAATTCATACTTCGCATCCTACTGCTTCAGCGTCTTTTGCAATTGACCCCCCGGAACATTGTACAAAAACTCCTCGCCATCGAGGTATCGGCCTACAAAATGTCGCCAGATTTGCATGAAACCCTTACTTTTATCACAGTCCAAGTTATCGGTCGCTTTCTTCTTGACTGCATCATATTTTGCGGTATTTTTTGTATCTTTTAGCTACGATTGAGGATTTCCGCACCTTGAAAAGGGAGAGTCAAGATTCAAGGATGGGGAGAGAAAGCTCGTTTTCCAAGAGGTTGTCCTAGCTATTCGGAATCAGGAAATATATTTCACTTGCGGCGGAGAAGAGACCCGGCAATGGATTTTGAACGAAATTGGGCGTCTTTCGAAGGAGAGCAATATGAAGGATTTGAGGAAAGGGTTGGCTTAGATTCATGCAACAATCTTGAAGGGTTGATGGGACTACGCCCTTTGTCTATTTCTTGGATTCAAATTTTAATGGAGAAGAGAACTTCCAGATTGCAACGGTGAGCTACTGCCATTTGAATTCTGGTCTTTCTATAGAATGCGGTATTGCGGAAAATCCTGTCGTATCAATAAGATTTTGCATACACAAACAAAAAACTTGAATTTGTCATCATATTTTACATTCTGTCATTTGGTTTTGATCATTAGTATGAAGGACTTCATTTTCAAGAATTAGTCAGTTTCTTCATTTATGGGTACGGTCATCTTAAATACTGTTGAGATGGATTTCATGGTATCATAAATCAATTTTCTCTTTCTTGAGTTTTGCATAGAGTTAGTAAACTTACTGTTTTTGTTTAAGCGTTAATTATCTTTGGATTATCAGTCAATTCGTTTAAGTATTCTAAATAATTTAACTGGGTAGGGTTGATTATTCTAACCAAGATTTACTGTATTGTTGTGTGGTTTGACTTCTTACTTTTTAGTTAATTATACTTGTTCTGATCTCTGTTTTTTTATATAATTTTACTCAAGTTTTGACAACGATACTTAAGGAAGTTCCCTTGGAACCCAAAGTGTACACTTTCCCTAAAATAAATATACTTAGTGCATTGCCTACGGTAAGTTGGATCAATATGGATGCCCTTAAGGAGAGTACTTCTCTTTCCCTTTATAAATTCCTTCCTGCTCCGTAATTGTCTTGGTCTGAATACCTCCCTTCTTCAATCTCATTGTTTGGTCGACTAAATCGCTTTGCAAAATTCGTTTATCAGATATGGCGCACGCTTTCAATATAAAGGTTTCCTTCCTTCAGCTTTGCAGTTCCGTAGCTATTAGTCTCGCGGAGAATATCTTCCTCTCCGCAATCAGCGGCCCGCTTGAGAAGGTGGCGCTACAGAATAGCATGTCGATCTTTAAGAACAGGATTCGCGCATTTATGAATGCTAGGAAATCTTTTCTGTAGGTGAATATCAAGAAGCTAAGATCCTTCTTAGTTATGGGGTTATCAGGGCATTTATTATTCATCTCATGGCTACCTCTGTAGTGACTGTAGTTAGCTGGGGAACGGAACGGAAATAGATTAAAGATGGAGTGAGTGGCAGTACGCCAAATTGGGATGACTTGACAGTATTTTTCTGTTGGGTGCAAACTGGTTAGGAATTTATTAGAATTTCAGACTTCCTACTTTTTGTCCTAGATATACTGTTTACCTGGGGTTTCTGAAAGGCGGACTATTGCTCCTGCTTCGAAAAATCTTAAAACTTTTATTTTTATTTTGTTATACTCAGCTTTGTGTTATTTCATTAACCCCCTAAGACGCAGCTGAACGAATTTACAGCTAAGCGCAGTGTTTATTAGTTGTGATGGCCGCCGAATTCAGGGGCCTTGGTTACTATGTTTTACAACCATTATCCTAAGCAAGGGATCTACAAAGAAGGTAGGGCCTGTTTGTTTTTGAGAGATATGATTTCAACGAGTATCTAAATACTGTCTTTGGATATCCGTTTGCAAAAGAAGGGAATATTAAGTTATGGATGGAGTATCTGTTTTAATTTCTGATAAGGTCTGTGTGGCGGGCTAGTGCTGTGATTGGCTGAGTCAGGTTAAAACCCTGGTTAAATACTCAAATACTCGATCTCGAGCTTACATATCCTTATCTAAAGTAGGATCAAAGGCGGATGATGAAATATAAACCTGTTCACATGTTTGCTCTTCTTCGTCGGTGTGTACGAAAGATGATGTGTTTCCGCTTTAATTTCGGCAGACATACCGATCTCGTTTCTTATTGGCAGAACAACCGAAAACCTGCCTTCCACAAGAAACCTTGTTACCGATATCGAGTCTCATTGGTCCACCGCCGTGCTAGAACAGAGGGAAATCTTCGTTCGCCGACTATTAAGAGGACTGGAGAGTTCTCATTCCCCTTCAGAGAATTCATACTTTGTATTCCACCTGGCTCCCAAGCATATATACCCCTCTCCGTCTTCTCAGAGACCGCGCAACAGACCGTCACCTTCCGTGATGGATCCATCACAAGGCAAAAGCGCTCACGCCCGTGAGGATTACACCTTTCTGGAGGACAACACACTCGAGTCGTTCGAGAATCTCTTTGATATTCCTGATGATTCATCAGCAATCTTTCCTTCACTGCATCAACAAGCTGCGGTTAATGTTTTGCACCAGCCTGGAATATCCACACCGGGCGCATCTGGCAGTATATTCTTGAGCCCCAGCCAAGTAGCAAGTGGACATGATTCCACAAGCGTCATTGAACCTGGTAAGATCACCAGAACCTCACACACTCTTTTCTGGAGGAGACTAATTTGGTCTCCTACTCTTAATAGATGATACTGAGTTCGATACTCTAGTCGACTGGTCGGGACATAGACCTGCCCCCCTTGAGATGAATGATTCGGGGATCAACAACTTCTCCAACCTCGGGCAGCTAGTCTTCCCACATGGTGATCAAGACTGGGCCTTATCCCAGTATTCGAGAGCATCAACATCGTATTTGCATCAAGCAACTCGATACAGCCGTCAGCTGAATGCTGTCGATGAGCAAAGTTCCTCGGATTTTCAGAATCTTAAGCCCGCGGACGTTACCCAGCAGCCTTTCGTTCAAGAACCAATAACATTCTTATGGCCAGTTGACAACAATTCGGCCACGTTTCTAACGACTGGTACGTATCAGTGTAGCTCTCGGTCAGTTTAGCTTATGATTTATTAAAGATGACGCCGACGCAACTTCTTCTACTAGCCTTGCCGACCAGTCTTGGGATGGCTATAATACTGCCAATGTACACTACCCATCATTCCAGTCCTTTGCGGACAGGGTCAGTTTTCAGCAGCTAGAGAGTCAAGGCAACAGTAATCTTTCATTTGATACTCTCATCGATTACCCCGAAACCTGGAATTCTTTCCCCAGTGATCAAATGAACACGCAGCTTGACAACACAATCGCCAGATTTGACATTCCATCGCAGGCACAGCATAACAGTAGCTTCTCAATCAATGAACAAAACTACTTTCCAAGCACTGGATGTCTCGAAGAATCTCAAACTCCGTCTCATTTACCAATATTGCATAACACAACGCAGACACCTCGAATCGCAGGGGATATTGAAGGAATGGAGTCAACGGCAAGTCCCCTTGAGATCCAACCCAACACCCAATCGACAAGAGAACTACCTAAGGCACGGAGAGGTGGGAGACGTGGACCGCTTACAGAGGAACAAGCACAGAGCCAGCAAGTAGCAAGGCTGTCTGGTGTATGTATCCGGTGCCGGAAGACAAGAATCAAGGTAAATGGGTGCAAATATTCATAGAGATGTTTCGATTAACTCATAATCGCAGTGCACTGGCGGTATCCCTTGTGACGCCTGCCGTGCGACCTCTAAGTCTAGAATCTGGAAAACACCGTGCACAAAAGCCCAGTTCTTGGATATCGTCGAATCGGGGTCATACTTTCCACGTGAGAAGCTGAATCTATGTTCAAAGGTCTCTTACTAATTTTTTTGGCATAGTTGTGGCAACTCAAGAGATCATAGCTATTGAAGCCCAGGGTATGGGAGATTTGTTTTTGCAACTGGTTTTGATCGAATGTCTCGTTAAGGCAGACAAATGTGCATCTGTAACTGGGATTCCTTTGGGAACCAAGTGCGCGATTCCCTGGTCTATTTGGAAGGAGAGTATGGGTTCAGTTCTCTTCGGTATGCTTGAGGAATCGGGCGCCAAAATTCATATCTGTGGCAGCGACTCCGCCGGGCCTAGTACATCAAGATCTGTCTCAGGTCTGAAATTATTGATGAATAAACACCCTTCTGGCGAGTGTGTTCAGTTCGATGCCAATGTTTTTAGACCTGGGAGCCCAACATGGACTGTAGGTTCTCTTACTCCTCATACTCAAGTACACTACACTAAACATATAGCACGCCATAATAACCTTTTGCATGGCTTGTCCTTTTCTCGATCTCGAGGACCTGAAAGTAGATGAGATTGTCTTCCCATTTAAGCCAGAGGAGATGAAAAAAGACTATTTGAGAGATGCGACTCTTACGTTGATATGGATTGCCGCACGCTATTTAGAGCTCTGTCTCTTCCGCTACCTTCAATGGTTATCAAATGACCTAGCAGAGAGGCCTACTGAAGAGCAGAAAGCGTACATTATATGTATGTTTCAAGTTCTTCTCTTCAATGGGGGCATCACAGCCTCAGAATTGGAAATTTCCGGACTGGTAAGTCGTGCAAGTGGTTGGTTTACTTGTGTTTACTGACTGGGAGAAATACAGGACGCGAATGATCCGTATATCCAAACCGTGTGTCAGAACTTCCTCGATCGCCAGAACCGTCTTCGGATGGCCCTCTGGGTCTACATCTCCATTGCGATTAGCAAACTACCTGCCTGGTCCAATATCTGGGGAACGCTCCAAGAGCGCTGGCCCCTACTTTCCGGGAGACACATGGCCGAGCAATTCCACAGCAGCTTAGCAGCATTCGACACGAGCGCCGGTAAGAAAATCGAACCACTTTACAAATCCTTCGATATTCTCAATAAATGCATTTCTGTCATGGGCGAACTGTACAATGAGTTTGACTTTGAATATCTCGACTACCAGCCCATTCGTTCTAATGAAGAGATGGCGCGTTACAGATTGGTAATTTCGGACTACCTAGGCAATATCAGAGCAAAGATTGACCAGCACACGGCTATTGGTGCGCTGAGCTTTGAGGCCGAGGAACAACGGAAAGTGTTGTCCGTTCTGGCTTTCACATTCCTTGCGAATGTTAAGTGGAAAGCCACTTCATCCAAACCCACAGGCATTCAAGACGCAATCCAGACTGGCGAGCTTTATCTCTCGCATTTTATGGACAGAGTAGCTTCCCGTCGATATGTTATCGGCATGGCTGACTCCCTTCTCAAATTTGCTAAGAAAATAGCAACAATTCCGGATAATGCTATAGAAGTTCTAACAACTAGCCTCCGTACCATCTACGACACAGGAAATGGGCAAATCGAGACAGGCCTTGGCCTTGGAGATTTACGGGTCTGCCTACGCACGGGGCAGAGGTGGAAAGAACTGAAGGATATTTTCGGTGCAGAGACACTTCTGTTGGGGAGTCCTCCCCAACTGTTCCGCCGGAACCCTTCTCTGTTACTTGACATTCCGGGAGCCGTCGAAGCTGCGAGTGACAGCCAGTTTGCCGAACTGAAGAAAATTATGTCCACAGAATTCCGGTGGTTGAAGGAGACTTGCGCCAAGCTTGGTGGGGTTTATGAGCTGATTCAAACATTAGACAAAGCGAACGAAAAAGAGGCAAACGCAATTTCGGATCAGATTCAGTCCCACATCCATACTACTTTCGGAGATACCTCATTCATCCATCGGTTAACAATAAGGGAGTCAGCTTTGCTTGATCCTTTTCCATTGGTCCTGAGGACACGTCGGATGCTTCTCGAAGAACCCGGTAGCACTAAAGGTAGACAAACGATAGTAGATCGTTTAATAAAAGATATTGCAGTGATCTATTGGGATGGTATGTCCCTGGAGAGTAGAAAAGAAATGCGGCAAACGGTAAATGAGTTGGCGATGGAGAAGAATTTAGACACGTCGATAAGAGATTGGACTCTCAAAGCTCTCGACTCTTTGTTTGATTCTTTTGATGCGGGAACGGGGCGTCTTGGAAACTAATTCCAGGAATAGAATAATTTGAATTTCATTGCCTCTTACTCATTACTGTCTTGCTATGTGTTCTATTACCCCAATTTTGGGAAGGCAAAGCAAAGATTTATTGATTGGTGGAAGACCTGCCCAGTGCGGATTATGTAAAATTGTGGGCAGAGACGGCTGGGGGTGCGGGCTTCGGGAGAGAATCAGGAAGGTAGTATGTTGCGATGCGTGGATACTGTAGGGCTCCAGGGTCGCCCAGACTCTTTGCTCCTCATCAGTAGAAATAGAGGGCCATGCGGGATGTTGTATTTCTTACTACGGGGATGAGGATGGCCCTCCCCTTTTACTGGACTATGTAGCCGAGGCTGGGTGAAGTGCAACCGGGAAATATACATATGCATAAACTGGCCCAATATCGTCAGTGGCGCTAAAGTTTTCAAAGCCGTCGAACTTCACTAATCACAAGCACCCTAGCTCTAGTGGTGAAACCCCTACCATTTTCAATCACCAACAATTTCTGTGCCCGGACATTGTGGGCATTGGACACAATGAGCGACAGTACCGCTGCCCTGGATAGGGACGGGACATCAATCACAAAGTGAGCAGGAAAAGACTAAGATCGGTGCAATGCAAGTACTGTTCTGATGTTTTCATTGGTTTAAACGTTTAGAGCGCCATCAGCGAACTTGTACCAAGGAAAAGCCCTTTGCACACCTCTCTCAATTCCATGCTACCTCCTTACAATGTTAAACACTTCTTGATTCATGGCATAACCTGAGGAAGCCTTCATCTAAGTTTTTGCATATTTATTCTTCTCTCTGTGCCACCTCTTCACGGATTAAGCTATACAATTCTATCCCCTAGAGGTCTTTTGCCGGTAACTCAACTCGCATTAGTAGTTGGAAGAGTTTAGCACTATTAGAAACTCCTTCACTAGCAGATCCTGTCCCTAGATAGACATAACCCTTTTGCTAGGTTAACCTCTTATGCAACCTAACCCACCTTTTATTGAATGGTAATTCGAATTGAGCATTACTTAGTTCATCCTTTGGAATATATTCCTGTTTGGCCAAATTAATGCCAGAGGGTGGGGGGAGAAACTGCTCACTGGCATAATCCCCTACCTTAATCTGCCTTGAGCCTTTTTGTTGCGAACTGATTAATTAATTTAATTTGATTCTACTAGTTAATCTTGTATCCCTTTGGTAGGTTAATTCTGGTTCCAATAATCGACATAATCAATTTTGCTTTGCAGGAATTTATAAAATTCTTCCAGAACTATTAGGCCTTGGTTTGACATCTTTCGCATCCCACTAGCTGATCCTTCACGTCATTTGGCGTGGATATTCCAGTGCTACTGGATATTAACATAAATCCCCACCCCTACCTGATCCCACCTAATTGATTCTCTACCCGGCTCTGCACGAATCTCTAGTGCCGCTTAGCCCTTGGTGTGACTGCTTCTAGACCTCTAACCACGGCATCACTGTTGCATAAATCTCTATCTTTGTAGGACCCCTATCTAGTCAATCTTTTACATTTTTTACCAGTATACTTTAGATACTGACGCGAATGCAAGTCTGCCTTACTAGGATCTGTATAACCTCCTAAAGTTATTGGACTTCAGTATAACTCCTCTTTAATATAATATTGCTATTAAATAAATCTAATAATAATTAATATATTATTACTAGAATAAATATGCTTTATTTTCTCTTAATAATTTAAAACCCTTAAGGAATAAATTATAATATAGGAGATTGTTAGGATCAAGCCTAAGAAATGTAAGTCTATGATAAATATTGCCACTATCTTGGCTAAGGATTTGGTCTAGCAACCGAGATAGTGGTAATGTTAATCATGGACTTACATTTCTCAGCCTTGATCCTAATAAGCTTCTAGGTCCATACCATCTCCACCACCACCACTTTCTCCCCCGCCTACGATACCACTATTAATTATCACTATATAATCTCTAGTTTCTTACTTGTGTGCTTAATCATCAAAGGACCAAGATAGGGTTAGCGAGCTCCTTTGATGGCGTTCGGATACCATCGGCATAGGAGCGTCACAAGGTACAAGGAAGTGGCTTGGACACAATCATGACAAGCACCTTCCTCAATCATCAAGTACAGTAATCTAGATTACATATCTGATTTCCGACCTGGAGAATTATAGATATTTCACTCCTCCTTTGATTCTTTACTTCGGTCGAAATTCGAATTATTCCATGTGATACAAACTACATCATCAAAATGTTGATATTCTTGAACCAACTCAATGGCTTCCTTTACCAGCTGCTGAGGGCCGGATTCTGGATGGTCGTTCTCGTATTCTCATTCGGCCTATTTTATGTAAGTGGTATTTCACTGGAGCTATCAATTGTGCTGATAGATTATAGTTCATATTCCGCTCAATCTATCGAGTCACGGTTCATCCACTCGCAAAGTATCCGGGTCCATTTCTGGCTAAGATTACGGATTGGTATTCGGTATACCATGCGTGGAAAGGCGATAGGCACCTTGACTTCTGGAGATTGCATGAGCAATATGGTAAGCCTCCGACTTGCCAGTTTTGCGATTGACTGACGTGTGTAGGTCCGGTGGTTCGATTTGGCCCGAACAGCCTCTCGATCAACACCAATACTGCTCTAAAACCCATTTATGGACACAAATCAAACGTCAAGAAGTCTCAATTCTACTCAGTCTTTCCACCCACGAAGGATACGTTCAACACCCATAGCAGCATTGATAAAGCCAGCCATGCACGGAAGCGACGCGTTCTCTCTCATGCGTTCTCTGACAATGCCATCAAGAGTATGGAAAAGTATATAATGGCCAATGTTCGAACCTTTACCTCAGCTTTAGGGGCTAAGCCGAAGTTATTGAGCGAAAAGCCAAGCCCAGGGGAATGGAGTGTTGCGCAAAATATGGCGGATTGGTGCAATTACCTAACATTCGATGTGATGGGTGACTTGGTATGTATTTTCCACCTTAACGCGCGGAACAGGTCTTGGGAGCCCGTCAGCTCCTGGTCTTATGTGGAAATCTATTCTAACTGCATGATCAGTGCTTCGGGAAGGCTTTCGAGATGCTGGAAAGAGATGAAAACCGGCACGTGATTGACCTCATTGGAAGCGCTGCTCACATGCATTTGATCGTAAGTGTATTTCCCTTCCACGAATCACAACTAGTCTGACAGGAACAGCTCGGTACGAACCCGATAATCAAGACTCTAGGACTGAATAAGGTCCTCTTCAGCAAGATATACACTCAAAGAATGCAGTACATGGCCTACAGCAAAGCCCAAGCCGCCGAACGCACCAAGATTGGTCTCGATGCGGATCGCAAGGATTTCTTCTACTACCTCCTCAATGCCAAAGATCCTGAGACAGGGAAAGGTTTCACAACACCTGAGCTTTGGGGCGAAAGTAATCTTCTCATCATCGCTGGCTCGGATACTACTTCTACTGCATTGGCTAGTGCATTCTTCTATCTCGTCCATAATCCAGAAAAGTTGGAAACGTTGGGGAAGGAAATTAGGTCAACGTTTTCGGATGTCGAGGAAATACATTCTAGCCCAGCACTGAACTCGTGTACCTACCTCCGAGCGGTCATCGATGAGGGTATGCGTCTGTCTCCACCAGTTGGCGGCATTCTCCCTCGTGAGGTCCTACCTGGTGGTCTTGATGTCGATGGCATGCACATACCAGCTGGCGTTGTTGTTGGGACCCCTCATTATGCCATCCACCATAATCCCGACTACTTCCCCGAACCATTTTCCTTCGTCCCAGAACGCTGGATCCCCAACGCGAGTCCTTTGGTCACAAAGGAGAGCGTCGCATTAGCCCAATCGGCATTCTGTCCTTTTAGTATCGGTCCTAGAGGATGTATTGGAAAAGGAGTAGCATACGTGGAGCTGATGACGAGTTTGGCGAGAGTGGTGTATTTGTACGAGATGAGAGCTGTGGAAGGAATAACAATTGGGGAAGGAAATTCAGATGCGGAGTGGGGGAGACGAAGGAGAGATGAGTATCAGTTGAAGGATAGTTTCACGAGTATGAAGGATGGTCCTTATGTTGAGTTTCGGCTGCGAGATTAAGTGGATCACACGAGGGACAGAAAGATTGTAACAAGTAGAGGTTGGGAGGTTGGCTCGTCTTATCTATTAGTTTTAGAGATCTTTAAAAAGAGGCAAAATTATATGCTTACAGCGATTATATTTTTTCGTCAATTTTGTTGAAGCAGAGCCTCGGAAGGATTATGGAAAGCACCAGTTGCAGCGACCCAGATCCCTCCTACCCCTCCTACTTGATCTATAATTGACTAAATGGTTCTTAGGCAATCAAAGGTCTTAATTGTCCTCTGTTCTATCTGCCTCTAATGGGAACTCCCACATAAATGCAGAAAAGTCAAATTCTGGATCTAGGCCCGATAGTTGAGAAGGAAGCACGGATAGGTTGCTCATATTGTGCCCATCCACCCAGAGAAGGTCGCTGGACGCAGTCTCTTCTGTTTGAGAACATGGCTCCGAAGGGTTCATATGAGCCATGGTCAAATCCAGTTGGTTTGGCATTGGGTACTGGAAACCGGTACTGATATCTATCCCAGGCTCTCTTACTTCAACCGGTCCAGCGTCGGATACGGCAATTGGATGATCTGTTGGTAGTATGTGCGAGTTCGCTGTGAAATTGATTGCATTTCCCTCTGGAGATGGAATTGTTCTCGAGGGACTCGAAACATGGCCAGAATCCGATAAAGGGTTAGTAGAGGAAGAAGACACAACCATAGCGCGGTAGGTATGAAAAGCACGATTCTGCGCTTGCCCGACAAGATCTAGTATTTGGCCTCTCAAGCGCTCCTCGATCGGCTGAATTTCGTTGTTGACAGCCGTCTCAAGGGCACTTCTGACGAAATTCGGAAGATAGCGACGAAGAAAATGTTCATAGTCGGTGAGGTTTGTTAGGTCCCGTGAGATTAGTTTGCTTTCCTCGCTGTCGTGGACGGGTTCGAAGTCTGGAAAATGTTATGATCTTGGTTCTTGAAGAAAACGGCAGAGAGTTCCAATTATCCTTTAATGGAAGATTGAAGACAGAAGGATGTTGGGTTGTGGACTTACAAGGATCTGGGACCGGGTCATCATCTGGAAATAAAGTCTGGTAAACTTGCTGCCATCTTTCTGCTTCTGTCTGCCCCTGAAATGCCTTTTTCTTGCATTGCAGTTGCGCTTTGATTTTTCTTGTAACACCGTCGACGGGAAGAGTTACCTTGGCGTCGCAATTTTCAGAGGTCTCGATATGCAAATCAAGTTCTTCATCTGTCTTGAAGATAGCTTTGCATCGCTGGCATTGATGGATCAAGTGGTACCTATACAAATGTCCCCTACAATTATATTAACCGATTAGTTGTTTGTCGAGATGATAGTGATGGGCATTGAACCTACTTGACACGGGCTACCGTCTTGTGGGGGGTGAGTACGCATCTATGCCAGTTCCTTATGCAGTACTTTCGCGGATTACGTTTCCGATAGGGACAGGCGAATCCAGGGGATTGATCGAGACCGCTCGCGGTTTTCAGACGTTTCCCGGTTCGCCCACTGTCTCTTTCTGAATCCTCGTCGTGATTTTCATCACTCTTCCCATTGCTGCTCGAACGTTTCGCAGTCCTTTTCCCAGAAGAATCCCCTCTTTGATTGGTGGATCCAAGTCTTGATGTAGACGAAGAGCTGCTGGATTCCCCAGCGCGCTGTCGGATACCAGTTGGCGAATTTTGATTGAATATTACCCAAAAGTCGTCCATGAGGCGATCAATCAGTTCTTTTTTCGTTGGCTCTAGGTCAGCATTAAAGCTGGGCAACGAGTTCTTGATGTCCTGAGACCAGTGTCCATATTTTCGGTAGATATCATGCTCTACTTCAGAGTCTTCTCCCCAATCGGTTGTGTCTTCTGAAGGCCATAAATCCATCATGGAACTAGTTTGAGATGGACAGCTGCACTCTTCCAGGACATCTTGAGTTTCGTTGTTATCCTTATTGGAAGGTGTAAGTTTAAGGATTTCATTTGCTGCTGCTCGATAATATGGCTGCTCCTTATCAAAAAGCGGGTGCTGATGGCGATTCTGATCTTCTCCTTTATCGGCTGTGGCGAGTTCCTCACACTTACCTGAGTCTTCATGGACCTTTTCAGTCCCGAGAAGCGGTTCATCGAATATTAAGCTTAGACTCTCGCTGCTCCCTATTTTCCTTCTGAATCTCTTCCCGCCGGATCCTGTCTCAGTCGCTTCAACCGTAATGTCATTTTCATCGGTATCACTTGTCAGAATGCGCTTCTGTACACTTTTTGAAGACCCTAGATTTTTTCTCGACTCTTCTCGTAAAGCTTGTGAGCTAGTATCTCCTTCGTCATCATCACCGTATAGGTTCTTAATACCAGAAAGTATAGTCGCGTCAAGGTCGTTGTCGTTTGAAGACACAACGGAATTTGCACTTCCTGCATCACTACTTGCGTCTTCACATTTGTCGGGTCGTATCACGGCTTCGTCTTCTGCTTCCCAATTCTCAGAACGAGAGTCGCCGAATTCGTCGATTCTAAAGTTACCCTCCGTGACGATGCGCCTTGGCGGATCATGAAGAGACTCGTTGGAAGCTAAAAGAGCAGGAGAAGCAGAACGCGATCGCGAAGGGCTGCAGCTCGAGGATGATGAAGCCGAAGATTCGGGGGATGAAACTTGAGGAGAAACATCTTCAGGTCTGTTGCATGGGGTGTAGGATGAGCTCGGTTCCGAGCCGGACGGTGTGAGCGTTCTATTTTTCTCGGGTGGGGATTGATTCAACTTCTCTCTTTGACGATAATCTACTATTCTTTTGACATCCTCGGTGTTGCAGTAAAGGCATTGCATGTGGCCGCAGTTTGGGCAGCCCGGCGTCGCTTCGCAGTCCATCATCCCGTGGCCACAGCAACAACATCCCCAAAGCCAACGTTGGACATACTCCGGCTTTCGATTAGATCCACCTCCACGCCGAAATGAGAACTTAGAGAGACCGCCAGGAGGAGTGGTAGTGGGGCGCGATGCGCCGTTATGGCTAGTGCTAGCAGACAAGTGCTCGTTCCCACCAATTCTAGTCATCTTGAAAACAATTGATTTGATATGCCGATAATGGAAAGAGAAGAAGCACGATAGCATTTATTTTATTGTGGAACAGTTGTCGAGATGCTGAGTAGAAAACGGGCAGACGAGGCTCTGAGCCGAAAAGTTGGACGAGGATTATTGCACACTTGTGCAATCTCTAAAGCTCTAGGTTGAGGCACTGCCTTCCACATATTGTGCATTGAAAAATAACTTTGTATCTATTCATTATGACATACTCACGGCACATTGATAGCCTATAGGAAGTAAATTGAAGGGAGAAGTGGAAGAAAACAGCTAGGTGTAATAATATGCGTCGAGTGTCTCACCGCTTCCAGGCAGAATCCGACGTTTTGACGCGCCTTGAAAAGCTGCCGATGATATATATATCAAGTATCAAGACCTGATGATCATAGGGAAGTGAATCGCGTTCATAAAAAAGGTATTGATATATTGGTATCTCCCTTCATAACCGAAGTTTTCTCTTGACCTCCTCTAATACAGCTTCTCGGGAAAAAAGGGCTGCAGAATCGGCGGCGCGAATACTCCAAGACTCCCCTTCTCCTGCGAACACGTTGTACTTCGAGCGTCGAAAGCAATACACACAGGGCAAATCTATGAGATGGATTGGATAGGACATAAACCCCTTTTTCGGAGACGCGACTGTCTACAATCTCTCAAACGCCGGCTGTCTCCTCGCGAATATCACAATCGATGGCCTGGAGCAGATCTGCAATCACCTCATCCTGCCTACCTCACCAAATGTGCAGAGTTGCAGAATTTATATATATGTGATGGATCTGCTAGTAAGGGGATAAAAAATCTACGGACTATTCTCTGGCCATAATCTCCGGGGCAACTAATACAGCGTCGTTAGAAGGTGGAATACGGACTGCGGCCTACGTGACAATGATTCCGTCCGGCAAGGCCTTGGATCATTGGACGCACAAAAAGTATTTGTCGGTTTTATGAACCCTCCGCTGCAGTCTCAGACTTCTTCATCTTATATACGGGCAAAAAGTTTGTGGGATGCTGGGTAGTGGTTGTATGTGGCAATTTCTGTTTTCATATGTTCACCTGTTTGTCTCATTGACTAACAGTTTTTTGGAACAATTTGATTGGAGAATATTGAACTTCAATCTGGTTTTCGAATTGAAGTACGTTGTTGGGTCTGTCTCTTGTGCAAGTATCTGAAGAGCAACCCATTTTTACAAAGCGTGAGGAGTATTGAATCTCAAGTGGTGTGGCAGAGTTGCCAAACTAGGTCTCTTATTTGGATTCAAATACTATGATGGCCCCATTTTCTTTGGGCCCTCATTACGGAGCTTGAACGAACTCACGGTAGGGGTCAGCAGAAATTTCCGCAAACCTACGGAGTCCGATGGCCGTTGAATTATTTTCAGGGGGCATTCTTTCCACGCTCCTGTATTGAACGTGAAAGGCCGGCAATCATCAAGAAATCTGCAACAACTTTCAATAACCAGCCTGGCTGAACTCTACTTTGAGTGATCCCCATGCCCTGCTGTCCGCGGGCTAAATCCTGCAACTGTCGTCAATCCACACAACAAGATATGGTTGACTTCAAATGCATTAATGCCTGTTATATATGATTATAAGGCCGCAAGTGCTGAAAGGAGCTACATATCACCTTGCCTGGTTGGGTCAGCACACCCATTACGTTTCGTTCTGAAACTCGCGGTTTCAGAAAGCTTTCTTCTTGAGTGCAGCTTTGAGGCCTTTTCTATATCTCTCTCAATTATGTACTGTGGTCGCATGCATACTACGTACTTTAGAAAGGGCTGACGCGGTGCTAAGTCGGTTCTGATTTAGACTGGGCATCAGTGAACAAAGAAGGCCCACCGCGCGCAAACACTTGATTACCTTACCAAATAACAAAGGAAATCAATTGGTCTGATTGCTCCAAGATCAATTTTCCTCATTAAAATAATATGCCACCAGGGGAAAAGAGACATTAGGCGCTCCTCAATATTTGGCTGGTTGAAGAGTGTGAGGTGATCATCTCGTGATCGAACACCGATGATGACATTGCCGAGCCCCACCTATGCATTCTCACCCATACTCAGCCCACAGGAGAAGACAAACATGCTCTCTCCCGTAACCCCGCCTATTAGAAAACTAGATCTCCAGTACATTCTGACTCCCGAGTCTACCAGAGAACCATCCTGTGACCCGAACCCATACGAGGAAATAAATCGAGAGCAACAACAATTATTCAACGATCCCAGAGTTGCACATCAATTGGCCTGGCTCAAACGAATACAACATACACAGCCCCCTACATTCTATAGTGCGCTTGCCTCTATTGGGATCCATATACTCGAAAATGGGACGCCCGCCTCTCAGGCAGAGAGTAAATCCTCCGACTTCTTATCTGGTACGTGCGAAGACTTGGAGAATTGGCTCATAAATGGCACGGGCGACAAGTTGTTCCTTCTAAGAGATCCACAATGGATTCGCACAAGACCAGAAACAACTGGATCAACAGTACTTCGAGAGCTTCAAGCAATCAGCGACAAAGAGCTCCTCCTCGAGGTTCAACAGCTAGGGAAACTCCTTGTCCCCGAAACAAATTCTGTCCAACCAATGCCGATTGGTAATGTAATTGAGCACTTCGCATCCAGTGATCAATCGCAAGCGCCGATAAATCTCCTGAGTCCCATGTGCAAAGACGACGGGACTGTCCCTTGGCCTCTTGCAAAACACTGCAACTTACTCAACCAAGCTGCAGCCTCCGCGTCATCGGCTGTTCAATCCAGATTCTACGCCACCGCGGGGAAGCAATCTTCAGACGTGATCTCAAAGTTCGTAGATCTGGAATCATGCATGCATTTCCAGATATTGGGTCAAGCAGGCGCAATCTCAACTTGGCATATGGACTCTATTGGTCCATACACCTACATCACTCTCGAACCGAACTACAAGGGACAGCCTGCAGATCATGTACTGAAGCTTTGGGCCTACGTCCGAACGGATAATCTATCCGAAGAAGAGCAGGAAGAGATCAAGATGCAATTCCGTCGTGATGGTGGGGCTTTCCAACCGAAACCGGAACATATACGGATTATTTCTTTGGTAGCGGGGGATACACTGATTATGCCACCTGGTACAATTCATGCTCCGATAACCATCACGGATTGTCTGTTCAGAGGAGGGATGGTGATGCAGAAGAAAGAAATGAGACGAAGTATGCGATCATGGCGGTTCTGCGCTGAAAACGGTCGATGTACCAACGAAAACCAACCCAGGCAGTCGAGAAGTATTTTGGATTTCTTTAGGAGTCAGGTGAGAGCTGATCCTGTGAGTTGCGGATATGGGGTTGAAAATGGAGTTGTACAGTTCGAGGAAGATCGCAGGAAGATTTCAGGTAATTCGATGATTTGCGGGTGTAAGCAGAATTGTAGGAGGGGAAAATGTGGGTGTGCGAGTAATACACAACGGTGTGGGAATCGTTGTCATCGTGGGGTTGCAAAGTGCGATAATCCATATGGGTGTGAGGCAGATGTAGCTCTCAAATAATGTGATTGTTGTTTATCAATGGAGGTTCTCCTCGCGTCCGCAGTTGTGCAATCTGGATAATGGACACTCCATACTTTTGAGACCTGACTCTTGGACTCCTAGGACCTCAAATGTTTCATAAACTTTGAGACATTGAAATGAATGCAGTCGTTGAGCTCATTTAGCTGTTCTTTATGGCCAGGGAATCTTCCGGTAGTTTAATGTGTCTTAATAATTTAAGCTTCATGTTGACTACCATAATTCGGGGAGGATTGAGATAGCCGAACAGCTCAAAAATCTCATACTCAGGCTCATAATCATATACAAATTATGAGATTTGAGTTTTGACGTATGAGATGTGAGAGTTGCGACGTGCAACAAAACTCCTGGCACCCGGACATATTCACTCTCGGATCGTGGGCCCTAAAAATTATCTAGTTCAGCCCTTCTACCCAGAACGTCCGAATAGAGATGTTCGACAAGTTTTCATTTGTTCACATCCATATTGAACCAATCCAACCAATCGAGCCCACTCCTTTCATCGATCTGAAAGTTCGGCACATAATTCCCCAGCTCATCACCGGCCTCATTAATGGCCTGGATAATTTGACCATCCGACATGGCCGAGAATTGCATCAACTCCGCCATTTGAATCGAACTGGAGTCTACATGTTGACTTTGATATTGCTGATTTAATAACTCATTGGACCCGATTGCGAAGCTGGGCTGGATCACATTTTCGGGCTGAGCATTTCTGGTCTGTTGACCACCTGTGTTCAGGACATGCCGAAGATGCCGACCGTAGACTGCCGAGACACCATTACGGTGGGGAGGATTTGTTCCGATTCTCTCGAGCACGTCGGCGGTTTCTTCGATCAAAACTCGAGTGCTTGGGGCCAGACTTTTATTAGACGAGGAGTCCATTGTGCTGAGGCGAAAGGATATCATTGCTGCAAAGGATCTAAAGAAGTCAGTAGATGTTGGATCACGGACATTTGAGCTTACATCATGATCACGGTATTATTTGGCATTGACTTTAGTCGTCCTTCGCCTTGCACAGCAGCACGCATAACATTGAGTGCGGATGACAAGCCCGCCGCCCTGAAGAAACGCTTTACTTCTATTGGGGCGGTGGGATGATTAATGACGCTGCTATAAATTGAAAGTCTTCCATGAGTGACGAGAATCTCCACGTAAGGTGGAATTGAGTTTCCTTGACCCAGTCAACTATTGTAGTGTGATTAAGTAAGGCCACATACCATTGTTGCCTCCAATCGCAAATGCCCATGTTGCATACCATTTATTAAAGAAACCTTCAATCATCTCTTGAAGCCTAGCTGCATTCACAGCTTGGTCGTTGTCACAATTCCTCTTCACGTCGGATATAAGGTTAACCTGAAATGGGTATCAGCGAGTTTACGCAAAGACAGGGCGGGGAAACATTTGGCATACGAGATCTCTTCTCAAAACGGCGGACGAAACGATCGAGCCATCCCAGATATCAGAGATGTTCGATGCGTGCCAGTCATCACATTTCCCGATGAGAGGCGTCAAGGGAACCGTGAAACTTCGGCCTCTAGCTAGACATACGCTGATTGAGTTTAGCCTATGAGGCTCAGCCAAAGCAGTAATAATTTCTCACCCACGATCAAGGACAAAAAGAGCAAGCCAAATCCTCTCTCTCCGTCGCAGTAGCCGTCGACCAAGAAGTGATGTTTGATCAACGTTTTGGAAGCCATCAAGGTCCAACGCTTTCCTGGCCGTAACGCATTCAGATTGAGCGACTCTAGGCGGTATACCTTGGCCATTAGTTGGGGAAGGAATGATAAGTTTGTTTAACGATATATCCATAGCTATGGTGAGAGCTGACGCCATGTAAGAGGGCGTCTCGTCGTCGGACCAATGTTTGCCTGGCGCCATCCATGGAATATTTACCATGAAAGCGAGGACAATCTCAGGAGAGCGATTGCGATTTGCGAGGATTGTGCGAGCAAGATTTTTGCAATGAATCGAAAGACGTTTGGATAGCGCTGAGGTGGAGGGAAGGAAGAGTGCCGCTGCGGATAGGATCGACGTAAACAAGAATGCAGAGCGTTTTCGTACGAAGTCTGGTGTGTGTAGCAAAGGGTCTAAACCCCACCGAGTGTGAGATAGATTTTGGTAGAAGCTATTTTGGATTGTTAGAGAATGCAAAATTTTATGGACACCTACGTACTAAGTGAATAGCATGTCAGTTTCTTCGAGGGTGACGAGGCCCATATCGATGGGGTCGATATCTTCCCCAACATCCAGACTTGGACGAAATGGACCAAAGAATGCTTCGAGGTTTTGGGTTACACTTGAGCCTTGCTTCTGAGCAAGTGGCGGTGCAGACGCAAAGGGTTGGGAGTGCTCTTGCCCTGAAGGCAAAGAAAGATCAGATGCACGGGCAAGAAGCTGAAGAGGATTCTCTGCATCATCGACAGAGAAGTTCTCGTCTGTGATGCTCTGTGCCGGCAAGGAGCTGCGAGTCTGATCGTGATGCCGAGCTGAGTTGCCTTTTGGACGAGGAGAAGCTAGGAATGTAGGTGCATTGTTTTCGGGTTGTTTCGGTAGGATTTCTTGGGCCTCGCTCAACAGATGCCGAAGACGCAAGCTATTAGTATCATTTGGCTGATTGTGAGTCTTCGATTTCTTGATCTCTTGCTCAATGCGGTATACTGCCTTGTCCAACCCATCGCGCTTACTAAGATCTGATCAGTCTCAGTCGTTGCAAGTCCAAATGCACTCACTTTTTGATCCCCTTCTTTCGACCGACGCGATATTCAGGTATAATACATTCTGCTTCCGTTTGAATACATCTGTTACACCTGAGATCGCCTACATTTCGAAGGCATCGAGTCTTACTGCGCCTGCAGTTGAAGCAAGCTGCTTGTTTGACCCCGCCCGAGCTTTCCGTGGCGTTAGAGCTTGATGGAGAGCAATTTTCCATAGCAAGAGAGCATCCTCGTTACCTTGCATTACGCTCGCCGATAGCGATAACCCGAGATTTCCGAATCTTGGTTGATGAGTTGTAAGATGTAATCCACGGAAGGTCATACGGTGACCGTCAATTTCTTCGCTCGCACAGACCACACCCGATTGGTACACCAGGTACTTGTAATAAACTTTCCGCAATTGACCTCTATCTAGATCACACCCTGCTTCTCAACCAGTCTTAAGTATCCTTTTCTCTCTATGTTATTATCTTCGTCGTGTTTCGTGCTAACTATTCTCAGCTGCGGTTGGAATCCCCGTGGTTTTTAGCTCCATAATCGTCTAGTCCAGGAGAAGGCAGAAAGCGACGGGCAGGTCTTGTTACCATGGCATTGCTTTAGTCGTGTGGGGCGAGTATTGAATAGTCAAGCGTCAAGCTTTCATGAGAGCTCTTTGAAATGACCTTGTCAAGTCTCGGTTCTCCATTCCCGTTCGTTGAATCTACATGGCCCAGAAGAACATCGTAGCAAATTCAGGAGTAAGGTAGGCCTTCATGCTTGAAATAGATGTGCCTAGGATATTGTGACAACGAATTCATGAATATATAGTGTGCGGCATGTGCCGTTAATGGAGGGGACAATCTCTTTTTTAACGGCCATATCATCCATCTTACAAATGTTTCCTTCATTTCTCAGAACTATTAGCTTGCTATCTTACTTCTCGATCGCTGTACAGGCAGTCTATGAATTCTCTGCAGCAACCGTAATACCTGGCACTGATACCGTCCAGAAAACGGGAAATTTTTCGACTGGGAATCCCGGCAAGTTTCAAGCTGCCACCAAATATTTCGCACAACTCATCGACCATACTGCTCTCAATAGCTGTTATAATACCCCCAATTCTGCTTTCCTCTAGTAGGGTGAAATTGTCGATGCCTTTTATAAGCCCAGAGGTGCCATATTTTTCGTGAAAAGTACTGAGAATCCGGTCCTGCAATGTCTCGAGACTTTCAATGCTATGGACTGGGCTCAACAACTCGGCGGTCTTATTTCTACTCGACGGCACCACCTTTCTCGAATGGCTCAAGACTCAGGAGTATCCATCGGTAAGGAGCTCAAAGACAATTTCGAACTCGGGTAAACTTAGGTGTGTCTTTCACATGGGAATGTTTTAATCACAATCTTTTGGGAGAGTGCTTTCTGTTCTCTATCGAATTCGTTATTCGGAGATAACCTTACCTTCCTGCTCAATATTTTATAGCAACTCTACCATGAGACAAGGAAAGAATTAGATAACGGGTATAAGAAATGGTTGGGCAGCTACGAAAGATAAGTTATTGGTCCTTATTGAGGGCGAAGGTGATTGGAAAGAACCTTGCTAAGGCGGGAGCCCGAAGAAGCCAAGGACTACGACGAATGAATCTCCGGATTGCTCTATAAAGATGAAATTTTTAAAGGCATTAGCAAGAGCCAGAAAATAGGCATGATTATTGCAGCAGGGCTGGAGAGGGATAGGAATCGTCGGTTGCGAGAATTTGAGAAGCGCGCCAGGCGGGGAGAAAAGTGCATGAACGCCAAGAGCTATGGCAATGACGACATTTATGGAAAATAGGCTAGAGAGATTCTGGAAGGCTAATTATCTTTGGGAAAGCGGAAAAGTAATTATGGCAGCGCTCCATAGGGCATTCATATCGCCGTTACAAACCAGGAGGGAAATCAACAATTGTACCATATATTGGCTGTTTCAGGGCGTGCTCGTTTTAAAGCAGCGGTAGCTCAAGCCCAAAGAATAAAACAAAGCTATTAGAGTCGACCTTATTACAGCTATTGTATAATTGTATAGTAGCTCGCAATTCCTTTCAATGAAATATAACGAGAATGATTGAAAGTGGTACTTAACTTGCTAGCGAGGGCGGCTAATCACTTTTGAGACTAGCTTGATCTCGCAGCCACAGCTTCAAAAACAAACAGCTAATATAATTTAAAATAAGGCATTGTCAAGCCACTTCTGCTCCAATGGCGCAATGGGTAAGTAGCCTTTTTCACAAGGTAATAAATGACACTAACAGCCCATTTAGTAGCGCGCGAGACTTCTATATGTTAGATCATTATGCAATCTCGAGGCTGTGGGTTCGAGTCCCACTTGGAGTGCAATTGTTTTTGATATTTTTTTCTTCTTCGTTTCGAGGTTTTGGGAGTAGGGCTCCTCTTGCTAATCTTTTTGTCTATTCGCCAAATCCACATCCCCTTCCCCTCTACAAAACTAGATTTTGGGTGTTGCGCGACCGATTTTAGGACGCTGCATCGAGCCACAATATTCATATTTTATTTACTTATTTAACTGCCATGTCTTGCTATCTTCCAACTAAAGTTTTTTATCAGTATTACTCTTAAGATTTTTTACTAGTAAAGTCGCTACCGTAGGACTTGTACAAGCAACCTTCAAAGCTGTCACCATCAAGAAAGTCTGGAAAATTCACGGTGCTTTTAGATATGAGTTGAATTTCGATGTCAACGATTGTCTCCCTGGAGCCTACTCCCCAGCCTTGTGTCAGATGTAGATATCGGACTAGTTCAATCCTGTATCCTCGCCAGCATTCTGACAGACCCGTCGGGAATAAAAGAATGACCGAGCCTGTTGACCGCCCGGTTTCCTCACGGCAAAAACCGTTTTAGGAACTGTTCCGACCCAACGTCATCAACATATTTTCGGCTTTTCTTAGATATTTTCTTTAATGTTTTGCCTTTTCCTTTCTCCTCTCACACCACTGTAAATATATCGTCATGGCTACGAGAAGAATACCTCCAGCCTGTGTGGCGATTTCTGGTCGCAATGGCCTTTTTCACACATCTTTACCCCGCCGACCTCCACGCTCAGCATTTCCAGCACCGAGACACTTTCAGACCACTTCAATATGGCGCGAGCAGCAGGCAAATACAAAGGCGAAAAGGGATCCAGCTCCTAAGATTGTGAGGGGAGCCTCGAAATTATTTAAGGATGCGGATGCGGCCGTCAAGGATTTGAAAGATGGGAGCGTGATTTTGAGTGCTGGGTTTGGACTGTGTGGTACTGCAGGTGAGAGATATTGCTTGCTCATAGTCACTTAAAAACCGCCCAGAGATATTTTAAAGAGAAGCTTTTGCATCTAAGAACTCAATTAGAGTTAAAAGGGATTTCGTTCCAATGTCTCCAGTGGTGGGATTGGAAACAGGAAATTCAAGCTCTAGATTTTGATTTCCGATTCATTTGAAAAAAATCATATAAGGCTTTGATGATATGAAAATTGCTTACAGATCGGTCATAGACACCCTAATCGCAGCAATCAAGAAACGAGGAGCCGATTCCCTCAAAGATCTCACCCTCGTGTCCAACAACGGCGGTACTGCAAATGGGGGAGGACTTTCACCTCTCGTCGAGTCCGGCCAGATCAGTCGACTGATCATGTCCTTCCTTGGCAACAACAAGATGTTAGAGAAGAAGTATCTATCTGGAGAAATTGCCATTGAACTTTGCCCGCAAGGGACAATCGCCGAGAGGATCAGAGCCGCGGGAGCTGGTATCCCGGCATTTTTTACTCCTACTGGCATTAGTATGTCTGATTTCCCCTCCTGTATTTTTTTGTGCACTCATGGGGTTTAGATACATTATTACAGTCTGGGGATATTCCGGTACGGCTTGGTCCCCCAGACGAAGCCACGAAGAAACCCACGATCCTTGAGGCGGGAAAAGCTAGGGAGACTCGAATATTCAACGGCAAGACTTATGGCATGGAGACTGCGCTCCCGGGTGACGTAGCAATCATACGAGCATGGAAGGTCGACGAATCGGGAAATTGCCAATTCCGTTACACCACCAAGTCATTTGGAGTTATCATGGCCAAAGCAGCGAAAGTTACCATTGTCGAGGCCGAAAATATCGTTCCAGTGGGAGAGATCCATCCTGATTATGTTCATTTGCAGGGTATTTACGTTGATCGTATTGTGCCGGCGGCGGTGGAGAAGAAGATCGAGGTTAAGAAGTTGAGGGATGATGGGAAGGGTGGGGTGAAGGAGGAGACGGAAGCGGTGATGAAGAGGGAGAGGATTGCGAGGAGGACAGCGAAAGAGCTCAAAAATGGTTATTATGTTAATCTTGGGGTTGGTGAGTAGAACATATGCGCATTCGGGCGAAGATCGCTAATATATTCAGGAATACCGACTCTTGCACCTGAGTTCCTGTCTCCGGAAACTCAAGTCTGGATCCAGTCAGAAAACGGTATATTAGGAATGGTAAGACCCAAGCTCATGCAACATGAAGATCCAGTACTGATGTTTCTAGGGACCGCATCCAACAGAGGAAACAGTTGATGCGTATGTTTATTCAACCACTCACAATACAATCTTCGACTGACAAAAATAGCGACATCATCAACGCCGGCAAAGCGACCGTCGAGCTAATCCCCGGAGCTTCAACCTTCGACAGCGCAGAATCATTCGCCATGATCCGCGGTGGACACATCGACGTTTCAGTGCTCGGAGTAAATGCCCCTCGCAAGACCACTCCTTCCCATCACTGACGGTTTCATAGGCACTTCAAGTCAGCGCAAACGGGGACCTCGCAAATTTCATGATCCCAGGAAAGGTCTTCAAAGGAATGGGAGGCGCCATGGATCTTGTTGGAAACCCAGACCAAACTAAGATTGTGGTTGCCACGGAACATGTTGCTAAGGATGGAAGTTCTAAGATTGTGGATCAGTGCACGTATGTATTCTTCAGTCTGAGATTGGTTTTTCGAGATCGTTCGGCACTGACTTCAAGGGTGGGCAGATTGCCGTTGACTGGAGCTCGAGTGGTGAGCACTATTATCACCGAGTTGTGCGTGTTTGAGGTGGATAGAGAAAAGGGTGGCCTTACTCTGATTGAGTTGGCACCTGGTGTTACGGTGGAAGACGCAAAGGGTAGGCGTTTCCCCCATGTTTCTAACCAGTGCTGAAAGCATACTGAATTCCTTGCAGGGAAAACGGGAGCGAACTTTGTTGTAGCAGATGATGTGAAATGTATGGAATAAATAATTTAGGTGATCGAAGTTTGAGAAGCTATGGATGTATATAGATTATGAGACGAGAATAGAGGGGCTAACAGTTAACAAGGCACGAGATATGAGAATATTGTGCCCAATGTGGTCCTCTTAGCTATGTATAGACAAGTATTCAGAATATACAATGTAAATCTACAATTTTGACAAGCCCGGTGCAAATGATGAGCCTCTCCCCTCCCCCAACACCTCTACAATCCTATCAATACTTTCCAACAACCAAATGTTCCCCTCATCACTCGCCAACCACTTTCCACCTTCGACCTCAAATTCTCCTGGAGCCTTGTACGTCCCATCCTCATACGCCTTTCTCAACCCAAAAAGATGACTTGTGACTTGAGGCCCTACGCCCGTTTGCGCCCGCAACCCAGCAACCGCCACAATCGACGTAAGTACTCGCCCTACTTTCGCACCCGTCACGTGGCCCAACTCTGTCGGATCAGAGAATAAGGCACCGTACTCTCCATTCACGATGAATACTGGGAGATCGGGATGGGATTCTGCGAGCTTATCCCAGAGCTTCTTGTCGAATGGGTAGTAGACTGATTTCCAGAGTCCGGCGCCTCGTGATACGATGTCGTTGATGTTTTGAACGTTTGGTTGACTAGCCATGTTAGAAATGATCGTCGCTCATCTTATAGAAAACTTACCGTGTAGGCTTAGTAGACATTTTGGATGAGATTTCAGTTGGTAAGCTGGCTTTGAAGGGACCTAAGCAGTTTATTGTCCGTGGTACCTGGCATGCCGTCAACGCAAGAATCGATTGACTCTGGCAGGGATCATATATACCCCATTAAACCCAATACACTTCAAACCAACTTCGCGCATAAGTTCTGCGGCATGGACTTTCTCTGCCGTGTCTTTAGAGGAAGAGGTTACAACGTTGAACAGGACGGTCAATGATTCTGCTGAATTCATTGTCATCGTTGCCGCTGTCTGTCAACTATAAGCTACTATCTGAGATTTCATGATGAGTGGGCATACCGATAATGACAGCCATGCTGGCAATCCAACATTTTTAGATGCGGCTTCTTGCCGTAATCGTTCGTACACAGATCGAATTTGTGGCGGGGCAGGAAGCGTATTTGGACGCGCGAATGGTGCCGCGATAAGCGCTTTCAAAGGACCCGACAGCTTGGACATCACCAATTGAATTACAGAGTATATTCTCGTATTCCAGCCCGAGTCCTTGTCTCGAGAGCGTTGCCGTTGATATACGTGACGTCTCGAGCGCGGAAATATCGCCGAGGCAGGCAAAAAATAAATGACCGAGTGGAAGCGACAGCAACGTGGGGCCATCGGTGATAGACGAATGTCCGTTAATATAGAGCACAGCTTAGTGCAGTGCTAATCTGACAAGCTATTTGGCAGTCTTGGATAGGCTTGGACGTTGTATTACAGGGAGTCGAAGTGCCTAGCTCATGTAAGTTGCACGCGCAAAACGGCACAGTCAAGACATTATGGATTTAATCCCCCGCATCCTACCCCGGACTCTCGTCCGCTTTATATATATCTTTGGATCTTCCGTCCTCGTATCTCCGAGTCCCATCAACCTCGAAGCTTGAGCGACGATGTCGACCACTAAGGAGCCTGTAGAGCGCAAGGAAGAGAAAGAGTTCCGAGATGAAAAGTTTGCTGAAGTTTCGAAGGAAGAGCGGGGTAACGATGGAATGACAGCACACGAGCGAACAGTGTTGACCAGAAAGATCCTCCTGAAGCTTGATCTCAGGTATATGAGGATGGATCAGTTGCTAGGTTGAATATTGACCGTGTTGCTAGAATTCTCCCTGTGCTCACTTTGCTTTTCTTGTGCTCATTCCTAGATCGTACGAATGTCGGCAATGCGAAGACCTATGGCCTCGAGGCGAGCCTCAAAATGACGGACCATCAATATGATACCGGTTTGGCTGTGTATTATGCAACATATATCGCTAGGTAAGATGATTGCAGTTGAGATGATTGAGGACGAAATCTTCCAATGTGGGGTAAACTTAGTGATCGAGGCTGACACGACACCCAGCGAGATCCCTAGCAATCTTGTTCTGAAGAAAATATCACCAAAGATATGGCTTCCGGTTCTGACTGCATCCTGGGGAATCGTGACAATGTGTCTTGGCTTTGTGAAAAACTACTCGGGATTCTTGGCTGTCAGAGCTATCCTAGGAATCACGGAAGGGGGACTGCTACCTGGAATTGTGAGCATCTAGACTCCCATTCTCTTATGCCTGCTAATGTGAGAGAGGTTCTGTATTTGTCTGGGCTCTACACCAGGCCCGAAATGGCTTTAAGAATCGGTCTCTTTTACACGGCAGCATCCCTAAGCGGCGCCTTTGGAGGTGGCTGGACCCCTCCTTAAACATGTGGCTTGACTAATTGTTCCACAATAGGACTTCTGGCACGTGGGCTGACTGCTATTGGAAAAGTTGGGGGTCAACCCGAATGGTCATGGATTTTCATCATCGAGGGGCTACTGGTAATTCCCCAGGGCGCTATCCCAGTCTTCAGGGACTAACTCTGGTAGACTGTGGTTGTTGCAGCCATCGCATATTTACTGCTTCCTAATACTGTTGCAACTGCCTCGTTCCTAAAAGAAAATGAGCGTTCCTTTGCCGTCACGCGACTACACCACGATGTCCCATCTCGTTTGGCCGAGGACGGAAGGTAGGCTGCTACTTGGACCCCGGGCCGGAAAGAAGCTGACGATTCCCAGTGGCCAACGCCACGAGGCCTTCCAATGGTCAGAGGTCCGAAGGGGAGTCTTGAGTATTTCTACCTGGCTCAGTGCATCTGCATATTTTGGTATTTTGGCAGGGCTTTATTCGTTCGGTCTCTTCGTAAATGACCCAATCAGTCACTTCTCTTGGATCCTGATAGCTGACTTCGCCGAAGCTTCCTACTATTATTGTCGAGCTAGGCTATACTGCGAACGAAGCGCAGTTATGGTCAGTAATCCCTTACGCGGTCGCATCTGTAATCACCGTAATTATTGCCGTTGTCTCGGATCGACTAAAGCTTCGTGGGGTTGTCATGCTCTTCACTCTCATCCCGGCAATTATTGGTTACGCTGTCATCGCCAATATCGGGATTAGCCACCCCAAGGTCAAGTATGGCATGACCTTTCTGATGGCAACGGGAATGTACTCTTCCGTTCCGCCAGTTCTGGTCTGGAACTCAAATAATAGTGCGGGACATTACAAGAGGGCTACTACTACGGCCTTGCAGTTGATGATTGCTAACAGTGGGGGATTTGTCGCCACTTTTATTTACCCCACAAGGCAGAAACCACAGTTTCACAAGGGACACACTGTGGTTCTGAGTCTTCTGGTATCGGCTTGGTTCTTGTAAGCTTTGCGCATGCAACGATACATGGCATGCTAACTCCACTATTTAGGGTCCTTGCGAATGTTTTGTATTGCGCAAAGGTTAACAAGGATAAGGCGAACGGGAAATATGATAAGTACACTGGTTATAGTGATGATAGGGATCCTGATTTTACCATGATTCTCTGAATTGTACTTGAATTTTGGCCTTTTGCTTTGGGCAGAACTGCTTGAGGACACCGCATCATAATCTATACTTGGTCGCTGCTCCCTGACTTCCGAGAAAATACTACTAGGTATTAGCATTTAGTGATCGTGGCTGTGACAAATACACCAGAAAATCAGGATCGCAGTTGCCAGTTGTCTCAGTATGCCTGATCAGTGTTATAGTTGCGTTGGCGTAGTCATGTCATTCTCGAAGGTGACGATAGATATGAGGATCATTTCGCAGTAGCTCTTCAACTTTTGTAGCCAATATAGGTAGTCATTTGTTCTCGTTATTAAGAAGGGATGTCGATATTCGTTGGAGAAGCTTTCGGAAGTTCTCCGCATAAGAAAGTACAAAGGGATCGAAGAATGAAATGTCTTGTTGGGACTCCCAATGGGTGGTGCTAAATCTTAACAACGCGTTTGTATTCTGTAATCGTATGCTCAGAGAATCGCCAGCTACCTTGAAGTAAGCTGATCAATGTCCAGAGATGGTTCAGCGAAGCTCTTGAGAGCCCAAGTGAATGTGTCTAGAAATGCCGCCTAAGAGATCTGTATTGCAAATATGCCCCCGCGTCCACGACCACTTCAAACGATGCTTCCTTCCCTTTTCCCCAGTATATGGCTCTTGTGTGCAGTGATAGTGTGGCCTCCGATCTAGGGCAATGTAAGCGTTTGAGGTACGTTGATGCGTCGTTATCGGCTGGGAATTCTAGGTATACTCGAAGGGATGGTTTCTGAAGCTTCTGTTTGTTGCTCCAAGAGAAGATGCTCAGTATAGAGATTGGTGTACTTAGTCCTGAGTGAGAAATATCTGACAGAACGTTACCTTTCGAAAGGATGTTTGGCAAGGCTCTGGATCTAGCAGACCTAATCGGGAGTTTCGTCTGGCATAGAAGGAATGCTAATCTTTCGTAGAGAGTCGTCTAGTCAGTCAATACTTTGCATAATAGGGGGAAAGCGTAGGATGGGTTCGTTAGGGAAAAGATATTGCGCCGATCGCCTCCAGTGGAACCCGCTTGCCCGTAATAAGGGGCTCGAAAGACGGCAGCAGAGGATATGATTTTGCTTTTTCATTAGGGTACCAGAGTTCTTAAGCCTTTCTTCATCTCGCTTTCGTGCATAGGGCTTGTATCTTGGAGTAATGATCTGGAAGTGTACATTCGCATCGGGGAATCCGAAAAGTAACCGAGGGGATAGTACTAGTAGTGGACGCTCTCTCCGAGATGGTTTCAGCAGGGGCCAGACAGGAGAAAGGAACGTTGGGCGAAGGGTCTCCAACATCAAGATATTAGGAATAAAGGGATCCTAAGAGCTCATTGAGGGCTAGAAGTGCATGTCCAATTCGATAGCAATAGCAATCGGAGGATTACTCCGTCTAAGTAGAAGCGTCAAGTACGATGCTGCGAGAGATGTGAAATTTTGAGATGGATAGGATCAAGGGTGATAGTTCTCAAAAATATTGGTGCGTCACTTAAGCGGTCGATGGCGTGCTTGATAGGATCAAGACCTGGAGAAATAGAGGTTCAGGAGGCCAAAGCCACGAACTGAATACAAATTCTCAAGTTCAAAATGTTGCCCCCTGATGCGCGCAGGCAAAGGCGATGAGGTGTGGCCCGTGGGAGCTGACACACATCGTGAGTTCCTTTTTGTACACCACCCAAAGTCGTTTCTAGCAGATCTTACACTGGAAACGGCGATCTCCTCATAGGAAAGATCAAGATCGACGACAAGCATGTTCCAACTTGAGCATTATTGGAAGCTTTTGGTAGTTATGATGCTGGAGGTGGGATTGCTTTGGCTCGGTCGAGCGCGTCCATCGAGACTATGATCGCAGGGTCACGGTAGGGCTGGGGATCGTGGAGAGGGCAAGGTGTAATTTGAGAAGGACCGAGGGTCATTTTGCCAATAATTGCAGCGGTGCATGAATTTCCGTACATGGTTTCTATCTATAGGTTCCTGCAACCCCCTCATCGTGAGTCTAATCTCCTCTTTCAACTCTACGTGCCCAAAGGCAGGTCTGTCTTACCACTACGCATCTTACCACTACGCATCGGAGCTTGAGGCAGTGACTAATTCAGACACTTTTTTGAACATCCCATCTTTGCTAGAAGACTAAAAGAAACATGGTTGGTGTGGGGGGCTGAGACAGCCAAGTACACGTCAAAGTCGTACGCCAACGTCTTGACACTTTCCACCTGGGGACCAGAGACATGGAGGCCACGCTTTTTAGGTAATTGTGACCCCCACAATGTCATCAAGCCCACATCTTACTATATATATATAAAGTGATTTGCTACAACAGAGGGCAAATGAAAGGTTAATAAGTTATGGATGAATAAAATTCCGTTCAGATGTAGCTGCTAGTTCCCCCGAGGATCGCCCCCCTGAGCAACTATGGCCCGCTCCTAGCCTTTAATCCACCCGCCCATCGCCGATAAAAAATTCTGGATCAGGAACTCCATAATACACGCTATTCATTCCACTTATTTTCTTTTTTCCTCTTCGCCGGCGGGGAAAGACAACCAGGGGCAGATCTAGACCATATGATCTCTCTCCTCTGGGAACCCATATAATGAAGAGTTATCAATCTGTCAAGTTCCCAAGTTTTCCAACACCCCCCCAAAGATTACGACACACGCACATCTACAGCATATACGTGAGATCAAAGCGCGCACCCGTGGCAGCTCCGGCATCAGCAGACGAGACCGGCAAGCCGAGAGATCTAAGCGCCACATCCCGAACGCCTATTCTCTATGGCATACCAGACACAGACGCACCATTCTGATCCCAATATCCATTATATGGAGAACCTGCACCGAAGATACACGCATGAGAATTATGTCCCTGGCCAGATCCATGTAGCGACAACGCCGAGTCGACCGTTTTTGCATGTTGAGAACGTGGAGGGTTCGAGTGATTGGCATCGAAATACCCTTGAAGTTCAGGAACCAGCTGGAATAATTGCTGCTCCAGGTACGTTCCCTGTCGATGTTTATACCGTCCAAATGTGGAAGCCGCAGCATGGGGAGTTCCTGCAGTGAGCGCATGGAACACACGAAGATCGAGGCATGACACAAGTGTTCATGCGCCAGGGCCTACGAGCATTTTCAGATCGCGCCTTATCAGACTAGACGCGGGGGCAGACGGGCAAGGGAACTGGGCAGGAAAACCTTGGGGTAATCCCGAGGGAGACGAGATACCAAATTTCTGTCCCGTTGCACCCTATCATGTTCTTGGTGTTCTAACGCTTGGAACGCCTGGAGAACGAGGCTTTATACCTGTAGCACCCAGAATCAGAATCAGAATCAGAGTCAGCCTCAGCCTCCAGCCTTCAACCACTGGGCAGTCCAGCCTAGTCCAGCTCAGAAAAAAACCCCAACCAAGCCCCAATCAAGCTCAGCCAAGCTCCGACCAGACAAGCTTCAGTCAGGCTCAGTTACAGTTAGGCTCAGCCAAGCTAAGCCCCCCAGCTACGAGTCAGACCTTCTACAGTGGAAAGACCAGCGGAACGACCCTTAACAGGATCGTAGATCGCCAGACCGTTGTCATTTGATGCAGGGTCAGCATTGATCACGGCGCAACTAAGCACTGAGCACTCAGCAACTGAGCA
>Ga0182030_10001605_pt1 | contig 46834 bp, 44 predicted proteins | sample 812S3MmetaG_FD_121299 | JGI IMG/M metagenome (GOLD analysis project Ga0182030, IMG submission 121299) | Permafrost microbial communities from Stordalen Mire, Sweden - 812S3M metaG (Illumina Assembly) | ecosystem: Environmental > Terrestrial > Soil > Wetlands > Permafrost | place: Sweden...
CCAACCCATCATCGGGATGACCCCCACCCCCGACGGCCGCGGCTATTGGCTCTACGCCAGTGACGGCGGCATCTTCACCTTCGGCGACGCCCACTTCTACGGGTCCACCGGCAGCACACGCCTAGCGTCGCCCATCGTGGCCGTCGCAGCCGCCGTCGGTGAGCACGGCTACTGGGAGATGTCCGCCAACGGTGCCGTCCTCCCTTTCGGCGACGCCCACGCCTCCGGCTCCCTCGCCTCGGTGGCGTTGGGCCAAACCGTGGCCCAGATCATCGCCGGACCCACTACCGGTTCGTACTGGGAGGTCGCCCATGACGGCGATGTGTACGGGTTCGGGACGGCGGATGGGGCGCTGCCGCCCACCGTCGCCCTGCTCCACACCATTGATCTCCCCGGCGACACGGCCCTCGAATGGGCCATGGCACAACTGGGAAAGCCCTATCTGTGGGGTGGAAGCGGGCCCGAAGCGTTCGACTGCTCCGGGCTGGTGATGCGGGCCTGGGAGGCGGCCGGTGTGGACATCCCGCGGGTGGCAGCCGACCAATACAACTTCGGGACGCACGTCGACAGCTCTCACCTACTCATGGGCGACCTCGTGTTCTGGGCCAGCAACACCGCGAATCCGAGCAGCATCTACCACGTCGCTCTCTACCTGGGGGACGGCCAGATGGTCAATGCCCCCTACACCGGTCAGGTGATCAGGACCGATTGGATCGGAGGATCTGACTTCGTCGGGCTGGGGACCCGGCCCTGAAGGGTGTGGTCCACGACGGCTATGTTGCCCTCATGCCAAGCATTGCGCTGAGGGACCTGGTGGCTCCCGGTCACACCGCCCTGCTCATCCAGGAAGTGCAAAACAGCGTGGTCGGAGCAGACTCCGCGTTACCCGCCCTGGCCCAAGCGGCCAAGGAGGTAGGGGTATTCGACAATCTCCGCCCGCTCGCCGTCGCCGCTCGAGCTTTGGGTGTCCCCGTCATTCATGCCACCGCAGAGAATCTTCCAGGCGGGTTCGGGAGCAACCACAACGCCCGCCTGTTCGCCGGCGCCCGGAAGGCGGGCGCCGACAACGCGGCGGGCAGCGAGGCGGTGCAGCCGGTCGCGGCCGTCGGTGTGGCAGAGGGCGACATCGTGTATCCCCGCTACCACGGGTTGTCGCCGTTGACCGGGGCGCAACTCGACTCGCTTTTGCGCAACGCGGGGATCACCACCCTGGTCGTGACGGGTGTTTCGCTGAACATTGCCATCCCCAACGTCGTCTTCGACGCGGTCAACCGGTCCTATCAGGTCGTGGTGGTGACCGATGCGGTGGCGGGTGTCCCAGTCGAGTACGGAAGGGCCGTGGTGGCCAACACGCTTTATCTGTTGGCCACCCTCGTCACCACCAAGGAGCTCCTCGACACCTGGGGCTGAGCACCCCGACTCCACTTCTGCTCGCGCGGTGCGGCCATGGGAGAGCATTTCTCGTATAGGAGCATTTTTCGCCAACCCGGCTCTTGCGTCACTTTCCATCCCGTCAGATTCCCGACGGCATTGCTCAGGTCGACGGACACCGGCCCCGATAACAGCGACATGTACGGGGCGAGTGCGGACACCACGGTCGCCGCCGGCCTTCGTTACGGATTTGCTGATGTGGACCCCCGCGCCGTGCTGCGCTGGTCGGTGCGGGCCGTTGCCGTGGCGGCCACCGCGGCGTTCACCGTCCTGGTCGCCTGGCACCCCGGTGGACCGGCGCACTGGACGGCCTTCGATGACATCGGCCAAGCGGTCACCCCCTTCGTAGCGGCCGGGGCCTGCCTCTGGACCTCGCGACGGTCTGCGGGAAGGGAACGGGCCGCGTGGGTGCTCATCGGCCTGGGGGCAGCCTCATGGGGGGCAGGACAGATCGCCTGGACGGTCTACGAGGTCGGCCTCGGCTACCAACCCGTGTCGCCGTCGATCTGCGACGCCGGCTTCCTGCTCTCCCCGCTGTTGGTGGTGGGCGGGCTGCTGTCGTTTGTTGAAACGCCGGCCGGCTTGTTGTCGCGGGTTCGGGGTGCCATCGAGGCGTCGATCATCGGCGGTGGCCTGCTCATCGCGGTGTGGACCATCCTCCTGGCCCCTGTGGCCTCCGGTGCAAAGGACAGGATGACCGAACAGCTGGTCACCCTGGCCTACCCGGTACTCGACACTGTCGGCATTGCCGCTCTCCTGTTCCTCGCCTCGCGCCCCAGGTCGCATCGCTTCGGTAGCCTGCCCTTGCTCGGCATGGGGATCGCATGCCTGGCGGTCGCCGACTCCGCTTTCTGGTACCTCACGACGGTCAAGAACTACGGGGACGTCAACCCGACCGACGCCGGGTGGTTCGCCGGGTTCCTGCTCGTCGCCTTCGCCGCGGTGGCCGGACATCCGACGCCACCGCACCGGGTCCAACGCCGCCACTTGGTCGTCAACCGGTCGGTGGTCGGAGTCCCCGAAGTACTCGGCGGCTCAGGCCTGGCCCTTGCCGGCATCTACCGCGTGGCCACCGCGGACGGCCGCTTCGACGAGGCGTCGTCATGGATGATCGTGGCGCTCGCCTTCCTGGCCTTGGCCAACGCTTTGATCAGCGTGGTCGAAAACCATGCGCTGACCACCAGTTTGGAGGACCGGGTCATGGCCCGCACGGCAGAGCTGGCCGGTCGCGAACGGCACTTTTCTGCGCTGGTGCAGCACTCTTCCGACGTCATCATCGTCGTCGATCCAGACCTGGTCATCGCTTCGGTCAGCGATGGGATTGCGGACGTGTACGGATGGGACCCGTCGAGGTTCACGGGCCTGCGCCTCGATGATTTCGGCGAGCTGTTCGAGACCCTGACCAACGTGTTGATGATGGGCTCTGCGTCCTCCGGCCAAGTGTTACATGTGGCATGGGAACTCACCGATTTCGCGGGGCGGCGCCGCTTCGCGGAGTCCGACATCAGCAACTTGGTAGCGGACCCCGACGTGGGCGGTTACGTCATCAACACCCACGACGTCACCGACAGGACTCTGCTCGAGGTCGAACTCCGTGATCAAGCCCTCCACGACGACCTGAGCGGTCTGGCCAACCGGGCCCTGTTCAACGACCGCGCCCAACACGCCTTGGCCCGCGCCCAGCGCTCGGGCACCGCCGTTGCCGTGTTGGTCATCGACCTGGACGGATTCAAAGACGTCAACGACAGTCTGGGCCACCACGCCGGTGACGTCGTCCTGCGCAAGGTGGCTCAGGAGATCACGGCGATATCGAGGTCAACCGACACCGTGGCCCGCCTCGGGGGCGACGAGTTCGCCGTGCTCCTCGAGGATCTCCGCGACGCCGACGAGGCCCTGTCCACGGCGAAAGTTCTCGGAGCACGAATCCGCGACACGGTGATGGTCGACGACGCCAACTTCCGGGTGACCGCGAGTGTCGGGGTCGCCCTCAGCGAGGGGGCGACCCGTTCTGTCGGAGAGCTCCTGCGTGACGCAGATACCGCAATGTATGTGGCCAAAAACAGTGGCAAGAACAAAGCCTGCCTCTTCGAACCATCGATGCACGACCGAGCGAAGGAGCGCTTCGAGCTCGTATCAGAGTTCAAGAGCGCCATCGACCGACGCGAGTTCGCGCTGCAATATCAGCCGTGCTGGGTGCTCGATACCGGCGCACTCGAAGGATTCGAGGCCTTGTTGCGTTGGAACCATCCCAGCCGGGGGCTCATCCCTCCCGACCGCTTCATCCCTTTCGGCGAGGAGAGCGGCCTGATCGTGCCCCTCGGGCAATGGGTGTTGGAAGAAGCTATCGGGCAACTGGAGGCGTGGAGCACCAGCCTCAGCGATCCGACGTCGCTCACCATGGCCGTCAACATCTCCGCCCTCCAACTCCACGACCGCCACCTCGTCAACTACGTCCACCGGGCCATCGGGGCGACCGGCATCGAGCCACGCCAGATCGTGCTCGAAGTGACCGAAAGCGCCCTCATCCACGACTCGGCCGAAGTGGCGACCGTTCTGCGCAATCTCAAGTCCAAAGGAGTCCGCATCGCCATCGACGACTTCGGAACGGGCTACTCGTCGCTGGCCTATCTCCGCGACCTGCCCGTTGACATCCTCAAGATCGACAAGGCGTTCGTCTCCCCCACCGACCCGAACGAACGAAATGGCCTGCTGGGGGCCATCGTGCACCTGGCCAAGACGCTCGGTCTGCAGAGCGTGGCCGAGGGAATCGAGACCCAAGCCCAGGCCGGCCTCTTGCGCGATCTGGGCTGCGAGTATGGCCAAGGCCACCTGTGGGCGGCGTCGCTGAACATCGACGACGCATGGACGCTGCTCAACACGCCGGGCCGCAGCGTCAACGAATCGGCTCCTTTGGCGTGGTAGGGGGATCTGCGGTGTTGCGATCGACGATCTGCTGAGCGACGTCGCGAAGTTTGATGTTCAGGCGTTGAGAGCCGTTGCGGAGCATGGCAAACGCCTGATCCATGCTGACGCCCTCCCGGCCCGCTAGGAGCCCCATCGCCTGGCCGATAACTTCACGGGTCTTGAGAGCGTCGTCCAGGTTGGCCCGGTCCTGGGCGCCGGCCAGCGCCACGGCCGCGTGGGCGGCAAACACTGCGCCGTACTCATGCGCCTCTTCGTCACCTTCGAATGCTCCGGTGGATTTAGAAAACAAGTTCAGTGCGCCCATGGTGTTTTCCCGCTTGAACAGGCGGAAACACAGCATCGACCGTACCCCGGTCTCCGCTGCCGCCCGTTGCGCGAACGCCGGCCACCGCTCCTCCGTGCGCAGATCGTTGCTCTGAAACACTTCGTGGGTGTCGATGGCATTGAGGCATGGACCCTCGCCCGCCTCGTACTGGATGCGGTCCACGGCAACCGCCAGTTCATCGGTGGCGCCCTCCGCCGTCACCCGGCGGCCGGCCACCAGAGTAACGCTGGCGTACTGGCAGCCGGGGATGGTGGCCACCGCGAGTTGGCAGATGCGCTCCAGAGTGCGATGGACACCTGCCTCGTTTGCCATGCTGCGCGCCGTCTCCGCGAACACCCGGGCCATTTTCACCTCGGCGCTCGCCGCGGCTCGCAACTCTCCGGAGTATGCGTCCCACTCGCCGGGCACGATCAACTCACGAGGTCCGGATTGTCGCGCAATGCGCTTCCCGCCAGGATAGTTGCCAAGTTGAAGCTCACAGCATCTCCCCTCCTATCGCGGACTGGATTCCCAGATGCTGCAACCATTTGTGCGGTCGCTGGTTACACCTCACTCTAGGAGGGGGCTGGCTCTTCAACAGTCGCGCAAGGCCCGATGTGCCAGGGCCATTGGTCACTTTTCGACGGCTTCAACGCCCTCCGACGCCCCACCGGTGCCTCAGCGAGCCACCGCGTAGCCCCCATCGGCCACCAACATTTGCCCGGTGACGTAGCTGGCTGCATCGGACACCAGGAACAGGGCGGGCCCGATCATCTCGGCGGGCGAAGCGAGACGCTTTTGCCAACTGATCTGCGTCATGCGCTCCACCGCTTCGGGCCCGTTGTTGCGCACCATATCGGTGTCCACCGTCCCAGGGGCCAGCGCGTTGGCCCGAATGCCGAACCCCGCCCATTCGGCAGCCATGCTGCGAGTGAACGACAGCATGGCGGCCTTCGCCCCCGAATACATGGCGGTCGAGGGGCTCCAGGTGATCGCACCGACCGAGATCACGTTGAGGATCGCTGCGTGCTCGCTTTGGCGGAGATGGGCAAGCGCGGCATTGGCCAGGAACACCGGCCCTTGGAGATTGACGCTGTAGGACTTGTTCCAGGCCTCTTGCGTGATCTGGCCGAGCGGCATGGTGAGCGCCGTCGCCGCATTGTTGACAACAATATCGATGCCCCCAAAGCGCTCGACCGCCCTCTCGACGAGGTGATCGATGGCGTCCATTTCGCCCATGTGGGTCGCCACACCGAGCGCTTCTGCGCCCGATGCGACGAGCGCTGCTTCGGTTTGGGCGCACGCCTCGGCTTTCCGGCTGGCCACCACGACCTTGGCCCCGCACGCCGCGAATCCCTCGGCCAACGCCCGCCCAATGCCGCGCGTCCCGCCGGTGACAATGGCCACGCGGCCGGTGAGGTCAAATAACCCGAGCACTTCCCGTTGGAGCATACCGGGAGTGTAGGCCTCAGGTATTATCCCTGTTCCGCCAAGGGGAGTAGGGAGGGAGGGTCGGTGATGCGGATCGGTATGTTCGTGTCCGAGGCGCGCCCGCAGAGTCCGTCGACGGTGCAGGCGACGATCGACAATGCCTGCAGAGCCGAAGCGCTCGGGCTGGCTACCGCGTGGGTACCTCATGTTCCCTGGAGCCTGGACGCGTTGACCGCCTTGGCGCTCGCCGGAGCGCACACGTCGCGTATAGAGCTTGGTACCGGCGTTGTCCCGACTTGGTCACGCCACCCCTACGCCATGGCGCAGCAGGCGCTGACTACTCAGGCCGCTTGTGACGGTCGACTGCTCTTGGGCATCGGTCCTTCGCACCAGTCGGTGGCCGAGGATTGGTACGGCGCGTCCTACGAAAAGGTCATCTATCACGTGCGCGAGTACGTCGGCGTGCTGGAGGCCTGTTTCGGGGCGCAAGCATCGGCCAACACCCGAACGCAGCCCTCCGGTGGCGCCGTCGAGTTCCAAGGCGACCGTTTCCGCGTCCACTCGACGCTGGAGGTACCGGGAGGCACCCCGGTCCCCATCTATCTGGCAGCCCTGGCCCCGCTGATGTTGAGATTGGCGGGCGAGCGCGCCGCAGGAACCATCACCTGGATGGGCGACGAGCGCACGCACGGCGACTACGTCGTACCCCGGTTGCAGCAAGCAGCCCGCCGGGCCGGCCGTCCCATGCCCCGCGTGATCGCCGGACTCCCCATTGCGGTATGCGACGATGTCGACGAAGGGCGGCGCAGAGCGGAGACCATCTACGGTCGCTATGGACAAATCCCGGCGTATGCCCGGATGCTGGCCAGGGGCGAGGCGAAAACGCCGGCCGAGGTGGCACTGGTGGGCGACGAGCGCCACATCACGTCCCGCTTGGAAGCGTACGAGTCAGCCGGGGTGAGCGACCTGTGCGCCATGGTGTTCGCTATCGGCCCTGACGGCCGCGAACGCACCGAACAGCTTCTGGCCTCGCTGGCCGCGACGCGCTAGGAGCCGACCGTCCGCCCCCGGTAGGCCCGCATGAACTCCTGCACCTCGGCGCTGTGCACACCCAGCTCCTGATTCCGGTTTTCAAGAGCGATAGCCGCACCCATGTTGTTGGTATCGAGGTTGTGCCACATCACCTCTTTGGTGTTGCGAAGTCCGTAACTGGTGTAGCCGGCGACGGTCTCCGCCACGCCGAGCACTTCGTCGCTCAGCGCGTCATCGGCGACGACTCGCGACACAATGCCCATGCGTTCCGCCTCCCCGGCATCCACCGTTCTCCCGGTAACGATCAAGTCAAATGCTCGGGCCGCGCCGATCAGCCGTGGGAGCAGATAAGTGACGCCGATATCGGTTCCGGTCAGCCCGGTTTTGATGAACGCAGAACAAAAGCGGGAGGAAGCGGCAGCGATACGCAGATCGCAGGCCAACGACAAAGAGAAACCTCCCCCGTAAGCCGGACCGTTCACCGCGGCGATGACGATTTGCGGAGTAGCCCGGATGTGCTGGGTGAGATTCGACATGAAGGCCTGACCGCTGCGGCCGGCGGGATAGTGGGGGTGCTCGCCGGGTTCGGGCGGGGACCCCCATTCCTTGAGGTCCAGGCCCGCGCAAAACCCACGCCCGGCTCCGGTCAAGATAACGACTTTGCAGTCATCGTCGGCGGCCACCGCATCGAGGGCGTCATGCAAATCCACGACCAACCCGAAACTGATGGCGTTGAGGCGCTCCGGCCGGTTCAGACGGATCATCCGCACATGCGCCGCCACAGAGGTGAGTTCAACACTCTGGGGGGTGCCCACTGGGGCATGTCCCATTCAGCCGGCGCCGGCCAGGCCGTGCAAGCGGGCCTCGGTATCTATCCAGCCCTCGATGAGATCAGCCATGACCGCCTTGGCTGGGCGGACCCGGTCCAGGCTGCCCACGATCTGGCCCACGGGATGGCCGCCGAACTCTTTGGAGTGGACCCGGCCGAAGCGCTCCGCCGCTTCACCGTAGAGCAGACCCTGAAGCGGCATGGGCAGCGGGGGCGGAGCTCCCGGCTCGTCCCACGCCTCGGTCCACTTGGTCCGCAGTTGGCGTGCCGGTTTTCCGGTCATCACCCGCGACCGCACCGCGTCGCGGGACTGTGCGGCGAGAAGGTTCTCGGTGACCTCGGGGAGCATGTCGGCTTCGGTGGTCAGCAGCCAAAGGGAGCCGGTCCACACCCCTTGAGCGCCCAGCGCCATCGCTGCGAACATCTGCCGACCGTCGCCGATGCCCCCCGCAGCCAGCACCGGCACGTGAGGGCCGACGGTGTCGACGATCTGGGGCACCAGCACCATGGTCGAGATCTCGCCGCAGTGGCCACCGGCTTCGGTCCCCTGCGCTACCAGCACGTCGACGCCCAATGCCAGTTGACGCTCGGCATGTACCGGGGAGCCGACCAACGCGCCGACGAGCACATTGTGGTCATGGGCGCGTTCGACCACGTACTTGGGAGGCGGGCCGAGCGCGTTGACAATCATCCTGACCCGTTCGTGCGCCAACGTGACCTCGACCTGCTCTGGGCCCTCGGCGTCGACGTTCAAGCCCGCCGCTTTGGGCACCCTGTGCTCACGCTCCTCGGGGAGCGCGGGGATACCCGCTCGATCGAGGACCCCCTTGACGAACACGCGGTGTTCGTCGGGGATCATGGCGGAGAGGCGTTCGGGGGTGGCGTCATCCCCGCCTCCCTGCCCGATGTACTTGGCGGGCATGGCGAAGTCCACTCCGTAGGGACGCCCGGGTGCGTGCTCGTCGATCCAGTCGAGTTCGCGTTCGAGGCGCTCTGGCTCATAGGCCAAGGCTCCCAGCACTCCGAAACCGCCGGCATTGGCCACCGCCGCGACCACATCGCGGCAATGGCTGAAGGCGAAGATGGGAAACTCGATTCCCAGTGTGTCGCAGATGGGTGTGCGCATCGGTTTACCCTAGCGCCGAGAGGTCGAGACCGATCCGCTCGCACTCATAGATGACCTGGGCGACCGCGTCTTCGGGCACGTAGATGTCGTCGATGGCCATCGCTTCGCCGAAGCGGGCCAGGCAGTCGTCGATTGATGAGAGTCCCGAAAGGCCCGGCACCGTGCCCAGCACCACTCGGGCGGCGCGCCCGCCGCCCACCACGAACGTCTCCCCGGTGCAGGGCACCTCACGGGAGGCCAACGCGCCCACAAACGGTGCCACCTTTTCCGGGGGGAACCCGGCGGACATGAGCGGTGCGAACTGCTCGCTTTGCGCGGTCAGCCGTGAATAGGCGGAGGGCATCACCGCGTTGACCTTGATGTCGAGGTCTCGGCCGTCGTGGCCCAACGCCCGGGTCAGGCCGAAAATGGCTGCCTTGGCCGTGATGTAGTGACTGGTGCCGGGCAGCCCGAACACCGACGCCGAGGACGTGTTCACGATGCGCCCGTACCCCTGGGTCCGCAACGCCGGCCAGGCCGCCCGGGCGACGGCGAGGGTGCCACCGAGGTGAATACCCAGCATGCGGTCGTACGCCTCCACGGGGATGGTCTCTATTGACCCTCCTCCGGCGATTCCCGCGTTGTTCACCACGATGTGCAGCGCCCCGAACGAATCGATCGCGGTGGCCACCGCGTCGGCGCCGGCGGTGGCCACATCACTGGTGTCGGCCTCCGCCACCCCGCCCGCCGCCCGAATCTCCGCCACCACGGCGTCAGCCATGGCGGAGCCCCCCGCCGTGCCGGTGGTGTCGCCGCCGTAGTCGTTGACCACCACTTTTGTTCCCTCAGCGGCCAAGAGCAGGGCATAGGCCCTGCCCAGTCCTCCCCCTGCCCCGGTGACCAGCGCCACCTGCCCATCGAAGCGACCCATCCTCGCCTCCCCCAATCGTGTTGTTCGGCAACGCTAGTGCGAACCACGCAGGCCTTCACGAGGCGGCGAGACCGCAGCGCTGTTTCGGCGGTAACCTGCTGGCGGGAGGTAACAATGCCGTTGTACGACTACCGCTGCCGAGACTGTGACTCCACCTTCGAGTTGCGCCGTCCGATCGCCGACGCTGACCGCGAGGTGATGTGCCCGTCAGGACATGCAGCCGTCACGCGGCTCCTGCCGGTGTTTTCGGCCACAGGTCGGGCTTCGGCAGGATCGGGCAAGGGCTCAGCCGGCACCTTCGGATCGTTCGACGCGGCGCCTTCGTCGGGCGGCGGGTGCTGTGGCGGCGCTTGCGGGTGCGGCTAGCGAGCAGCTGAGACCAGGAGGCCGGCGATGAAAGTGGAGATCTGGTCCGACGTTGTCTGCCCCTGGTGCTACATCGGGAAACGGCGACTGGAGACGGCCCTCGCGGGATTCGCTCACCGCGAACAGATCGAGGTCGTCTGGCGCAGCTTCGAGCTCGACCCGAACGCCCCGCGCGTCCAAGAGGGTGACCCTGCCACGCGCTTGGCATCCAAGTACGGCATGTCGCGCCAGCAGGCCATCGCCGCTCAGGATCATCTCACCTCGGTGGCGCGCGACGATGGGCTGGAGTTCCATCTGGCCACCGCCCAATCGGGGAACTCCTTCGACGCCCACCGGCTTGTCCATCTGGCCGCCGAGTACGGTCTGGGCGACCAGATGAAAGAACGGCTGTTTTCGGCCTACCTGGTGGAGGGCCAAGCCATCGGCGACCTCGACACGCTCATCTGCTTGGCGGGAGAGGTGGGGATCGATGAGACCCGGGCCAACGACGTCTTACGGGGCGACGAATACGCAGCACAAGTCCGCGCCGACGAGGCCGAAGCGAGAGATTTCGGTATATCCGGCGTACCCTTTTTCGTCATCGACCGGACCTATGGCATCTCCGGAGCGCAGCCTGCGGAGACCCTGGCCGACGCCCTCGCCAAAGCATGGGAATCCACCGAACCCCTGGCCAGGGTAGCGACAGGCAGCGAGGCGGGGGCCTGTGACCGCGACCAGTGCGCACGCTGAGGACGCGAACCGCCCAGCCCCCAAAGCTGTCCTCTTCGACACGTTCGGTACCGTCGTCGACTGGCGCAGCAGCCTGATCCGCCAGTTCGAGGTGTTCGCCGGCGAAACCGGGGTGGCCGGCAACTGGGCTGCAGTGGCCGATGCGTGGCGGCGGGAGTACGCGCCGTCGATGAACCGGGTTCGCGTCGGAGCCTCACCGTGGAAGACGCTCGACCAACTGCATCGGGAGTCGCTGGCGACCGTGCTGAGCGAGCTCGGCATCGCCGGAGTCCGGCCGGATGACCTGGACCGCCTCAGCCTGGCCTGGCATCGGCTCTCGCCGTGGCCCGATGCTGTTGAGGGACTCCAGAGGCTGAAGCGGCGCTATGTCATCGGGCCGTTGTCCAACGGCAATGTGGCCCTGCTGGTGAACATGGCAAAGTTCGCCCAACTTCCGTGGGATGTCGTCCCGGGCAGCGACATCTTCCGCCACTACAAACCCGACCCGGAGATCTACCTGGGGGTCTGCGATCTGCTGAGTCTCGCCCCCCACGACGTGATGCTCGCCGCAGCGCACGGCAGCGATCTGGCTGCTGCACGCAGCTGTGGTCTGCAGACCGCCTACTTCCCCCGGCCACTCGAATACGGTGGACCGGGAGCCCGCCCGCTCGACCCGGGGTCTGCGGTGCAGCAGGACTGGGACATCCTCGCGAGCGACATCGAGGATCTGGCAACCCAACTAGGCGCCTAGGGCCTTCGCCGCGGCTGCCCGATATGGCGAGGTCCGCCGCGACCGCTTAGCATCCGTCAGCTCCCCTGTTCCAACCCAACATCAAGCCCGCGAAGGTGACATTGCTGCGTTCCAGCGGCCCTTTGAGCGCGGCGGCCGACCGTGTCTCAAGGTAGGCTCCGACCGCGCCGAGGGTATCATCGAAGGGACCCGAACCGAGGAGTTTGGCCAGCATCGGGCTTTGATAGTTCAACAACAGGCACGTTTGGGAACCGCTGCCGGCCTTCGCGGAGAAGGCAGCAGTCTGCTTGGTGTCGGGAGGTAGTTGCTCGAGCACAAACCGCTCCGCGGCCGACACCGTTGTCCCCTGCGGGAGGGATACGTCGTAGGAGATGATGCGACCACCCATGGCGGTGACCGCCGAGTACTGATTGGCGTCCGTCCGATGGTTGGCATCCCAGGCGGCCGTAGTGGCACCGAATCCGGTGAGACCATCGGCCGTCGATCCGGTACCAAGCGAGCTGATTGAGGCGGCGACAGTGCTCGAGGTGGCGTTGCCGGTGCTACCGGCGCCGCAAGCAGCGATGGCCAGCGTCGCCGCCAGCCCGCCAGCCAAAAGGCTTCTCCGCATGTCGCTGCCCCTCTCGGGCTCACCTTTGCTGCCCGCGGGGACGCTAGTGCACCCGCATATCGACGGAGCGGACGCCCCCGAACTTTGCGGCGACAGCTCCTACCGGTCGTGGGTAGCGGCAGCCGACGAAGGGTGATGTTCCACCGTGTCACCTGAGTCTTGGTCACCTGAGTCTTGGTCACCTGAGTCTTGCCGGGTGGCCTCCCGTCGGTCGCTGTCAGCCAGAATGGCCGCCGCTTGGGCCTCGGGTACGTCGCTACCAGGTCGCGTCTCTTCAGGTGGCGCGTCGTCGGCCCGCAAGCGGGCACGCTCGTCTTTTGTGCTCATGCAAGTGGTGGTACCCGCCGCACGCTCAGGCTAAAACCGTGAAGGCCTCAATCGCAGATAAGTACATGAAACTTCTAGAAATGATATATATTCCCGACAGATTGGGGCTTTCGGCTCTCTTACCCCAGGTCGCCGGTGCCGATAGCAGAGGAAGCGCGGAAAAAGGCCACGCCCTGTGCGCCGAATGAAAGGACTGGATGACCGAGTCAGCGACCTACCGCCCCGTCACCGACGGCTGGCTCCAATCCATTGTCGGGATGCCGCTCATGGAGTTGTCGGTGGACGGCAGGATCGTCGCCGTCAACGACAACTACTGCGAGTTAGTGGGCCGGTCTCGCGCCCAGCTGTTGGGGCACTCGCCGCTCGAGTACACCCATCCCGAGGACGCGGCGGCCACCCACGAGATCGTCTCGGCGCAGCCTCCGCTCGGCGACGGGGGACGGGTACTGGAAAAGCGTTACCTACGCGGCGACGGCCAAACGATCTGGGTCCGGGTCACCGCCGTGTGGCGGCCCGACCAACAGCGCATGCTGGGCTATGTGGCCGACATCACCGATTTGATGACCGCCCGCCACCGCCAGCGGGCCCTCTTCGAGCACTCGGCCGACAGCATCTTCGTCATCGACGAAGGGGGCCGGGGAATCGACATGAATCCTGCAGCGCGACGACTCCTCGGTGACCCAAAGGGAGTCGAAGTCGCGGTGGCGCTGACGCAGCGGGCACATCCCGATGACCTCGACATGGTGCTCGCCGCACTGTCCGAGGTGTACACACTGCCTGGACTGCACCCTCCCGTGACCTTCCGCCTGGCGGGCGACGACGGGGAATACGCGTATTTGAGTGTGGTGTGCAACAACCAGTTGGCCGACCCGGCCGTTCGAGGGATCGTGGTCAATGCCCATGACGTCACCCACGAAGCCCGCCAACTGATGCAGACGGAGCGCAACCAGTGGTCGCTGGTCGGGGCCCTGGTCCGGGCCACCGAGTTCCGCGACCCCTACACCGCGGGCCACCAACTCAAGGTGGCCGATCTCTCCCAACAGATTGGTCGCCGGCTGGGGCTCCCCGAGTGCGAGGTGCGCGAGATCAAACTCGGAGCAAGCCTGCACGACATCGGCAAGATCGGAGTGCCCTTTGAGATCTTGGCCCGCCCCGGTCCCCTCTCGCCGCCCGAGTTCGCCATCATGCGGACCCACTGCGAAATCGGTCAGCAAATCCTGACCGGCGTCGATCTACCCCCCGTGGTCGGCGACATCGTGACGCACCACCACGAACGCCTCGACGGCAGCGGCTACCCGCACGGACTGAGCGCCGCGGCCATCAGCACCGGCGTCAGGATCGTGGCGGTCGCCGATGTCATCGACGCCATGTCCTCAGACCGACCGTACCGCCCGAGCCTCGGTGTGGAGGCGGCGTGCGCCGAGATCTCCGCCAACCAAGCCAAACGCTACGATCCCGACGTCGTCGCCGCCGCCCTGGCCATTATCCACACATCGCCTCCTCTCGCCCATCACGGCACCTATCTCCGAAATGGCCATAGAATGTCGGTCAGAGCGAAGGAGACTTATGTCTGACTCGACCACTGTTCGCATTCCCTGGGAAGCGGAGTGGCACTTCGCCGAGTGGGTCGCTGAACGCCACCGCCACGACCAGTCGGCAGAGACTCCTCCGCAGAGGGCCGAGGGGAGCTCTGAACGCTAAAGGATGTCATCGGCTAGTCCGCTCGAGGCCATCGCCTGGGTGACCGCGCAGCTGGGACCGCCCACCGGCGCCCTGGAAATCCGCACTGTGGAAGTCGGCCTGCCCGGACCGAATCAGGTACGAGTGCAGACCGAAGCTTTCTGTCTGGACTTCAACGATATCGACACGATCTACGGCCGTTACGGGTTGTTGAAGTTCGATCCCCCGTTCACGCCGGGCATGGCCGCCGCCGGCCTGGTCGACGCCGTGGGGCCCGGAGCGGAAGGGTTGCTCGGGCGACGGGTCGTCGGCACCTCGGACGGAGCGAAGGGAGCCTATGCGTCCGCTGTTCTCCTCAACGCGGCGTCCGTGCAGACCTTGCCCAGCTGGCTCAGTTGCGTCGACGCGATGGCCATGTACTTCCCCTACATGCTGGGATGGCTGGCGCTGCGCGAACGCGCCCGGATTGAGCCAAACGACGTCGTCCTCGTGCACGCAGGGGCAGGAGGTGTGGGCTCTGGGGTGGTGCAACTAGCCAAAGCTTTCGGTGCGATCGTGATCGCCACCGCGGGCAGTGACGACAAGGTCGGGTTTTGCCGCCAGTTGGGCGCGGACTTTGCGGTCAACTATCGCACCGAGGACTTCGTAAGCTACGTCGACGATGTCACCAACGGGCGAGGCGTCGACATCGCGTTCGATTCCGTCGGAGGTCAAGTCACCCTCGGCACGTTCAAGAGCATGGCGTTCAATGGACGCCACCTCATCATCGGATACGCAGCTGACATCGCGTTGGAGGAACAGCCGGTCAATCTCCAGCCAAGCATCTATGGAAACTTCGACATTTCCGGCGTCTGCTTCGCCTTCGTGGACGATCCGCGTCCGGCGCGGATGCTGGGGATGAACTTCCTCACGCGCTCCGACGGCATCCGGATCTGGGGAGAAGTCCTGCGGATGAACCAACGAGGCCAAATCCGGCCTGTCGTAGGGCGTCAAATCGATTTCGCTGATGTACCCGAGATGCTCGAAGCGATGGAGCGGCGCGAAACGATGGGACGGACCGTCGTGGCCGCGCCTCGGCCCTAGTGAACCCGAGGCTAGGTACCCCCCCTCCTCCGGCAAGTCGCTAGGGCACCCAGCTTGAAGATTCGCGCTACACCTCGGCGCTGCCGCTGTCCTCTATCCGCGTCCTGCCTGTCCGAACGAGGAATAGTGGTTCTATGACCGGCAGGTGGCTCCGAGCCCGACGTGCACTACGAAATCGCCGTCATCGCTGCGTAGTAGCCGCTGTGGCATTGGCCTGTGGCCTCGGAGCGTGCGGCTCCTCTGGCCACAAGACCGTCACCCCGCCCACCGCCACGACGACCACCACCACCACTGCGGCGGTGTCGAGCACGACCACCACCATCGCCCCGGGCGCCCAGGTCAGCGGGCCACGAACCGTACTCAGCCCGGTCGGCCTAAACGTGCGGGCCCATGCCGCGACGACGGCTGCCGTCTTGGCCACAGCCGCTCAGGGCACGGTCCTCACCGTGCTGGGCAATAGCGGCCACGGCTGGCTTTTGGTCAAAGGCGCCACCCACACCGGGTGGATCAGCGACAGCGCCTCGCTCAGCGCTCCCGGGAAGTTCAGCGCGTACACATCGACCTCGAATCAGTTCGACGCGCTGTACCCGCTGGGCTGGACCTACTCGGAGACGCCGCCGGCGACTGTGGTCTTCCGGGAAGCGTCGGGACCCGACACGGTCGTGGTCACCACCGCGGCCAGCACTGCTGCCCTGGGACCTGGCCGCAGCGGTTACCACCAGACCCAGTCCGAGCAGATAGTGGTCTGCGGGGTCACCACCCACCTCGACACCTACACGGCCACGACCGCCCCCAGGGGCGCTGCGGGACCCGGGGCGACGGCGCAGCGCTACCTGGCCCAGGTCCGTGTTCCGCTCGACGCCACCCACGCCCTCGGTATCGACGCCAACCTGGCCGACCTCACGGCGCTGCCGACCGTCCGCAACTTCGCCAACTCGGTGACCTTCCCGTTCCCCCAATGTGAGGGCTAGCTTGCGCCACCAGGCGGCCGGTCAGGCGCGGACCTTGGCAATCACCTCGTCGCCAAAGCGCCGGAGCCGATCTATTTTCTCGGTCAGCGTCTCGGTGTCGCGAGGCAGACCGTAGGGCTGAAATGAACCGTGGAACCCGGTCATCACGTGCGTCACCCCGAGCTCCTCGAGATCCCGGATCGTGTCGACGTGCGGAGGACTTGCCGCGTAAATGGCAAAAGGCTCGTTTTGACGGCCATGCTCTTCCCGTCCTCGCAAGACCCTGTCCATGCGGGCAATCAACAGGTCGCGGTCCATGTAGCCCGCGGGCATCCATCCGTCGCCGATGCGCGACGCCCGTTCCATCATGGCGTTGCCGTAACCACCCATCAAGAACGGCACCGCTGCGCTGGGCGCAGGATTCAACTTGATGGCGGAGAACTCGTAGAACTCGCCTGCGTACTCGAAGTAGTCACCGCTGAGCAGCCCCCGGATGACCTCGATGCACTCATCGAAGCGCCGGTTCCGCCCGGCCCACGGCAGCCCCACGATTTGATAGTCATCAGGCCACGGACTGGTCCCCACCCCTAAGCTTACCCGGTTGTGACTGAGTACGGCAAGCGAACTGATCTGCTTGGCATAAAGGACCGGATGGTGCAACGGCAGCTTCAAGACAAACGGGCAGAACTCCAGTGTCGTTGTGGCGGTGGCCATGGCCGCCATGGCCACCATGGGCTCGAGGAACGGCTTGTTCTCGAGGAACTCGCGGGTCCCGTCGGGATTGTACGGGTACGTCGAGTCGGACTCTTTCGGGTAGCACACGCTGTCCGAAAGGGTGACGACATCGAACCCGGCATCCTCGGCCGCTTTGGCCAACGGCACGTAGAACGCGGGCTCGACCATGGCCACGCTGGTGGCGAACTTCATGTGGACTCCTCGGAACGGCCCCCGGTAAAACTTCCTTGGGGCCGACTATAAGGCAGGGCGCCCTTCCTCTTCCGATACGAACGCATGTTCGACTATTCTTGATCAGATGGCGCCGGTTGCAGCAGCCGCGATTCTCCACGCCGACCTTGACGCCTTCTATGCCTCGGTCGAGCAACTGTTGGACCCGTCGTTGCGGGGCAAGCCGATGGCCGTCGGGGGCTCGGTCGTCCTGGCGGCCTCCTATGAGGCGCGATCGTTCGGCGTCCAAGGGGGCATGTCGGGGTGGCAGGCCAAGCAACTGTGTCCAGGGTTGCTGTTCGTGAACGGCCATTTCGATCGGTATCAACAACTGGGCGACGAGGTGATCGCCGTGCTGCGCGACTTCACCCCGCTCGTGGAGCGGATTTCTATCGACGAGGCTTTCGCCGACGTGACGGGCTCCGTGCACCTCTTCGGCGCTCCGAGCGTGATCGCCAGCTCCGTCCGCCGGCGCGTCCGCGAGGAAATCGGGCTGGCGGTTTCGGTGGGCGTGGCCCGCACCAAGCACTTGGCCAAGGTGGCCTCCCAGGTGGCCAAGCCCGATGGGCTGGTGATCGTCGAAGCCCACGAGGAGCGTTCCTTCCTTGACCCGCTGCCGGTGCGGCTCGTGTGGGGCGTAGGGCCGGCGTCGCAGGCTCGCCTGGCCGAGATCGGCATCCAGACCATCGGCGACCTGGCCCGGACGTCACCGTCAGTCCTCCAACACCTCCTGGGACGCGGCGCCGGCACCAAATTGAGCTCTCTGGCCGCCAATCACGACGAACGCCCCGTCCAGCAGCGTCGGCCCGCCAGATCGGTCGGCGCCCAGTCAGCGCTGGGCGCCCGGGAGCCCACCGCGGCACTGGTTCGCACGACGATGGCGTACCTTGCCGACCGCGTCGGCCGGCGCCTCCGGGCCGGGGGTAGCGCCGGGCGCACCATCTCGGTGCGGGTCCGATTCGCAGGAATGCGCTCCGTGACCCGCGCCCTGACCGTCCCCGTCGCGGTGTCCGCCACCCTGACCTTGACCGAACTGGCCGTCGAACTGGTGACCACGGCCCTGGCCGAGCACCCCCGGGAGCGCCACATCACCCTGCTGGCCATCTCGGTCTCCAACCTGGTGGCTGAGCCCGCCCTGCAGTTGCAGCTCCCCCTCGACCTCCAAGGCGACGCGCACCGCCCCGGAGCCCCTCGGGGTGCCGCGCGCGGGGCGCTGGATCGTTGCATGGACGCGGTCCGGGAGCGGTTCGGCGGAAACGCCGTCGGCTACGCCTCGGTCGCGCTCTCCGACCAGACCCGGGTACCCGAGGCTTTTCGCGAACTGGCGCAGCGCCATGAATCGAGCGGCGCTACTCCGCCCGCGGATAGGCGTGCGCGATCTGGCTCTGGGTGACGACGCCAAGCGGCCCGGTGACGTCGCGCAGTCGGGTGACCGCCAATCCGATGCCCTCCTCGCTCACATCTCCCGTGGCCTGAAGACAGAACCATGGCCCGATCGGAGCGCGGAACAGCGACACGTTGACATCGACGTTGATCAAACCGACACCGGAACCCGGTGCCAGGGACTGCGACAGCGCGGACCCGAAATCAGCGACCGCCAAGAGTTGCTCCAGGCCCGAGGGCACAAGGCCGGCCACCACCGTGCCCCGCATACGAAGCCAAGCCGTCGCCGGACCCGGGCGTCCATACCCGCCTTCTGCGATCCGGTGCTCGATGGCGTCCCGGTGAAAAAGGGGGCCTTCGGCGCCGGCATAGTCCGCCCACGTCATGGCGGCCAGCCCGTCATGCGACGGCGCGACAGGGACGGGGACGGGGACGAGCACGGGGACGGGGACGGTGGGCACATACTCACCCCGCAGCAGGAGCACCTTGGCGGCGATGACGCGGCCTACACAAGCATGGATTTCGATATTGAGGTGAGCGATCCGGCGGCTTTGGCGTCGACGCGACACTGCGACGCTGAGCGGTTCGATCGCCACCGGACGCTCCAGATCGATCTGGAGCCCGGCGACATGCTCGCCTGCTTCGGTGGCCGCGGCGACCACCGCCCCGACGAGGGCGCTTGCCGCGCCGCCGTGCATGGCGTCGGCACGCCACGGTCCGGTGGTAAGCGCCGTCGGAACGAACTGATCTCCGGTGCGCTCAAAAAGTGACAAACCGCTCTCATCGCTGCTCATCGCCCGGTGTCGTTGTCTTCCTAGCCCCGCCTGCGGCCGGACTTATCGCGCAAGCGGCGGTGGTAGGGCACTAGCCGGCTGCCTGCTCTTGGCGATGGGGAAGCTTCCATCCCGGCCGCACGTAGTGGCACGTGTAGCCGTTCGGGTACTTCTGCAGATAATCCTGGTGATCGTCCTCGGCCTCCCAGAAGGCTCCGGCCGGGGCTACCTCGGTGACCACCTTGCCCGGCCACAGACCGGAGGCGTCGACGTCGGCGATCGTCTCGAGCGCCACGCGGTGCTGGTCGTCGCTGGAATAGAAGATGGCGGATCGGTAGCTGCGGCCCACGTCATTGCCCTGCCGGTTCTTCGTCGAGGGGTCATGGATTTGAAAGAAGAATTCGAGCAGGTCACGAAATGAGATCAAGTCGGGGTCGAACACGATCTCCACGGCTTCGGCGTGGTCCCCGTGGTTGCGGTAGGTGGCGTTGGGCGTGTCGCCACCCGAGTAGCCGACACGGGTCGAAATGATCCCTGGCCGCTTGCGCAACAACTCCTGGGCTCCCCAAAAACAGCCCCCCGCCAATATCGATGTCTCCGTAGTCATGTTGATGGCCTCCTCGCCTTCGCTGGTGTGGAAAACACGCACCTCCCCGCCAATGTTCCGGGATCGGCGCACGCCGATCTGGCGGTGGGGTCAGGTGTGGTGCCAAGTCACGGTGAACCCGCCGCCCGCGGTGACCATCGTCTCGGCTTTCACCTTGGTGGAGATGATCTTGCGCCGCCCGATATTGCTGAAGACGATCTGGGAACCCGGGGGGCACCCGTCGCCCGTCACCAGATGGCAGTCGGCCGCCGCCACTGGGCCTACCACCTTCACATCGCAGTTCGAAAACGTCACTGCGCCAAAGTCGGTCAACGTCAGGACCCCCTGCGCGCCCGTGGGGGCCTCCGCTACACACTCCGCCGAGTTGTCCGCGGCCCCTGCGGGAGCGGTGGCTGACACCGTATCGATGGACCCGGAGGTGACATCGTCAAGCGTGTAGGCGTCGGTCGTTTCGTTGACGATGACGGTCAGGGCGATCATGTCGCCGGGCGACACCGGGAACTGCGCCGGGTCAATATCATCTTCCGGAGCCGGCGCTTCCTCCGTCCAGGCCACGTAGGACGCGGTGCCGCTTACGCAGCTTTCGCGGACCCCTGCCTGCTCGACGGTGCTCGAAGTGCCGCCTCCGTCGATACCCGCCCAAAACGAAGCGTCGCTGTCTTTGGCCGAGCACAGCGCTCGCGGTATCACGAAGGTGGTTTGCACCTGGTCGTAGATTCCCCCGATGAGCACGGGCCCGGCCCAGTTCGACGAGAGCTGGGACACCGTCTTGGCCGGCCTGGTAGGCATCGAGGAGTGCCGCTGGGGGGCCACGGTCGCCGTCGTGCTGGAGCCCACCGCGCTGGAGCTCGTCGTGCTGGAGCCCACAGGGCTGGAGCCCGTCGTGCTGGAGCGCACAGTGCTGGAGCTGGCCGGGGCGAGGATGCTCGTGGAACTCGATGAACAGCTGACCGCCGCGAGCCCCAAGGCCGCCACCAACATCGTCCCAAGCCCGAACCTGCTGATCATGCCTGCCCCTGCCATCTCGTGCAATTGGATGCTACGAGACTATATCCGACGACGCCGGATCGGAACCTCACCGTGTCAGGGTCTCCAGAAAAGTTTGCGCCCAGTAATGGACGTCGTGCTTATGGACCTGGCGCCTCATGGATGCCATCCGCCGAGCGGCCACCTGGGAGGGCAGGCGCGTGGCGGCCAAAATGGCCGCCTTGGTGGCGTCGATGTCAAACGGATTGATGAGGAGCGCATCGCGCAGTTCGTCGGCGGCGCCGGTGAACTCCGACAGCACCAGCACGCCCCGACCATCGTGGTGCGAGGCGACGAACTCCTTCGCCACAAGGTTCATCCCGTCGCGCAAGGGCGTCACCAGCATCACGTCAGCCGCCAGGTACAAAGCGGCCATTTCTTCTGCCGGAAACGTCTGGTGAAGGTAGTGGATCACGGGGAACCCGAGCGTCGAGTGGTCGCCGTTGATTCGTCCGACGATCAGCTCGACGTCATCCCGCAGGCGCTGATACTCCTCGACGTGCTCCCGGCTGGGGCTGGCCACCTGGACCAACACGGTCTCCGTTCCCTCGAAGGCGCCTTCGTCGAGAAGCTCGCCGTAGGCTCGCAGGCGCAGCAGGATGCCCTTGGTGTAGTCGAGCCTGTCGATCCCGAGCAGCACGGTTTGGGGATCGCCCAGATCCCTGCGGAGCTGCCGTGCCCGTTCTTTGACGTCCCGGCGATCCGCCAGGCGTTCGAGCGACGCAAAGTCCACGGATATGGGGAAGCTGCCCACGTGCACCTGCCGCTCATCTGGGGTGTCTCCTGAGGAAGGCGCGATGATCGAACCACGGACCTTCGACGTCGTGTAGCGGCGCGCCGCCCGCAAGAAGTTGTCGGCGTCGTCGCGCCGCTGGAAACCGATCAGATCCGCTCCCAATAGGCCTTCGATGATCTGGCGCCGCCACGGGAGGCGGGCGAATATCTCCAAGCCGGGGAAGGGGATGTGGTCGAAGAAGCCGATCCGCAAATCGGGCCGCAGCTCTCGGAGCAGCGCCGGGACAAGCTGGAGCTGGTAATCCTGCACCCAGACCACCGCGGCGTCGGCCGCCTCGGCGCTGGCCGCCTCGGCAAAGCGGCGATTGACGCTCCGGTAGGCCTTCCACCAATGCCGCTCGAACTGGGGAGGCGCGATGGCATCGTGATAAAGCGGCCACAGCGTGGCGTTCGAAAAGCCGGCGTAATAGTCCTCAACCTCCGACGCGCTGAGGTCGACGGGGACCATGCGTAGGCCCCCGACCTCGAACGGGTCGAGCGCTTCGTCGGCGCTTCCCGACCAGCCCACCCAGGTCCCCTCGCTGGCCCGAACGACCGGCTCTAAGGCGGCGACCAGTCCCCCCGGACTACTGCGCCAGGCATCCGGGCTTTCGTCGTCGCGCTCGACCGGCAACCGGTTGGCCACGACGACGAGTGGCGCGCCTCCGTCACTATGTCTCACCGCCATCAAGCTAGAAGGTCGGGGCGGACCTGCAGGGGCAACCCTTCAGGCCGAGCGCAGCGCGGGCAGGAGTTCTTGCTCCGCCCACTCGATGAACGGCGCCTGGTGGTCGCCGCCTATCTGGACCAGGGCCACGTGGGTGAAGCCGGCTTTGGGGGACGCTCGGATCTTCGCCTTGCCCGACCCGCCGCCCTGCCCGAATAGGTGGACGAGCCGGTCGTCGGGTTCGACGGCGATCATGGCGTCGGCTTTCTCGCCGGCCAAGGCGCACGACTGGGGCACTACGTTGGCTTCGTGGTCGTTGACGATGACGAGTTTTCCATGCTGGCGGACAACCTCCAAGAGGTCGGCCTCGATGTGAAGATTCCCTCCCCACGGCGCCGCTACGCCAACGTGGGGGGTGGACGCCGCATCGCAGCGATCATCTGGGGCGAATCACCACCGGAAATCGCGCTGCTGCACGGAGGTGCACAAAACGCCCACACGTGGGACAACGTCGCGTTGGCCCTCCAGCTCCCGGTCGTGGCTGTCGACCTGCCCGGTCATGGACGCTCCGACTGGCACCCCGAGCGCGACTACAGCGTGCGCACCATGAGCGTCGATGTCGCCGAGGCGCTCCGCCACCTCGCCCCAAAGGCCTCCATGCTCGTGGGCATCGGACTTGGGGCGCCTATCGCGTTAGGCACCGCCGACGTTCTCGGGCCGAGCATCGACCGACTTGTCATGGTGGACTCGGTCGCCGGCGTGCACGTCCCTGGCGGCGAACGGCCACCGTCCCAAGCGGCGACCAACGTGGCTGCGTTCACTGCGCACGAACGCTTCGACAGTTTCGAAGCGATGTTGAACACCACAATGGCGTACAACCCGGGGCGCACCGAGCGGTCACTACGGCGCGGCCTGCTGCACAACGCGCACGTGATGGCCGATGGGTCCTGGACGTGGCGATGGGATCCCGCGCAACGAGCACCGCGAGACTTCGCATTCGAGGCCCTGACAGAGGCGCTCGGACGGTTCGAGGGTCCGGTGCTGCTGGTGCGCGGCGAACAGTCCGATGTGGTGACCCTCGACGCGGTCGATGCATTCAAGCGACAGCATTCGCGTAGCCGTCTGGTGACGATCGCGGGCGGTCATCACGCGGTGCAAGGAAACCGGCCTCTCGAGCTTGCCCAAGCCGTACGATCCTTCCGCCACGAGATCGACTCTGGGTCCTGAAACGGGCGACGTACTAAGGACTTTCGGCCCTGGACGGCTGACCCTGCGCCGGACTTCACTGGAGCATGCGACCACCGAGGCTGGAGGCGTCGGACGCGGCCGCGGACGTCGCCATCCATGTCCACGGGCTGACCAAGGCGTACTCGGGCAGGCCGGCGCTGAGAGGAATCGACCTCGAGGTACGTTGCGGCGAAATTTTCGCGCTCCTCGGCCCCAACGGGGCGGGCAAAACAACCACCGTCGAGATTCTCGAAGGGTACCGGCGCCGCGACGGCGGGGAGGTGTCAGTTCTGGGTTGCGATCCCGGTCGTCACCGCAGTCGCCTGAAAGCCCGGGTCGGCATCGTCTTACAGTCCACCGGGGTGGAGCCTTATCTCACAGCGAGAGAGACACTCACCATGTACTGCGGCTTCTATCCGCATCCGCGCCCCGTGGCAGAGGTCATCGACCTGGTCGGTTTGACAGCCAAAGCCGACCAGCGGGTCAACGGGCTCTCCGGCGGGCAGCAACGCCGCTTGGACGTGGCCATCGCCCTGGCGGGCGACCCGGAGCTGCTCTTCCTCGACGAACCCACCACCGGCTTCGACCCGGCGGCCCGACATGAAGCCTGGGAGGTCGTCAAGAACCTGGCGTCGTTGGGCAAGACGGTCGTGCTGACCACCCATTACATGGATGAGGCCCAGTACCTCGCCGACCGGGTGGCGGTCGTTGCTCGAGGTCAGGTCATCGCCGAAGGCCCGCCTTCGACGCTCGGCCAGCGCGATCTCTCCCACGTTCGGATCCGCTTCCGCCGGCCGCCGGATTGGGCGCTACCCGCGGGTTGGGAACCCGCATCGGACATCGACGGCTTCGTCGAAACGGTCGTGGAGCGACCTGAACAACTCCTCCACGAGTTGACCGGATGGGCACTGGACCACGGCGTCAGCCTCGAGGGTCTCGAAGTCACCCGCCCATCGCTCGAAGACGTGTACCTCGCGTTGACCGCGGGCGCCCCGGCGCAACCCGACGGCGCGGCTCCCGAGGCTTCAGGCGGCGGCCCCTCAGATGGAGGGCGATGAAGACATTCAGGCTGACCTTGTCCCAGGTGCGCTATGTCAACAAGGCGTTCTGGCGCAATCCCGCGCAGGCGTTTTTCATCTTTGCCTTTCCGCTCATGTTCCTCGTCATCTTTTCGGCGCTGCTCGGCAACGGGACCGTCGACATCGGCGCACGGGCGGTCAAAGAGTCCTCGTACTACGTGGCCGCCATGGCGGCGTTCGGGCTGATCACCGCCTGCTTCAACAACATTGCCATCGGCATGACGTTCCAACGCGAATCCGGCGTGCTCAAGCGGATCAACGGAACGCCGCTGCCCTCCGCCGCCTTCTTGGGCGCCCGGATCATCCATTCCCTACTCATGGGTGCCGTCCTCGTCGCTATCACCGCAGCGTTTGGGCGTGTCGTCTACTCCGTGAGCCTACCGACCGGTACCTCGCTCCTGGAGTTCGTCGTCATGCTGGCGGTAGGGGCCGCCGCCTTCTGCGCCCTGGGCTTGGCGCTGACCGCGATCATCCCCAACGCGGACTCGGCGGGCGCCATGGTCAACGCGGCCATCCTCCCGTTGCTCTTCCTCTCCGGCATCTTCATCGCCTTCGGCAACCACACGCCCTCGTGGATCCTGTGGGTGGCCCGCATCTTCCCGGTCCGCCACTTCGCCACCGCTCTACAAGCCGGATTCCTGGGCACGCCGTTCCATTGGAGCGACGTGGCGGTCGTCGGCGCCTGGGGAATCGCCGGCCTGTTGGTTGCCGTCCGCTTCTTCCGGTGGGAACCGCGCACCTGACGCGGCGCCGCGCCAGCGGCATATTCCTTTGACGCCGCCTTCGGGAGCGGCGATGCTGAGCGCTATGAAGAAGCGCTCCGCAGACATCGCGGTCGTGGCATGACCGGCAGTATTCACGTCGCCATCGCGCTCTTTCCGCGCTTCACCGCCCTCGACGCCATCGGGCCCTACGAAGTGCTGCAGCGCATCCCGTCCATTGACATCACCTTCGTTGCACAGCGCCGAGGGGAGTACCGCAGCGACAACGACATGCTCGGCGTCATCGCCGATGCCACCTTCGCCGAGGTGGCCCAACCCGACGTGATCGTCGTCCCCGGAGGTATCGGCACACGCGCTCTACTTGGCGATAACGACATCGTTGACTGGGTGCGCCGGGTCCACGCGACGTCGCGCTACACCACCTCGGTCTGCACCGGCTCGCTCGTCCTCGCTGCCGCAGGATTGCTCGACGGGCTCACAGCAGCCACGCACTGGGCCAGCTTGGGCGAACTGGAGGCGCTCGGAGCCGTCCCCTGCAGCGAACGGGTGATCGAGCACCCCGACAAGCGGATCATTACTGCGGCCGGCGTGTCGAGTGGTATCGACATGGCCCTTCGACTCGTCGAGCTGTTGGTAGACGCCACGGCGGCCAAGGCAGCCCAACTGATGATCGAGTACGACCCCCAACCGCCATTTGACTGCGGCTCGGTAGACAGGGCCGACGCCGTCGTCCTCGCTCGCGTCAAGGCGTACGGGTCAATCCGCCACTAGCCGCCAAGGCTTGACGGCGACCGACCTGCGGTGGCTTCGCTCCGCCTCGGCGCGTTTGAAAGGTCCGTCGATACGCTTGCTTGCGGGCTGGTCTGGACGCTCCGGTAGAAATGTTGGCGCAGGTTGGCCGCAGTGGAGAAACCGCTGTGTTGGGCGACGGTGTCGATGGGCAGTTCAGTGGTTTCGAGGAGTCGTTGGGCAAGTCGGACGCGTTGGCGGAGGAGCCACTGGTAGGGCGTGGTACCGGTCGCTGCTTGGAATCGCCGGGCGAAAGTGCGTGGGCTCATGGCACAGCGTGCCGCCAGCTGCGCGACAGTGATGGCCTGGTCGAGGTGACCCTCCATCCACGTCACCGTCTCGGCGAAGAGGTGGGAGTCGTCGATGGGAGGGAGCGGAGCGGCGATGTACTGCGCTTGGCCGCCGTCGCGCTGTGGTGGCACGACGAGTTGGCGGGCCAGTTGAGTGGCGATCTCGCTGCCATGGTCGTGGCGGACGAGATGCAGACACAAGTCGATGCTCGCCGCGCTGCCGGCCGAGGTCAGGACGTCGCCTTCGTCGACGAAGAGCACGCCGGGCTCAACGGTCACGTTCGGATATCTCGAGGCGAGTTGATGGCATTCGGTCCAGTGGGTGGTGGCCCGCCGGCCCTCGAGTAGTCCCGCGGCGGCCAACACGAACGCCCCCGTGCACAACGACACGATCCGAGCCCCCCGGGCATGCGCCGTGCGCAAAAGCTCCGCCATTTCCGGCGGTGCCGTGCCGACTTCGATAGTCGGCAGCACGATCACGGTGTCCGCCGCGGCAATCTCGTCGGCGCCGTGGGCCGCGAGTAACTGAAATCCCCCTTCAACGCTGACCGGCTCAGGCGAAAGGCCACACACCTTCAAGCGGTACCAACGGGTATCGAACATATCCTCCCACTCGGCCCCGAACACATCACAGGCCACACCTAGCTCGAACGGGGTGATCCCGTCGTAGATCACTACGGCAACGACGTGGCGGCGCGAACGGCGCCGGGCGGCGGCCACAGCTCCGCTACGGGGCGCCTGGTGCCGTACAACTACGTTGGCAGGATCATGACGACCGTTGTCATTCATGCCACTTACCGTACCTTCCGACTTGGTTCAGTATTGACCCATGAACAAAGGATCGATGTTCGAGTCCGTCAACTCCTATCCGACCCGCACGTTGGACCGTCTGCGGTGGGTCTTGCGCGCCGGTTCCCTCGATCGCCAGCTGGCGCTCGGTGTTCCGTCCGGCTGGAGCCGATCCCTGACGGTGCGCGCCTATCACGTCACCGACATGGAGTACCGCCGAGCCGTCGCCCAAAACTGGGAACGCCTCCTCGACGCTTGTCGTCAACCGGTAGCGGGCCACATCTCCCGGGCCCCGCTGTGCCGGGACCGGATTCTGAGCGCGCAAGCGGATATCGACGGCATGGTCGCCGCTCTGTCCGAACCAGGTCGGGAATCAGCCGCCGGGGTGGCCATGGCTTCGCTGCTCCTTCGTGACGGATCCGGCCCCCTCTACAACCGCCACTGCACGATGGATCTGCCGGGCGAACTACGCGACATCACGCGCCACCTCCAAGGATCAGCCGTCACTCAGGGGTGGCGGTAAATTGCGACGACAGCGGATAGACGATCAGGTGCGGTAGGCGTCGCTTCGGTGACGTATGGCGGTGACCTCTACTGTTCGAGTGCGCTCGTCAGATTCGTAGCCCCGGTAGGGTGGGTCCGGTGCCAGGTCGATACCAGGTCCTGTTGGTCTCGGGGAGCCTGCGGCGTGGCTCCACCAACACGGCGGTCTTACGAACGGCTAAGGTCGTTGCGCCGGAGGGCGCCATGGCCGTCCTCTATGACGGCCTCGAGCGACTCCCGCACTTCGATCCCGATCTTGACCAGGATCCGCTGCCGCCCGCGGTGGCCGATCTTCGGGACGCCATTCGCGCCGCGGACGCCGTCCTGTTTTGTGCTCCAGAGTATGCCGGGGCCCTCCCCGGCTCGTTCAAGAACCTCCTCGAGTGGACCATCGGCGATGACCAACCCCGCTCCATCTACACCAAGCCCGTCGCCTGGATCAACACGTCGGCGGCTCCCAACCGGGCAGCCGATGCCCACGACTCGCTCCGGAAGGTTCTGGCGTACGCGCACGCCACGATTGTCGAGGAGGCGTGTGCGTCGATCCCCGTCTCGCGCCAGGCGGTGGGCGACGACGGCTTGATCGACGATGCGGCTTTACGCTCCGGAATCGTTCGTGTGCTCACCACCCTCCTCGCCCGTGCCGTCGATTAGCTCCTCGGATTGCCGCGACCGGGCCGGCGGGCACTTCCCAGCGGTCGCCGAGCCGCATCTGCTGACCGAGCTGCTGCGTGAGACGGGCAGACCAAACCGCTGATAGGTTGATTTGGTGACCCGGCCTTCTCGCGGTGCTCAGTCCCACTGGCGGGTCGACGGACGCCCCAAACAAGGGATGACCCGGGCCGAAGCCGCGGAGATGAGCGAACAACTCCAACGCGAGCAAGTCGATGCCGGCGTGGTGTTCAGCCGCGTGTCGTGCTACGAATGTCCGACCTGCGGCGAGTGGCATATCGGCAACCTGCGCGCCACCGACACCGGCCCCCGGCGCCAAAAACGCAGCCGTTAGCGTTCGCTTGATCCTGAAGCGCGGAAGTGATCCTCGATTTGATCCACGGTTGCGGCAACTTCCGTAGCGATCTCCCGGAAAGGGCCGTGGTCGGGGAGGTGAGGGTGTGCGTGAGTAGGCGCCTCAGCCACGACCAGCGGGACCTGTTCGCCCAGCGTGCGCAAGGTTTCTGCCGGCACGCTCTCCCTGATCTTGGAAAACAGGCCGTCTTGGCCGGCGATATGGGCCTGGAGCAGTTCGTCGGTGTGATCGTCATGAGCGCTTGCCGCGCGCTCTAGCGCATGGTCAAGCTGGTGCAGACGCCCCAGCTGGTCGTCCCCGGGAGCGAGGACTCGCTCTACCTCCGGATACAGAAGCGCCCGTTCCACGGTCAGGTGCTCTTCAACCATTGCCACAAATCCGTCGGCCCCGACTGCACCTTTCAGGTTCTGGTGATCGGCGGTCAGTAGATCAATCAAGTCCATGTCGGTACCCACAACATGGACCTTACCCCGGGCGGTGTGACAAAACCGCAGCGCCGTTGCTTCGGGGACTGCTACGTGGTGATCGATCCGCCGTTGATCTGAATGGTCTGGCCGGTGACCCACGCTGCCTCGCTCGACGCCAGCCACACACAAGCGGCGGCGATGTCGCTGGGGCGGCCGGTACGCCCGACCGGGATGGCTTTGGCCAAACGAGCCGTCAACGTCGGATCAGGGACGTCCATCAACCCGATGGCCAGCGTGTTCGCGGTCACCCCGAGACGCGCCACTTCCAGCGCAAGAGTCCTGGTGAACGCGATCCCGCCGCCCTTGCCCGCACTGTAGGGGGAGACTCCGATGTTCACTCCCCCGGTACCCGCCCCCGACGAGATGGTGACGACTCGACCCCATCGTCGTTCACACATTCCGTCGATGACCGCCTTGCAACAGTGCATCACCCCGTAGAGGTTCACCCGAATAGGTCCCTCCCATCCCGACGGGTCCATTTCCCGGAAAGGCTGCATCAGCATCCTCTCCTCTCCCCCGTTTCCCGCGTTGTTGACCAGAATGTCGACGACGCCGATCTCGGCTACCTGAGCCGTAACATCCTCGAGACAGGTCACGTCAAAAGGCACGGCAACCGCCCGACCCCCGGCAGCGACGATCTCGTTGGCTACCGCTTCAGCTCGCTCGGCCCGCAGATCATTCACGGCCACCATGGCGCCCTGAGCCGCAAGCGACCGGGCGATGCCGGCCCCCACGTTTTGACCCGCGCCAGTGACTAACGCCGTTCGACCACTGAGATCAAATATCATGAATGTCCTCTCCTCCGGTCGGCGACTGGAACCCTAGGGCATGCGCCACCAGCGGCGTCGGCTGCGCTCAGATGTCCGGGTACAGCCCCGAAGAACGCAACATGTCGGTCGCTTCGGTGATGACCGGTTCACGGGGGAAGCGGCTCAGGTACACCGCGGTGGGGTCACCACCGGCCATCTCACTGTTCCATACCGGGCCGTCCCCTAGATGGGCCAGTCCTTCAGCGGCGACAAGCTCGGGGTCCGCCACCCCCGGTCCGAACGTCATGCCGCGCCTGGCCATGGCCGGCGTGCGCATGGCCCCCACCACGAACTCCACCACATCGACGCCGTGGCGGCCCAGCTCAGCCCATAACCCTTCAGCGAAAACCCTGCCGAAGGCCTTCGAAGCGTTGTAAAGCACCGTGTTGGGGGTGCCGCGGTAGCCGGCCATCGAGCCGACCATCAAGATGCCTCCGCGGCCACGGTCCTTCATCCGGTTGCCGAAGTGGTGGACCAACCGGATGCGGCTCCCGATGTTGACGTCGAGCACCGTGGCGAACTTGTCGAGGTCGCCGTCGAGAAACCGGCTCCCGTAGCTGTTGGCCCCCGCATTGGCAATCAGCAGTCCGACGTCCAACCCCGCGGTGACCTCCCCTACCCGCTGGGCACTTCCGGGGTCACTCAGATCCATGGACAGGGTGCGTACCTCGGCGCCGTCCCCGGCGACCATGGAAGCGGTCGCGTCGAGCTCCGCGGGCTTGCGCCCGACGAGCAACAGGTTGAATCCGTACCCTGCGAGCTGACGAGCGAACGCCTGGCCGAGGCCCTCGGAGCCGCCGGCGATCACCGCCCACGGCCCATAGCGGTCCTTGTCCATCGGTTGGTCTCCTCTACGGTTCGCGGTCGGCCCTCACGGCCTGCCGCACCCGGTCCCGGGTTTACCCACCGTAAAGGCTGTGGGCCGTCAGCGCTCCCCCTCGGCGGCCGCTGCGCCGCGCACGACCGGCTCAGCCGTCCACGAATGCAACGTCTTTAGGTAGTTCGCCCGCTCGAAGGCGGTCGCATCCTCAGCGGTGGCCTGGGACACCGAACCCCGCAACTGGGCGACCGAACGGTAGTCGTGCTCCGACAGCCAGGCGCGAATCTCGTGTTCTACCGAGCGTACGTACCCCGGCCCTGAGCGCAGCATCGCCGAGGTCATCATGGCCACGTCGGCGCCCACGGCAAGCGCTTTGATCACGTCGGTTCCGCGCTGCATCCCCGAGGTGGCGGCCAGGGACACCCCCGGCCCCAGCTGGGGCCGCAGGATGGCAATCCAGCGAAGTGGCAGTCGCAGCTCCCAGGTATGCGACAGCTCCACCTTCGGGACCACGTCCATCGTGTCGAGGTCGAGGTCGGGCTGGTAGAAGCGGTTGAACAGGACCAGCCCGCGAGCCCCGGCCGCCACCACCCGTGCCGCGAATCCGGCCATGGCGGAGTAGTACGGCGACAGTTTCGCCGCCACCGGTAGCGACACGCTTGCGCACACGCTGGCCACCAACTCGAGGTCCGTCTCCTCGACTTGCGCCGACGTCAGAGAGGGATCGGTAGGGACCCGGTACAGGTTCAACTCGAGGGCATCGGCGCCGGCATCCGCGATCAGTCGGGCATACCGCACCCAGCCACCGCTCGACGATGCGTTGAGGCTGGCAATCACAGGGACGGCGACCGCCTTTTTGGTGTGCTCGACCAGCTCCAGGTACCGGTCGGCGGTGCTGGAGAAGTTGGTGATCGCCGGGAAATAGTCGAGCGCTTCGGCGAAGTGCTCGCTTCCCGCTTCGAGCGCGTAGGACAGCCCGACCTCCTCGGCGATGATTTCCTCTTCGAACAGCGACGGCAGGACGAGGGCACCGACCCCCGCGTCGACGAGGGCCCGGGACCCGTCGACCTGCCGCGTCAGCGGTCCGGCCGAAGCCACGATGGGCGACGACAGTTGCAGTCCCAGATACGTCGTGGTCAGGTCGACCTCGTGTGCGTCGGGCATCACTTGACCTCCTCGTCGTAGCGGTACCCGGCGTCGGAATCGACTTCGGGTTCGCCTTCGGGCTCGTCCTGGACCACGGTGCGTTGCATTGAAGCCAGTTGCTCGTAATAACGCCAACGCTCGGTCACATCAGCCTGGGCGAGGCCCGCCAGGCGCGCCGCTTGGTCGGGGTGGGTGCGGGCCAGTGTCGCGTAGCGCGCCTCGGTGGCCACGAAGTCGGCCAGCGGGATCGACGGGGCCTTGGAGTCGAGCTTGAACGGCTGGCCGCTCTCGGCGTCGGACGGATGAAAACGGTAGAGGGGCCAGTAACCGGACCGGGCCGCATCTTTTTGATGGGTCATCGACTTGGACATGTCGATGCCGTGGGCGATGCACGTCGAGTAGGCGATGACCAGCGACGGCCCGGGATAGGCCTCCGCTTCGAGCAGCGCCTTGGTGGCTTGGAGGTCGTTGGCTCCCATCGAGATCTGGGCCACGTACACGTTCCCGTACGCACGGGCCACCGCTCCCAGATCCTTCTTGGCCGACTCTTTGCCGGCGGCCGCGAACTTGGCCAGCGCCCCCCGTTGCGTCGCCTTCGACGCCTGCCCGCCGGTGTTGGAGTACACCTCGGTGTCAAGGACCAGAACATTGACGTCTCGGCCCGACGACAAGACATGGTCGAGACCGCCGAAGCCGATGTCGTACGCCCAGCCGTCACCGCCGATGATCCACACGCTCTTGCGGACCAGCGCACCGCTCAACGCGGCCAGATGGCGGGCGGCCCCCGCCGCGGCGTCGCCGCCCGAAGCCAGGGCAACCAGCCGGTCGTCGAGCTGCGCGACCCGGCGGCGCTGGGCGAACACTGCCTCCTCATCTCCTTGGTCCGCCTCCAGGATCGAAGCGGCCAGATCGGCTCCGACCTGATCCGACAGCGACGCGAGGAGTGCACGCGAACGGACCTGTTGCGCTTCGAGTCCCAGCCGGATGCCCAGCCCGAACTCCGCGTTGTCCTCGAACAGCGAGTTGCTCCACGCCGGACCGCGCCCGTCGGCGTTGGTGGTCCACGGGGTCGTCGGCAGGTTGCCGCCGTAGATGGACGAGCAACCGGTGGCGTTGGCCACCAGCATTCGGTCGCCGAACAGCTGACTGACCAAACGCAGGTAGGGCGTCTCCCCGCATCCGGCGCATGCCCCGGAGAACTCGAACAGCGGCTGGAGGCTCTGGGACCCTTTGACCGAGTCGTGCGGGAGCAACGAACGCTCCAGTTGCGGGATCGACTGGAAAAAGTCCCAGTGGTCGCGCTCGCCCTCGCGATGCTCGAGCGCCGGTTCCATGTTGATCGACTTGTGTTTGACCTCCGACTTGGATTTGGCCGGGCATACGTCGACACACACCCCGCACCCCGTGCAATCGTCGGGCGCCACCTGGATGGTCATGCGGTACCCGGCCAGGTCCTTGGAACGGAACGGCTTGGACTGAAACCCTTCGGGCGCCCCGGCCAGCGCTTCGGGCGCGAATACCTTCATCCGGATGGTTGCGTGCGGGCACACGACAGCACACTTGCCGCAGTCGATGCAGATGTCGGGATCCCAGATCGGGATCTCAGTGGCGATGGCCCGCTTCTCGTAGCGGGTAGTGCCCGACGGGAAACGACCGTCCACGGGCAGCGCGGACACCGGCAGCAGGTCGCCCTTCCCGGCCATCAGCATGGAGGTCACGTGCCGCACGAAATCGGGGGCGGATTCGGGGACGTTGAGGGGAGCGGCCGCTTCAGGCACCGCCAAGGCCGGTACCTGGGCTTGGGCCAGACTGGCTAACGCCATGTCGATGGCCGCGAAGTTACGGTCCACGATGGTGTGGCCCCGCTTGCCGTAGGCGTTGGTGACCGACCTCTTGATCCGCTCGATGGCGTCGTCGGCCGGCAACACTCGGGAAAGAGCGAAAAAGCAGGGTTGCATGACGGTGTTGATGCGGTTGCCGAGTTGCGCCTCCGCGGCGATCCGGTCGGCGTCGACCACCCACAGACTGATGTGTTTTTCCTGGAGTTGGCGTTGCACGCCGGCGGGCAGGTGGTCCCACACCTCGAGGGGGCCGTAGGGACTGTTGAGCAGGAAAGTGGCGCCGTCCCGGGCCACCTCGAGAATGTCCACCCGGGCCAGCAGTCCGAACTGGTGGCAGGCCACGAAACCGGCGTCGCTGATGAGATACGTCGAGTGGATGGGCTCCGGCCCGAATCGCAGATGCGAGACGGTCATGGCGCCGGACTTCTTGGAGTCGTACACGAAGTAGCCCTGCACGAACGCGTCGGTCGCCTCGACGATGATCTTGACGCTGTTCTTGTTGGCGCCGACCGTGCCATCCGATCCGAGCCCGAAGAACACGGCCTGGACCTGCGTCTCCGGTCGACTGGGCCGGAAGTCCTGGTCCCAGGGGAGGCTGAGCGACGTCACGTCATCGAAGATGCCAACCGTGAAATGGCGCCGCGGCCGCTCCTGCGCCGCTTCGTCGAAAACCGCCTTGGCCATCGCCGGAGTGAACTCTTTCGACGACAGGCCGTAGCGGCCACCGATCACCCGAGGCGCCACGCTGAAGGGGGGTTCGGGATCGTCCATGGCCTCGGCCAACGCCGCGCACACGTCGAGGTACAGCGGCTCACCGACCCCACCGGGCTCCTTGGTCCGGTCGAGCACGGCCACCGTTCGCACGCCGGGCGGCAGGGCCGCGACGAACTCGCGGAGCGGGAAAGGACGGTAGAGCCGGATGGTGATCATCCCCACCCGTTGACCTTGCGCGTTGAGGGCGTCGACCGCCTCGCGCGCCGCGCCCCCTCCCGAACCCATGAGCACGACGACTCGCTCGGCGTCGGGGGCACCGTGGTACTCGACCAGACGGTACTGGCGTCCTGTCCGCTCGGCCAGGGCGTCCATGGTCGACTGGACGATCCCGGGTACGGCCAGGTAGTAGGGGTTCGACGCCTCCCGGGCCTGGAAGAACACGTCGGGGTTTTGCGCAGTGCCCCGCACGTCGGGCGCGTCAGGGTTCATGCCCCGACCCCGGAACTCGATAAGCGCTTCGTCGTCAATGAGCGCGCTGACGTCCTCGTTGCTCAACACGGAGATCTTGGCCATCTCATGGGAGGTCCGGAACCCGTCGAAAAAATGCAGGAACGGCACACGAGCCCGCAGCGTCGCCGCGTGGGCGACCATTGCGAAGTCGTGGGCCTCCTGGACCGACCCGGCCGCCAACATGGCCCAACCCGTGGTACGGACATGCATGACGTCGGAGTGGTCGCCGAAGATCGACAGGGCGTGGGTGGCGATGGTGCGGGCGGCCACGTGGATCACCGCCGGCGTCATCTCGCCGGCGATCTTGAACATGTTGGGGACCATCAGCAAAAGACCCTGCGACGCCGTGAACGTGGTGGCGAACGCCCCCTTCTGCAGGGCGCCGTGCAGGGTCCCCGCCGCCCCGGCCTCTGACTGCATCTCGATGACGTCAGGGACCTGGCCCCACAGGTTCTCCCTCCCTGCGCTAGCCCAGTCGTCGGCGTGCTCGCCCATCGGCGACGCCGGCGTAATGGGGTAGATAGCGATCACTTCTGAGAGAGCGAAGGCGATACGGGCCGCAGCCTCGTTGCCGTCGACGCAGACCCACTGGCTGACGTCCATGTTGCCTCCTGCCTCTTCGGGCACTTCCCTGTCTAGCGCACTGCGGCCAAGCGGATTTCGACGAGCTCCAGCGCCGGGAAGGTGATAGGGCCTACGGTCGCGCACCGCGGGCACACGAAAATATGGCCGACCACGTCGTCGCTGGTCGCGCGACCCGTGTACCCGCACGGGCAATCCACGTGCATCGCCACCCGTTCGATCTCGAGGGTGGCTCCGTCGAGGGCCGTCGCTTCGGTCAGGATCGTAAACGCCTGCTGGATTTCGTCGTCGTCTTCGGGCGACGACCAGCGCACCTTCACCGCAGAGACCACGGCGCTCCCCGCCCGGCGCCGGCATTCGTCGACCAGTTCAGCGACGAGCGACAGTTCATGCACAGCGGCGCTCGTGGGTTCGCATGGCGTCGATCACCGCATCCACCACCACGGACAAACCTGCGCCGACCGGCGGGGAGAGGGCGGTACCCCCCTCGACGTCCGCCACCCGGATGCTGATTTCGACCGCCGGGGGCCACCGCCCGTAGAGCGCACCCGAGAGCTGCAGAAGTCGGACCGCGTCAATATGGTGGGAGAAAAGTGACGTGACCGGCGTCGAGGCGGTCCCGTCATCGTGCGCAACGGGGATCGTTCGGACTTCTACCGCCCCCGGCCTCGACGCCGCCGCTCCGCCGGTCACCTCAGCGGAGGCGTCGATCAGCACCACCAAATCGGCTCTGCTGACGTCCTCGGCCAGCTCCGGGGTCAGCTGATGGCAGATGACGACCTGCGCTCCCGCCGCGCGCGGGTCCTCGGCGAGTAGCTCCGCCGCGCTCCAGCCGGCACCGTCGTCGCCCCGAAGTGGGTTGCCGTAGCCGATCACCAGCACCCCGTCACCGTCGCTCATCGGGCGACCTCGTCGAGGACCTGCCCTTCCGCCCCGATCAGTTGCACCTGGAGCGGCATCTGCCCGATGGCGTGTGTCGAACAGCTCAGGCAGGGGTCGAAGCAGCGTATGACCGCCTCGATCCGATTGAGCATGCTCTCCTCTATCTCATGGCCGTCGATGTACTTGCGGGCGACATCGAGAACGCCGCGGTTCATGGCCAGGTTGTTGTGCCCGGTGGCGATGATCAAGTTGGCCCACTCGACCAGTCCGTTGTCGTCGACACGGTAGTGATGCAGCAGGGTCCCCCTCGGCGCCTCGGAAACGCCGACCCCTTCCGACCGGTTCACTTCGGCTACCGCTCGGACGTGATCGTCGAGGATGACCGGATCGGAGACGATGTCGGCAATCGACTGGATGCAATGAAGGATTTCGATCAGCCGGGCGTGGTGGTAGTAGAACGAACTGGCCGGATAGCGCCCGAGTCGTTCGCGGTACTGCTCCAACTCGTCGTCCGCCTCAGGCGACCCGAGCTGGTCGATGACGTTGAGTCGGGCCAGCGGACCCACGCGGTACAAGCCGTCGGGGTAGCCCAGATCCTTCCAGTAGGTCGACTTGAGAAACGTCCACGGCTCGACCGCCTCGCCCAGATACTCCCAGTACGGTCGGGGATCGCGACGATCAGCCAGATGGTTCCCGTCGCCGTCGATCACGCGCAGGTCCCCGTCGGAGTAGGCGGCGTTGCCTGTCTCATGGACGAGGCCCATGTAGAGCGTGGGGAAGTTGGCGAACGCCGCTGCCTCGTCGGCCCAGGTGGCCACATTGGCCTTGTACCACGTGAGGGTGCGGCGGATTCGCTCGAGGGCGTCGGGGATCGCGGCCAGGATCTCGTCTCTCACCTCGGGCGACAAGGGATGGCTCACGCCGCCGGGAATGATCCAGCCGGGGTGCACCCGCTTGCCCCCGAGGCGTTCGATGATCTGCTGGCCGAACTTGCGCAGGGCGATCCCGTCCCGGGCCAGTTGAGGTGCGGCCGCGGCCACCCCCAGAAAGTTGCGGCCGGCGGCCTCGGCGTCGAACCCGAGAAGCAGGTCCGGCGACGACAGGTGAAAAAAACTCAGGGCGTGCGACTGCACGATCTGGGCCAGGTTCATGACCCGGCGCAGATCGATGGCCACCGGGGGGATCGACACGGCCATGATTTCCTCGCACGTCTTGGCCGACGCGATGAGATGGCTGACGGGACAGATGCCGCAGATACGGGCCATGAGCGCCGGCATCTCGTGAAACGGGCGGCCCTGGCAGATCCGTTCGAAGCCCCGGAACTGGGTGACATGGAAGTGGGCGTCGACCACCTGGCCGTGCTCGTCGAGCTGGATGGTGATCTTGGAGTGGCCTTCGATCCGGGTCACCGGGTCGATGATGATCTCGGACATCGTTCCTCCGGGCTCAGGTGCCAAAACGCGACATGGTGGCGGTATCAGGCGAGCGACCCGACAACAGCTCGTCGAGGACCCAGAAGATCTGGTCTGCGGTGGGCGGGCACCCAGGAAGGAAGACATCGACGGCGACCACGGTGTGGACCGGGCGTGACTTGGCCAGCAGTTTCGGCACGACCTGCGACGGCAACTGCGCGTTGAGGTCCACATTGTCGATGTAGGCCCGCTGCAGGAGCGGGCCGGGACCGTACGGATTACGCAGGCCCGGGACATTCGCCGTCACCGCGCAGTCGCCCAACGAGACGAGGACACGGGTGTGGGCCCGTACCAACTGGATCTTGGCCAGGTCGTCCTCGCTGCTCACCGCGCCCTCCACCAGCGTGATGTCGACCGACTCGGGGAACGTTTTCACGTCGACCAGAGGGCTGTAGACGAGATCGGCACGCGCCGCGATGTCGAGGAGGCGCTCGTCCATGTCCAGAAACGACATGTGGCAGCCCGAGCACCCATCCAGCCACACGGTGGCCAGCGTCGGCTTGGTCACTTCTGATCCCGCAGATGGGCCCTCAGGTAAGGGAGGAACGGACGTCGTTGCTTGGCTTCGGCCACCGAGCGGCCCTTCTCGAAGAGGGCCCCGGTCGGGCATACCTGCACACACTTCCCGCAACTGGTGCAGGTCGGCGACTCTCCCCACGGGGTGCCCATGTCGGTGATAACACGCGATCCGGTGCCCCGGCCGAAGATGTCCCACGTGTGTGCGCCCTCGATCTCGTCGCACACCCGCACACAGCGGGTGCACAGGACGCAGCGGTTGTGGTCGATGGCGAAGCGGTCGTGGCTCGCGTCGACGCTGAGCACCGGCTCGAGGGGGGGCAGATCGAAATGGGTGAGGCCGACGGCCTTGGCCGCGTCCTGAAGTTCGCAGTGGTTGTTGGCGACGCATACCGAGCACACGTGGTTACGTTCCATGAACAGCATCTCGACGATCGTGCGCCGGTACCCTTGCAGGCGCGGGGAGTCGGTCACCACCGACATGCCTTCATCGACTTTGGTGACGCAGGCCGCGAGGAGCTTGTTGGCGCCCGCTACCTCGACGACACACAGCCGGCACGCCCCGACGTCGGACAGGCCGTTGAGGTGGCAGAGGGTGGGGATGAAAATAGCGTTCTCCTGCGCCACTTCGAGGATGGTCTGGTCGGCGTCGCCTGCCACATCGTTGCCGTCGATGACGAGGGTCCGGACGCTCACGACGTCGCCGCCGGCGTCATGGGGCACACCCCGGCAGGGCACACTCGGTCTTCGATGTGGGCGAGGTACTCGTCCCGGAAATAGCGGAGGGTGCTGAAAACGGGGTTGGGAGCTCCTTGGCCGAGACCGCACAGGCTGGTGCTTTTCACCATGTCCGCCAAGCGTTCGAGCGTGTCGAGATCCTGAAGGGTCCCCTCGCCTCGGGTCATCTTGTCGAGCAGGAGATGCAACTGCACCGTGCCCACCCGGCACGGTGCGCACTTTCCGCAGGACTCCTCCCGGCAGAAGTCCATGAAGTATTTGGCCACGTCAACCATGCACGAGGTCTCGTCCATCACGATCATGCCGCCGGAGCCCATGATCGACCCGGCCTGCGCCAAGGACTCGTAGTCGACGGGCATGTCGAGATCGGCGGCCGGGATGCAACCTCCCGACGGCCCTCCCGTCTGCACGGCCTTGAACTTGGCGCCGCCCACGATGCCGCCGCCGATGTCGAACACGATGTCGCGCAACGGCAATCCCATGGGCACCTCGATCAGGCCGGTATTGACCACCCGCCCGGCGAGGGCGAACACTTTCGTGCCCGCGCTCTTCTCGGTACCGATGGACCGGTACCAGTCCCCGCCGCGACCGACGATGGCCGGGATACTGGCCAGGGTCTCGACGTTGTTGATCAGCGTGGGCCGTCCCCACAGGCCTGATTGGGCGGGAAACGGCGGACGCGGACGGGGGGTGCCCCGGCGGCCCTCGACCGACGCGATCAGGGCTGTCTCCTCCCCGCAAACAAACGCCCCAGCCCCGATGCGGATCTCGATGTGGAACTCGAAGGACGTCTCGGCGATGCTCGACCCGAGCAGGCCCTGGTGCTCGGCTTGGCGGATGGCGAGACGCAACCGCTTGACGGCCAAAGGGTACTCGGCCCGCACGTAGATGTAGCCGTGATTGGCCCCCACGGCGTACCCGGCGATGGCCATGCCCTCGAGGACCTGCTGGGGCACGCTCTCGAGGATGCTGCGATCCATGAATGCTCCGGGATCACCTTCGTCGGCGTTGCAGATGACGTACTTGCCTGCCGCGCCGTCGGCTTTGGCAACCGTTTTCCATTTGAGCCCTGTCGGGTAGCCGGCGCCGCCCCGGCCTCGTAGCCCACTGCGCACCACCTCCTCGAGGACCTCGCCCGGTGTCCTGGTCGTCACCGCGCGGGAAAGGGCCTCGTAGCCGTCGTGAGCCGTGTAGTCGTCGATCTCCTCGGGGTCGATACGCCCGGAGCGGACCAGAACGACCCTCACCTGGCGAGCAAAAAACGGGTCGCCGGCCGTCGGCCGTCCCCCGCCACCACCGGCAAGCGCGTCGACCACCCGGTCGATCGAGGCCGGCGACGACGGGTCGATGGATTCGAAAATCTGTCCGCGCTCGGGGACTTCCACCAGGGGACCGGCGGCGCACAAGCTGAGGCATCCCACCCGCTTGATCGCCACATTGGTAAGGCCGCGCGCCACCGCTTGCGCCCGAACCGCGTCGAGTACCTGCTCCGACCCGAGCGAAAGACAGCCCGCTGCCTCACAGACCTGGGCGGTCGCCTCTATCGGCCCGGTGATCGCGGGCTCCGGTGGCGCCTGCCTGGCTCGGTGCTGCGGCCGCTCCTTACGATCAGCGATGTCGGTCACGGGCGGAGCCCTTCCAAGAGGAGGTCGATGCCCTGCGGGGTGACCCGGCCCTGGACACTCCCGTCAACCACCACCGCAGGGGCCATGCTGCACGCACCCAGACAACGTGCGCTCAACAACGACACGCTGCCATCCTCGCTGGTGTCGCCGGGACTGATTCCGAGGCGGTCGTGGATACGGCTCAGCAGCGCCGACGATTGATTGATGTAGCAGGCGGTCCCTGTGCAGACCACCACCGTGTGCTCGCCCTGCGGTTTGAGGGTGAACAGCGAGTAGAACGTGGCGACGCCGTAGACCCGGCTGGGCGGCACCCCGAGCGCCTCGCTCACATACTGCAGGACATCGGTCTCCAGGAAGCCAAAGGCCTCCTGCACGGAGTGCAGTACCTCGATGAGTGCGTCCGGTGTGCGCCCACGGCGACGGATGCGGGCGTCGATCATCTTCCACTTTTTGTCGTCCGTCGGTGGCGCGTCGGTGACCGCAGTGGTCATAAACCCTTCTCGGCTGAGTGTGGAACGAACTCTAGCGCAACTGCCCATACCGACGTGTTAACTCCCAAAAGGGCACCCCAGCGGCTCGAGCTTCGGTCACACGAATCCAACCACACCGTGGGGGCGATACGGCTCCTCCAGGGTGGCGATCTCTTCGTCGTCGAGTTTGACGTCGAGGGCGGCGATGGCATCGTTGAGATGCTCGAGCTTGGTAGCGCCGATAATCGGGGCGCTGACCACCGGCTTGGAAAGCATCCAGGCCAGGGCCACCTGCGCCCGCGAGATCCCCCGCTGGGCCGCCACCTTCGCGACTCGCTCGACGATAGCCCGGTCTTCGGGTTGGTAGAGGGACTTACCGAACTCGTCGGACTCGCTGCGGGCGCTCGCCTCGTCCCAGTCGCGCGTGAGGCGCCCGCGTGCCAAGGGGCTCCAGGGAATGACCCCGATGCCCTCGTCGGCGCACAGCGGCAGCATCTCGCGCTCCTCCTCCCGGTAGAGGAGGTTGTAGTGGTTCTGCATGCTCACGAACCGGGTCCAGCCGTGGCGCTCGGAAGTGTGCAGCGCCTTGGCGAACTGCCACGCCCACATCGACGACGCGCCGATGTAGCGGGCCTTGCCCGCCTTGACCACGTCGTGGAGGGCCTCCATGGTCTCCTCGATCGGGACCCGCCGATCCCAGCGATGAATTTGGTAGAGGTCGACGTAGTCAGTGCCCAGCCTGGTGAGGCTGGCGTCGATCTCCGCGAAGATCGCCTTGCGTGAGAGACCTCGCCCGTTGGGTCCTTGCCGCATGGGACCCATGACCTTGGTGGCCAGCACGATCTCGTCGCGGTTGGCAAGCTCCCGCAGCGCCCGGCCGGTGATCTCCTCGCTCGACCCGGCCGAGTACACGTTCGCCGTGTCGAAAAAGTTGATCCCGGCCTCGAGGGCCCGTTCGAAAAACGGTCGACTAGCCGCCTCGTCCAGGGTCCACTCGTAGTTGCCGCGACCGGTCCCGCCGTAGCTCATGCAACCCAGACAGATGCGGGAGACGTCGAGGCCGGTGGACCCGAGCTTGGTGTAATTCATGCGGTGCTCCTTGTCTTGACCGCCGCCACGGCGACCAGTCTCGTCGGTGACGGCGCCCACGCGCGCTGCTGGTTCCGTTCAGGCAGGTGTCGGGTAGGAAAGAGAGCATGCGAGCCGCGGTGTACCGAGAAACCGGGAGCGCCGATGTGCTCCACGTGGTCGAGCGACCCGAGCCGTCGCCGGCTGCCGCAGGAGCCGACCTCGTCGTCAACTACCGCGATCAGGACGTGGCAACGGTGGTGCGCGGCTGGGGTCCCCAAGGCGTGGACACGATCGTCGAGGTGGCCGTCGGGGCGAACGCGGCCACCGACATCGCCGCGTTACGCACAGGCGGAACCGTTGCTTGCCACGCCGACGACCGCCAGGTGGCCTCTATCCCCATCCGGGCGTCCATGCAAACCAACGTCCGCTGGCACTTCGTGCTGATGTACACCGTGGCCCGAGCCGCAAAAGGCCACGCCGTGGCCGACGTGAGCGCCGCGCTCGCTGACGGCGCCCTGCGCGTAGGAGACCAAGCCGGCCTGCCGCTCCACCGGTACCCACTGGAGCGCATCGCCGACGCGCAACGAGCGGTGGAATCGGGAGTCACCGGAACGGTCCTCGTCGACGTCGGCTGAGCGCCGGGCCGGCTCGGCGGAAAGGGCGCACGAGGCGGGCACCGGGTCATTTCAGAGCGGGCTGGCCCGGAAGGTCCCGCTACGCCGAACCCGTCACCCTCTTTAGGCCGGCGGTCGCTGCGGCGTTCCCCGGATCCAGCTTGAGCACCGCTTGATAGGCCGTCTTGGCTGCAGGCTTATTGTTTGTCTGCTCGTACGCCAAGCCGAGGAGCACCCCGAGGTCTGCATCCTTGGGAATGTTGGTCTTGGCGTCCTTGATCGTCGTAATGGCCAGCGCCGGCTGTCGCAGCGTGTAGTCGTAGAGGTTGGCCAGGTTGATGTACGCGGTGGCCGAGGTCGGGGCAACGGAGATGGAGTTCTGGTACGACGACAGAGCCTTGGGGTACATCCCGAGGTCTCGGTACACGTTGCCAATGTTGTTGAGCAGCACTGGGTCCTTGGGGTTGAGCTTGAGTTCGGCGGTGTACTGGGTCAGCGCCCCGTTGAGATTGCCGGTGGCGTAGAGCGCGACGCCGTACGCCGTGAGCGCGCTCGCGCTGTTGGGACTCTTGGCCACGGCGGCGGCCAGGGAGGGCAGCTGTTTGTCGTAGCTGGCCACGATCGGGTTGGTGGACAGCGCGGTGGTCGGTGTTGTGACCTTTTGCGGAGTGGTGCTTCCGCCAGAGTTGATGACCAGCGAGAGCACAACGATGACGGCGACCACGCCGGCTGCCGCGCCGAGGGTGATCCGCCGGTGACCGGGAACCCAATGAAGAGCCCGAGAGGCCGGAGTCGGTGAACCAGGTGGCGACGGAACGGACGGCAGCGATTCCGGTGGTTCGCTATCAGGAGGGGAAATTCCAGGTTTTGTGGATATCGTCATGGTGTAAGCCTTTCCTGCTTTGGTTTCGTTGCTGTAGTAAGGAAGGTGCTCAGTGGGTCCACGGGTACTCGATTATCCCCAGGACCTTTTGGTAAAACGACTCCTTCTTGAGGGCGAAGGTGACGGTCGCGCTTTTCTCCCCGCCCAGCAGTTCGGCGTGCACGGTTTGCTGCTGACCTTGAAGCTGCGACGAGGGCACCACGAAGCGCCAGTTGCCTCGGTTGTCGCTGGTTGTCGCCGCGACAACGGTCCCGCTTCCGGTGACAAGGATTCCCGCTTCGTTTGCCAGCCCGACGGCCGTGATGACAACCGAGCCGTGGCTGGCGGTGACCAGCGCCCCTTGAGCAGGTGACGTGATATCCAGGAACGTTTCAGTGGGAATCGGGATCTGTATCGTGGGCGATGCGATTGGCTGGTCGGCCGGTTGCGTAGGTACGTTCACGTACACGGTGACGCTGCCGCCATTACCGCCGGTGGCATTCCCACCGGTCGTATTGCCACCGGTCGAGGTCCCTCCAGAGGACCCTCCGCCGCCGGTCGTGGGAGTGGTCTGGGGTACGGTGCTCGTCGTCGGGGTGACGGTCGTGGTCGTGCCCGACCCGCTGGTGGTCGTTGGCGTTCCGGGGTTCGTGGTGGTCGTCCTTCCCGGCTTCGTCGTGGTTGTCGTTCCCGGCTTCGTGGTGCTGGTGGAGTTCGTCGTTGTGGAGCTAGCCGTTGTACTGGTAGTTGTTTGCGCAGTGGTAGTGGTCGTGCTCGCCGTTGTGGTCGTTGTGACCGGGGTCGTAGCCGTCACGGTGATGAGTTGCTCACTCGGCGACAGAGCTTTGGAGGTGGAGGTGGAGGTGAAGGTGAGGGTGGTGCTGGACGCTTTGCCACTGACGTCCTGGTAGTAGAAGCTGGTGCAGCTGAGCCCGATACCAATGGTCACGGAGATGATGGTCGGGGTGAATGCCGCATGAGCCGAAAACTCACCGTCGGCATCAGTCGTGGCGAGGTCGACGATGGCGGTCCCATCGGTGATAACGCTGTTTCCGTAGATGTCCTCAGCGCAGACGGTGATCGGGTCACTCACGGTTCCGGACACGATCGTCTGTGTCGGCGTCAGTGTCGCCAGTTGAGTAGCGGCGCCGGCGGTGACGGTGAAGGGCGCGGAGGTGCCGACCACTCCCCCCACAACGACCGTGAGCTGGGGTGTCTCTGCAGCCGCCAGCGTGATCCCGGTCGCCGTCGAGCACGGAACTTCAACTGCGACACCGTTGACGAAGGTGATGGTCGCCGGGTAGACGGGGTTGTTGGAGCCGAGGCTGCTGGGACCGCTGAAGGTCGCGCTGTCCGTCGCGTTGACGAGGACCGGGTTGTTGTCCTGGTCGAGTTCCATGATAGCGGGGCAGAACGCATTTCCCGCCTCGATACCGGTGGGCACGGTGATGGCGAAGTGGTACCGATTGGGTATGGCCGTGAAGGTCACCGGCGACCCGGTGAGACCGGCGCCCGTGGCATCCAGCGTGTTGGTCGTCCCCGCGGTGGAGCCGAGAACCCAGTCCACGCTGGTAGCGGTGCCGTCGGTTCCGGTAACTACCGCGGCGGAGTTGACGGTGCCACCTCCACCGGTTCCAGGAGGAACGGAGAAGGCGACGGGGAACCCTTTCGTGCCGTTGCCGTAGGCGTCTTCCACAATCACTTCAGGCTGAAGGGGAACCACCATCGATACGGCTCCGGGTTGGCTGGCCGGGGAACCCAGCGCTCGGACAATGGACGCGGCGGCCGCGGCGGCTATCCCGATGAAGCCACTGGCGCCGCTGACGGAGCCATCAGCTACCATCAGGGTTGCCGTTTCCTGCTTGTAGAGGGTGACGGCGGCGCTGCCGGCGCCGTTGGTAAAGGACACCGACGCCGGGTACAGCGGTGCGGTGGCCACCGGACCGGGGCTCGTGCCGGGCCCGGAGAACGCGACGCTCTGCGGACCGGTGAAGGTGAGATCGGTGTTTCCGAACGGGTCAACCGCGGCGAGGGTCACTTCGAAGGGCACTCCGGCGATCGCGGTGGGGGGCGCGGTCACCGTGAAGGCGGTCGCCGCCGCGGCCGACACGACAATCGCGTTCGATGTCCCGGTAATCCCGGCCTGGGTGACCGACAACTGGACCGTCTCCGCCTTGACCAGCGTGACTGACACATTGGTCGCCACCCCGTTGTTGAAGAGGACCGAGACCGGATAACTCGGGGCGGAGCCGTCGGGGGAGCGCCCCGGCCCGCTGAAGACCAGGGTTTGGGTTCCGGTGTAGGACTGGACCACGTTGCCCCAGCTGTCGATCGCCCAGATCGAAAGGAACCGGAACCCGACACCGGCCACCGCGGTGGGGGGGGTTCCGTTGACCTGGAATGCGTTGAGCGCCCCGTAGGTGATGGTGATGGTGCCGGTGCTGGCGGTGATGGTGCCGTCGGCCGCATCAGTGGCGGTGATGGCGCCCGATGCGGGGGCGTTGGAGGGGTTGAACGCGATAGTGCTCACACCCGTCGCCGTCACCGCGGGGGCCAAGCCGCCGTCACTGGTCCAGTTGCTCGACACCAGC
>Ga0182030_10001606_pt1 | contig 46827 bp, 37 predicted proteins | sample 812S3MmetaG_FD_121299 | JGI IMG/M metagenome (GOLD analysis project Ga0182030, IMG submission 121299) | Permafrost microbial communities from Stordalen Mire, Sweden - 812S3M metaG (Illumina Assembly) | ecosystem: Environmental > Terrestrial > Soil > Wetlands > Permafrost | place: Sweden...
ACCTGCGGCTCGGTGCGAAGACCCCAGGTCAGGCCCGGGTGCATGATTGCGGCGCCCACCAACGCGGGGACCTGAATGAACGGATGGCGCGCCGGGCCGCCGGCTTCGAGCAGACAGACGCGGATGTGCGGGTCTTCGGACAGGCGCGCCGCAAGTACGCATCCGGCCGTGCCTGCGCCGACGATGACGTAATCGAATGGGGCGCCGGTGGTCACGGATGCCCGGCGTGCGGCGGCGGCGGCCATTCAGTCTTTGCGAAAAGGCAGCGTCAGCAGAAAAAAAATGAGCCGCGGCGTCAGCAACTTCAGTGCGGCGCGTGCGGCCCCGGGGTTCAGGCGCGCGTTCATCGGCATCGCGCCGAACACCTTGCCCCTGACGAGCAACGAGTTGCCGTCCCGCTCTATGCCGATTACGGTCAAAAGTTCGCTGCCGTCGGTGGAGGTGAGCTTCACTTGACGCGTCCCCGCTTGTCGAAGTCCATACCGAGCGCTTCGAACATCTTCATCGCCGTGGCGCGCCCCGCGCCGAACACGCCGCCGCCGGGATGCTGGAATGGGCCCACCAGGTAGAAGCGCTCCAGGCCGGGAACGGTGTATCCCCCGAGTTCCGGTGTGGGGCGATGCGCCCCGCTCTGATAGGCGGCGGTGGCGATGCCGTGCAGGTCGCCGCGCCGAAAGCTTGGGCTGGTGCGCTCCATGTCGACCGGGCTGTCGACATGCGCCTGCAGCACGCAACCGGGAATGTTTCCGACGAACTTCGACAGATGGGCGAGCATCAGTTGCGCGTAATCCTGCTTCGTCTCATCCCAGCTGCGGCCGTCCGGGCGCAGATAAGGGACATAATCCCACAAGTGCAAAATGGCCTTGCCCGCAGGCACGCGGCTCGGATCGAACTGCGACAGGGATCCCAAGCCGAGCAGCGGGTATGGCATGAACTGGCCGTAGCGCAGTTCGTCGAAGTCGCGGCGCAGGGTTTCGTAGCTCATTGGCAGCATCTCGACCATGACGGCATCGACGGTGTCGCGCGTGCGGAACTGCAGGGGCTCGCTGAGCGCCGCATGCACGGTGATGCAGGCCGCCGCCGTGATGTGGGTGGCCTCGGCGCCGGCGCGTGCTTTCGAGTCCATGCCGTCGATCATGCTGCCGAGCAGGTGGGGATGAATCGCCCCTATCACGGCATCCTTCGCCGCAAAGGTGCGGCCGTCGACCGTCTCGACGCCCGTGGCTCGGCCGTTTGCGACCCTGATGCGCGCCACGTCGGCATCGGCGATGACTTCGCCGCCGTGGTCCCGGATACAGGCGATGAGGGCGTCGGTCAATTTCCCCGCGCCGCCGCGCGCCACGCCGAAGCCGTATGCCTCGAGAAAGCCGAGGAATACATAGACGCCGATGGCGGTGGCCTTTTCATCCGGAGAGACCAGATTTTCGCCGGCGACGCGCGCGAAATGCGTCCGCACCTGCTCGTGCTCGAACAGTTCGCAGAGCAGATCGTGGCTGCTCATCTGCATGACCCGCCAAAGCTCGCGGCCCTCGCGGCTCTGGTCGAACATTGCATACGTGGCGCCGACGGGCGCCGGAGGCGCATACAGCGAGGCGGCGATCATCGGCAGCCACGCGGCGGCCTGCAGCGATACCTTGCGAAAAGCCGCTGCATCCCGCTTCGAGAATTTCGCGATCTCGGCCGCCGATTTTTCGCGGTCGCGATGCAGCTTGAGCGTGCTGCCATCCTCGAACACCGACATCATCGGCACTTCCGGGAAAATGTAGTCGAGTCCATAGCGCGACTTGAGACGAAGCTCGTCATTCTTCAGCAGCGGATTGGCTTGGATGAAGATATGGCTCATGGAATGCTGGTCGTGCCGGAAACCGGGCAGCGTGAGTTCGCGCGAGACCACGCCGCCGCCGAACCAGGCGTTGCGCTCGAGCACCAGCACCTTTTTGCCGGCGGCGGCCAGATAGGCGGCGGCGACGAGTCCGTTGTGGCCCGACCCCACCGCCACGATATCCGCGGTGGTTGTAATTGTGTTCATTGACGGTGTTGCTTGTTGCGGCGGATCCCGCGAGCATAGCGTCATGCTGCCCAATTATGAAATCTGCGCGGTCCGCTATGCCCGTCTCGAGCGCTCGGCCAGCCACAATTTCATCGGCGGCGACGAGCACGACGGTCCCATGCCCCTCGACTACTACGTCTGGACGATCCGTGGACCTGGAGTCTCATTCGTGCTGGACACCGGATTCGACGCGCCGACCGGCGCCGCGCGCGGCCGGCTGCTGGTGCAGCCCGTGGAGGCGGGGCTTGCGGCCGTTGGAGTCGATCCGGCGCAGGTGACCGACGTCATCATCAGTCACATGCATTACGACCATGCCGGCAACCACGCGCTGTTTCCACAGGCGCGCTACCACCTTCAGACCGAGGAGATGGCTTTTTGTACCGGCAGTGCGATGTGCCACGCCGTCATGCGGGCGCCCTACGCGGCGGCGGATGTGCAGGCCATGGTCGGCAAGCTGTTCGCGGGGCGCGTCGTTTATCACGGCGGAACCGCCGAACTGGCGCCGGGCGTCACGCTTCACCGCGTCGGCGGCCATACACGCGGCCTGCAGGTGGTGCGCGTGCATACGCAGCGCGGATGGGTGGTGCTCGCGTCGGACGCGGCTCATTTCTACGCCAACTGGCTCGAACGGCGGCCGTTTCCGATCGTCGACAATGTCGCGGCCTATCTCGATGCCTTTGGCGCCATCGAGGCGTTGGCGAGTTCTCCCCGGCACATCATTCCGGGTCACGATCCCTTGGTGCTGTCGCGCTATCCGGCGGCGCGTGCCGGTCTCATCGACGCGGTGCGTGTGGATCTCGATCCGCACGGCTGATGCGGCCGTTTGCCAGGCTGTTAGACTCGATGCTTCCGGGCTGACACAGGATTTCTCGTGGGCGAAAAAATCGGCTTCATCGGCGTGGGGCGCATGGGCTCGAGCATGGTGGCCCGGCTCATCGCAGCCGGTCACGAGCTCACGATCTACGATCCGGTGGCCACGGCTGCGGCAACGGCGGCCGCCTTGGGCGCGAGAGCCGCGAATTCCGCGGCTGATGCCGCGGCGTTGTGCACTGTGGTGCTTGCCAGTGTGCCCGGTCCGGCCGATGCGCGCGAAACTGCGCGTCTGATTGCCGAGTCGCCTACTCTCGAGATATTCGTCGACCTGTCCACCTCCGGACCTGCCGCGGCGCAGGCAATTTCTGCGCTGCTGGAATTGCATGGCATCGCCGCCATCGACGCGCCGGTGTCGGGAGGCGTCAAGGGGGCCGCCGCCGGCAAGCTCACCATCATGGCCTCCGGTCCGGCGCCCGCCATGCGGCGGGTGAGGCCGATCCTCGAGGTGCTGGGAAAGGTCTACGAGCTCGGCGAGAAGCCGGGCTTGGGGCAGACGGTCAAGCTCGCCAACAATCTGATGTCGGCGGCATCGCTCGCCATTGCCGCCGAAGCGCTGGCGATGGGGGTCAAGGCCGGCGTCGATCCGGCCGCGATGCTCGATGTGCTCAATGCTTCGTCGGGGCGCAACAGCGCGACACAGGACAAGATTCCGAAGCATGTGCTGAATCGCAAATTCGATTTCGGATTTTCGAATGCACTGTCGTTCAAGGACGTGCGGCTGTGCCTCGATGAAGCCGAGGCGCTCGGAGTGCCGATGGTGGTCGGCGCGGCCGTGCGGCAGATGCTGTCCATCACACAACAGATGCATGGCGCGGCGGCGGATTGCACGGATCTCGTGAAGGTTGTGGAAAACTGGGCGGGCTGCCGGATCGGCGCCCAAGAGGAGTAACGCTGTGGGACAGGATAAATTCGACAAGGGGCTCGAGCTGCGCAAGCAGGTGCTGGGCGCCGAGTACGTGGAACGCTCGATGGCGGGCGCCGATGAATTCAGCATGCCCATGCAGGAGCTCTCGACCGAGTATTGCTGGGGCCATGTATGGAGCCGGCCCGGCCTCGCGCTGCGCGACCGCAGTCTCATCAATATCGCGATGATCAGCGCGCTGAACCGGCCGCACGAGCTGAAGCTGCACGTCAAAGCGGCGCTCAACAACGGGGTGACGCGCGAGGAGATTCGAGAAGTCCTGCTGCAGGTGGCGGTTTACTGCGGGGTGCCGGCGGGAATCGACAGCGTGCGCATCGCACGCGAGGCATTTGCCGAGCTGGATCAGGCAAGGCAGGCGTAAGCGCACATGGTAACCGCGCGCACTCCGCAGGAAAAACTGGTGCTCGACTTCTTCCGCATCTTGAGCACCGGCGATCTCGAGGCCATCCGGGCGACGCTGCATCCGGATGCCACCTGGCGGCCGATGGTCGAGGGAGTGCCGGGGGCCGGCATTCATGGGCCGCGCGACAAGATTGTCGACGAGTTTCTGGCACCCGTGCGCGGCTTGTTCGTCGCGGGCGATCCGAAGACCACGGTCGATCGCATGGTGTCGACGGGCGACACCGTGATGTGCGAGTCGCGCGGCATGGGAACGCTGCGCGACGGCCGGGCCTACGACAACCGCTACGCATGGAGCATCGACGTGCGCGACGGCAGGATCTTTGCCATCCGCGAATACATGGACAGCCACTACGTCGCCACTCTGTTCGGCGGCGAGTGATGCCGCGCACGTGAGGCCGCACCAGGTTTGCCGCGGACGATGAGCGAAGCCTTCGATTATGTGATCGTCGGCGCCGGTACCGCCGGCTGCGTGCTGGCCAACCGGCTGTCGGCCGACGCGGGCGCCACGGTTGCATTGATCGAGGCGGGGCCGCCGGATGACGATCCGGCGATCCGCGTGCCGGCCATGGTGGCGAAGGCCATCGGCAATCCGCGCCAGTCCTGGGGCTACCAGACGGTGCCGCAGCGCCATGTCGATGACCGCGAGCTGCCGGTGCCGCGCGGCCGCGTGCTCGGCGGTTGTTCCTCGATCAACGGCATGGTGTACTTCCGCGGCCACCCGCGTGAATACGACGAATGGCAGCAGCCGGGGTGGGCGTATGCCGACCTTCAGCCTTATTTCGAGCGGTTGGAGAACTACGAAGCCGCGCACACGCCGCAGCGGCATCGCGGCGGTCCGGTCAATGTCATCGACATTCCCAAGCCCAATCCGCTGGTCGGGCGCTTTCTTGCCGCCGCCGACACGCTCGGCCTGCCGCGCTGCGCCGATTTCAATGGCGGCGATCCGGAAGGATTCGGACCGCGCCAGGCGGCGATCCGCAACGGCCGGCGCGAGTCCGGGGTGACGGCGTATCTCAATCCTGCGCGGCGCCGGCCGAATCTGAAAATCGTGACGGACGCACCGGTGACACGCGTGGTTTTCGAGGGGCGGCGCGCAACGGGCGTCGAGATCGGGCAGGGCGGCGCGCGGCGCAGCGGCGCCCGGCGCATCGTCGCGGCGCGCCGCGAGGTCATCCTGTCCTGCGGCGCCTATGGCTCGCCGCAGTTGTTGCAGCTGTCGGGCATCGGCGATGCCGCCGCCCTCAAGGCCCTGGGTGTAGCGCCGCTGATCGACCTGCCCGCGGTCGGCAGAAATCTGCAGGACCACCCGGCTGCATCTATCGCTGTGCGCACGGCCAATACCGAGTCCTACGGGCTGTCCTGGCGCACCGTGCCGCGCAGCGCCCTCATTGCCGCGCGCTATTTGCTGTTTCGTTCCGGACCGCTGGCGAGCAATGTGTTCGAAGCCAACGGCTTCATGCGTTCCAGGCCGCAGATCGATCGCCCCGATCTGCAGATCATTTTCATGCCGGCGCATCGCAATGCGAACGGCCATTGGCTGCCCCGCGGGCATGGCTACGGCATCATCTTCGTGAACCTGCGGCCGGCCAGCCGCGGCAGCGTCATGCTGACCAGCAAGGATCCGCGCGACAAACCCGCGATCGATTTCAATTTCCTTTCCGCCCCTGGGGACATCGATGTGCTGGTACGGGGCTTCGAGGTTGCGCGTTCGATTCTGTCGGCGCCGCCATTCGCAGCGCTCAAGGGCCGGGAGACCGCGCCCGGACCCGGGGTGCGGGAGCGTGGGCAGATCGAAGCGCACATCCGAAAATCATTGGTCACGGTGCACCATCCCTGCGGCACCTGCCGCCTGGGCGACGTGGTGGATACGTCGCTGCGGGTGAAGGGTGCCGGTGCTCTGCGGGTGGTGGACGCCTCGGTCATCCCGACGGTGATTTCAGGCAACAGCAATATTCCCGTCAACGCGGTGGCGGAACGGGCGGCGGATCTGATACTGGAGAAAATCCGATGAGCGACCTCGAGGGCATGAAGATCATAGTGACCGGCGGTGCCGGCAGCATCGGCCATGCGACCGCTTGCGTGCTGGCGGCGAGGGGCGCCGCCATATTGCTGGTGGACATCAATCGGGACGGGCTCGAGCAGCGGCGAACGTCGGTGGCGGCATTCGGAACGCAGGTGGAGACCTGCCACGCGGATGTCAGCCGGTCCGAAGCGGTGCAGGGTTATGTGGCCGCCGCCTGCAAGGCCTTCGGCCGCATCGACGGGCTCTTCAACAATGCAGGCACGGAAGGCAAGGTGGCGTCCATCGAGAGCTACGACGAAGCGGAATTCGATCGGCTGATGGCCGTGAACCTGCGCAGCATCTTTCTGGGCATGCGGCACGTGATTCCCGTGATGCTCGCCCAAGGCGGGGGTGCGGTCGTCAACACGGGGTCGATCGCCAGTGAACGCGGGCTTGCCGGAGCCTGCGCCTACAACGCCACCAAGCATGGGGTGATCGGATTGACTCGCACCGCCGCCGCCGACGTCGGCGCCCGCGGCGTGCGCGTGAACGCGGTCATGCCCGGCGTCATCGAAACACCCTTGTTGGAAGCCATGCTCAAGACCTTGTTCAATGGCGACGTCGAACTCGGCAAGCGGACCCTCGGCAAGATCGCGCCGCAGGAGCGCATCGGACAGCCGCGCGAAGTAGGCGAGGCGGTCGCATTTCTGCTGTCGCCCGCGGCCAGTTTCGTCAACGGCGCTGCCTGGTCGGTGGACGGCGGCGCCCTCTGCACGATCCGCCACTGATGCCGCCGGCGGAAAAAACGGCATGCCGGCATCGATGAGCCGTTATCAGTGGCTGTTGGTGGCCCTGCTGAGCGCGAATTTCGGCGTCGTGTTCTTCGACCGCAATGTCTTCAGCTATCTGACGTCGTTCATACAGCCGGACTTGCATCTCAGCAATTTCCAGATCGGCAACATCGCTTCGGCCTTCTCCTTCAGCTGGGCGATCGCCGGGCTGTGCATGGGAAGCCTCGTGGACCGCTTCGGACGCCGCAAGCTGATGCTGGTCTCGGCGACCGTGGCATTCTCGATGGCGTCGGTATTGTCGGGCTTTGCGTCGGGATTCGCCTGGCTGCTCGGAGCCCGTCTGTTGATGGGCATCGCCGAAGGCGGCATCATGCCGATCACACAGACGCTGATAGCCGTGGAGGTGCCTCACGCGCGCCGCGGGCTGGCGCAGGGCATCACACAGAACTTCGGCGCCAACCTGCTCGCGAACACCCTGGGGCCGGTGATCATCGTCTGGATGGCGATCCGCTTTGGCTGGCGCAATGCGTTCTTTCTTGCCGCCCTGCCGGGCATCGTCATGGCGCTGCTGATCGCCGCGCTGGTGCGCGAGCCCGAGATGCCCGCGCATGTCCCGGCCCCTCGGCAAGGCAGGTTGGCCGCCGCGCTTGCCGATCGATCCATGCTGCTGTGCGTCGCCATTTCGACCCTGCTCGTCGCCTACCTCATGGTGCTCTTCACCTTCACACCCCTGTATCTCATCCAGGTTCGCGGCTTCGACCAGCGCCACATGAGCTGGATCATGTCCTCGTTCGGCGTGGCCTCGATGGCCGTGGCATTCCTGGTGCCGGGCTCTTCCGACCGATTCGGCCGCAAGCCGGTGATACTCATCGCTTCGTCGCTGGGCCTGGTGCTGCCGCTCGGTTTGCTGTTCATCGGCGGCACCCAGCTCCTGCCGCTCATGGCCTGCATCGCCGTGGGTGCGGCGCTCAGCGGCGTGTTTCCGCTCGCCATGGCGACAATCCCGTCGGAGATCGTGGGCCCGGCAAAAACCGCCACCGCGATGTCGTTGACCATGGGAATCAGCGAGATTCTGGGCGGTGTAGTGGCGCCGAGCGCCGCCGGCAAGGCGGCCGACCTCAAGGGACTGGAAGCGACCTTGTGGATTCTGATCGGCATCGTCGTCGCCATCATCGTATTGGCGGCGATGCTGCGCGAGACGGCGCCCGCGATGCTGGCGCGGCGAAAATCCCTGCGCTGACGGAGGATAGTTATTTCCCTGCCTGTTTACGGGCGAGGCCGTTGCGAATGTATCATGCGCGCTATCCTTCCCTGCGGCCGAAACCTGGATCGATGCGAACATGATCATGACCAAGCCATTGCAGATTCTCGGGTCCTTCTGGACGCTCGCGGTCGGAGCGGATCCGCTCGGCGATCAACGCTGCCTGCACGACTTTCGCACACGCGTGGAGACGGCGGCGGGCGCGGGATTCACCGGCATGGGATTCTGGCACGCGGATATTCTCGAGATCCGCAAGAAGTACAGCTTCAAGGACATGAAGCGCATCCTGGACGCCAACGGCATCGTCGACGTCGAAGTCGAATGGCTGCTCGACTGGTATTGCACCGGCGCGCGCAGAGCCGCGTCCGACGAAATCCTTGCGCTGCTGCTGGAGGCGGCCGAGATATTGCGCGCGCGCCATATCAAGGTCGCCGATCTCGGCAATGACTGCGCCGACGTTGCCCGGATGACCGAGGCGTTCGCACCGCTGTGCCGCCACGCCGCCGAGCGTGGCACCAACATCCTGTTCGAAATGCTGCCGGCGCAGTTCTCGCGCGCGCCTTCGCTCGATCAGGTGCTGGCGATCACGCGCGGATCGGGCGCGGCCAATGGCGGCATCATGCTCGATAATCTGCACCTGCAGCGCATCGGCATCGGCTCCGGCGAGATAGTCGGCAAACTCAAGCCCGGCGACCTGATCGGTGTCGAGATCAACGACGGCGCTCTGGCCGTGCCCTTGAAATTCGAGGACTCCGTGGTCAATAAGCGCCTGCTGCCCGGCGACGGGGAGTTCGACATCGCGGCATTTCTGCAGGCGTTGTGGACCGTCGGTTACGAAGGACCGATCGGCGTCGAGGTCCTGAACGAATACATCCGCAAGTGGGATCTCGGGACTGCGGCCACCGAGGCATTTGCAAAGACGCGGCGGGTCGTGGATGCGGCGCGCCTGGCCTGGACCGGGGGCGGCAAGTGACCGCTCCCACGCTCGCGGACTGGAAGGAGATGTATGGTGCGCTGTGGCGCATACGCCTGTTCGAAGGCCACGTGCAGCGGCTCGCGGCCGCGGGCGAGATCCCCGGATTCCCGCACTTGTCCACGGGCCAAGAAGCCGTGGCAGTCGGGGTCTGCACCCAGCTCGAACGCGAGGACGTGCTGTTCACGAGTCATCGCGGGCACGGTCATGTGCTCGCCAAGGGCAGCGACATGCAGGCGACTTTCGCCGAAATCCTGGGCCGGCAGAGCGGCCTGTGCCGCGGCCGCGGGGGCTCGATGCACCTGGTCGACGCGGCGAACGGCGTGCTGGGCGCAACCGGCGTCGTGGCGGGCAATCTCGCGCTCGCCGCGGGCGCCGCCTGGGCTGCGCAGGCGCAGGGCAGAAAGAACATCAGCGTCGTATTTTTCGGCGATGGCGCGACGGGTGCCGGGGTGTTTCACGAGACGCTGAATCTCGCCGCACTGTGGCGCCTGCCGGTGTTGTTCGTCTGCGAGAACAACGGCTACGCGGAGTTCACGAGCCGCGAGGAGCACTCCAACGTCAAGCACGTGAGCAGTTTCGCGGCACCCTACGACATCGCGACCCAGACCATCGACGGCAACGATCTGCCGGCGGTATTTGCGGCCGCGGGCGTTGCAATCGAGGCGCTGCGCAGAGGGGCCGGTCCCTATCTGCTCGAATGCATGACGTTTCGCATGGCGGGGCACTACGTGGGCGACTCGCAGCAGTACCGATCCAGGGAGGAACTCGCGGAGGTTCGCGAGAAGTGTCCGATCGAGCGATTGAAGCGCCACCTCCTCGAGCGCGGGGTCAGCCCGCAGGAGCTCGACGGCATCGGCGAGAACACGAAGAGCGAGGTGCTCCGGGCCGTCGAGCGTGCGCTTGCCGGACCGCGCCCGGATCCGGCAACCGTGCTCCAGTTCGTGTACCGCGCGCCGGCGTTTGCCGCGATTGCAGGTTGATTCCATGCAGCAGACCTTCATCGAGATTCTGCGCCGGGCGCTCGACGAGGAATTGGCGCGAGACCCCGCGGTGCATTTGCTGGGCGAGGACGTCGCCGCCGGGGGCGCATTCGGCGTCACGAGGGGCCTTGCGCAAAAGCACGGATTCGCGCGCGTACGCAACACGCCCATCAGCGAGGCGGCGATCACCGGCCTTGCCACCGGCGCCGCGCTGTGCGGCCTCAAGCCCGTGCTCGAAATCATGTTCATCGATTTTGCCACCCTATCGATGGACTGCCTGGTGAACCAGACCGCGAAGTACCGCTACATGTCCGGCGGACAGCTCGCGGTTCCCCTGGTGATACGTACGCAGGCGGGTGCCGCGGGCGGAGCCGGCGCGCAGCATTCGCAGAGCCTCGAAGCTTGGTTCATCCACGTGCCGGGGCTCATCGTGGTGGCGCCTTCGACGCCCGCCGAGGCTTATGGTCTTCTGAAGAGCGCCATCCGGCTCGGCGAACCGGTGCTATTCATCGAGCACAAGCGGCTGTACACGATGAAAGAGGAATTGACGGAGGCTGCCGGGCTGCCGCCGATCGGCAGGGCGCGGATCGCGAGGCCGGGCTCGGACGTCACGGTGATCGCCTATTCGGCGATGGTGCATAGCGCACTGGAAGCGGCGCAGCTCCTGGCGGACGAGGGGATCTCGGCCGAAGTCATCGATTTGCGGACGCTGCTGCCGCTCGATATGGCGGCCATCGCCGCGTCCGTGACGAAGACCCATCGCGCGCTGATTGCGCATGAAGCGGTGCGCAACGGCGGCGTGGGCGCCGAAATCGCCGCGCGCATCGGTGCGGAACTGTTCGACGAACTCGACGCTCCGGTGCTGCGCGTGGGCTGCAGCTTTGCGCCGATCCCTTTCGCGCCGGAACTCGAGCGCGCGCTGCTGCCGGGGAGCGCGGATATCGTGCGCGCGGCGCGCGAGATCATGGGTCTGGCCGGTTAACCGGCGGGAGCAGCATCAGTGGCCTTGGTTGCGCAGCACATTCCGAAGGTCGGGCTCGTGATGGACGAGGTCAAGGTGGTCCGCTGGCTCAAAAATGTCGGCGATGAGCTGGTTGCGGGCGAGCCGCTGATTGAGGTCGAAACCGAAAAGTCCGTGGTGGAAATCGAGGCAGCCGCAAGCGGGCGGCTGACCCAGATCCTGGTGCAGGCCGAGGGCCGCGCGGCGGTCGGCGATCAAGTCGCCTGGATCGAGTCCGCCGCGGCGCCGGCCGCGCGGACCGCGCAGACGCCGCGCACGGCAGAAGCCGAGGCCGTGGAGCCAACGCTCCCTGCGGCGCGGTCCGCGATACCGGCAGCCGCCGCGGAGCGCATTCGGAGTACTCCCGTCGCGCGCAAGCTCGCTGCCGGGCATGGCATCGATCTGACTGCAATATCGGGCACCGGCCCGGGGGGCCGTGTTCAGCTCCACGACGTGCGGCGAGCCATCGAGGCGCCGGCTAGACCTGGGGCGGCGGGGCAGTCCCTGTCGCCCATGCGCCGCGCGTTGGCGCGCGCCATGACCTTGAGCAATGCCACCGTGCCGCAGTTCACGGTCGCACGCTCGGTTGAGTGGACCGTGCTGCAGGAGTTGCGCGGCGAATTCTCCGCGAAATGGCCCGGCGGTTCACCGAAGCTTTCAGCGAACGATTTTCTGCTGCAGGCCGTCGCCCGTGCGCTGATCGAGTTTCCGGCTTTAAACGCCACATTCTCGGGCGACCCGCAGTCGGCCGATGCCCGCATCGTGCACGCGAGCGGCGCGCACATCGGCTTGGTGGTGGCGGTCGATGACGGCCTGCTGGTGCCGGTGATTCACGATGTCGAGCAACTGAGCCTGGTCGAAATCGCGCGCCGCCGCCAAAATGCGGTCGACAGCGCCCTCAAAGGCCGGTCGAAGCGCGAGGAAGTCGGCGCCACCTTCAGCATTTCAAATCTTGGCGCGGATGGCCCGGACCGGTTCACGGCCATCATCAATCCGCCGCAATCCGCCATTCTCGCGGTCGGACGCCGGCGGGATTGCGTCGTGGCGAGAGCGGGAGCCGCTGCCGTGCGTCCGATGTCCGATCTCACAATGACGGTCGATCACCGTGTTGCGGACGGCCGCCTCGCTTCGCAATTCCTCGCGAGGCTGACCGGGATACTCGAGGGCCGGCATTGGCGCTTGGAGTAGTTCCGGCGCCGGGTCAGCGCCGCCACTCGAGCACCTTGCGGGCGGCGGCGACGATGCGGTCCTCGTCGGGAATCACATACGCCTCGAGCGGTTGGCTGTAGGGCACCGTCGCGTCGCGTGCGGTGACCTGCACGATCGGCGCCTTGAGCGATGAGAATCCATGCTCGGCGACCTCGCCCGCAATAATGCCGGTCACCGTGGCGTGGCGCGGCGCCTGATCGACGAGCAGCAGGCGCCCCGTCTTGGCGACCGATTTGAGGATGGTCTCGAGGTCGAGCGGCGCAACCGTGCGCGGATCGATCACTTCCCCCTGGATTCCCTCCTCGGCGAGCTTCTTGGCCGCGGCGAGCGAGCGCTGCACCATCCAGCCGGTCGCGACGATGGTGAGATCGCCGCCGGAGCGGCGAATCGCGGCCTTGCCAAACGGCACCAAGTGCTCGCCGTCCGGCACCTCGCCCGGTTCCAGCGTGAGCAGATAGTGGTGCAGATAGAGAACCGGATTGTCGTCGCGGATTGCCGTGGCCATCAACCCCTTGGCGTCGGCCGCGGTCGAAGGCACGACGACCTTGAGGCCCGGGACTCCCATGAACATTGCGGTCAGCGACCCCGTGTGCTGACCTGCCCAGCCGCAGGCGAAGCCGAAACCCGCCTTGAGCACGAGCGGCACTTTCACCTGTCCGCCGGACATGTACCGGAAGCGGGGCCCCTCATTGACGACTTGATCCATGGCAACGAGCAGGAACTCGGCCATGTAGAGTTCGACCACCGGGCGCAATCCGGCCATTGCCGCGCCGATGGCGATGCCGATCTCTGCGGTCTCGGAAATCGGCGTGACGCGGACGCGGTCGTGCCCGTAAGCGGCGACGAACTCGTGGTTCTCGGTGGTCGCCAGGTTCTGGCCGAAGTAAAGGACGCTCGAATCGCGCCGCATTTCCTGATGAATGCCGGCATCGATGGCGGCGATGAAGGGAAGTTGTGCCATGCGCGTCGCTCCGGCTCAGGCGTAGATATTGTCGAGTGCGGACTCGAGCTTGGGGAAGGGGCTGTCGAGGGCGAAGGCAACCGCCGCCTCCATTTCCTTCGCGGCCTGTGTGCCGAGTTCGTCGGCCTTGGAGGCGTTCACCACGCCTGATTTGACCAGGGTGGCGCGAAATCGCGGCACGGGGTCGCCGCGCAGAGCCGCCTCGTATTCCTCGCGCTTGCCGAAGACGGTGATCGCCTCATGCTCCGGGTAGTGCAGCGGCACGCCCGGCGGCGCGATGATGTTGCCGTGCGCTGAAAGACGGTAGACCTTCGATTCGACCAGCGTCGGGCCCGCGCCGGCGCGCGCCCGCTCGATTGCGGTGCCGACCGCGGCGTACACGGCCAATGGATCGGTGCCGTCGACGGTGACTCCCGGCATGGAATACGCCTTGGCTTTGACGGCGAGCGGCTCGCCGTTCGCAGCGTTTGCATCCTCCTGCTCGGAGGTGGTCACGACGTTGTAGCCGTTGTTCTCCATGACGAAGATCACCGGCAGCTTCCACAGGGATGCAATATTCAGCGTCTCGTGAAATGCGCCCTGTTTCGACGCGCCGTCCCCGAAGAAGGAAAACACGACTTCGGATTTCTTGCGAATCTGCGCTGCCCAGGCGGCGCCCGCGGCATGCGGAATGCCGGCGCCCACGATCCCCGAGGTGCCGAGGAAACCGTGCTTGACGTCGGTGAGATGCATGGATCCGCCGAGGCCCTTGCACAGCCCGTCCGCCCGCCCGTAAATCTCCGCCATCATGGCCTTCGGATCGCTGCCGAGAGCCAGGGGATATCCGTGGCAGCGGTAGGTGGCGAGCGCGGCGTCCCCATGGCGGAAGTGGCACAGCGAGCCGACGATCGACGCTTCCGCGCCGTCGGCGAGGTGCGTATGTCCGCGGATCACGCCGGGATGCTCGGTGAAGGTACGCTTCACCCGTTCCTCAAACTCGCGGATGCGCAGCATCTGGGTGTAAATCCAGATCTGCCGTTCGGCGTTGGGTGCCTGCACGCTCATTGAGTCCCCTTGATTTGTGTGGCGACGGCCGGTGAGTCCGACTGTAGCACCGGATGATCCGATCCTGGCTTCTTTGAAAGTCTATTTCCGCTTCACCGGTGGTTGAGTGGACATAAAATCCCGGGTCGCGCCCTCGTCGCGGCCCTTGCCATCGACTAGCATGCGGGTTCAACTCCCATACAGGAATGCGATCATGGCTAGGATCATCGGCGCAATCGCAACATCGCACACTCCGACGATCGGGTTTGCGAAGGATCGGCGCCTCGAAAACGATCCCATCTGGAAGCCGATATTCGAGGCGTACGCGCCGATACGCGCCTGGCTCGCCGAGAAGCGCGCCGACGTTTTGGTCACCATATACAACGACCATGTGACGTCGTTCTTCTTCGATCACTACTCGCCGTTCGCGCTGGGGGTCGATGATGCATACCCGCCCGCCGACGAGGGAGGCGGTCCACGGAATGTGCCGCCGTTGCGCGGTGCTCCGGAACTCGCACGCTCCATCGCAACCCGCCTCTTTGCGGAGGAATTCGACATTTCGTTCTTTCGCGGCAAGCCCATCGATCACGGATGCTTCTCGCCGCTGTCGATGCTGGCCGACCCCGACGGTAACTGGCCGTGGCAGGTTCTCCCGCTGCAAGTGGGCGTGCTGCAATTTCCGATACCGACGGCCCGGCGCTGCTATCGGCTGGGCGCCGCGTTGGGGCGCGCCATCCGCGCCTATCCCTCGGATCTCAACGTGGTGATCGTCGCGACCGGGGGTCTATCCCACCAGGTTCATGGCGAGCGCTGCGGATTCAACAACCCGGAATGGGATCACCAATTTCTCGATCTGCTCGAGACCGATCCGGAGGCATTGACGAAACTGACGCATGCCGAGTATGCCGAGCGCGGGGGATTCGAAGGCGCCGAGGTGATCATGTGGCTGATCATGCGCGGCGCCATGACGACACGGATCCGCAGGCTCCATCGCACGTACTATCTGCCGTCGATGACGGCGATCGCCACGGCGATCTATGAGAATGACGGGGACTATCCGCCCGACACGCCGTTGCGCGACCAGCTCGCGGGGGCGGAACGTCTCGCTGGAACATATCCTTACACGCTGGAGCGAAGCGCCAAGGCCTACCGGCTCAACGGCTTCCTGCATGACTTGATCATTCCGGAACACCGCGAGGCATTCCGGCGCGACGCGGATGCGCTGATGATCGCGCGCGGATTGACCGCACAGGAAGCCGATCTGGTGCGCCGGCTGGACTGGCGCGGTCTCATGCATTTCGGAGTGATATTTTTCGTGCTCGAGAAGCTGGCGGCCGTGGTGGGCGTATCGAATCTGCACGTTTATGCCGCCATGCGCGGGCAGACGCTCGAAGAGTTTCAAGCAACCCGGAATGCGAAAATCGAGTACGGGGTCGGCGCCAACCGCGTCGGTTGACGGCCGCCGTAGGACAATGACGGCCTTTAGTGCGCTGTCAAACGGAGATCCCTGCGCTCGTCGGCGGCCGTATCCCCAACTTGTATCTGGGAACCCAACAGAGCAAGATTACCTCGTGTCATCGGCTGCCTGCAAAACGGTACAAAAAGCCGGGATTATGTTGCGACAAGCGGGGGACGCCACATGGCAATGCTCGAACAGAGTTGGTCGACTGAAAACCTGCAGCCCGGCAAGGCGCTGACTTATTGGCGGGACGTGATCTGCGAAAATCTCTTGCAGATGCACATTCAGAGTTCCCAAGAGGGTGCGTTTTTCGGCCAGATCGAGAAACACGCCTTCGGACCGATCAAGGCGAATTTCATTTCGGTCAGCGAGCAAAAAGTGTGGCGCGACCGCACGACTGCCTGCAACGCGAAGGACCATACCTTCCACCTGATCCATGTCCGCAAGGGCGTGCAGCTGATCGAACAATACGGGCGCAGTCTCAAGGTCGAGGCAGGCGACTGCTTGCTGATCGATTGCCTCGCGGGCTTCAAGTTCGACTTCCCCCAGGGAGTCGAAGCCTTGGTGCTCGAAATCGGAAGGGATTGGCTCGGCGGCTGGCTGCCGGCGCCCGAGGATGCGGCGGCGCGCCTGATCGACGGGCGCAGCGGCTGGGGGGCAACGCTGGCATCGGCGTTGAGCAATCTCACCCCGGCGACGGTGGGCGCATCGGGTCTGCCGCCGGCGGTGGTGGCGGAACAAATCGTCTCCCTGTTGGCGCTCGCAGCCTCGCACGACGATGTGCCGGCGACCACCCACAAGCGGGCGTTGTTGCGGCGCGTGACGGAAACGATACGCGAGCGCTGCCATGAATCCGAACTCGATCCGGCGGCGGTCGCCGCTTCGCTGGGCCTGTCGCGCCGTTACGTGCATTTGTTGTTCTCCTATGCGGGCAAGACTTTCAGCCAGGAGCTATATGATTGCCGGCTCCAACGGGCGCAGCGGCTGCTGCGCGACAAACGGTTCGATGGCCTCGGAATTGCGGAAATCGGCTGGAATTGCGGGTTCAGCGAGCCCAGCCACTTCGCCCGGCGCTTTCGAGAGCGCTTCGGTGCAACGCCGAGCGCCTACCGCCTGAACAGCGCGAACTGACAAAGCGTCACTCGACGCTCACCTCCAGCAGCATCGGAACGTCGGCAGCGAATAGTTCGAGAAGCGCAGCATCGAGATCCGCGCAGCGTCCGACCCGCCTGGCTTCGACCCCTTGAGCGCGGGCGAGCGCGCAGAAATCCAGATGCGGCAGATGCATCCCCGGCAGCGTCTCGATGCCGAAGTGGCGGCCGAATTCCTCGAGGGCGCGATAGCTGGAATTATTCACGATGATGAAGGCGACGGGGAGGCGAAGTTCAGCGGCGCTCCACAGTCCTTGGATCGAATACATGGCCGATCCATCCCCGAGCAGGGCGACCACCTTGCGTCCAGGCCGCGCCAGCGCGACACCCACGGACGCAGGCAGGCCGAACCCCAGTCCGCCGCTGGCGCAGGTGTGAAATGTCTCCCGCTCGAGAATGGGCAGATGATCGTGCATCGGTCCGCGGCTGCTCGGCGCCTCCTCGACGATGATGCTGTCCGGCGGGCGCAATGCGGCAATTTGCTGCATCAGGTACCGATCGGTCAGCGCCTGCGGTGCAATTCGCGATGCCCGCGGCGCAATTGCCGGAGGCACACGGACGACGGCCGGCGCAGACTCGAGCAGAGCGGCGACGCCAAGCTTCAAATGCGTCACGATGGATGTGCCGACCGGACACCACGCCGCGGCACCCGGATCGTCGGTCAGCTGAATCAGCGCGGCGCCCTCCGGTACATGAGGACCCTCTCCCTCGACGTGATAGGTGAACACGGGCGCTCCGAGCGCAAGAATCACATCCGCGCCTTGCAGCAGCGAGACGATCGCAGCCCGGTTGGCCGGCAAAAAGCCGGCGAACAGGGCGTGGTGTTCCGGGAAACTGTTGCGCGCCGACATGGGACTCACCCAGACCGCGGCTTGGTGCTGCTCCGCGAGGGCAATCGTCTCATCCCAAGCGTCGTCGCGTGCCACGGATGCACCGACGACGATCACCGGCCGGCGAGAACTGCGCAGCAGCGCCGCGGCGCGCTCGAGCAGGATCGGGTCTCCTGCGATGCGCCGGCTGACCCGACGCATGGACAGGGGTTCGCAGGCACGTTCCCAATCGTCCACCGGTATGGAGACGAAAGCGGGTCCGCGCGGCGACTGCATGGCAACGTAGTAGGCGCGGGCGATCGCCGCCGGTACATCGGCGGCGCGCGCGGGTTCGCAGCTCCATTTCACATAGGGTTTCGGCAGCTGCGCCGCCTGTTCGGAGAAAAGGAAGGGTTCGAAGGGCAGAATCGATCGCGCTTGCTGGCCGGCGGTGATGACGAGGGGCGTTTGGTTCTTGTAGGCCGTAAATATGCTGCCCAAGGCATGACCCACGCCTATTGCCGAGTGCAAATTGACCAATGCGGCGCTGTTGCGTGCCTGCGCGAAGCCATCGGCCATGGCGACGACAACCGACTCCTGCAAGCCGAGCACGTAGCGGAAGTCGGCGGGAAAATCGCGGAACATCGGCAGCTCCGTCGATCCCGGATTGCCGAAGACCGTGGTCAGCCCGAATTCGCGCAGCAGCGAATATACGGCGGCGCGGACGGTCGTTTCGGCGCTCAAAGCCGGATCACCACTTTGCCGAAGTGGCTTGCGCCCTCGAGATGCCGGTACGCGGCAGGCGCGTCGTCGAAACTGAATTCACGATCGAGGATGGGTTCCATCCGATGCGCGGAGACGGCGTCGTTCATGCGCTCGAAATGGCCGCGAGATCCCACGTAAACTCCCTGCAGGCTCGCCTGCTTTCCAAGCAGGCCATACGGGCTACCCGCCGCACCGACGCCGGTCAACACGCCGATCATCGCGATTTGTCCGCCCGCGGCGACGGCACCGATCGAACGGCCCAAGGTGCCGGCACCGCCGACGTCCAACACATGATCGACGCCCCGGCCGTCCGTCAGCCGCAGAACTTCGCGATCCCACTCAGGGTGCGTGCGGTAGTTGATGGTGCCGGCGGCGCCGAGCGCCTTTGCCCTGGCGAGCTTTTCGTCGCTCGACGAGGTGACCAGAACTCGTGCACCGGCCATGAGCGCAAATTGCAACCCGAACATGGAAACCCCTCCCGTACCGAGTATGAGCACCGTTTCCCCCGGCGCCGTTTTCCCTATATCGACGAGCGATCGCCAGGCAGTCACCGCCGCGCACGGGAGGGTGGCCGCGCTCGCGGCGCTCAGATGTGCCGGTACCGAGACGGCATCCTGCTGGTCGAACACGGCAAATTCAGCCAGTACGCCGTCTGCGGGCGGCGCGCCGAGCGCGACGAGCGGGCCGCGGGGCGGCTTGCCGTCGATCCAGCCGCGAAAAAATGTCCCTGCGACGAGCTCGCCGATCCGGAAGCGGGTGACCGCGGAGCCCATGGCGACGACTTCACCGGCGCCGTCCGACAATGGAATGGTATCGGCCGCGATCTTGCCTCCCATGTAGTGCCCGCGCACGACCAACAGATCGCGATAATTGAGCGCCGCGGCCCGAATCCGAACCAGTATCTGCGTGGGTTGGGGCTTGGGCTCGGCACGTTCACAGCGGCGCAAGCCTTCGAGACCGGTGCTACCGGCAATGATTTCATAAGCATGCATGGTGAGATCTCCGAATTTTGCGCGATGTTCGACGAGGTTACAGTTCCCGCGTGAGCCGCACCAGCAGATCGCGGAGCCAGGCGTGCGCGGGATCGGATTCATTGCGCTTGTGCCATAGCAGAACCTCGTGCAGCTCGGGCGTCTCGAACGGCAGCGGAAAGGTCTTGATCGGCAGGGTGGATGTGAACATCCGGGCTACGCGCTCGGGCATTGTGGCGATCAGCCGGGTGCCGCGCAGCACCAGCGGCAGATGCAAAAGGCTGGGCACGGTGATGTGTACCGGAAGTTCGATGTCCAGGAGCCTGCGCACGAGCTCCTCCGCGGTGGTGCTGTACCCGCCGGGACGGCCGAACACATGGGGCAGGGAGAAATACTGCTCGGTCGAAATGCTGTCCCCCACGGTGGGATGGTCTCGATCCACGGCGCAAACCCAGCGTACCGGGCGCAGGCGCACGCTGCGCAAGGCATCGGGATAGGCGCGCACGTCGAACAGGCGCAGACTATCCAGGCATAAGCACAGATCGGCCTCGCCGTACTCGACGCGGCTCAAGGCCGCATGCGACACCAGTTCGATCTTGATGCGGATTCCCGGCGCATCGGTCGAGACGCGCTCGAGAATGGCGGGAAGAAGCCCCGGAACCGCTTCCTCGGAGAGGATCAGCGTGAATTCTCTTTGCGTCGTGGCCGCGGTGAACGTGGGCTGGGTGCCGAGCGTCGCCTGGATCAACAACAGCGCTTCGCGCACCGGTTCGACCAGGGACTGGCCCCGGGGCGACAGCTCCATGTCGCGGCCGACCCTCACCAGGATCGGATCGCCGAAATAATCGCGCAGGCGATGCAGCGCCGCGCTCATCGCGGGTTGAGACACGAACACCTTTTCGGCCGCTCTCGTTATGTTTTTCTCCCTCAGCAAGGTGTCGAGCGCGATCAGCAGGTTGAGATCGAATCGATGGAATTGCATGGCGCCACTATGTCGATGGGAAGCACAAATGTTAGCAGATCGCGCCGGGCGGCCAATCCGGCGTTGCGCTTTGGGTGGAACGAGTATTCCCCGAGGGTCGAGCGCGAAATCGAAGCGGGCTGCCTGATGGCGCGATGAAGCCACCGTTCCGCGCCGATCAAGTGGGAAGTCTGCTGCGTCCGGCGTCGCTCGCGGCGGCCCGCGTGCAGTTCAAGCGGGGCCGTCTCTCCGCAGAAGAGCTGCGTGCGGCCGAAGACGACAGCATCCGCGCCATCGTGGGCAAGCAGGCCTCCATCGGCCTGCGCTCCATTACCGACGGCGAGTTGCGCCGCGACTATTGGCACATCGACTTCCTGCGGCAACTGGACGGCGTCGCCATTACCGTCATGGCGGATCAGAGCCGTTTCGCCGGTACCGACGAGCAGCCCCCGATTGCCACCGTCACCGGCAAGGTGGGCTGTTCCAGGCCGATCATGGCCGACGCATTCGCCTATCTGCATGGCCTCACGGCCGGCATCTCGCCGCGCCCCACCGCCAAAATGACGATTCCCTCGCCCTCGATGCTGTACCTGCGCGGCGGCCGCAAGGCAGTGTCGAGCACGGTCTATGCGGATCTCGCGCATTTCTGGGACGACGTCGCCGATGCCTATCGGAGCGCGATTGGATATCTTGCAGAGCGCGGCTGCACCTACCTGCAGCTCGACGACGTGTCATTCGCCTATCTGTGCGATCCGAAATTCCGCGACGGCTGCCGGCTCAACGGCGATGACCCCGACACGCTGCCGCAAACCTTTGCCGATGCCGTCAATTCGGCATTGCGCGGACGTCCCGACGGGATGACCGTTACCATGCATACCTGCAGGGGAAACTTCCGCAGCTCGTGGGTGGCCGAAGGCGGCTACGAGAGCATCGCCCGGGCGATGTTCTCCATCGATGTCGATGGGTTCTTCATGGAGTTCGATTCGGCCCGCGCCGGATCGTTCGAACCGCTGCGCCATCTGCCGGCCGGAAAACGCGCGGTGCTTGGTCTGGTCACGACGAAGCAGGGTGCCATCGAGAGCGCCGATGAGATCAAACGGCGAATTGACGCTGCGGCCGCATATGTGCCGATGGAAAGCCTGTGTCTGTCGCCGCAATGCGGATTCTCGAGCACGCATCATGGGAACGCGGTTTCCGAATCCGAGCAGTGGCGCAAGCTCGAATTGGTGGTGCAGGTGGCCCGCGATGTCTGGGGCGAGGCGTGAGGGCCGCGGCTTGCGGCGGCATATCAACGATGATCAGCGGGTTCCTTGCCGTCGCGGCGCTGGCTCTCGCCACGGGAACGTTCGGTCAATCATTGCCGGGGGTATCGCCGGCGAAGCCGTTCGCGGCGGTCGATGCCGCGCGGCTCATCGCCGCGGACTCGGAGCCCGGCAACTGGATGGCCACCGGCCGCACCTACGGCGAACAGCATTTCAGTCCTTTGCAAAACATCGATGCGGCCAACGTGAGGCGGCTCGGTCTTGCCTGGTACTACGACCTCGATGCGGCACATCGCGGCCAGGAGTCGACGCCGTTGGTGATCGACGGGGTCATGTACGTAACCAGCGCATGGAGCAAGGTCTTCGCACTCGATGCGAAAACCGGCGCACCGCTTTGGACCTACGATCCCAAGGTGCCCGGCCGGGTCGGGGTGAATGCCTGCTGCGACACCGTGAACCGCGGCGTGGCGGCGTGGAAGGGGCGGATATACCTGGGCACGCTCGACGGCCGGTTGATCGCGTTGGATGCTGCGACCGGCGTGCCCAGCTGGGAAGCGATGACCGTTCCCGCGGGTGCGCGCTACACCATCACCGGCGCACCGCGTGTGGTGAAGGGGATGGTGCTGATCGGCAACGGCGGCGCGGAGATGGGCATGCGCGGTTATGTCACCGCTTACGACGCCGACAGCGGCAGGCAAATCTGGCGCTTCTACACCGTGCCGGGCGATCCTTCGAAACCCTACGAGAGCGCGGCTCTGCGCAAGGCCGTCCGGACTTGGAGCGGTGAATGGTGGCAGCTGGGTGCCGGAGGTCCGGTGTGGGACTCCATGGCATATGACCCGGATCTAAACCTCATCTACATCGGTGTGGGCAACGGTACGCCGTGGAACCGTGCCAGGATGCGCGGCGACGCGCTGTACCTGTCGTCGATCGTGGCATTGAATGCGGACAGCGGCGAGTACGTGTGGCACTACCAGACGACCCCGGGGGACGAGTGGGACTACGACGCGTGTTCGCCGATGATCCTCGCGGAGCTGCGCGTGGCAGGAGCCCGGCGCAGAGTCATCATGCAGGCGCCCAAGAACGGCTTTTTTTACGTGCTCGACCGTGCGACCGGCGAACTCCTTTCGGCGGACCCTTATGCCGTGACGAACTGGGCGAAGAACGTCGACCTCAAGACCGGACGCCCCGTCGTCGAGAGCGCGGCGCGATACAGCGAATCCGGCAATTCCTTTGTCGCCATGCCCGGTCCCGGCGGAGGCCATAGCTGGCAACCCATGGCGTTCAGTCCCGCAACTGGGTTGGTCTACATTCCGGTGACCGAGCTGGGATTTCCGTTCTTCCCGGAGAAGAGCATCGCCTTGCACCAGCTGGCCTGGAACACCGGAGTCGATTTCAATGCCGGCAGCCTGCCGCAGGACCCCAAAATCAAGGCTTTCATCAAGAGCGGACTGAAGGGACATCTCGCGGCATGGGACCCTGTGGGGCGCAAGGAGAGGTGGCGGGTCGAGCTCGGGCGCCCCTGGAACGGCGGCGTGTTGTCGACCGCCGGCAACCTGGTGTTTCAAGGGAACGGCATGGGCGAGTTCGCCGCCTACCGCGCCGACAGCGGCGAGAAGCTATGGGGCGCCGAGACGCAGGCCGGAGTTCTCGCGGCCCCGGTGACGTATGCCGTGAACGGGGAGCAGTTCGTGGCGATCGAGGTCGGTTGGGGAGGTGCCTTCGGCCTGGCCGCCGGCGAGCTCGCGCGCGATTCGCACGTGGCGTCCAATCTGCCGCGGGTGCTGGTTTACAACCTTGGCGGGAGGGCCGCCCTGCCGGCAGTGCCGGCGGCCGCACCGGCCGTTCTCGATCCGCCACCGGATGCCGCAAGCGCCGCGACCGTCGCCGCCGGCAAGGCGCTGTATCATCGATACTGTTCCAGTTGCCACGGCGACAGCGCAACCGGGTCGGGCGTGCTGCCGGACTTGAGATACTCCGCCCTGATCAAGAATCCGGAAGCCTTCGACCTGACCGTGCGCCAGGGAGCGCGCACCGACCGGGGAATGGCGGCGTTCAAGGACGAAGTCTCGCCGCACGATCTGGAACAGATACGCGCCTACGTGATCCATCGCGCCCACGAGGATGAATCCCCGGCGCCGTACCCGCGCTAGGGAATGCCGGCCTTCGCGCGCCGATACTCGCGCGGCGTGACATTGTACTTGGCGCGGAACACGCGGCCGAAGTGCGTCGGGCTGTTGAACCCGCAATCGAAGGCGATGGCGGTGACCGTGCGCCCGCGCAGCGCCGCCGATTGCAGCGCGCGCGAACAGGCTTCGAGCCTGCGGCGCAGAATGTAGCGTGCGACCGTCTCGTCCCCGTCCGAGAACAGATGATGAAGGTAGCGCGCCGTCATCTTGCAGGCTTCCGCAATGCGGGTCGGAGTCAGATCCGGATCGTTCAGATGCGCCTCGATGAAGTTGATGATGCGGATTCGATGCGCCGTGCCGAGCGAGGAACGTTCGGCGACGGCTTGCGGCAGGTCCGCGTAGGCGGCGCCGATCAGATCGAGGATGGCCACGCCGATGCGGCTGCTGGTTTGCTCATCGAGTCCTCGGTGGTACTCGCTCCAGTACTGACGCAGCAGCTGCGACAGCAGGCCGCTGGCTCCGCGCACGCCCGACATGGGAACGGCCGCGAGGCATTCGGGATAGCCGATCTGACGGCGCAGAGTGGCGTTGGGAATTCCCAGGACCAGCATGCGGTTGGCGCCGGTAAATACCATTTCGTAGCGGCGGGTGCTGTCGCAGAGCGTGAAGTCGCCGGCGCACAGTGCCGACTCGCGGCCGTCCTGGCGGCTGACGCTTTCTCCCTCGAGTTGCAAATGCAAAAAAAACATCGAGTCCTTGGTGCGCGCCACATGCGAACGTGAATGACGCACCACCTGGGCGTCGGAATACACCTCCGCGAGGGTCATGTCGCCGATCGAACCGCGCACGATGGAGCCGTTGAAAGCGCTGATATCCTCGGGCTCCGAGACCAGCGGCGAAAAACTCTCGCTGGCGCGATCATTCCAGAATGCGAGCTTGCGGCGCGGATCCAATCCGAAGGTCGAAAACGACTCAACGTGTGCCATTTGACTCCCCCCTTTCTTGCCGGTCTCATCCTTGTTGTGAGGCCGAGCCTACTCTTGTTGTGGGGTTAGTTATACGTAGCAACCAATTCGTCGAACCAATAGTTTCGGCTTATAGCTGCCATTTGTGCAACCTATGGTTGCCTGGGGGATCGGCGGAAAATCTTTATTGATCAATAGGATAGTGGATTTTTACTGCGCCGCAAAAGCGCTCTGCGCGAGGCAGAGCGATTGCATGTCCCTGTGAGTCGAGTTTTCGGGAGCATGGCCCGGCAACATTCTGCTGTGAAAACGTCGCCACTCAGCGGCTTCTTGGGGTACGCGCTGCGCCGCGCGCAGGGCGTGATTTTCGCGGATTTCAATCACGCGCTGGCGGAGCTCGGCCTGCGTCCGGCGCAGTTCGTCGTGCTCGTGATGATCGACCAGAATCCCGGTGCCAGCCAGTCGAGCGTGTCCGCGGCGCTCGGAATCCAAAAGGCGAATTTTGTCGCGGTCATCGCGGATCTCGAGAAGCGCGGACTGGTCCGGCGCCGCAGGTCGGATACCGATGCGAGAACCTATTCTTTGTGCCTGACACCGCAAGGGCAATCCTTGCTGGCGCACGCGGTTGAGCTGCAATCGCGGCACGAAGCGCGCCTCGTCGCGCAAATCGGCAATGAAGGGCGCCTGCAGCTGCTGGGGCTGCTCGATCGCCTGTCGGCGCTGCCCAGCGCCTGGCAGCTCAAATCCCGGATCTAATGTTATGCTATATAACAAATGGCGCCCAGACGCGAAACGACGATTGCCTGCGTTGCGGACCTCGAGCAGCATGTGGGCTACATGCTGCGCCGGGCGCAGATCTCGGTATTCGCCGATTTCATCGGCTCGCAAAGCGGACCGGTAACCCGGCCCGGCCAGTTCTCGCTGCTGATCGTCGTCGGCCGCAGCCCGGGTTTGAGCCAGGCACGGGTTTGCGCGGCCCTCGGGATCAAGCGCGCCAATCTCGTGGCGGCGATCGACGACCTCGAATCCCAGGGGCTGGTGCGCCGCGAGGCCTCGGCTGCCGATCGGCGTGCCAACCGGCTGCATTTGACCGCGGCGGGTCAACGCGCGCTGCAGAAGGCGCTCGCGATCCAGGCGGCGCATGAGGCGCGCATCACCCGGCTGCTCGGAGCGGCGGGCCGCAAGACCCTGCTCAAGCAACTTGCCCAACTTTCCAAACTGAGTGCCTCATGAATTCCAATCCAGTCAGCGTAAGCTTCGACCAAGGCATCGCCGTAATCAGCATCGACAATCCGCCGGTCAACACCATTTCGGCGGCGGTGCGCCAGGGACTATTTACCGCGATCGCTGATGTCCGTGCGCGTCCGGGGCTCGCCGCCGTCGTCCTTGTGTGCCGAGGGAACACCTTCTTTTCGGGGGCCGATATCGGTGAATTCTCGGGGCCGCCGAAGGAGGCGGAGTTTCGGGATCTGTTCCGCCAATTGGAACAGCTGCCGGTGCCGGTGGTGGCCGGCATGCATGGCGTCGCCATGGGCGGCGGTCTCGAGATCGCGCTGGCCTGTCACTACCGGGTGGCCGTGGCGAGTGCGCGCTTCGGACTGCCGGAGGTCACGTTGGGCATCATCCCGGGCGCGGGCGGTACGCAGCGCATGCCGCGGCTCATCGGCGTGGAGAAGACCTTGGAACTGGTCCTGGCGGGGCGGCCGGTGGATACGGCGGCCGCCATGAATCTCGGCTTCATCGATGCAATGATTCAGGGCGATGTGCTCGAGGCCACCGTGGCATACGCACGCGCGCTGGCGGCGAGAGGCGCGGGCGTACGCCGCACGTCGGAGCGCGCCGTCGACCCTTCCACGGCGACGCCGGAGATCATGGAGCGGCTGACGGATCAGGCCAGAAAGCAATATCCCAATCGTGAGGCATGGCAGACCGCGATCAAGGCCGTGAGCGCCGCCGCGCGCCTGCCGTTCGAAGAGGGTCTGCTGTACGAGGACGCACTCGCCAATCATACGAAGGGAACGGTGGAGGCGAAGGCGTCGATCCATGTGTTCTTCGCCGAGCGCAACACGCGCAAGGTACCCGGACTCACGGCGCAGCCCACGGGCACCATGGCGAGCGCCGGAGTAATCGGCGCGGGGACCATGGGCGGCGGCATCGCCATCTGCTTCGCGAATGCGGGCTTGCCGGTCACCGTTCTCGACGCCAGCCAGGAAGCATTGGACCGCGGATTCGCAGGCATTGCGAAGACCTATGATTCCATGGTGAAGCGCGGACGCCTGACGGCGGCGGACAAGGCGCAGCGGCTGGCGCTGATCCGCGGCACGCTGGATTACGCGGATCTGGCGGATGCCGACGTGGTGATCGAAGCGGTATTCGAAAGCCTCGACCTCAAGCGCAAGATCTTCAAGGCGCTCGATGAGGTGGTAAAGCCCGGCGCGGTGCTCGCCACCAACACCTCGACTCTCGACATCACCGAGATCGCGGCGGCCACCCGCCGGCCCGAAGACGTGGTGGGACTGCATTTTTTTGCCCCGGCCAACGTCATGCCGCTGCTCGAGATCGTGCGCACCGATGCCACCGCTCCGGCGATCATCGTCAGCGCCCTGGATCTCGCGAAGACCTTGCGCAAGACCCCGGTTCTGGCGCGCGTCTGCTACGGTTTCATCGGCAATCGCATGATGGAGGGCTACGCGCGCGAGGCGCAGCGCATGGTGCTCGAGGGCGCCACCCCGGCCCAGGTCGACGGAGCGCTGGAGGCCTGGGGGATGGCGATGGGAATCCTCGCGGTATTCGATATGGCGGGTGTCGATGTGGGAGTCAATGTGCATCGGGCCAATGCCGACCGGTACCCGCCGGACCCGTCGTATTATCAGGCGGACATCGCGCTTCACGCCGCCGGCAGATTGGGGCAGAAAACCGGCAAGGGGTACTACAGGTACCTGCCGGGCGATCGGACGCGGCATGACGATCCGGAAGCGATCGGGCTCCTCGCGGATATGGCGCGCCGGCTCGGCATTCCTCAAAGGACGCACAGCGCGGATGAGATCGTGGAACGCTGCCTGTATCCCTTGATCAACGAAGGGATACGAATTCTGGAGGATGGCATCGCACTGCGTGCCGCCGATGTGGACGTGGTGTGGTGCGCGGGCTACGGCTTCCCGCGCTACCGCGGCGGTCCGATGTTCTACGCCGACACCATCGGCCTCAAAACCGTCCATGACGGCATGCTCAAGTACCGCGACATGTTCGGACCCATGCACTGGCAGCCCTCGCCGCTGCTCGCGCGCCTGGCGAACGAAGGGCGCAGCCTTGCCGATTGGGATGCCGCGCGCCAAGCGGGAGAACGGCGATGAACGTGAAAGATCTCATTGCGATCGACGTGCACACGCACGCCGAGGTGTCGTGCCGGCAGCCGGTGGACGAGGTGTGGAAGGAATACGAGGAGGCGGCATCGAAGTACTTCAAGGCGGGCAAGCGCCCGACCATCGCGGAAACGGTTGCCCGCTACCGCGAGCTCAAGATCGGCCTGGTAATGTTCACCGTCGATTCGGAACATGAGCTGGGCTCGAAGCGCATTCCCAACGAGGAAGTCCGCGATGCCGCGCGCGAGAACAGCGACATCATGCTGGCCTTCGCCAGCATCGATCCGCACAAGGGCAAGATGGGAGTGCGCGAGGCCCGGCGCCTCATTGCAGAAGGCGGCATCAGCGGCTTCAAGTTCCACCCCACCGTGCAGGGCTTCTTTCCGAATGACCGCATGGCTTACGGACTGTACGAGGTCATCGCGGAACACAAGCTCCCGGCAATCTTCCACAGCGGCCATTCGGGGATCGGCACCGGCATGCCCGGCGGCGGCGGAATGCGCCTCAAGTACTCGAATCCCATTCACGTCGATGACGTGGCGGCGGACTTTCCGGACATGAAGGTCATCATTGCCCATCCGTCCTGGCCTTGGCAGGACGAGGCATTGTCGGTGTGCCTGCACAAACCCAATGTGTACATCGATTTGTCGGGCTGGTCGCCGAAGTATTTTCCGCCGCAACTCGTGCAGTACGCGAATACCCAGCTGAAGCGCAAGATGCTGTTCGGGTCGGATTATCCGTTGATCGCGCCCGACCGATGGATCAAGGACTTCAAGGAAGCGGGCTTCAAGCCCGAGGTGCATGAATTGATTCTGAAGGAGAACGCGATGGCGGTTCTGGGGCTCGGGGCGAGCGCCTGAGGTGATGCGACGCCTGATATTTCAGTGACCGCGGACCCGGCTTTCAGGGCAGCGGCAGCTGCTTTGCATCCCAGCCGCCGCCCACGGCCTCGACCAGCGCCACGCTCGCCTGCAGCCGGCTCGACAGCACGGACAGGGCGGTCTGCTCGGCGCTGAGGCGGGTGGTCTGGGCGGTGATTACGCTGCTGTAAGGCACCGTCCCCGCCTTGTATTGATTGAGCGTCAGCTTTTCGGCCTCTCTGGCGGCGGCCACGGTGGCGTCCTCGATCGCGGCTTCCTCCTGCAGTACGCGCAAGGTGACGATCTCGTCCTCGACCTGCTGAAAGCCCGCGAGCACCGTTTGACGATAGCTATCAACGCCGGCATCGTAGCCGGCGCGAGCCTGCGCCACTTGCGCGCGCCGCAGGCCGCCGTCGAACAGGGTTTCCGCCAGCGCCGGGCCGAACGACCAGACCCGGTTCGAGGCGCGGATCAATTTGCTCATGGAGCTGCCGGTATAGTCGTCCTGGCCGCTCAGAGTAAGGTCGGGAAAATAGGCCGCTTTGGCGACGCCGATCTGCGCGTTGGCCGCGGCCACCTTGCGCTCGGCTTCCGCAACGTCCGGCCGCCTTTCGAGCATCGCGGAGGGTATGCCCGCGGGCACCGTCGGCACATCCGTGCGCATGGAGGAGGGGGCGAGTGAAAAGGCCGCCGGCTGCTGTCCGACGAGCACCGCAATCGCATGCTCGAGAATGGCGCGCTGGATTTTCGCATTGACCTGCTGCGCCTGGCTCGACAGCAGCTGGGTCTGTGCGCTCACCACGTCGGCGCGGGCGGCGACGCCGAACTTGTAGCGGCTCTCGGTGATCTTCAGCGACTGCGTTTCCGCCTCCACCGTATCGTCGAGCAGCTTTCGCAGCTGGTCCTGGGCGCGCAGCTCGAAATAATCCGTGGCGAGTTCAGCCTGCGCGGACAGGCGCGCGGCGGCGAGGGCGGCGGCGCTCGATTGCGCGGAATCGCGGTTGCTTTCCACCGTGCGGCGGATCTTGCCCCAGATGTCCAGATCCCAGTTCGCCGACAGCCCGGCGCTATTGGTGATGGTTGCGCGCGAATTCCCCGTGGCTCCCGTGGCTCCCGTGGTCCCCGTGGTCCCCGTGGTCGTCGTGGTGCCCGTGCCGTTGTTGACCGTCGTCGTGCCGCCGCCGCTTCGCTGCCGCGACGCACTGGCGTCGATGGTGGGCCAAAATCCCGCTCGCGCCTGCGAAACCAGGGCCCGGGCCTGATCGAACGCGGCGGCGGCCGCTTTCACATTCTCGTTGGAAATGTCGATGCGGACCTCGAGCTGATTGAGCACATCGTCCTTGTATATCTCCCACCATGGCCCTCTGTTCAAGGCGTCGCTGGGCTCGCTCGGCTTCCAGTCGCCGGCCTCCTTGTAGTCGGCGGCGGTGTCGAATTTGGGGCGGCGATAGTCGGGCCCGACCGCGCACGAGGCGGCCGCAGCAAGCGCCGCTGCCAGGCTGAGCAGGCTGAGCAGGCGGACGAGGCGGCTCATGCTCCGGCCCCCGCACTGCCGAACCCGCGGCCGCCCACGAGCCCTTCCGATCCGCGCTCGGGCGGAGCACGGTACTTGCCTTGTTTCAGATGTTTCCAATAGCGATGCACGTACAAGTAAACCACCGGCGTCGTATAGATGGTGAGCAGTTGGCTGACGACCAGGCCGCCGACGATGGCTATCCCCAGCGGCCGCCGCATTTCCGTGCCGTCGCCGGAGGCGATGGCGAGCGGCAGCGCACCGGCGATCGCGGCGCAGGTGGTCATCATGATGGGCCGAAAGCGCAGGCTGCAGGCGTGTGCGATGGCCGCGCGCGGATCCATGCCCAGCGTGCGTTCCGCCTCGAGCGCGAAATCCACCATCATGATGGCGTTCTTCTTGACGATGCCGATCAACAGCAGAATCCCCAGAAATGCGATGAGGCTGAACTCGGTGCCGGTCGCCAGCAAGGCGAGCAGGGCGCCTACTCCGGCGGAGGGGAGCGTGGAAAGAATCGTCAGCGGCTGGCTGTAGCTTTCGTACAGCACGCCGAGAACGATGTAGATCGCAAGCAGTGCGGCAACGAACATCAGGGGAGTATTGCTGTTGCTCTGCTGAAACAGGTGCGCGGTGCCGTAGGTGCCGCCGCGGATGCTGACCGGCACGTGGATTTCGTTCATCTTGCGTCCGATCGCATCGAGCGCCTTGTCCAAGGTTTCGCCTTCCGGCAGATTGAACGAAATGGCGGTCGATACCGACGTGCCGGTGTGATTGACGCTGACCGGCGTCGTTCCCGTCGAGAAATGGCTGAAAGCCGAGAAGGGTACGACGGTTTCCTGCGAAACGCTCACCGCCGAACCCGTGGAGGTATTGCCGCGGCCGGCGTTCGCCAGCGAATTGGCGGCCAGATTGCGCGCCAGATCCGCCGCGATTGCGGCGCTCGTCGGGTTGGCCGCGCTCGCCGACTTGAACACCGTGGTGCCGGCCACGGCCTGCGTCGCCTGGGTGCCGCTCACCGCGCCTCCGGAGGTGCTCACGTACAACTCCTTGAGCACGTCGGGGTTCTGCCAGAATTCCGGCGCCACTTCCATGACGACGTGATACTGCTGCGGGCTGAACGGATTATAGATGGTGGAAACCTGCGCCTGGGCAAATGCGTCGCCCAGCGCGTTGTCGATCTGGATTTCCGTCAGGCCGAGGCGCGACGCGCTGTCGCGATCGACGATCAAGTCCGCCTCCAGTCCGCCGGGCTGCAGATCGGTGTCGACGTCGGTGATCTCGGGCATGTCCTGCAGCGCAGTCCGGAGTTTTTGCGACCAGTTCTGCAATTCGCCCAGGTCGTCGCCGAGCAGGGTCCATTGATACTGGGAATTGGCCGAGCGGCCGCCGCCGCGCACGTCCTGCACGGCCTGGAGATAGGCGGCGACTCCCGAGACCTTGTTGAGCTTCGGCCGCAGCCGGGCGATGACCTGATCCGCCGAGATGCGGCGTTCGGACAGCGGCTTGAGCGCGATGGTGACATTCGCGCTCGCTCCGCCGCCGCCGCCGAAGCCGCCCGAGCCGACGGAGCCCGTGATGGTATTGACCGCGGGATCCGCCTGGATGATGTCGGCCACTTCCTGCAATTTTCGCTTCATCATCTGGAACGAACTCGATGCGTCGCCGCGGATGCCGCCCTGGAGCTGGCCGGTGTCCTGCTGCGGAAAAAATCCCTTGGGAATCACCACATAAAGATACACGTTAAGCACGACGGTGGCGCACAACAACAGAAGGATGGTGCGCGGATGCTTCAGAACCCAATCGAGGGTGATCTCATACCTGCCGCGCAGCCGTGCGAAGGCGCGGTCGAAGGCCTCGCCGAACCGGGACGGCTTGCGGTCTTGCGCGCGGTCCAGCAGCAGCGAACACATCATCGGCGTCGTGGTCAGGGAAATCACCAGCGAGATCAGGATGGATACCGACAGGGTGACGGTGAACTCGCGGAAAATCAGCCCGACGATGCCGCCCGCGAACATGAAGGGAATGAACACCGCGACCAAGGACAGGCTCATGGATACCACGGTGAACCCCACTTCGCGCGCGCCCAGCAGCGCCGCGCTCATGCGCGGCATGCCGCCCTCGATGTGGCGGGTGGTGTTCTCCATGACGACTATGGCGTCGTCGACGACGAATCCGGTCGCCACCGTGAGCGCCATCAGTGAAAAATTGTCGAGCGTGTACCCGAGCAGGTACATGGCGCCGAAGGTCCCGATCAGCGACACGGGAACCACCAGGGCGGGGATCAGCGCGGCGCGGTAGCTGTTGAGGAAAATGTAAACCACCAGGATGACCATGGCGACCGCCAGCATCAGCGTCTGTTCGACCTGGCGCAGCGAGGCGCGGATCGTGATCGACCGGTCGAAGGTCACGACCAGATCGATCGTCGGGTCGATCGAAGACTTGAGTAGCGGCAATTCGGCCTTCACCGCGTCTATCATCTCGATGACGTTCGCGCCCGGCTGCTGGTAGACCTGGACGAAGACGGCGGGTTTTCCGTTGTACAGTCCGTAGGTGCGGATGTTTTCCGTCGCGCCGTCCTGCATGTCCAGGACCGTGGCGACATCGCTCAGGCGCACCGTCGTTCCGTTGCGGTTCGCGATGATGAGATTGCGGTACGGTCCGGCGTCGCGTGCGTTGTCGTTCGTGTAGATCTGGTAGTGCAGGGCGTTCGATTCGATCGCACCCTTGGGCGCATTGGCGTTGGAGTTGGATATGGCGGCGCGCACATCTTGCAGGCCGATCCCATATTTCGACAGCGACAGGGGGTTGATCTCGACCCGCACCGCGGGCAGTGCGCTGCCGTTGACGTTGACGCCGCCGACGCCCTTGATCTGGGACAGGCGCTGGGAGATCACCGCGTCCGCCGCATCGTAGATCTGGCCCTGGGTGAGCACGTTGGACGTCATGGCGATCGCCATGACCGGAAACAAGGCGCTGTTGAGCTTGCGGTAGGAGGGATTGCGGGTAAGCGAGGAGGGCAGATCCGCGTGCGCCGCAACGATGGCCGCCTGCACGTCGCGGGCCGCCCCGTCGATGTCGCGATCGGAGCCGAAGGTCAATTGGATGTTCGAGGTGCCGACCCCGCTGCTGGAGGTCATGTCGTCGACGTCGGCGATGGCCCCCAAGTGCCTTTCCAAAGGAGTCGCGACGGTACTTGCCATGACCTCCGGGCTGGCGCCCGGCAACTGCGCGGAGACGAAAATCGCCGGCACGTCGATGCGCGGCAACGGGGCAACCGGCAGCAGCATGAACGCCACGGCGCCGCACAGGGCGACGCCCGCCGTCAGCAGGATGGTCGCCACGGGCCGGCGAATGAAGGGCGCGGAAATGTTCATGTCGGGCTGTCCGCCAGCGGTTCGCCCGCATCCGCGCCCGGGCCCGCGCCTGGGCGCAGGCCTGCGGCTGCGCCGGACGCGGCCGGCCCGCGCAGCCGCGCCGCGATACGGTCGAAGGCCAGGTAAATCACGGGAGTCGTGAACAAGGTCAATACCTGGCTCACCAGCAGACCGCCGACGATGCTCACGCCGAGCGGATGGCGCAGTTCCGAGCCCGTGCCCGTGCCGAACATCAGCGGCAGCGCGCCGAATATCGCGGCGACCGTCGTCATCAGGATGGGCCGGAACCGCAGCAGGCAGGCCTTGTAGATGGCTTCGCGCGGCGACAGGCCTTCATCGCGCTGGGCGACGACGGCAAAATCGATCATGAGGATGGCATTCTTCTTGACGATGCCGATGAGCAGGATGATGCCGATCAGCGCGATGATGGTGAGGTCGTCTCCGGCCAGCATCAGAGCCAGCAACGCGCCGATACCGGCCGAGGGCAGCGTGGACAGGATCGTGATGGGATGGATGAAGCTCTCGTAGAGCACACCGAGCACGATGTACATGACGAGGACGGCGGCCACCAGCAACAGCAGTTCGTTGCTCAGGTTGCTGCGGAAGGCGAGCGCCGCCCCTTGAAAGGTGGTGCGGATGCTGTCCGGTATTCCCACGGCGTGCTCGGCATTTTCGATGGCGGAGACGCCGGATCCGAGCGAGGCGCCCGGCGCCAGATTGAAGGACACCGTGGTGGCGGGAAACTGCGCCAGGTGATTGATGAGCAGCGGCCGCGTCTCGACGTCGACTTTCGCGATCGCCGAGAGCGGCACCTGGCCGCCGCCCGCCGACGGTACGTAGATAGATGCGAGAGAATCGACGGACTGGTAGGACGCCGGGTCCGCCTCCAAAATGACCCGATACTGATTCGATTGCGTGAATATGGTCGAGACGATGCGCTGGCCGAAGGCGTCGTACAGGGCGTTGTCGACGGTGCCGACGCTGATGCCGAGACGCGCCGCGCTGTCCCGGTCGATGGTGATGTAGGCGGCGAGTCCGTTGTCTTCCTGGTTGCTGACCACGTCCGCCAATTCGGGCTGCCGGCGAAGCGTCGTCAACAGCTTCGGGGTCCACGTCGACAACGCGGCCGAGTCGGCGCTTTCCAGCGTAAATTGGTACTGGGTGCGGCTCACGGTGTTGTCCAGGGTCAGGTCCTGCACCGGCTGCATGTACAGCGTTATGCCCGCGATGTCGGCCGTCTCGCCGCGCAGGCGCCGGATGGCATCGGCGACATTGGAGCTGCGATCGCCGCGCGGCTTCAGATTGATCAGGAAGCGTCCGCTGTTCAAAGTGACGTTGTTGCCGTCGATGCCGATATACGAAGACAGGCTGAGGACGTCGGGATCCTTGAGTATGGCGACCGCCAGCGCCTGCTGCCGGTCGGCCATGGCGGCGTACGACACGGACTCGGTCGCTTCGGAGACTCCCTGGATCAATCCGGTGTCCTGGTCGGGGAAGAAGCCCTTGGGGATGAGTATGTAGAGCAGCGCGGTCAGCGCCACGGTGCCCGTCGCGACGTACAAGGTCAGGCGCTGGTGGTCCAGCACCCAGGTCAATTTTCGGCCGTACCACTTGACCACGGCGCTGAACCAGCGCCCCGATTCCAGGGCCGCATGTTCGCCTTGCGTGTGCTGTTTTAGAAGCTTGGCGCACATCATCGGAACGAGCGTCAGCGAGACGACGGCGGAAATGAGGATGGTGACGGACAGGGTCACCGCGAACTCGCGAAACAAGCGGCCGACCACGTCCTGCATGAAGAGCAGCGGAATGAGCACCGCGATCAGCGAGACGGTCAGCGAGATGATGGTGAAGCCGATCTGGCCGGACCCCTTGAGCGCCGCTTCGAGCGGCGTCTCGCCCAATTCGATGTAGCGGGAAATGTTCTCGATCATCACGATGGCGTCATCGACGACGAAACCCGTGGCGATCGTCAGCGCCATCAACGACAGGTTGTTCAAGCTGAAGTTCGCCAGATACATGATTGCGAACGTGCCGATCAGCGACAGAGGCACGGACAAGCTGGGAATGATGGTGGCCGGCACATTGCGCAGGAACAGGTAAATCACGAGAACGACCAACACGACCGCGAGCACGAGTTCGAATTCGACGTCGGCGACCGAGGCGCGGATGGTCGTCGTGCGGTCGGTCAGTATGGCGAGATCGACGCCCGAAGGCAGGGACGCCTGGAGCGAGGGCAGCAGGTCATGGATGCGGTCGACCACGTCAACCACGTTCGCTCCGGGCTGGCGCTGCACGTTCAGGACCAACGCGGGAGTGGCATTCATCCAGCCGCCGAGCTTGGAATTCTCGGCGCCCGACACCAGCGTGGCCACGTCCTTGAGGCGCACCGCCGCTCCATTCTTGTAGGCGACCACGACATTGCCGTAATCGTCCGCGTTGCGGATCTGATCGTTGGTGTTGACCGTGTACGCGCTGCTCGGGCCGTCCAGGGTGCCCTTGGGGCCGTTCTGATTGGCGTTGCTGATGGTGGTGCGCAGATCGTCGAGGTTCAACCCATACGCGGCCATGGCGCGGGGGTTTGCTATCACCCGGACCGCGGGCCGCTGGCCGCCGCTGATGCTGACGACTCCGACGCCTTTGATTTGGGAGATTTTCTGTGCAATGCGCGTGTCCGCGAGATCCTCCACCTCCGTGAGGGGCATGACTTTCGAGGTGATGCCCAATATCAGCACCGGCGCGTCCGCGGGATTGACCTTCGCGTAGATCGGCGGCGCGGGCAGATCCTGCGGCAGCAGGTTCTGCGCGCCGCTGATCGCCGCCTGCACCTGCTGTTCGGCCACGTCGATGGCGAGCGCCAGGGAAAACTGCAGGGTGATCACCGAAGCGCCGGCCGAACTCGTCGACGACATCTGGCTCAGGCCCGGCATTTGCCCGAACTGCTTCTCCAGAGGCGCCGTGATCGCCGACGTGATGACCTCCGGACTCGCGCCCGGATAAAAAGTCTCCACCTGAATGGTCGGGTAGGCGACTTCGGGCAACGCGGACAAGGGCAGCTGCAGGTAGGCGATGGCGCCCACGATCAAGATCGCGACCATGAGCAGGGTGGTCGCCACCGGCCGCAGGATGAATATTCGCGATGGGTTCACGGGTCCGCGGCCGGCGTCATTGCGCGGGTTTGGCGTGCGGCCGCGTACGATGCGCGCCCGCGGCACCGGGCCGCGCACCCGGCTTTTGTGCGCCGGGTTTTTGTGCGCCGGGCGCCGCCGCGGCCGGCAGCTGCACCGGCGCTCCATCGCGCAGGCGATCGCCTCCCTCTGTAACGACGACCTCGCCCACGGCGAGGCCGGCGGCGATGGCGACGCGTTCACCGTCGACCACGCCCAGGGTCACCGGGCGCACTTTCACCGTGCGATCCGAGTCCACGATGTAGACGAAAGTCGTCACGACTCCATTGGGCGCGCCGCGCCGCACCGCGGAGTTCGGAATGATGATTTGATTCTGCAGAAGTTCCTGAAGCAGCTGAATGTTCACGAACTGGTTCGGAAACAGCACGCTGTCGGCATTGTCGAATTGCGCGCGCAATTTGACCGTGCCCGTCGTGACGTCGATTTCATTGTCCACGGTCAGCAGCTTGCCGTCCGCGAGCTTGGCGCTGTTGGTGCGGTCGTAGGCCTCGACCGCCATCGCGCCGCCGCCGTCGTGCAGCCGGCGCATCAGCGTGGACACGTTGTCTTCCGGGATCGCAAATATCACGGTGATGGGCTGCAGCTGGTTGATCACGACGATGCCGTTGGCGTCGCCCGGCGTCACATAGTTGCCCTGATCGACCTGACGCAATCCGACCCGGCCGGTCACCGGGGCGATGATGTGCGTATAGAGCAGATTCACGCTCGCGGTTTTCACCTGGCCTTCGTCCGATTCGATGGTGCCGTTGTACTGATCGACCAGGGCCCGCTGGGTGTCGAGCTGCTGCTGGGCGATCGAGTCCTCCTTGACCAGCCCTTCGTAGCGCTTCAGGTCGAGCTTGGCGTCGGCCAGCAGCGCTTGATCGCGCCGCAAGTTTCCCTGCATTTGCTGAAGGGCCGCCTCATAGGGCCTGGGATCGATCTGCGCGAGAGAGTCCCCCTGATGCACCGTTTGACCCTCCGTGAAGAGGATCTTCTGCATCACGCCGCTGATCTGAGTACGCACCGTCACGGTCGCCAGCGGCGTGACCGTGCCGAGCGCCGGAATCTTGAGTTGAATGTCGCCGAGGGCGGCCGTCGCAACCGATACCGCCACGGGGCCGTTCTGGCCGCCCTTGCCGCGGCCGGGTCCGCCGCCCACCGCCTCGGAGGCCGCCAGATTCTTGTGGTGGATGAATCGCACCAGCGCGGCTGCCGCTATGATGAGCAGCAGCAGCACCAGCACCGCCAGCCAATGCCGCCGGATGAATGCCACCGGCCCGCGCCCGGGCGCCGGGCGGGTGGGATCTTCGGAACGTTCGGGGTCTATTGGATCGTTTAACACAACTTCACACTTCACGACGGTCGGGCCCACGTCCATGCATGTGCTGTCAATCGGGGACGTTGGAGCGATTGCAGACTATAACCAGATTCCGTAAAAGCATCATAGTTCAGGTTGATTGAGGAGCGGCAGTATCGCACGCGGAACTTGCAAAGTTGTCCTCGCCACAGTCGGGTCGCTGGGCGACCTGCATCCGTTCATCGCGGTGGGCTTGGCGCTGCGGGACGCCGGCTTGGACGTGGTTCTCGCATGCGCTCCGGAATATCGGACCAAGGTCGAGTCCGCAGGCCTCGCTTTTCATCCGCTCCGCCCGGGCTTCGAGGAAATGCAGCGCGATCTTGGCACGGATCGCGCGGAACTCACCCGGCGCGTCATGGCGCGCAGCGATTTCCTGTTTCGCAGCCTGATCCTTCCTTACGTCAGGGCGCAGTACGAGGACATGATGCGGGCCACCGCGGATGCGGACCTGATCCTGACGAGCAGTCTGGCGTTCGGCGCGCGTCTCGCCGCGGAGAAGCGCGGCATCCCCTGGATGGCGGTGGTGCTTCAACCCATGATGTTCTTCTCGTTCCACGACGCGCCCGTCATCCCCAAAGCCGAATGGTTGAGCACGCTGCTGCGAGGTCTCGGACCCGCCGCGACCCGGTCTGCATTGTGGATTCTCAAAAGGGCGATCGGCACGCTATTCGGGCCGCTTCGCCGCCTGCGCGCCGAGATAGGCTTGTTGCCCGCCGCAGGCGACCCCTTGTTCGACGGGCAATTCGGCGAGGCGGGCGCGATCGGACTGTACTCGAGGCTGCTCGGCGATGTTCAGCCGGATTATCCCGCGCCGGTGTCGATCGCGGGATTCGCGAGCTTCGACGCCGGAGATGCTCCGGCCGCCGGCATTCCGGCGGAGCTTCGCGTTTTCCTCGAATCGGGACCCGCGCCCCTGGTCTTCACGCTCGGGAGCCTCGTGGTCAACAGTCCCGGGAAGTTCTACCGGCAAAGCACCGACGCCGCGCGCAGCCTCGGAAGGCGCGCCGTGCTGTTGGCGGGCGGGAAGTCGGGCGAACTCGCCGATCTGCACGGGCCGCAGGTGTTCGTCTGCGACTATGCGCCGCATTCGCTGCTGTTCCCCCGCGCCGCTGCGATCATTCATCACGGCGGCATCGGCACTTTGGCGCAGGCGCTGCGCTCGGGGAAACCTCAGCTGATCGTGCCGTATTTCGCCGATCAGATCGACAATGCGGCGAGGGCAGCGCGCCTCGGAGTCGCGAGAATCCTGCCTCCGCGCCGCTACGGCGCCGGGCCGGCGGCCGGCGCCCTCGGCCGGCTCCTGGGCGAGGCCGGGTATTCTTCGAGGGCGGAGGCGGCCTGCGCGTCCCTCGCGGGCGAAGACGGTGCGGCGGGCGCGGCGCGCATTGTGCTCGACACGCTCGGACGACTAAGGCGAAAATGAGGCATCGCATGACGATCAAGGAGCTTCGATGAAACTAGTGAACTACGCCGCTGCCGCGGTCCTGGCTGCGATCGGATTTTGCGCGACGGCGCAAAGCGCGCCCACCTGGACCGAGGGCGTCAATTATTTCTTGGTAGATCCGCCGCAAAAGACCTCAGTGCCGGCGGGCAAGGTGGAGGTCACCGAGGTGTTCTCCTACGCCTGTCCGGCGTGCAACCTATTCGTCCCCACCATGCATAAATTGAAGTCGAGCCTGCCGCCCAACGCGGTGTTCGATTTCCTGCCGGCGTCGTTCAACCCCGCCGAGGATTGGCCCATGTTCCAGCTCGCCTACCTCACCGCCCAGAGTCTGGGCGTCGCGGATCAGACCCACGACGCGATGTTCAATGCGGTGTGGCAGACCAACGAACTGGCCGTTACCGATCCCGCCACCCACAGCATCAAGAGCCGCCTGCCCACCATCGAGGACGCCGCGCGTTTCTACAAGGCCCAGGCCGGAGTGCCCGTCGATAAATTCATCGCGGCTTCGAAGTCGTTTTCCGTGGACGTGAAAGTGCGTGCCGCCGAAGCGCTGGTCCAAGCCTATCGCGTCGACCGTACTCCGACCATCATCGTGAACGGCAAGTACCGGCTGCACACCGAATCGGCCGGCGGCAACGACCAGCTGGTCGCACTGGTGAATTGGCTCGTTGCGAAAGAAAGCAAGTAGGGCCCGCGGGGCCGCTGATGAAGAAGCTGATTTTCGAGCACCCACGGCTGTGGATTTCCGCGGCCGCGGGCGGCGCGGTGTTCTTCTTTCTTCCGGGCAGCTGGTCGGTTCTCAGCCGCATCCTGGCGTGCTGGAATTGCGGAGTCGCGCTGTTCCTCGGCCTCATTGCGGTTTGGATGACGCGCCTGACCGCGGAACAGATCTGCTCGAAATACATCGAGGAAGACGAGAGCGCTCCGATCATTCTGGTGGTCGTGACCGCGGCCGCGCTGCTCAGCTTGATCGCCATCGTCGAGCCGCTCGCGACCATGAAGCAGGTGACGGGCCTGGAACGCGTCGCGCACTTCGGCCTGGCCGCGCTCACCTTGGTGAATTCCTGGATATTGGTGCCGACGATGTTCGCGACTCATTACGCCGACGCGTTCTACAGCGTGAAGGAAGATCGCCGTCCGCTCAATTTCCCGCAGACCCCGATGCCGGTATTCTGGGACTTCGCCTATTTCTCCTTCACCATCGCCGCGGCCTGCCAAACCGCCGACGTCTCGACGCTCAACGCCGGGATACGCAAGGTGGTGGTCGCGCACAGCGTCATATCGTTTCTGTTCAATGCCTCCATACTGGGATTTGCCATCAACGTCACCGCGGGGCTCATCGGCGGCAATTGACGCGCCTCAAGGAGCGGTCTGCTTGATGACTTCGCCGCCCTTCATGACGAAGGAGACGGATTGCAGCCGCGCGACATCGGCGAGCGGGTCACCCTGCACCGCGATGAGATCCGCATACCGCCCGACCGCGATGGCACCGACATCCGCGGTGCGCCCAAGCGCTTCGGCGGCATTGGCGGTCGCGGCTTGAATCGCCTGCATCGGCGTCATTCCCCACTTGACCATGGTCACGAACTGCCGCGCGTTGTAGCCGTTGGGATAGACGCCCGCGTCCGTGCCGAAGATCATTTTCACGCCGGCCTTGAAGGCCGCTTGAAAGGTTTGCCGCTGCTTCAAGCCGATGATCCGTTCCTTGTCCAACGATTCCTTGAACACGCCGTTCTTCCCGCCCTCCGACAGGATGTAGTCGTCGTCGTAGATATCCATGGAGAAGTAGGTGCCGTGCTGCTTCGCCAAGGCGAAGGCTTCGTCGTCGGCCAGGCTGGCATGCTCGATGGTGTCGACGCCCGCGCGTATGGCGTCCTTGATTCCAGACGTCCCATGCGCGTGAACCGCGACCTTGAGGCCCAGCATGTGCGCCTCATCGACCAGCGCCTTCATCTCGGCGAGATCGTACTGCTGGCCGCCGACCGTGTCGCTTTTCGACAATACGCCGCCCGTGCCGCAAAACTTGATGACCTCGGCGCCGTATTTGCGGAGTTTGCGCACGGTGGCGCGAATTTCGGCCGGACCGTTCGCGACCGCCGGGCTGGGCACGGTGATCGACGGCGGAAATTCCGTGGAATCGCAGTGGCCGCCGGTCGCACCGATGGCGTAAGTCGCGGGTACGATGCGCGGGCCAGGCACCAGGCCCTGCTCGATTCCCTGTTTGATGGCCACATCGTCGAAGTTGGCCGACCCTACATTGCGGATGGTAGTGAAGCCCGCCTCGACGGTCTTCTTGGCGTTGGCGACCCCGACGACGGTCCAGAAATTGTCGGTGAATTCGAGGCCGCGATATCCGCTGTAGCGGGGGTCCGAGGTGATGTGGGTGTGCATGTCGATCAACCCCGGCAGCAGGGTCATGCCGGCGAGGTCGATGTGCCGCGCGCCCGCGGGAGCGGCGGAGTTCTGCGTACCGACCGCGGCGATGCGGCCGTCGACGACCGTGATCTGCGGATGATCGACGATGCGCCCTGTGAGAACGTCGACCATTCGATCGGCCGTGACCACCACGGTGTCGGCCCGCGCTCCCATGGCGGCCATACAACACAGAATGGCTGCAGCGATGCAGGAGACGACGGCGCAGGGCCGGGCGGCGCGGCGCGGCGCGGATTCGTTCGGGTTCATTTGATCTTCATCCCCCATCGTTTTTCGGCACGCAAAAATATCACACTCCGGGCTCGACGACGGGCAGCAGAGCCTCGAGGCGGGGCGGCTCCGCGCCGCGCACGAACGCGAAAGCGACGATGTGTTCGAGGATGTGCTGCACATAGGCGCGCGTCTCGCCATAGGGGATGTTCTCGATCCAGACGTCGGCCTCCATCGGTTTGAGCGGCAGCCATCGGATCAACGGGCTCGGACCCGCGTTGTACGCGGCCAGGGCGAGGACGATTTGCCCCGCGCGCCGGTCGAGCAATTCGTGCAGGTATGCCGCGCCCAAAGGCACCGCCACCGACGGATCGAACAACGCGTCCTTGCGGGGAGGCGGCAGATGCCACCGGCGCGCGACCGCGGCCGCGGTCACCGGCAGCATTTGCATGAGCCCGCGCGCATCCGCGCGCGACACAGCGTCCTTGCGGAACAGGCTCTCCTGGCGCATCACGCCCAGTATCCAGTCAGCCGGCACGTCCGCGAGCTTCGCCGCTTCGGCAACGGCGTCCGCATACGGCCGCGGATAGCGCAGCCGCACGTCGTCCCATTCGCCGGCCTGCGCCAGGACTGTAATCGACTCGGCATACCATCCCCACCGTGAAGCGAGATGCGCAGCCTGAATCTTGACGGCCGCATCCGCGCTGCCCAGCGCCGCCGTCCACTCGGCCGCGGCATCGTCCGCCATGTCGCAGTCGAACAGCTCGTGGGCCCGAATCATGCCGGGTTCGGCCGCCATGGACGCCTGCAATTTGCCGTCGTCGGGCGAGGGCCGCGCATGCAGATCGTAGCCGCGGTGCAGGCGGTCGGCCGCGAGATAGCCGTAGTAATCCCGCAGGCCCGCAACCTCGACGAACAACGGCGCGGCCGCATCGGCGCCCGCCGTGGCCGCGACTGCGCGCGCGTGCCAGTAGCGCCAGCGAGGCTGTGTCGCGAGCCCCGGCGGCATGTGTTCGATCCAGCCGAGCGCCTTGGCGTAGTCTCCGGTCCACAAAGCGGCGCGAACGCGCCACTCCTCGACTTGGGAATCGACGGCATCCGCAGGCAGTGCGTCAAATTCGGCCAGAGCGCGCGGGTCGCGATCATAGGCTGCGCCGAGCGCGGCTGCGCGCCGCAGCCGCGATTGCAGCGCGGGCGTCGAATCCGGCCGGGCGAGGAGCGAGGGGAGCAGATCGAGCGCGCCGGGGGAGTCCGTGTGGGCGAGCTTCTCGAAGCCCGCAATGAGAGCATCGGATTCGACCGGCAGAGCGGGGTGCGTCGCCAATACGGTGAGGGCGGACTTCGGTGCTTCGAGCAGGTCCGACCACAGCAGCAGCGGCGCAAGACGCGCCACGGGCACGTCGGCCGCGGCCTCGCGCGCGAGCCGCGGATTGTCGGCCGCGAGGGCGGCGCGCGCCTTGGCTTCGGCCAGCGCAGGCGTCGGCAGGTTCTGGGATTTCAGCCAGGCGAACGCATCATTGCACTCGGCGGGCTGCCGCTGCGGCAAACTCCAGCGCGCCAGCACCGCGGCGGCAAAGTCCGCGGTATCGCCCGTGGCGAGGCGTCCCTCGAGACGGTCGCAGATGAGCACGGGGTCCGTGACGTCCGCCGAACGCGGCAGAAACAGATCCCAGCGGCGGCGCTGCGCGAGGCTCAGCAGCCAGTCCCGGCGCAGGCCGCGCGCCACCGGCTGTCCCGCATGGGCCGACAGAAAAATGTCGAATGCCGAATCGACGCCATCATCGGGCCTGCGCTGCAAATCGCGGCGCAGCCTCGCGGCGTTCAGATAGTCGTGGAGCGGGTAGGCCTCGAGCGCTGCCGAATCCGGGGTCTCGGGCAGGTTTTGGCGGACCCGCTGCATGGCGGCGATGAATTCCCGGCGGGCGTCTTCGGGGTTGACGCCGGACTGTGCACACAACAGGGGCAGCAACAGCGCGAGAATCAATTTTGAATGAAGCGGCATGTGCAAGAGTGTATGCGTTGGCGGCGCGAGGCGCGATTCGCCCTGCAATCGCGGCGGCCGCGTGCTTGAATAGAGGCATGAAGTCCAAGGTAGTCGCGATTCTCGAGACCCGCACCGGTGCCCATCTGGCGGAATTGATCGCGCGCCGCGGCGGTGTGCCGCTGCTGGCGCCCGCGTTGGAAGAGGTGCCCGACGTCGATCCCGCCGCCGTGGCCGCACTCCTCGCTCGATGGCGAGCCGATCCTTTCAAGATCGCCATCTTCCAAACCGGCGTGGGCACCCGCGCCTTGTTTCAGGCGACGGATGCGGCGGGCTCCACGGGCGAGCTGCTCGCACTGCTGGACAGCTGCACGGTGGTGGTCCGCGGACCGAAACCTGTCGGGGAATTGAACGCGCGCAAGGTGCGCATCGATATCAGGGCCGCAACGCCGTTCACGACGGAAACCGTACTGGCCGCGTTGGCGCAGGTGCCGATGGAGCCGGGTTCGCGGGTGCTGGTCCAGCGCTACGGAGCGGCGAATCAATTACTTCGAGACTCGCTGCAGGCGCGGGGCGCAGGCGTCGAGGAGATTGCGACGTACCGCTGGGCCGTGCCGGCGGACTCGGGACCGCTGCAGGAATTGCTGCGCGCGTTGGGGCGCTCCGGCGTCGACGCGGTGGTCTTCACGAGCGCGATCCAGATTCAAAATCTGTTTGCCGTCGCCGCGCGATCGGGCGTCGACTCCGAGCTTGCGGGCCAGCTCAACCGCGTCATCGTCGCGTCCATCGGTCCGGTGTGTTCGCGGGCACTCAAGGAACGCGGAATCTCTCCCACCTTCGAGGCGGACCCGCCGAAGCTCGGGCCGCTGATCGCGGGTCTCGAGGCCGCACTGTCGGCGGATCGCTGACAGTGCTTTGGCGCGGCCGCCGACACCGCGGCGGCCGAGTTTTTTGAAAACCGCGGCGGCGACGGTGTATAAATATGAATCACGCACACGATGCTCATCGCCGATCAGGAGAATAGAAAAGTGGTAGAACAAGCCCGGAATACCCAGCCGTTTCTTACCGACGTCAAGACATTGCGCGACCGCGCGCGCAGCAACATTGCAACGGGCGGGGTCACCTTCACTTACCAAGGCGACGTGAACAAGACCATCGAGATCCTGCAATCCGTGCTCGCCACCGAGATCGTATGCGTCCTGCGCTACACCATGCATGCGGTTGCCGCGACGGGCATTTCCAGCGAAGGGGTCAAGGCCGAATTCGATCAGCACGCCAAGGAAGAAGCGGAGCACGTCAGGGAGGTCGCGGAGCGCATCAATCAACTCGGCGGCAAGCCCAATTTCAACCCCGACGGATTGGCGACGCGCGCAGCCTCCGAGTACGGCCACGCGGACAATCTGGTCGAAATGATCAAGGAGAATCTGATTGCCGAGCGTATCGCCGTCGATCACTACCGCGAACTCATCCGTTACTTCGGCAACGACGATCCGGGCACGCGGACCATGCTGGAAGGCATATTGTCCGTCGAAGAAGAGCATGCCAACGACATGCACGATCTGCTGGTGGCGCATGAAGGGCGCCCCATGCTGCCCCGCTAGGGACTAAGTGCTTCCGCCGACCGACGGCGAATCGCTGGCCGGAAACGATTCGTCGAGCGCTTCATCGAGCAGCGCGTCGATATGCCCCTTGGCTGTTTCATCGGGATGCTTCGCGAGATAGGCCTTGGCATAAGAGCAGACGGGATCCACGGTCCATCCTTCGGTACGCGCGGCCGCGAGCGCCGCGCGCATCAATTCAGCGGCGATTCCCCGATTCCCGATCGGGTCGGGAACCCGAGTGTGCGTAATCCTCATCACGGCGCGGTCCAAGGTGTAATCGAGGTGCGCGCGATGCCCATCCACCTCCGTGGAGAACTCCCGCGCGGATCGATCGTGTCTAATGGTGCTCACGATCGTCCTGATGCTCCGGCGGATGAGGGCGCTCGGCCGGCCGTGCCGCGGCTGGGCGAGGGGGCGCCGCCTGTTGTTCCGGTCGACGTTGCTCGGCGGCGGGTCGCGGCTCGGGCGCGGGATGCGGTGCGGCGGCAGGATGCGGTGCTGCCGCCGGGCGCGCTTCGGGCGCGGGACGTGGCTCAGCCGCCGGACGCGGGGCTGCCGGGTTCGCCGGGCGCATCGCCGGCTCCCGGGTGGCGGGCTCCCGCG
>Ga0182030_10001607_pt1 | contig 46820 bp, 41 predicted proteins | sample 812S3MmetaG_FD_121299 | JGI IMG/M metagenome (GOLD analysis project Ga0182030, IMG submission 121299) | Permafrost microbial communities from Stordalen Mire, Sweden - 812S3M metaG (Illumina Assembly) | ecosystem: Environmental > Terrestrial > Soil > Wetlands > Permafrost | place: Sweden...
CGCGGACGCGCCGGGCATCGGCTTCGAGCGCCACGCCCGCCGTGCGTTCGAAGCGCACGCCGGCATCGGTGCAGGCCGCCACGAGTGCGCGGCCGAGCCGGCGATTGTCGACGTGCGCTTCGTTAGCGACATAGACCGCACCGCGAACGTTGCCGCCGAGCATAGGCTCGCGTGCCAGCGTCGCATCGCGATCGAGCACCGACGCCGCCGCGCCATTGCGCCGGAACGCATCGCACTGCACGCTGCGTGCGTCCGCCGATGCATCATCGAACGCGACGTGTAACGTTCCCTCACGACGCAGTTCGGCGTCGAGGCCGGTACGTTCGCGCAAGTCGTCGACGAACGCCGGATACGCACGCAGCGACGCCGCGCACAACGCGAGCAGCGCGGGGTCGACGACCTCTTCCGAATACGGCGCGAGCATACCGGCGCCGGCCCATGACGCCGCGCGCGCCGGTTCCGCACGATCGTACACCGTCACGCTCGCGCCACGCTTAGCGAGCTCATAGGCAATGCCGCAACCGATCAACCCGGCCCCGACGATAACCGCGTCCTGGCTCATGCGCTACATTCCTGTGTAGACGGGGCCTTCGCCGCCTTGCGGCGGGACCCACGTGATGATCTGGTAGGGATCCATGATGTCGCAGGTCTTGCAGTGCACGCAGTTGGCGAAATTGATCTGCAGCCGGCCATCGACGCGGTCGCCGTTCTGCACGAACAGCGGTTCGTACACGGCGGCGGGACAAAAATACTGACAGGGATTGCCGAATTCGACCGTGCAGCGCTCGGCGCAAATAGTCGTATCAGCAACGTGCAAGTGCGCCGGCTGATTTTCGTCGTGCATCGTTCCGCTATTGAAGACGTCGGTCACTTTGTCGAACGTGAGCACGTTGTCGGGCGTCACGCGTCGCCCGGCCATCTGCGGCGCAAACGCATCGCGCTTGCGCATGCGCGCGTAGCCTTCTTCACCTGAGAGTTTGTCGTGCAAGCCGAAGCCGCGGCCGCCGGTCAGCGTTCCGAGTGCGGCGTTGAGCATGCCGCCGAAGAGTCCGCTCGCGAAGCCGGCGTGGAAATTGCGGGCCGCGTGCAGCTCGGTAAACGCCCACGAATCGCGGAACTTCTGTTCGTACGGCGCGAGCGCAGCGGCGTCGCTGCGGTCTTGCGCGAGCGCCTCGAAGATCGCCTCGGCCGCGAGCATCCCCGATTTGATCGCCAGATGGATGCCTTTGAGCCGCAGACCGTTGAGGAAGCCGGCGGTGTCACCGATCAAACACAAACCGTCGGCGTAGAAACGCGGCATCGCGTGCAAACCGCCCTCAGGGATCGCCTTCGCGCCGTATTTGATCATCTTGCCGCCCTCGAGCAGCGGCCGGATTGCGGGCAACAATTTCATCTGCTGGAAAAGATTGTGCGGATCGGTCGTCGGGTCGGCGTAGTCGAGACCGGTCACGAGACCGATGTCGATGATGTCGCCGGTCATCCCGTAGATCCAGCCGCCGCCGAACGTATCGAACGTTAACGGTGCACCGAGCGTGTGAATCACGTGCCCCGCGGCGAGGCGGCCGGCCGGCATTTGCCATAGCTCTTTGATCCCGACGGCGTAGACTTGCGGTTCGCGGTCGCGGTCGAGACCCAGCCGCGCGACCGCCGTCTTGGCTAGCGTTCCGCGCGGCCCCTCACCGAGCACCACCACTTTTGCCATCAAGTCGGGACCGGGTTCGTAATTCGCCTTGTGACTGCCATCGGCGGCGATTCCCTTATCGCCGACGCGCACGCCGATGACGCGGTCGCCGTCCCACAGGAGTTCTTGACCGGGAAAGGCCGGGAAGACATCCGCTCCGGCGGCCTCGGCCTTCGCGCCGAGCCACTTTGTGAGCCGGTTGAGCGACGCGACATACTTTCCATGGTTATTGAGAATCGGCGGGGTGAACGGCGCCTTGATTTTGCCGCTGCCGGTAAGGAACCACATCTCATCACCGCTGACCGGCGCATCGAGTCCGCCGGTGATGTCTTCGCCGGGGAAGAGTTCGAGCAATGATTTCGGATCGACGACGGCGCCGGAAAATCCGTGGTTCCCGATCTCGCCGCCCTTTTCGATCACCATGATCGACAACGCGCGGCCGGCGGCTTTGGCGAGCCCCGCCAAGCGGATCGCGCCCGCGAGACTGGCCGGGCCGCCGCCAACGAAGAGGACGTCGACCTCGAGGGAATCCCGCTCAGGCATATCGTTCGCTCCCTTCGCCGCCGAGCCGCCTCAGTGCCTCGACCACGGCCACGCGCAACATTGCTATCCGCTCGTCGGGCGCGCGCGTTCGCGGCGCTTCGAACGTCAACGCGCACGGCGCGGCGCGGCGCACGAGCACCAGACCCAGCGGCAGCGCGCCGCCAAAAAACGGCGCTTCACGCGTCGCGTCGACGACGACCGCGCCGTGGGAGCGCACTTGCGCCACCTCCGCACCCGGCGGACCCAGTTCGAAATCCGGGGTGAGGTCTTGCAGCGCGAATCCCGCCGCGCTGAGCGCCGCCGTTATGGGGCGGGCATACGAGCCGCGCCATGCCGGCGGTGCGGTCTCGTACAAATAGAAGCCGGTCGCCTCGTGATCTTCATGGAGGTCGATCGATAGCTCGAACATCCGGTCGCGGTTGGCGGTGAGAATCGCTTTAGCTTCGGGCGAATTGCCGCCGCGTCCGAAGCTACGGTTCACGTCGGTGCCTTCAGCGTTCTCGCGCGTCCCGGCATCGAAGCCGGTCGGGTTGAGGCATGGCCACAGCCGATAGGAATAGCGCGGGTCGAGCAATCCGTCGCGTACGAGCGAGAGGAGCGCCCAGACGCCGGCCGGCTCGTCCCCGTGAACGCCCGCCGAAATCGAGACCACCGGTAGCCGCGGGTCACCCAGCTCGGCGAGCAAGAGGGTCCGCGGGGCGCCGACGCAGGCGATTTCGCGCAGCCGGAGGTCCGTTTGGCCACGCAGCGACCGCCAAGCCGAGCCCACGTCCTCGTGACGGGTCAGGAATATGTCTCGAATCACGAATGGATCAACGTGCCGCTTGCCAAAACCACTACCCATGCTGGTTCGACGGCTGGGCGTGGGAGCTTTGTGCTTCCTAGCTAGTGTTTCTCTCGTTTGCGACCGTGTCTCTTCAGAGACGGGCGATAAGCAGTTGGCGCGCGTTAAAGGCGTGGTCGGCTATCAGGAATCGGATACGAGCGCGTTCAAGCCGATCTTCGGCCGGCTCGACCTGCCTGACGATGCGTACGCGGTTACGAAAGCCAACGCATCGGCCGTGTTGCGTCTGAAAGACTCGTCGGAAATCGACATCGGCGAAAACACGAAGGTACAAGTCGGTGCGTTCAATCCCGCCGCGTCCGGCAACCTCAACACGATTGCGCTGAACGGCGGCGCGCTGCACTTCAACATTCGCCATCCGCAGGGCGGTCAGTCGAACTACCGTTTCGTCACCGCGACGTCGCAGATCGCCGTCCGCGGTACCGAAGGCTTCTTGATAGCTGGTGCTAACGGCACGCAAGTCGTGTGCGTCTCGTGCGCGGCCGGCGACGTCTCGGTGCAAGTCGGTTCGCAGACGGTTTCGATCGTCACGAATGAGACGCTCACCGTTCTCGGTAGCAACCCGCTCACCGCAACCACGTCGATCACGGCGAACCCGACGGTCAACAATCCGGCTATCAATCAATTCAACGGCAATCAGAATCCGTTTAGCCCGACTTCGACCGGTGGCGGCCTCGATCCGACCGGGTCGCTCTCCGGCGCGGGCACCGGCGCGACGGGTGCGGGCCTGGGCAGCGTAGTAACGACTGTCGCCGCTGGGGCCGGAGCCGCCGCGGTTGCCGCGACGGTAGCAACGGGCAAGGGCGGAAGCGCAAGTCCGACACCGACGCCGGTCCCGACACCGACGCCGGTCCCGACACCGACACCGACGCCGGGGCCGCCGGGCCCGACACCGACACCGACGCCGGTCCCGACACCGACGCCAGTCCCAACACCGACACCGACGCCGGGGCCGCCGGGCCCGACACCGACGCCGACGCCGACGCCGACGCCGACACCGACACCGACACCGACGCTGGGCCCGCCGGGAACGCTTGTGCTACAAGTGAGCTTCCCGGGTGCGACTGCGTTTCCGTACGCCTTCAACTGGCTGTTTAGCCAGCTCAACGCGACTACGATAGGCACGTTCACGTGCACGCCGCCGAGCATCATCACGTGCACGCCCAACCAAACCTTGACCAATAACACGCTCAACGGCACCCTGAGCGGGAATCTGCTTGGAGCGGGCACGTTCCAGGTCGGCGGCGCGGCTAGCGGCTATACGATTCCGTTGACGACCTTCAATGTCTACGGGGTCGTGACGCTCTCCAGCGGGGTGTCGCCCGTCAGCCTCGTTCCTCCGACGCCGCAGCAAGTCACCGTCACGCAAGCCCCCGCCGGTTCTATGCTCACCTCCACACTCAATTGCGTCGGCGGAGCGAACGCCGCGAACGTGACCATGGTGGGCGGGACCGGACCGAGTCCGCAGACGTTGACCTTGACGCCCATTTCGCCGCCGACGACCGCAACGCCGCCGACGAACGCATGCACGGTTACCGTCAACGGCCAGGGCGACGGACCGGGCGCGAGTCTCACGATTGGGGTGAACGTTACCTCAACGGCGATCGGGATTTCGGCGCATCGTCGCAAGCCGATGTGATTGCCCGATCGAGTAATTCGATCGGGTGCGCGGCCGCTAAGGTCACGCCCCGTTCGCGCATGATCGACTGAATCTGGATCGTGCAGCCGGGGTTGGCGCTGGCTAAGATGTCCGGCGCGACGCTCGCGACGTTGTCGACTTTCCGTTCGCCGATCTCGCGCGCGGATTCGGGCTGGAAGAGGTTGTAGGTTCCGGCGCTTCCGCAGCACATCTCGCCCTGCGGGATCTCGAGCAGTTCGAGGCCGGGGATCGAACGCAGCAACGTGCGGGGCGCTTCGCGAACGCGCTGGGCGTGCGCGAGATGACAGGCGTCGTGATAGGCAACGCGCTGTTCCATCCGGCCGCGCGGGGCCTGGGGTTCGAGCGTTACCAGATATTCGTTGACGTCACGCACCTTGGCAGAAAACGCGTGCGCGCGTTCGGCGTAGGCCGGCTCGTCCGCCAGCAGTTCGCCGTACTCTTTGAGCGTCGAGCCACAACCCGCGGCATTGATCACGATCGTGTCGACCGGTTCATTCTCGAAACGCTCGATGAGTGCGCGCGCGAAGCGCTTGGCTTCGTCGAGCCTGCCGGAATGCAAGGAGAGCGCGCCGCAACAGCCCTGTCCCGCGGGCACGCTGACGTCGCAACCTTCGGCACTGAGCACCCGCACGGTCGCAGCGTTCACGTTCGGGAAGAACGCGCGCTGTACGCAGCCCGCGACTAAGCCGACGCGAGCGCGCGCACGGCCGTCTTTGGCGGGAGTGAACGCCGGCGCATCCCGGCGCAAATCGGCGAACGACAGAGGCGGCAGCAGCGCGTCAAGTTGCGCGAGGCGCGGCGGCAGCCGGCGCAGCAGGCCGGAGCGCCGTACCACGCCTTGCAGCCCGCTCTTTGCATAGGCGACGAGCGGCAGAGCCAGTAACCGTAAGCGCGCCGGATAGGGCATCAGCGCAAAGATCAGCGTGCGGAACGCGCGATCGAGCGGCGAACGCGGCGCGACCGCTTCAACCGTCGCGCGCGTCGACTCGATCAGCAGATCGTACTGCACGCCCGAGGGGCATGCCGTCACGCACGCCATGCAGCCCAAGCACGCGTCGAAGTGGGCGGTAACGGTTGCATCGAGCTGGATGACGCCGTCGTAGACGCCCTTCATCAGATCGATCCGTCCGCGCGGCGAATCCATCTCGTTGCCCCACGACACATACGTCGGACACGCCGGCAAGCAAAAGCCGCAGTGCACGCAATCGCTGATCAAGTCGCGATACGTGCGCGGTTCGCGCGTATCGGTCGCCTCAGTCGTCACTACAATCCACCCACGAAGCGGCCCGGATTGCACAGGCCTTTGGGATCGAAGTTAAACTTGAGCGCGCGCATCAGCGGAAACGACGCCGGCGGTTCACCCCATGCATCGATGCGCGCGCGAGCGCGCCGCGGCATCGCGCGGAAGACGATAGCCGGCCCGCGCTCCGCGGCGAGCGCCTCGATCGATACATCGTCGGCCGCGCTAACGAGCGTGACGCCGAACGTCGGATAGCCGATCTCGGCGGTCGTGGCAACGGGCGATGCCAGGCTTGCGCGCGCGCCCACCGGATTCGTGCTCACGGTCCACCGCCACGCCCCGCTGCAGCGGATCTCGCTCTCCGCGGCGGTGAAGCGTTCGAGCGCTCCGCTATCGAGCGCGTCGATCGTCACCGCGTGAGTCGATGCGAGCGTTGCGAGATGGGCGAGTTGCTGCTCGACGCTCGCTGCAAGACCCGCGAAGGTCAGCATGATGCCGCCTTGCGCGAGATGATGGGCGACGGCGATGGGTTCGAGCGAGCGGTCATCCATGCACGCATCGAAGAACCCACTGGCGGGCGAAGTGCGCGCCAGCACGGCACGCGTCGCCGCCGGTTTGGGGAACACACGAAACGTCGCGCTCGCGATACCACCGAGCGTGCCGAGCGATCCGACCATCAGTTTCGGCAGATCGAAGCCGGCGACGTTTTTCACCACTTTGCCGCCGCCGTGAGCAATAACGCCGTCGGGGCGGACGAACTCGATGCCGACGATGAGATCCTTGATCGACCCGTAGCGATGGCGTCGCGCGCCGAACGCGTTGGTTGCGATCGCGCCGCCGATCGTCGCATTGTTCCGATCACCGACGTCAATCGGCAACAACTGGTCGTGTTGCGCGAGCACGTCATCGAGCGCAGCAACGCGCATCCCCGCTTCGACCGTGATCGTCTGATCCTCGGGCGAATAATCGATGACCCGGTCGAGCGCGGTCGTGCGCACGGCGGTGTCGATGGCGCGCGGCTGGTTGCCGAGTTCGAGTTCGGTGCCGCCGCCGACGAACGCGAACGTCCTCCCGGCGGCGTAGAGATCGCGCACGATCGCCGCCAGCTCGACGCGATCGGCCGGCACGAGCGTCCGCTCCGGCGTGACGCCGGCGATGCTCAGCGTTTGGTTCATCCGCGACCCGCTTCGCCGGTGAGTTCGGTGGGATGCGGCACGTAGACGCCGGGCCGGTCGCCGCAGAGACGCGGCGTCGGGAAGACCTTATCGGGATTGAAGATGCTCCGCGGATCGAATGCGGAGCGCACGAGCTTCATCGTGTCGAGATCGTCGTCGGAGAATTGTTCGCCGAGATAGCACGCTTTGTCGCGGCCGACGCCGTGTTCGCCCGTAACGGAACCCCCGTATTTCAGGCAGACGCGCAAGATGTCTCCGGCGACCGCTTCGGCCGTCGCCTCTTCGCCCGGAATGCGTTGATCGTAGAGCACGAGCGGATGCAGGTTACCGTCGCCGGCATGGAAGACGTTGGCGATGCGCAGGCCGGCGTCACGACCGAGTTGCGCGATCTCGCGCAGCACCGCCGAGATATCCTTGCGCGGGATCACGCCGTCCTGAACGTGATAGTTCGGCGAGATGCGTCCCATCGCGGCGAAGGCGGCCTTACGGCCCTTCCACATCAGCAACCGCTCCGCGTCATCGCGCGGCGCGCGAATTTCAATCGCCCCCGCGGCCCGCATCAGCGTAATCGCGGCCTCGGCCGTATGCTCGACTTCGACGCTCACACCGTCGACATCCATCAACAATGCCGCACCCACATCGAGCGGCCAGTCGACGCCGGTCGCAGCCACGATCGCTTCGATCGCCAGCTGATCGCACATCTCGATCGCCGCCGGAAGGATGCCGCTCGAAATGATGGCCGATACCGCAGCGCCCGCTTCGTCGGTCGACGGAAAGGTGCCGAAGATCGTGCGCGTGGCTTCTGGTTTGCGCAGGATGCGGACGACGACCTCAGTCACGATGCCGAGCAGCCCTTCGCTGCCGACGAAGACGCCCATCAGATCGTAACCGTGCGCGTCAGCCTCACCCTCGCTCGCCCCGATGTCGACGACGCTTCCATCGGAGAGGACGACGCGCGCCGCGACGGCATGATTCACGGTGAAGCCGTACTTCAGGCAATGCGCGCCGCCGGAATTCTCGGCGACGTTGCCGCCGATCGTGCACACGCTCTGCGACGAGGGATCGGGAGCGTAGTAAAATCCGTGCGGGGCGAGATGTTTTGAAATATCGAGGTTGATGACGCCGGGTTGCACGCGCATGCGGCGGTTCGGCAGATCGATGTCGAGAACGCGCGTCATCCGCGACGTGCCGATGACGATGCCGCCTTCGACCGGCAACGATCCGCCGGAAAGTCCGGTGCCGGCGCCGCGCGGAACGATCGGCAGCCCGTGTTCCGCGGCGAGGCGCACGCAGGCCGCGACTTCTTCGGTCGTTGCCGGCAGCACGACGATCCGCGGCCGGATGCGGAACCCGAGCAGGCCGTCGCATTCGTACGTGCGCAGTTCGCTCGCTGTGCTCACGGCGTTACGCGCGCCGACGATGGCGGCAAAACGGTCGTGAAGCGGATCGACGGCAAGGGTCGGCATCGTGGTCCCAACTGGTTCGCCCTAGGCTTGATGGCGCCTCGGAGCGGGAACGCTCTGCGTTGTGGCGTCCGACATCGTGAAATCACAGATCCCGTTTCGCTTGGACCGCCTGCCGTGGAGCGCGTGGCACTGGACGGTCGTACTGGGCTTGGGGATCACGTGGGTACTCGACGGGCTCGAGGTCACGATCGTCGGCAACATCGCGCCGACGCTCAAAAGCGCCGCCGGCCTCGGGCTCAGCGACATCCAGTTCACCACCTCCGCGTCGGGCTATCTCATCGGGGCTGCGGCCGGTGCTCTATTCTTCGGTTACCTCACCGACAAGCTCGGCCGCAAGAAGCTCTTTCTCATAACGCTCGGATGGTACGTCGTACTCACCGCGGCGACGGCGTTCTCGTGGAACGCTGAGCGCTTTCTCGTGTTCCGCATCCTGACCGGTTTTGGGCTGGGCGGCGAATACGCGGCGATCAACTCCGCGATCGACGAACTGATCCCGGCTCAACGGCGCGGCGTGGTCGACCTGGCGATCAACGGCACCTGGTGGCTCGGCACGATCCTCGCCAGCCTCGGATCGATCGTGCTGCTCAATCCGCACCTGGTGAATCAAAACTACGGCTGGCGTTTTGCCTTCGGCCTCGGTATCGTGCTCGCTATCGGGATTTTGTTCGTGCGGCGTAACGTTCCGGAGAGCCCGCGCTGGCTGCTCACGCACGGCCGCTCCGAAGAGGCGGAAATCATCGTCGCAACGATCGAAGCACGCGTCGAACGATCGGCGCGCGCACCGTTGGCGGTGGTCGACGGCGACGCAACGATCGCTATCGACCAGCGTCATCGCGCTACGCTCGGTTCGGTCGCGAAAACGATGTTGAGGCGCTATCCGAAACGCACGTTCGTCGCGTTGATGCTGATGTGCACGCAAGCCTTCATCTACAATGCGTTCACGTTCACGCAAGGCCTGATCTTGGGCACGTATTTTCAGGTCCCGGATTGGGCCATCCCCTATTACTACTTGCCGTTTGCAATCGGCAACCTGGCCGGGCCGCTGCTACTCGGTCATTTCTTCGACACCATCGGCCGCAAGACGATGATCGCCGGCACCTACATTCTCTCGGGCGTACTGCTCTACGGAACGGGTCTGCTGTTCGCTCACCACGTGCTGACGGCAGCGACCGTGACGCTCTGCTGGATGATCGTCTTCTTCTTCGCATCGGCCGGTGCGAGCGCGGCGTATCTCACCGCAAGCGAAACGTTCCCGATGGAAACGCGAGCCATGGCGATCGCGGTCATCTACGCAGTCGGAACGCTCGTCGGCGGCGCTTACGCACCGGCATTTTTCGGCGCGCTCATCGCGACGAAGTCGGTTCCGAGCATCGTGTACGGCTACACGATCGCCGCTGCAATCATGCTTGCCGGCGGTCTCACCGAAGCATTTCTGGGAATCGCGGCCGAGCGCAAATCGCTCGAAAAGATCGCGCCGCCGCTTTCCGCGATAACCTCGGTGTGAGAGCAAGCAGTGGCTTCACAGTTGGAACCAAAGTTTCCGTGGGATACTACAACTGATGAGCCAGATTTCGCCCTCGGGCGCACCTCAGCCAAACCCCGCGCCGCCGCCGCCCCCGCCACCGCCGGCTAGCTCGACTTCCTCGCAAAGCGCGGAAACAAAGCAAAAGATCGCCGCCATCTATGCCGAGGCCGCAACTCAGCATACCTCCGCGGCGCAGGTGCAAGAACAGATCAACGCCGTGCTCGCGGAGTCGCAACCCGCAACGCCAACCACGAGCACGTCGCTCGACGAGGGCCAAGTAAACCTGTTCGACGCGAGCGCCTAAAAGAAACGTCACCTTGCTCGGTAGCGGCGGTCCCTCGACAAGCTCGGGATGACATGGGACCGTAGGCGGCTATTGATCCGCGTGCCAGTGCAGGAGCGATTCGCGTTCGGATTCTTCGAACGGCGTCTTGGCTTTGATTGCGTCGAGGTAGCGGCGCTTGCCGGCGCGATTGCCCTTGCCGATCAGCAGACCGCCCACGAGTTTATCTTCGCGAAACCACAGCGCGCGGTACCACTTCTTCTCGGGCTCGATGCTGCGAACCATCGTGAGATCGTTGCGGTATTCGGGTGAGAGTCCGAACTGCGTGATCGTTTGCTCGCTGAAAATCTTGGATGAATATTCCGGAACGTCGTGATAGCGCACGTCGCCGCCGGCCATGTTCGCCGCGGCAACCTTGCCGTGCGCGCCGGCATTGTTCCAGGTGCCCATGCGATAGTGCATGTCGGCCGTCGGGTCGTAGAACTCGGCCGCGTCGCCGGCGGCGAATATCCCCTTCACCGCCGTCTCGAGCCGATCGTCGCACTTGATGCCGGTGCCGACCTCGATCGGCGTACCGTGAACGAGTTCGGTGTTGATCGTGAGGCCGAGCCCGATGCCCACGCAGTCGGCCGAGATCTCCGTGCCTTGCGTCGTGATCACTTTGGTGACGACGCCGTTGGAACGGATGAATTCCTTGACTTCGTCGTTGTAGTGAATCGTGCAGCCGTCGGCGCGCGCGGCCTCATCGAGCAACTCGCCTGAAATTTCGTCGAGCATGCGACGAAGAAAACGCGGCCCGCGAATCAGCCAGTGCGTCTCCACGCCGCGTGCGACGAACGCTTCGGCTAGCTCATAGGCGATGAACGAACCGCCGACCGACACGGCGGTCTTGGCGGTTTCGAGCGATTCGGAGATCGCTTTGGTATCGCTCATATATTGAAAGTTGTAGATGTTGCTAGCGCCGGCCGCACCGGGAAACTCCGAGGCATTCGGACGTCCGCCCGTTGCGACGAGCAGTGCATCGTACGGATATTCTTTTCCGCCGGCGATGACGGTCTTGCCCTCGTGGTTGATCGCGTCGACGCGCGTGCTCAAACGCAGGTCGATCGTGTGCTTCTCGTGCCACGCGATATCGCGAATGATGACTTTCGCTTCGGTGACCTGTTTACGCAACATCGGCGGTAGCGCGATCCGGTTGTAAAGCGGATAGGGTTCGTCGGCAAACATAATGATCGACGCCGCAGCATCGATTTTGCGCAACTGCTCGGCACAGGTGGTCCCTGCAAAGCCGTTGCCAATAATAACGTACCGTCGCTCCGACATGTGTTTCCCGCTTACTCCCTAATGCTTAAAATATGGACCAGAAGCTGGTTCGCGCTCTAAGTTCGTTTATCACGCGAAGTAGCGACTATTCGCTGGCGCGGCTCGAATTCGCCACGGAGAACCCGCAGCTTCCGTCGCCGCCGATCCTCGACCGCCTGCCCGACGCCTCCGAGCGCACGCTCCGCGACCGCTGGGAGCAGCTTGAACGGCAACTCGATGTTATCATGGCATTCATCCGCAAATTCGACGATGCCGAAGGTCGGAAGACCGGCGAGGATGCAACCTTTCGCTGGCTAGCGCGTACCGCGAAAGAGCTCGACCAGTACGGACGAGCTCTTCGCTGGGTACTGACGGTAACGGAACGCGATTCCCCCTAAAACGTCCAAGGAGCCACCGTGAACAACGATTTCGTGAACAAAGCCCTGGAAAGCGCCCGATCGCTGCAGCAAAGCGTCGCCGACGCGGCGACGAAGGGGGCCGAGCAGGCGAAGCCACTCATTGCCGACGCCGTGGCCAAAGCCCAGGATCTGCAAAAGACGATCGCCGAGCAGGCGCCGCAGTATAGCGAGGCTGCGCAGGCCCACTTGCATACGGCCAAGGGTCATCTCACCACGTTCATCAGCACCGCGCAAGACGTCTTAGCGAAGGGCGCAGCGGGCGCGCAAGCCGGCCTGACGCCGCTGGCCGAGAACGCCCGGCATGCGGTCCATCAGGCAGCGAAGGCCGTTACCGAGGCGACGGCACCGAAACCGCCGGTTCCACCGGCAAGCTAGGCGCGATGACGGGCAGTCCCGGCGCGAGCTGCACGAAGCGTGCGGCCGCAGCTGGCCAGTCGGTCAGCAGTGCCTCGACGCGGGGCGAACCGGTCGCCGCGAGGTGCTCTTCGAGCATCGCGTAGAGCCGGTCCGTCGCTTCGGTGTCGAGCGCGCGCGGACGTAGATCCGTCGGACCGAGGTGTCCGTTTAGTTCCGCTTCCGTCGCGAGGAAGAACGCTTCGCCGCCGCTCATGCCGGAGGCGGCGTTTCGTCCCACCGGGCCAATGATCGCGACCGCACCGGCCGTCATGTACTCACAAGCGTGCGCGCCCGCGCCTTCGACGACAATCCGCGCGCCACTGTTGCGGACCGCCAGACGTTCGCCGGCGGTGCCGGTGATGTACGCTGCGCCGCCGCGCGCGCCGTAGAAGCACGCGTTGCCGATCGACGGTTCGTCGGCGAGGCCCGGCGTGCGGACGACCAGCGTTCCGCCCTCCATGCTCTTGCCGACGTAATCGTTGGCTTCGCCGTCGAGTTCGAGCCGTAAACCATCGGTGATAAATGCGCCGAAGCTTTGCCCCGCGCTGCCGGTGTAGCGGCGCGTGTGCGGCGTGACCGTCTCGCCGTTGTTGCGCGCCGTGACAATGTGGTGCGCGAGGCGCGCACCGACCGCGCGATCGGCCGGTCGCAAACGCACGATTTCGTCCGGACCGCACATGTCGTCGACGTGCGGCTCTTCGGCATTGCGGACGTCGCTGAAGGGCGAGCGTTCGGGTAGACGCAGTACTTCGCTCAAGTCGACTTCGTGATCGCGTTCGCCGAGATCGGTGCGCCCGCGCAGCAGATCGGAGCGGCCACGAATCTCATCGAGCGACGATGCACCGAGCGCTGCGAGCCGGCGCCGCACGTCGGCAGCGATGAAGCTGAAGAACGTCTCGGCCTCTTCGGCCGTACCCTTGTACTTCGCGCGCAGCGCGAGGTCTTGGGTCGCGATGCCGACGGGGCACGTGTTCTTGTGACACTGCCGCGCGTAGATGCAGCCGAGCGCAACGAGCAGGGTCGTGCCGAAGCCGCACATATCGGCGCCGAGCATCGTCGCGAGCACGACGTCGCGGCCGGTCTTGAAACCACCGTCGACGCGCAACTTCACCCGCGAACGCAAACCGTTGGCAACGAGCGTGTGGTGTACTTCAACCAGGCCCAATTCCCACGGCAAACCAGCCGACTTGATCGAGCCCAGCGGCGATGCGCCGGTGCCGCCGTCGTGACCACTGATGTGGATCACGTCGGCGTTCGCCTTCGCGACGCCGCTGGCGACGTAGCCGATGCCGGCTTGGCTAACGAGCTTCACCGCGATGCGCGCCTGCGGCGCGGCGCGGCGCAAATCGTAGATCAGTTCGGCAAGATCTTCGATCGAGTAGATGTCGTGATGAGGCGGCGGCGAGATCAGGCCTTGACCAGCGACCGCACCGCGCAGCGCAGCGATTTCCGCCGACACTTTGAAGCCCGGAATTTGTCCGCCTTCGCCGGGCTTCGAGCCCTGCGCCATCTTGATTTCGATTTCGTCGGCGCTGGCGAGATAGGTCGCGCCGACGCCGAAGCGGGCCGAGGCGACTTGCTTGATCGCGCTGCGGCCGGAATCCGGCGTGCGCGCGAAACGTTCGCGTTCCTCGCCGCCTTCACCCGAGTTGCTGCGGGCACCAAGACGGTTCGCGGCAACCGCAATCGTCTTGTGCACTTCCGGCGCGAGGGCGCCGAGCGACATCGCGGCGGTGACGAAGCGGGGGTAGATCTTTTCGGGCGCTTCGACTTGTTCGAGCGGAATCGCGCGATCCAGCGGCACCGGGTTGAGCAGATCGCGCAAGTTGATCGGATCGCGCGCTTCAAGCCGGTCGGAAAGCTCGAGGAACGCGGCCTCGTCACCCTTCATCGCCGCGGTCCGAAGCGTTTTGAGCAAGCCCGGATCGAAAGCGTGCTTGATGCCGTCGCGGCGATAGCGGAATAGCCCGCGGTCTTGCGGCTCATCGCCGTTCGCCGATGCGGTACTCCACCCGCGCAGATCTTCTTCGAGCTGGGCGAATCCCACCGCCGGCACGTGCGCGTGCACGCCGGGGAAGCACGTATCGACGACGTCGCGGCCCAGGCCGAGCGACTCGAACGTCTGCGCGCCGATATACGAGCGCAACGTACAGATGCCGAGCTTCGCCATGATCTTGATCAGGCCCGAGCGGACCGTGTAGAGGAACGCGTTGCGCGTTCCGTTGCGCTCGGCAAAGCGCAGCGACAGCCACGGCGTGACGACGTTTGCGCCGACCGCGATAACGGTCGCGATCGAATGCGCGTCGCGCGCGAACCCGTCGGCAACCGCAATCGATGCCTGCATGCGCAAGCCGATCTCGATGAGGCGCTGGTGGATTGCACCGGCAGCCAGAATCGCCGGAATCGGCAGCGTGACGCCGCGATCGTCGAGCACGAGGTAGGTCGCGCCGTCGCGAACGGCGCTTTCCGCATCGTCGCAGAGCTGCGCGATGCGCGTCGCGAGTTTTTCCGTGCCGAGTTCGAGCGGCACGCGATGTTGCACCAAACGTGCATCGAAGCGCAGGTCGTCGAACGCCGTCTCATCGAGCACGGCCGTTTCGAGCATCACGATCGAGCCGGTCGCCGGAACGTCGCCGTTCGTATCGCCCGAGCCGACCCACGCGCGCATATCGAAGACGAAGCCTTCACGCACCGAATCGATCGGCGGGTTGGTGACTTGCGCGAACTTCTGGCGCAGATACGCGGCGACGGGCATGCGGCGTTCGAGGAACGGCTGCGCGGCGTCGTCACCCATCGATGAAACCGGTTCGCCCGCGCCCGATGCGATCACGCTGACGACGTCCTTGAGTTCGTCCTTCGTGTAACCGAAGCGCACGAGATCCCGATCGACCGACGGATCGCCGGCCGTGCCGGTGTTGACCGGTTCGGGCAGCGGGAATTCCCACGACTTCACGATCGAGCGGAAGTCCCCGCGATGGCGGCGCTCGTCGCGGAACTGTTCGGGCGTGACGAGCTGATGCGACGCGAAGCGAACGACGAGACGATCGCCGGGGCCGAGACGGCCGCGCTGCACGATCGGATCGTTGCCGAAGTCGACGACGCCGGTTTCCGACGCGGCGAGGACTTTGTCCGAGGCCGTGCGGCACCAGCGCATCGGACGGAATCCGCTGCGATCGAGGGCCGCACCGACCGTATCCCCATCGGCAAACACGATTGCCGCCGGACCGTCCCACGGTTCGACCGTCGGAATGTGCGCGTCATAGAACGCGCTCAGCCGGTCGTCGCTGTGCTCGACGGAGGGCGAGAGCATCATATCGACGGCTTCGTCGATGCGGTAACCCGCACCGAGCATCGCATCGACCGCGGTGTTGAAGTTCAGCGAATCGCTGGCCCACGGACGGACCGGCACGCCGCGTGCCTGCATCCACGCACGATTTCCGGTGATCGTGTTGATCTCGCCGTTGTGCGCGATGTAGTTGAACGGCTGCACCAACCGCCATTGCGGCGACGTGTTGGTGCTGAAGCGCTGATGGAAAACGGCGAAGCGCGACAAGAACGCCGGATTGCGCAGATCGGCAAAATATTCGCCGAGTTCGGCCGATGAAAGCAGCGCTTTATAGACGACCTTGGTCGCCGATGCGCTAACCAGCACGGCACCGGGAATATCGCGAACGGTGCGCCACACGAGTTGGCGCACGACGCGCATCCGCTCCCGGACGTTACCGGGGCCCATGTCGACGAGGAGCTGTTCGTAGGGCGGCGCGGTGCGGCGCGCGTACTCGCCGAGCACGTCGGCATTGACGAGCGGAACGCGCCAGCGCAGCGGCGCCACGTCGGCGAGACGCACGGCGGCCTCAACCTTGGCGCGCGCGTTGGCAGCTTCGTCGAAATCGCGGGGCAGAAACAGACACACAGCGCCGACGTGACGCTCCGGAATACGGATATGATCGGCGGTCAGTTCGCGGAGGTAGAGCGCTCGCGGGGTTTCCACCAGCAAGCCGGCGCCGTCGCCCGTGCGGCCATCGGCCGCGCGCGCGCCACGGTGCGCCATCGCGGCCGCCGCCTCGAGTGACATACGAATAACGTCGTGGGACGCCCGGTGCGAGAGGTCGGCGAGAAAGCCGACACCGCAGGCATCATGTTCCGGCTCCGGCTCCGGCTCGAGGTTTAACATGGAACCTCTACCTTAGGCCATGTGCCCACCATCCGTCACTATACAAAGGTCGAAAAAGGTCGAAAAACTAGAGCCCCAGCCCCAGGGCGGTCATCATTTGGTACCCCACATCGAGGGAGCGCTCGTCGATATCGAACCGGGCGTTGTGGTGCGGGTACGCGCTTGCCTCGCTCCCCCGGGAGCCGACAATAAAGTAGGCGCCGGGGCGCAGCTCCTGCATGAACGACATGTCCTCGGCCCACATAACGATGTCGTGCTCGACCACGTTTTCCGGCCCCAGCAGCCGGCGGCCGACGGCGCGCACCACGTCGTTGGGCGCGACAGCGTTGACGGTGGGCGGGTAGGACCAGCGGTAGTCGACCTCGATCTCGACGCGCAGCGCCTCGGCTAGGCCGCCCGCGATCCGCCGCAGGCGGTCGGGCATACTCGCCCGGACCTCAGCGTCGAAGGCCCGCACAGTCCCTTTGAGTACCGCTTCGTCGGGGATCACGTTGAACGTCGTCCCGCTGGTGAACTGACCGACTGTGAACACGGCCGGATCCTTGGGCGCGATCTCGCGGCTGACGATCGTTTGGAGCATCGTGACGACATGCGCGCCGGCGACGATCGGGTCGATCGAGTTCTGCGGCATCGCACCGTGGCCGCCGCGTCCGCGGATCGTCAAGATGAACTCATCGGCCGATGCGAAGAACGCGCCGTCGCGGACCCCGATCTTCCCGATGTCGAGACCGCTATAGAGATGGAGCGCAAAGGTCCGATCGACGTGCGGGTTCTCGAGCGCGCCGTCTTCGATCATGAAGCGGTTGCCGGCCGCGCCCTCTTCGCCCGGCTGGAAGCAGAACACCAGGGTCCCGGCAACCTCGGGCCGCCGCTCGGCCAGCGTCTTTGCGGCAGCGAGCAGGATCGCGACGTGGCCGTCGTGCCCGCACGCGTGCATCACGCCCTCACGCGTGGAGACATAGTCGACGGCGTTGATCTCGCGAATCGGCAACGCGTCCATGTCGGCACGCAGCAGCGTCACCGGGCCCGGCCGCCCGCCAACCAGCGTCCCCAGCACGCCCGTCTTGCCGACCTTCGTGCGGACGTCGTCGAGCCCGTATGTGGCGAGCGTCTCGGTGACGAACCGCGCCGTGTCGAACTCAACCATCGACAACTCGGGGCTCGCGTGCAGATGGCGCCGCGCGCGGACCATCTCATCATGAGGGATTACTTCCGGGGCCGCCATGGGTACCCACAGTTCAAGAGCCCCCCGGCGCCCCCTATTGGCCGCAAACGAAAAGCGGCAAGCGCAGCGAGCATCCTTCCTAGCAGAGTTACGGCGGCTCTTTCGATAAATAGGTGCGCGATGGCAAAAACGGTCACGGCCCGTGGAGCGCTCGATCGGGGCGGGCTCACTGACGAGCAGCTCGTCGAGATGCTTTCGAACATGCTGCTTCAGCGGCAGCTCGACAATCGCGGCTTCCAGCTTAACCGTCAAGGCAAGATTCCGTTCGCACTCGGCAGCGAAGGCCACGAAGGTTTGCAAGCCGGCGCCGCCATGGCGTTCGCGCGCGGCAGCGACATCCTCGTTCCCTACTATCGCGACCTGGGACTCGTGCTGGGTGTCGGGCTGACGCCGCTCGATCTGTTGAACAACATGTTCGCGCGCGAAGCCGACCTCTCGGGCGGCCGCCAGTTTCCCAATCACTACACCGCGCGCGACCGCGGCGTGCTCTCGATCTCATCGATCATCGCCGCGCACTGCACGCATGCCGCCGGCGTTGCGTACGCGCTCACCTACAACGGCGAAAAAGGCCGGGCGGTGCTGTGCACGACCGGTGAAGGTTCGACGAGTCAAGGCGAGTGGCACGAAGCGATCAATTTTTCCGCCATTCATAAGTTACCGATCGTATTTTTGGTTGAGAACAACGGCTGGGCGATCTCGACGCCGCAATCGATGCAGATGGCAATCGTCGACGTCGCCGACAAAGCGACCGGATACGGCCTTCCGGGAATGATCTGCGACGGCACCGATCCCATCGCGACGTACCGCACGATGAAGATTGCGATGGAACGCGCGCGCAGCGGCGGCGGACCGACGCTCGTCGAGGCCAAGTGCTACCGCTTCCTCTCGCACTCGACCGACGACGACGATCGCACGTACCGCGACCGCGAAACGCTGGCCGCGCAACGCGCCGACGATCCGCTGCCGAAGTTCGAGCGCGTGCTACTCGAAGCGGGCATCATCGACGATCCCGGGCTTACCGCGCTAAAGGCCGACGTACTCAAACAGACCAACGACGCCACCGACGCCGCCGAAGCGCTGCCCTATCCGTCGGTCGACGACATGACGGCGCACGTATACGCTGGCGCCTTCGAACCGTGGCTCGAGTGAGCGATACGGACATGGCGGCGGAGCGAGCGCAGCAGCATCTTGCCGAAGATCTTTGGTCTGATGCGAGCTCGGAGGGGAGACCCCACGAAGTGGGGGGCGCGCAGCCTGGCGCGGAGCGCCTTTCAAACCTAGATGCCGTTCGCTTGGCGCTGCACGAAGCGATGGTGGCCGATGAACGCGTGCTCATCGTCGGCGAAGACGTCGGGGCGCGTGGGAACGTCTTTCTGATTACAAGGGGCTTTCTCGAAGAGTTCGGCGCGAAGCGCGTCGTCGACATGCCGCTGGCAGAAGCGTCGATTATCGGCATCGCCGTCGGGATGGCGATGCAAGGGTTACGGCCGATCGCCGAGATTCAGTTCGCCGACTTCATCTATCCGGCGTTCAACCAAATCGTCGGCGAAGCGGCCAAAACGCGCTACCGCTCCAACGGCGACTATAGCTGTCCGCTGGTGATTCGCACGCCCTACGGCGGCGGCATCCACGGTGCGCTCTCACATTCCGTTTCGATCGAAGCGCTGTTCTATCACGTTCCCGGTCTGAAGATCGTCGCGCCGTCGACACCGCGCGACATCAAGGGTCTGCTGACCGCGGCGATCGAGGATCCGGACCCCGTGCTCTTCCTCGAACACAAGAAGACGTACCGTTCGGTCAAGGGCGAGGTACCCGAGGGACACTTCACGATTCCGATCGGCAAGGCCGACGTGAAGCGTACGGGGACCCAAGCAACGGTGGTTTCGTACGGCTACAATCTTCATCAGGCGCTCGATGCGGCCGCGCAACTCGAAACCGAGGGCATCTCGATCGAAGTGATCGATCTGCGTTCGATCCGGCCGATGGATAAGACGGCAATTCTGACCAGCGTGCGCAAAACGCGCAAACTACTCATCATCCACGAAGACAATAAGTTCGGCGGCATCGGCGCGGAGATCAGCGCGATGGTTTCGGAGGAGGCGTTCTTCGATCTCGACGCACCGATCCGTCGCTTGTGCGGTCCCGACGTGCCGGCGATGGGCTACGCGCAACCGCTCGAAGAAGCGTTCATGATCTCAACCGAGCGCATGCGCGCGGCGATGCGAGAACTGGCGCAATTTTGAGCACGACGATCCGGATGCCCCAGTTGGGCGAGAGCGTGACCGAAGGGACGGTCTCCCGCTGGCTCAAGAAACCCGGCGAAAGCGTTGAGAAATACGAAGCGTTCGTCGAAGTCTCGACCGATAAGGTGACGGCCGAAGTGCCCGCACCGGTTGCGGGCACGATGCGCGAACTGATCGTCGGCGAAGGCGAGACCGTTCCGACCGGCGCGCCGATCGCCATCATCGACGAAGTCGGCACCGCTGCCGTTCCGGCTGACAAAGGCGCCCCGGCGCCGCTCGCGCAGCCACTCGAGCCGTCGCGTTCATCGTTAGCCGTGCTGCCGCTGCAAGCGACCAACGGCCGCAACGGCGCCACCGCGAACGGCACGCGCGTTTCGCCGGCCGTGCGACGGCTCGCGCGCGAACACGCCGTCGACGTCGCCGCGGTAAGCGGTACCGGAACGAACGGGCGCGTTACGGCAGCCGACATCGTTGCCGCCGCGACCGGTGTGTCGCGCGCACCCGCACCCGCAGTTGCACCCATTAAGGCCGGCGAGCTCATCCCGCTCACGCCCGCGCGCCGCCTCATCGCGCGCCGCATGGTCGAATCGAAACAGACCGCGCCGCATGCCTGGACGACGGTCGAGGTCGACGTCACGAACCTCTGGGCGTGGCGCATGGCCGCAAAAGACGACTTCGAACGCGAGCACGGCGCGAAGCTGACGCTGCTTCCGTTCTTTATGTTCGCGGTCACCGAATCGCTGCGCGTCTTCCCGTTGATGAATTCATCGTTCTTCGAAAACGGCATAGCGCTGCACAAAAACGTAAACTTGGGCATCGCCACGGCGACCGACGATAACCTCGTCGTACCCGTCGTGCGCAATGCGGAAGAACGCTCGATCCGCGGCATCGCGCTCGCCGCCGGCGCGCTGATCGACAAAGCGCGGCGCGGCAAGCTCGACGTCGACGATCTGACCGGTGGCACGTTCACCGTCAACAACAACGGGGCAGCCGGCTCGATCCTCTCCGCGCCGATCCTCGTCCCGGGGCAAGCGGGCATCGCCACGATGGAGGCGGTCGTGAAGCGACCGGTCGTCCGCAACGACGCGATCGCGATCCGCTCGATGATGAATGTCTGTCTCTCGCTCGACCATCGCGTGGTCGACGGCGCGATCGCCAGCGGCTTCCTCGCCGACCTGAAGAAGCGCCTCGAGGCGATGGGGCCATCGGGCGCACTCTGACGAACCGCTCGCGGCAACTTTTTCGTTGTCATGACGTGAACCGGATACTACTCCTGGCTCTCGCATTGGCCGCGGTAACGACGGGTCGCGCGTTGGCTGCGGTCGACGATCCGCCGGCCGGGCTGATCGACAGTAGCACGTCGCTGGCCAAAGTTCGCGCACTCTACGTGAAGAACCACGATCGCGAACGTACGCGCGCGGCGACGATTATCGAAGAGTGGCGGCTGACGCAAGATAAGATGAGCGGCACGTTTCACGTGTCCCGCTTGGGTAAAGACGAGCGCGATATCACGCTGCTCGGGCCATTGTTCTTTGAAGCCGGCATTCACAACGGCACGCGCTGGCAGCAGACGCGCAACGGAATCACCTACACCTACGGCGGCGTGCACGAAGCGCGCGATGCGCGCAGCGAGAATGCGTGGCTGACCGATACGGAGCCGCGCGAGGTGCGGCTGATCGGCGAATCGGTGCCGCTCAATGCCTACGTCATCGAAATCGATCCGCCGGGCGGCCGCCACGAATGGCGGTTTCTCGACAAACGCACGGGCAACGTCATGCGGCGCGAATATATCGAGAAGGGGCGCCGTTATACGATCGCGTTCGACGACTACCGGACGTTCGACGGCATTCCCGAACCCTCGCGCGTGCGCACCGCCGACTCCTTAGGCAACGAGCGCGATCTCGAGTTGCTCTCGCGCACGCTCGACCTCACGCCGGATCCGCGTGACGTCGACATCGCGCCGAGCCGCCGCATACTGGTCGAATTTCCGGCCGGGGTCACGAACGTCCACTTGCCGCTGCGCGTGATCAACGGACTCAGCGTGGTCAAGGTGCGTATCGGCCTCAAGGACTACGATTTCTTGCTCGACTCCGGCGCCGCTGGTATCGTGATCGATCCGTCGATCGTCGACGACGCTCATCTCGAGACGTACGGTTCGCGCGTCGGCGCCACGATCGGCACGTTCAGCGAGACCACCAGCATCGTGCCGCTAATGACGATCGGCACGCTGCGCATGCGCTCGGTCGTGGCGCGCGTCGTCTCGGTGCCGTTCCACCTTGACGAGAAAACTCACATCGCCGGCTTGCTCGGTTTTGACTTCTTCCTCGATACGGTCGTCCACGTCGACCTCGATCACGGCGTCGCGAACGCGATCGCGCCGGCCTCGTTCAAGCCGCCGGCGGACGCGGCGGTGATTTCACTCGCCCTCGACGACCGCACGCCCGTCGTGCGCGCGCGCGCCGACAGCGTCAGCGGCCGTGTCGTGCTCGATACCGGCGCAAACCGCTCCGTCTTCACGCCGCCGTTTGCCTCGCGCGCCGACGTTGCGTTCGATCCGGCAACAGCCGTCGCGCAGTTCCGCGGCCTCGGCGGAATGGGAACGGCCGAGACCGTGCGCCTCAAGTCCTTCGACATCGCAGCGTTACCGTTGTTCGACCCGGTCGTCGACGTCAGCAACGCGAATCTTGGCTCGGAAGACATCGACGGCACGGCGGGTACCGATCTACTGCACGCCTACGATCTCTTCTTTGACTACCGCACCGCCGCGCTCTACGTGCGGCGTTCGAAAAAGGGCGCTTAGCTAACGTAATCCGAGCATGGTCGCGATGTTCGCGGCCGCATCCACTTCCGGCACGAGCGCGCCGCTGGGCGAGGTTAACAGCGACGTGACGCCCGGCCCGTGACCGGCGATGTCCGACGAGCCGTGCGCGACGATGCCGATGCTGACGGCACCGGTGCGGTAGATGCGGCCGTAGCTATGATCGGCGTCGACGATCGCGACGATGTCGCCGTAGCGCAGCTCATCGAGGCCGTACTTCTTCACCATCACCGGATCGAAGCACTGAATGTCGTAGTCGCCGCGGGCGACCGTCGCGCGGCCGAGACCCGAGCCCATGATCGCCGCGGGCACGAGGCGTGCGACCGGCACGTGAATTTTTCCGCCTTCCCGTTTCGCGATCAGCTTCTCAAGAAAGTCCGGATCGCAGTTGAAGACGCGCACGTCACCGGGATCGTCGAGTTCCAAGCCGAGGCCGACCGAACGGACGGCGATCTTATCACCGAGGGCCATGCGCTCCATGACCGCGGGCGGAAAGTCGATCATGACGTGCTCGATGCCGCCGTGCTTCCCGGTCACCGTGCCGCGCTCGCCTTTGGCCTCACCGCCGAGGATGGTCGCCCGGTTCCCCACGCAGGCGTAGACGCAGTAGCCGACGTTCACTTTTTCGTCCGGATGGCGGGTGCTGACGCCCGGCTCGATATGGTCACCGACAAAGGCGAACGCGCCGTCGCCGACGCGGACGTTGAGCGAGATTCCGCCAACGCTGGGCAGCACGCGCGCCACGCCGTCGTGGCCCACATCGTAGATCGCCCCGGGGACGCTTGGCGCTGAGACCTCGCCGTGGACCGGCATCTCGACCAACCGCTTGCGATTCGTTGCTAGCATCGGAGGCCGGGTTCGCCGGGGCACGGAAAAACGCATGTCGTGCAGATCCGCAAACAGTTCGCATTCGAAGCCGCACACGTGTTACCGCACCACACGGGAAAATGCTCGCGCCTCCACGGCCACTCGTACCGGCTCGATGTCACCGTCGAGGGCCCATTACAGGCCGCCGGTCCGGCGACCGGCATGGTTGTCGATTTCGACGAACTCTCGCGCGTCGTCCGCGCAACGATCATCGATAAACTCGATCACACGCACCTCAACGACACGATCGAGAACCCGACGAGCGAGAACATCGTCGTGTGGATCTGGCGCCGCCTCGCCCCGGAACTGCCGGGCCTCGCCGAATTGACGCTATGGGAAACGGCCACCGCCTGCGCGATTCTCCGCCCCGGCGATCCGCTGCTCGCGTGACGCTGCAACTGGCGGAGATCTTCTACTCGGTGCAAGGCGAGGGCACGTGGACGGGAACGCCGGCGGTGTTCGTGCGGTTGGCCGGCTGCAATCTCGCTTGTGATTTCTGCGACACCGACTACGCGTTGAAGTTTGTTGCAAGCATCGAGGATGTCGTGACGCGCGTGCGCGACGAAGCGGGCGACTGCCCGATGGTGATCCTCACCGGCGGCGAACCGCTCGCACAGCGCGCGACACCGGCGCTGATCGACGCACTGCGTGCCGACGGCCGGCGCGTGCACATCGAGTCAAACGGCACGATCGACGTCGAGCTGCCGGCGGACGTGTGGCTGACGGTCTCACCGAAAGAACGGCTGCATCCCGCGATGGCCGCGCGCGCGAACGAAGCGAAGTTAATCGTCGACGGCCGCGTACCAGATGCGTGGGTCGCATCGTTTCCGCCCGCAACGCCGGTCTTTCTGCAGCCGGAAGGCAACAAGCCGGCTAACGTCGCCCTCGCCGTCGCGGCCGCAAAGCGCCATCCCGCGCGTTACCGGCTCTCGCTCCAAACGCATAAGTTCATCGGAGTCCGTTGATGCAACGCCGCGCTTTCCTCGCAACCACGGCCGCAGCGGCCATCGCCTCGCCCGCGCTCGCGGCCGAACCGCACGTACTGCCGGGCGATGACGTCTTCGTCGCCGAGACGTGGCGCGAACTCGCCGGCCGCACGATCGGCATCGTCACCAACCAAAGCGGCGTGCTCTCCGACGGCACATCATTCGTCGATGCGGTGCGCGCGAACTCGCAGATCCACGTCAAAGCGCTCTTCGCGCCCGAGCACGGTCTGCGCGGCGACCGCGACGCCGGCACCTACGTTCCCTCGTATACCGATCCGCGCAGCGGCCTGCCCGTCTATAGTCTTTACGGCGAAACGCGTCACCCCTCGGCGCGCATGCTCGAGGGGATCGACGTGCTGGTGTTCGACATTCAAGACGTCGGTGCGCGACCGTACACGTATATGTCGACATTGGCCTACGTGATGGAGTCGGCGAAGCAGTACGGCAAAGAGATCTGGGTACTCGATCGTCCGAACCCAATCGGCGGCATGCGTGTCGAAGGGCCCGTCCTCGATCCGGCCTACAAGTCGTTCATCGGGCTCTATCCCATCCCCGAACGCCACGGTCTCACCATCGGTGAACTCGCGCAGTTGTTCAACGGGCACTTCGGGATCGGTGCGAAGCTACGCGTCATCTCGATGCACGGCTGGTCGCGCGAAATGCTCTGGGCCGATACGCATCTGCGCTGGACGCCGACCTCACCCAACGTGCCGTACGCGTTCACGCCGCTCGTCTATCTCGCAACCGGCCTGATCGACGAGGGCGGCGTCAACAACGGCGTCGGCACCGATCGGCCGTTCGAGTATGCCGGCGGCTACGGCTTCGATGCGGCGGCATTTGCGCGCACGCTCACCGCGCGCAACGTCCCGGGCGCGCGCTTCGAGCCGCTCGATTGGGTGCCGCAGCGCGGCTTCTGGGCCGGCAAAACGCTCGCCGGCGTGCAGATTCACGTCGACGACCCGCACGCGTTTCCCAACGTCCGCACCGCCGTCGAGATCCTCGCCGCCGCGCGCGCACAAGGCAAACTGCACATCAACAAAGCCGCCAGCTTCGACCGCGACTGGGGGACCGACACCGTGCGCCTCGCACTGCTTAACGGTGCGTCACCCGACGCGATCGTCGCGTCGTGGGAATCGGGCCTCAGTTCGTATCGCGCGATTCGCGAACAGTATTTGCTGTACTAACTACGGTTGCACCAACTGTAATTGGATGTACGCGTCGACGCCGATGTGACCGATCGTTTTCGGATGATCGATCGCATCGGAATGATAGACGAGCATAACGGTGTCGCCGCGCACGAGCGGCTGCGGAATGGTTAGCGTCGAGATCGCCGTGCCTTTCGGCGACGCGACGAAGGAACTGCTCGCTCCCGAGCCGTCGAGCGGCGCGATCATCTTGCTCTTCGGTGCCAAGTGGCGTTGAAACAGACTATAGCGCCCGCCGGGGACGAGGCCGGTGAACGCGATGCGCGCTACCGAGTTGCCATCCTCGACCGAACTCTGCCAGGTGCCGCGCGCGCCGAACCAGGCACCATTCGTCACGCCGGGCGGCTTCTTCGTGCCGGCGATCGTCGCGAAGGCCAGCGTTTTGGGAGCCCGCACACCGGGTGATGGGGCCGTAGTCTGGCCGGCGGCAATGTTGCCGGTCGAGAGAAATGCCGCACCGATCATGGCTAGGGCCCATACGCTGCTGTGGATCGAAGTTCTCATATGGTTGCATACCCAATAAACGGCGATTGCGGCGGTCCCTCGACAAGCTCGGGATGACAATGGGACATTGGGATCGGAAAGGCGGGTTTATGGATAGCTTTCGTGGTTTAAGAATTGCGGCGATTGCGTGCTGTGTCGCGTTTGGCTCGATGCTCGGGGTTTTGTCGCCGGCGGGTTCGCAGAATGCGCTTATTCCGGTTCATCTTGGGGTGACTCCCAATGACGACATGGTGTCGGTTGTGTATGCGCAGAAAACGGGGATGTTTGAGAAGGCCGGGCTCGATGTCACGATCGAGAAGGCGTCCAGCGGTGCGGCGATTGCCGCCGCGGTCGTTTCGGGCGCGTACGATATCGGCAAGACCAGCATCACGCCGATGTTCGATGCACACGAACGCGGACTACCGTTCGTGCTCATTGCGCCGGCGGCCATCTACGAAGCGAAGGCGCCCTACGGCGGACTCGTGAGCGCGATCCCGCTCCGCTCGGGGAAAGATCTCGACGGCAAAATCATCGGCTCGAATTCGGGCAATGACATCGGGACGCTCGGCATCAAAGCGTGGATGGCAAAGACCGGCGGCGATCCGGCCGCGCTGCGCCACATCGAAATTCCGTTGTCCGCCGTGCCCGCCGCGATCGAGCAGCATCGCATCGACGGCGGCGAAATGGTGTATCCGCCGCTCTTTGCAGCACTTGAGGGCGGCAAACTTCATCTCACGCCCACGTTGAGCGCCATCGCACCGGCGTTCTTGTTTTCGGTTTGGTTTACCACGAAGGACTACAGCGCGCGCCACCCCGACGTCGTGAAGACGTTCGCGCGCGTCGTCGCAGCGGCGGCAACATACACCAACGCGCACCCGGCCGAGACCGTAAAACTGCTCGCCGACTTCACGGGCGTCTCGGCGGATGACATCGCGCGCATGCCGCGCGTTCGCAACGGATCGTCGTTGACGCCGGAGCTCATCCAACCGGTGATCGACGCAGCCGTTAAATACGGCACGACCAAGGCTACGTTTCCCGCAGCCGACCTCATCGATCCCTTAGTGTTGGCTAAGTAGCCGCTATGCTAGGTCGTGCCGTCGCAGGAGCCGACGCCCCATTGACCTTGCTGAAAATACTCAACGAACGAGAAGATTTCGAAATCCGATTTCAGACGCAGTGGAGCCTCAACTTCTGATTCCAGCACGCCTTTTTTGATCGACCAGAGCGCATCGAGATCCTTGCACGACGTCACGATCGCGACGAAATACCGCTGGCCGGAATCGCTATCGTGATACTCGGCATTCGTCACGATCCGCTTGTGCGCTAGCGCGTTGACTTTCATCAATCGTTCGGCAAACGGGTAGACGACCGTGGGATCGTTGTCGACGCCGACGATCGGCGCGCCCGACGGCAAAACCATCGGTTTATGCGTCGGCGTGGGCTTCGCCCCAGGAGCCTTTGCAACCACCGCCTTCGGATGGCCGATGATGCCGCGCCAATAGAGAACGCCACCCGCGACGCCGGCGACGACGATCACGATAAGGAGCACCCGAATAAGTCCGCCGAATTTCATACCTTAACCAAACGCTCTATTCGTCGTCGTTTTCGCGTTCGGCGCGCTCGCGGAGCTGCTTGAGCTGATAGAGGTGGATGAAGCGCTGAATCTCGTCTTCGGTGCGCTTGGACAGATTGAGGAAGCGCACGCCGTGCGCGAAGCGCTGCGTGCGCAAATTGTAGAACGCGATCACGATCTTGCCCGCGATATCGAGCGGCTCGAACGGCGTCGGCGGCGTCTTCACGCGGCGTTTGCGGTCGCCGAACGCGGTGCGCTCGGTAACTTCTTTCTCGATGTACACGTTCGCAACTTCGGCCGTCGGCAACGTGAAGCGGAAGTCGATCACCGTCTCTTTGGTGAAGTCTTCATCGCCGAGCAGACGTAAACCACCGACGCTCAAATCGTTGGCGCTCGCCGTTCGCGTGCCCTCACGCCCATCGACAATGTAGACGATTGGAAACTCGATCGTCGCGCGGTAGCTTTGACGCTTTTGATCTGCCTTAGATGACGCGGGAGCGGTATCTCCGGCGCCGGGCCTGCGAATGTTGAACACGGACGAGCGTCGATCTTCCAGGAAGAAGTCGCGCGCCCTTCGTAGCCCGACCCATGGTGACGTCGCTCGCTTCACGCCTCCTGGAAGCGCTCGGCCCGGACATCGTGCGGAGCTCCCCGGAAGACCTTGCCGCCTATTCTTACGACGCGTATAGCGAAGGGTATCTGCCGACCGCCGCGGTGATCCCACGCGACGCGCGCGAGGCCGCGCTCGCCGTGCGCATCGCCTTCGAGTGCGGCGAACCGGTCGTGCCGCGCGGCGCCGGCTCGGGACTGTGCGGCGGGGCGATTCCTGCGCGCGGCGGGCTCGTCGTGTCGATGGTGCGGATGAACCGCATCCTCGAACTCGACGTGCGCAACCGGCGCGCGCGCGTTCAGCCCGGACTGATCAACCTCGACCTCTCGCGCGCGATCGCGGCCCACGGAATCTTTTACGCGCCCGACCCGTCGAGCCAAAAAGTTTCCACCATCGGCGGCAACGTCGGAACCAACGCCGGCGGCCCGCATTGCCTCTCGTACGGCACGACGACCAATCACGTATTGGGCGTCGAATATGTCGACGGTGAGGGTGTGATCCACCACACATCGCTCGACGACCCGGGCTACGATCTCACCGGCCTCCTGGTCGGATCCGAGGGAACGCTCGGCCTAGTGACCGCCGTCGAGGTCCGGTTACTGGCACTGCCCGAGTCGGTCCGCGTTGGGCTCGCGGCGTTTCCCGACGTTGAGTCGGCGTCCGAGGCGGTGTCCGCGATCATCGCCGCCGGGATCGTGCCGACGGCGCTCGAGATCATGGACAAACTGATCACGGCCGCGGTCGAAGCGCACTATCACGCCGGATTTCCGCTCGACGCCGGCGCCGTGCTACTGGTCGAAATCGCCGGTCCGCGCGACGACATGCTCGCCGGCGAAGCGGCGATCGCGCGCATCGCAAAGCAGCACGGCGCAATCTCGTGGCGCTCCGCCGACGACGCCGCCGAACGCGAAGCGCTGTGGGCATCGCGCAAAGGTGCGGCCGGCGCACTCGGCCGGATCGCGCCAAACTACTACATCCAAGACGCCTGCGTGCCGCGCACGAAACTGCCGGCCGTGATTCACGAAATCGGGCGGATCGCGCGCGATCACGACCTCCCCGTCGGCAACGTCTTTCATGCCGGCGACGGCAACCTGCATCCGCTGCTGTGCTTCGACCGTCGCGATCCGCGCGCGGCACGCGCCGTCGTCGAAGCGGGGACCGAGATTCTGACCACTTGCATCGCGATGGGCGGAACGATCAGCGGCGAGCACGGAATCGGCCACGAGAAACGCGACGCACTCTCGCTCGTGTTCGACACCGCCGATCTGGCCGCAATGGGCCGCGTGCGCGACGTGTTCGATCCGCAGCGCCTCTTCAACCCCGACAAGATCTTCCCGACGGGCGCGGTGTGCGGCGAAGTGCGCGCGCCCGCGGCGGTGGCATGACGGCGACGCTCGAGCCGCGCGTCATCGCGCCGCAAGACGCGGCCGAAGCCGCCGCCACGCTTGCAGCTTGCGCGCGCGACGGCGCGGCCGTCGTCGCGATCGGCGGGTCGACGTTGCAATCGATCGGGAATGCCCCGCGCCGCTGCGACGTTGCATTGCACACGCGCTACCTGCGCGGAATCCGCGAGTACGATCCGCGCGACATGACGGCCGGGATCGACGCCGGTACGACGCTGGCGGAAGTCGCGCGGGTACTCGGCGAGCACGGCCAGTGGATTCCGTTCGACGCGCCGTTACCGGCGCGCGCGACCGTTGGCGGAACGCTCGCCGCCGGTTGGGCCGGTCCGCGCCGCGCCGTCTACGGACGCCCGCGCGATTTGGTCCTCGGTTCGACGATTGCGTTGACCGACGGCACGCTCGCGCGGGCCGGCGGCATGGTAGTCAAGAACGTCACCGGTTACGATATGAGCAAGCTCTACGTCGGCTCGCTCGGGACGCTCGGCCTGATCGTGCGCGCGAATTTCAAGGCGCTTCCGCGCCCACCCGTGCGGCGAATGGCGATCGCTCCGATCGCCGACGACTTGCGCGACCGGACGATCGCGGCGATCGGCGCCCTCGCGATCGAGCCCACGGCGGCCCTCGTCATCGACGGCTTCGCGCGGGTTACGACCTATCCCGGAGCGTCGTTGCGGCTCGTGCTGCTCTTCGAAGGTTCGGATGCCGTCGTCGAACGCGGCACGCGCGACGCGCGGTCGGCGTTGGGGAAGGCCGGCATCGCCGAAACGCTGCTGCTCGACGGCGACGCCGCCGATGGCGCCCTGACGCAACTGATCGACGCCTACGTGGACGCACCCGGCGAGCGCACGCTCACCTATCGCACGACCGGCTTGCCCAGCGGCGCCTGGGCGCGCACGCGCGCGGCCGACGCGCTGGCCCACGAACACGGTCTGACGTTCGAGAGCATCGCCGACTTGCGCACCGGCGATGCGATCCTGCGCTTCTCCGCACACACGATCGCGTCGTTCGCCGCTACGATCGCCGCGTTCGATGCAGACGTACGGCGCGCGTTCGACCGCGCAACCGTGCTCGCCGGCGCGCCGACGTTGCGTGCGGCGGTCGATGCGTGGGGATCCGTTCCGTCGACGATCGAGACGATGCGCGCGATCAAGGCGCACTTCGACCCCGCCGGCATCCTGGCACCGGGACGGTATGTCGGCGCGATATAACGCGTTGCTGCACGACGTGCGCATCGTCGTGACGACGGTCCTGCGTTCGCCGGATCGCTTCGTGCGCTTGATCCGTTTGGGACCGCGCGGGCTCGCCTCGATGGCACGGTTTTTGATCGGCGTCGTGCCGCGCGCGTCGCGCGCGCTCGAAGCGATTCGCGAACGCGCGAACGCCATTCCGGCGCCGGCCTTGCGCGAACAAGCGCTGGCGTCGATCGACGGCAAAGCCTTTCACGTGCAGGGTGGTTGTATTCTCGCTACGTTCTTACCGCCGGCCGACGCGGCGCGCTTCGTGCGCGTCGTCGCCTCGCTCGAGACGATCTACGACTATCTCGACAACCTCTGCGACCGGCTCCCCGGCGTATCGCAACAAGCGTTCGCGACGTTGCACGAAGCGTTGCTCGACGCACTCGACGACCGGCGCGTACCCGCAGACTACTATCGCCACGGGCCGGCCGGTGACGACGGCGGCTATCTCGTCTCGCTCGTCAACGACGTGCGTGGTGAGCTTGCGACCGTGCGGCACTACGCCGCCGTGCGCGAAGCGCTCGCGCAAATCGCCGGCTACTACGTGCAGTTGCAAACGCTCAAGCACGGCGACGCCGCGGTGCGCGAAGAAGTCTGCAGTGCATGGTACGCCGAGCACGCGGAATCGTTCCCGGGATTGTACTGGTGGGAATTTGCCGCCGCGTGCGGATCATCGCTGCCGGTCTTTGCGCTCGTCTACCTGGCTCTGCAGCCGCGCATCGATGCGCGCGCGATCGACTCGACGGTCGCGGCGTATTTTCCCAACGTCTCCGCCGTACACATCTTGCTCGACTACTTCATCGATCAGGCCGAAGACCTCGAACATCGCGAGCTAAACTTCGTTGCCTGCTATCCATCGAGCACCGTGGCGGTGGAACGCGTCGGGCGGCTCGTCCGCGCGACCAGCGAGCGTGTACGAGCGCTTGCCCACGGCGAATGGCACGAGTTCGCCCTGCGCGCGATGTGCCTGTTCTACCTCACCCACCCCAAGGTCTACGAGCAGCGCCTCGATCGCGAGAGCGCCGCCGTACTCGCAGCTTTGTGAAAGGACGAGCGAGCCGCGCCGTTCAACGGCGAACTGCATGAAAGCGGTCCGTGTTCTGGGCGTTGTTTGCTCGTGCGTGCTGCTGCTCGCAGCAGCGCCGCCGCACACGCAAATCTACGGCTTTACGGCGGCGAACAGCGACCAAGAGTTCGCGCTGGAGGATCGCTTCCTCGACATTCCGAGCTCCGCCGGTGCGCTCGAGTCCGCCGCGGCGCTCGCGGCCCAGCCCCACTATGCCGGCTCCACGGGCGACTACAAACTCGCGCTCTATGTGCGCGACCGGTTCAAAGAAGACGGTTTCGATACGACGATGGAGTCGCTGACCGCGCGCATCGACGTTCCCAAAAAACTAGTCCTGGAGCTCATCCCAACCCCCGGCTCGCGCTCGGCCGCGGTGACGAACACGGTGCCGGCTTACACGCCCCTCGTGAAGCGCAAGTCCCGCCGCCGGCAAGCCAACGGTCTGCTGGGCATTCCGAACCAGCCCTCGGTCGGTCTCGACCTGCGCGAACTGCCCGACCCCAACGATGCCGCAACGGCCAATCCGGCGGTCGGCCTGCCCTTCATCGCGGGGAGTGCCGACGGCGACCTGACGGCGCCGTTGGTCTATGCGGGGCACGGGCTTCCGGCCGATTACGCGCTGCTCGAGGGCCATTCGGTCGACACCCACGGAGCGGTGCTGTTGATCCGCTACGGCGACGACTCGCGCGGCGCGCTGGTCCGCCGCGCTCAGCTTCACGGCGCCGTCGGCGTGGTGCTCTACGACGACCCGGCCGACGACGGCTTCGCCCGCGGCGCAGTCTACCCGACCGGACCCTGGCGGCCGCTGAACTCCGTGCAACGGGGCAGCGCCGGCGAGGGCATCACGGTCCCCGTGATCCCGATCTCCGCCGCCAACGCCCGGATCCTCCTGGCGAGCCTCCACGGCCCCACGGCGCCCCGCCCCTGGACGGGCTCGCTTTCGGTCGGCTACCCGTTTGCCCGCGGGCCGGCAGCCGTCCACATGAACGTCGTCATGGAGCGCCGCACCACGACGCTCTGGAATACCATCGGCGTTCTGCACGGAACGTTGCCCGGACAAGAGCTCGTCCTGGGCGCGCAACGCGACGCCTGGGTGTACGGCATCGGCGCCGGCGGTGGCGGCACGATCACCCTGCTCGAGGCGGCCCGCGGCCTGGGCTACCTCGTGCGCACCGGCTGGCAGCCCGGCCGCACGATCGTCCTGGCAGCCTGGGACGGCGAAGAACTCGGCTCCTTCGGTTCGCTTGCCTACGTGCGACGTCACGGCGATGAGATCCGCACCGACTCGATTGCGTATCTGAACACCGAGCCCAGCATCACGGGCCCCGTGTTCGGCGCCGACGCCGTGGCAGCAATTGCGGCCACCATCGCCGATGCCTCGCACCTCGTTGCCGACCCCGCGCGGCCGGGCGGCACGATTTACGATCGCTACGCGTTTCGCACGCGCGGCGCATTGCCACCGGTCGACCGCGGTCCCGGCGGCACCGACCGCGCCGCGTTTCTCTTCGGTGCCGGAACGCCCAGCGCTAACGCATCGTTTAGCGGTCCGTTCGGTCCCTATCACTCGAGCTACGACACGCTGCAATTCGCCCGCACGATCAGCGACCCGGAGTTCGACTTGCACCGCGCGGCCGCGCAACTTTACGGCGTCGCCGTGCTACGGCTCGCCAACGCCGACGTCGTGCCCTACCACTTCAGCGCATACCTTGCGCCGATGAACTCAGCGCTGCGCGCTCTGGCCGCATTAGCGCGCGCGCGCCGCGTGAGTCTCGACGCGCGCGGGTTCGAGGCTTCGATCCGGCGCTTTGCGGCCAGCGCAGCGCGTTCCGACGCGGCGACCAAGCGCGTCGCAACCGGCGGCGACGCCGATCGTGAAATGGAAGCCGCGCGCATCCTCGATCTGACCGCTTACGGCATCGACGGCGAAACCGGCATCACGTTCCCCGATGTCGCGCGCGCGATTCGCGAGGGCGATCAGAGCGCCGTCGACCTCGCCGTTTCGCGCGCGCGATCGACGATCGACCGTTCCGGCACCCTGATCGCGCAATAAACCATCTATGAAGGTGACCGTGCTGGGTGCGTCCGGCTTTGTCGGACGCGCACTGATGGCGGCACTGACCGCGCGTGGCGACGATGTGCACGGTATTTCGCTGCGCGATCCGGCTCACGCCGCCGAAGCCGCAAGCGGCAGCGACGTCGTCGTGAACCTTGCCGGCACGCCGGTCGCCGCGCGTTGGACGGACGAGCGCAAACGCGCGATTGCGAGTTCGCGGGTCGATTTGCCGCGTGCGTTTCTGACCGCACTCGAACGCGTGGAGCACCGGCCGCACGCATACGTCAGCGCGTCGGCGATCGGTTATTACGGGATGAGCCGCACGGCAACGTTCACCGAATCGAGTCCGCCGGGCAATGATTTTCTGGCCGGCGTTTGTACCGCATGGGAAGCTGAAGCGGCACGTGCGGGCTCGCTCGGCCTGCGGGTCGCGCTCGTGCGCACGGGAGTCGTGCTCGGCCGCGACGGCGGGGCGCTGGCAAAACTGCTCCCGCTCTTTCGCAGCGGTCTCGGCGGCCCGCTCGCAAGCGGCGAACAGTGGACGTCGTGGATCCATTTGGACGACCACATCGGGATCTATCTGCTCGCGATCGACGGCTATGCGGGAGCGCTCAACGCGACGGCGCCCGAGCCCGTAACCAACCGCGATTTCACGCGAGCGCTTGCCGCCGCCGTGCACCGGCCGGCGTTCTTCCCCGCTCCGGAGTTCGCGCTCAAGCTGGTCTTCGGCGAGGGCGCCTCGATCTTGACCGAGGGGCAACGCGTGCTGCCCGAGGCGGCGCTGGCAGCCGGCTACGCGTTCCGCTACCCCACCATCGGCGCGGCCTGCGCCGCCCTGGTCTAGTTTCCGCGGCTTTGGCCGAGGAGCCACCCGTTTTCTTCCGGAACGCCCGGCCATGGCAACGACTTTCACCAAGAACGCGTACCGCGCCGATCACATCGGCAGCTTCTTACGCCCCAAAGAACTGCTCCAAATCCGCGCTGCGAAACCGAACTCCCCGGAGCTGCGTGCCGCCGAGGATCGTGAGATCCTCCGGATCCTCGCCAAGCAGAAAGAACTCGGTTTCGACATCTTCACCGATGGCGAATTCCGGCGCGAGAGCTTCATGTCGGATCTCGTCGATGCGGTCGATGGTTTTTCGACCAGCGACGCACACGCCCGCGATTGGAAGACATCTTCAGGCACCGGGACGCAGCCGCTGCTCGACGTCGTCAACCGATAAGATCAGCCAGAAGCGCCGGCTCACCGAATACGAGCTAACGTTTCTCAAAGCGAATAGTCCCGGTCCGATCAAGATGACGTTGCCGAGCGCGAACCAATTTCCGGCGATCGCGTATCGCAAGGGCGCGAGTGAAAGAGCGTATCCGACGTACGCGCCGTTCTTGGCCGACGTAGCCGGAATCATTGCGGGCGAAATGGGCGCGCTGGCGGCCGACGGCGTCGCGTACATCCAAGTCGATGCGCCGCGCTACAGCTACTATCTCGATGAAAAGTGGCGCACGTTTCTCCGCACCGAGTACAGCCCCGACCTCGACCATCTGCTCGATGAAGCAATTGCGGCCGATAACCTCGGCTTCAAGAAAGCGCGCAAGCCCGGCGTGGTGCTCGCGATCCATCTCTGCCGCGGCAACAACCGCAGCAACTGGTACGCAAGCGGCGGCTACGACGGGATCGCGGAGAAGCTCTTCAATCAGCTCGACGTCGACCGTTTCTTGCTCGAGTACGACGACGAACGCTCGGGAACGTTCGAACCGCTACGCTTCGTGCCCAAGGGCAAAATCGTCGTGCTCGGATTGGTCAGCACGAAGGTCGGCAAACTCGAAAGCGCCGACGAACTCGCAAAGCTGATCGATCAAGCAACGAAGTTCATCCCCCTCGACCAGCTCGCGCTCAGCCCGCAATGCGGCTTCGCATCGATGTCGGAAGGCAACATCATCCCCGAAGACGCCCAGTGGGCCAAAATGAAACTCGTCGCCGACGTAGCCAAAAAAGTCTGGGGCTGATCGCCCACTTTCGCGATCATCGTTAATATATGTCATCCCGAGCGTAGTCGAGGGACCGCCGCAATCATCGACGTTGAGTGGCTGTCCCTCGACTACGCTCGGGATGACGAAGCAGGAGCAGCCAGTTCTCGCGGGTTTGCGGTGGCGAAGAGTTCGAGTAGTTCTTTTGCGTACGGGTAATAGCGCGATTGAAGGCGGCGGAAGAGGCTTGCAAAGCCGTCGCTGAACATGTCTTTGCCGTGCTCGACGGGGAGTTCGATGATCTTGTGCGGATCGCGGATCACGCCCATCGGGTCTTCGCCGCGCTCGATGTTATCGAGTTCGCGCGCGAGGATCTTCCGCAGCAGGATCACTCCGCGATCGGTCCAGCCGAGCTTTTCGAGTTCGCGCTTAGCAATCGGGCCTTGCGTAACCCACGCCATCACATCTTGCGCATCGAGCAGATCGAGGTTGAACTTGCCCGCTGCGTTGTACACCGGCACGTCGTAGAGCGGCACCTCATCGAGCAGTTTCGCCGGAACGATGGCGCCCGCGGGCGGTGCGTACGCCGTGTACCAGTAGTGCATCGTGTTCGTGTCATCCATCGGCACGCGAATCTGGAACGCGTACATCGTCCAGAAACCGCCGGCGCTGCCGACCGCGAGCGTGCACGGAAACATCACCGGGTGCCCGACGCGCCAATCGTCGACGTCCTCCGATTGCCCTTGCATCAAGCGCCGCTTGTAGATGCCGTATTTAAATTCTTCGAACGCGATGTTGACGTGATGACGCGAGAGCGCGTAGCTCGGCTTGACGCCATCGCGCTGCTCCTCGACCCACTCTTGAAGGTGACCGTGCAGCCACTCGGTATGCACGGGGTCGAGTGAATTCTCCATGATCTGGAGCCAGTTGCACGGCACGAGCCCCTTGCCGACCATGCGCACCGTGCCGGGCACGACGAACCCGTCCAAGCGCGGTAACTGCGGTACCGGCGCCGGACCCAGATATGCGAAGAGCATGCCGCCGAGTTCTTCGACCGGATACGCCCTCGCTTGCGTGGTGGTCAGTCCGAAGCTCCCAGTGCGATCGCGGAAGAGAACGAGATCCTCACCGAGCAACCGGACGCACTTGGTCGACACGTCGCGCATTTCTTCGGTCGCGGCGATCGCGTGCCAGTAACGGCGCAGCAACCCGCCCATCGGCATTCCCGGACCGACGCGCGTGAGCCGTTCGTTCTCTTCCTTGGTGATCACTAGGGTGCCCCACCGCCCATTTTACTCACCGGAATCCAGCCCGCCTTATCGGCTTCCCAGCGCATGATGAGAACGTCCTTTTGCGTCAGCCCGCGTTGGACCCCGGAGCCGCGATCGCTGAAGTCGTAGACGCCGCTGATGCCCGCGTACCCCTTGAGACCGAGAATAAACTCGCGGATCTGATCGTAGGTCGCCGCCGGACCGAGCTTGCGGTAGGCGTCGACCACAATTTGCGCGGGGTCCCACGGAATGCCGGCCTGAAAATCGACGCTCGCGCCCGCCGCTTTCATCGCGTCATACATCCGCTTGATCGCGACGCGCGCTTGCGGCAAGGCTTCTTTCGGATTCGGTCCGGCGAGGTACGCAAGCCCCGGAAAGTAGAGATCCTTGGGCAAGAAACCGGCGAACTGCTTCATGAACGTGATGCTCATGTTCGCGTTGGTCGTGAACGCGGGAATCGTCATCCCGGCATCGGTGTACGCGTGCGTCGCCGTGCCGAAGGGCTGCCCCGACGTCCAGATGACGATCGTATCCGGGTTGGAAGCGCGAATGCGCTGCATCTGCGCGGCCACCGTTTGATCGGTCGGGTTGAAGTGTTCCGCATCGACGATCGTCAAGCCGGCGGAAACGTTCTCCGGCAACGCCGCCGCGGCTTTGAGTTGGATCTCTGCATCCTGGCCGCTGGCGTCGGTCGCCACGATCGTCGCGACCTTCTTCCAGCCTTTTTCACGCATAAAGCGCAACATCGCCGTCGCCATGCCTTGCGTGGAGATGCTGGCCGAGAACATATCCGCGCCGTACGTCGGATGAACGCCGGGCGAAACGCAAAATTGCACGCTCTTGGCGCGCGTGAACGGCTCCATCGCTAAGCACAGCGCGGCGAATTCCGAACCGATTATCGCCTGCGGCTTTCCGTTCAAGACATTCTGTACGGTCGCAACGGCGGTTGCCGGCGTGCTCTGATCGTCGACGAAGTCGAACTTCAGCGGCTGCCCCTTGATGCCACCCTCTTTATTGACCTGCGCCTCGAGTGCTAGCAGCGACTGGCGCAACCCCTGACCCGCATAGGCGAAGCCGCCGGTGAGCGGCGCAACGACCGGAATGACGAACGGATCGGCGGCCCGCACGGGGACTGCGCTACCCGACACCAGTAAGATTGCCGCAGCAACAGAGAGTGGACGCAGAAAACGATGCATCGATGTCCTCGCAACCAGACTTCGAAATGCGGCGAAAGATTTTCACCGCTCTGAGGCCAATGCTATGGCAACCATATTCACCCCTGTCAAACACCACCACAACGGAAAGCGATCAGTACGAAATGGCATCAGACGCGATCGAGCAAGCTAAATGGGACGTCATGTCCGCGAACCGCATTCTCGCCCGCGAGGCGGTCCTCGACGGCTACGGCCACGTCAGCTTTAGGAATCCCGAAAACCCGCAGCACTTCTTCATCTCCCGCTCGCGCAGCCCGGAACTCGTAAGCGTCGAGGACATCATGGAACTCACGCTCGATGGGGAGACGGTCGGCAACGACGACCGCCCGGCATATCTCGAGCGCTTCATCCACGGCTCGATCTTCAAGGCCCGGCCCGACATCGTCGCCGTCGTTCACTCGCATCAGGAAGATGTCGTGCCGTATTCGATCAGCTCCGTGCCGCTACAGCCGGTTTGGCATCAGGCCTGTGCGATGGGTACCCACGTACCGGTGTGGGATATCCACGACAAGTTCGGCGACACGAACCTGCTCGTGACGAGCATCGCGCAAGGTGACGATCTCGCCGCGACGCTCGGACGCGACAAGGTCGCCTTGATGCGCGGACACGGGTTCGCAGCCGGCGGCGCGTCGATGCATGAAGTGGTGAGCATGTCGATCTACTTGCCGAAAAACGCACGCATGCTCACGACGGCGAAATTGCTCGGCGGCAGCGTCACCCTCGCAACGCCGGGCGAAGTCGCCAAAGCCGGGCAAGTTCACCCCGAGCAGCCCGCCTTCCAGCGCGGTTGGGAATATTGGATGAAGCGCGCGGGCGTCGAGCGCTAAGATGCGCGGCTACAGAACGGGTGTGCTGTACGTCTTGCGCCTCGCCCCCATCCTGCTCGCGGTCGCGTTACCGTGCGCCGCGAGCGCGGAGACGACGACGACGAAAATCACCGAGGTCAACACCAACAGCGGCATTCGCACAACGCACTTTTACACTGGGCATGTTAGCGAACACACGGCCTTAAATCCCGGCGACGCCGGACCGCAATTGCTGCAAACTCGATCGGTCTGCGTTTCGTTCGAAAATAGGGACGCACGCACGGCCAAGCAGATCACGTTTCATTTCGTCTACTACGACACGCTCAACAACCATGCCGGCGATACCGATCTCGTTCGGACCGGCACGTTTACGCAAGGTAGCGTGATCGAAGGCGTCAACGCCAAGACCGGCCTCATCAACGAGGAAGATTGCGTGCGACTCCCCTATCACCAACAGGGAATCGCCCTCGTCGTTATGTTCGTGACGTCCGTAACGTACGCCGACAACTCAGTCTTCACAACGAGTGGACCGGCGGTTCCCGAACACCTCGGTAGCTAAGGCGTAAGCGTTAACGTTCCCACCGCCGCGTGCGCTACCGCCGCGTCGCTGAATGGCAGCGGTGTAAGACCGTGGTTCAGCCACGCCGGCACCGCATCGGTATAGTGCGGCGAACCCGGTTCACCGGACTCGCCTAGCGGTAAATCGATCCCGCCCGCATCCCACGCGCCGACATCCCACACGGCGCGGAAACTCTGCGCGAGCGCGATCGCCTGCACGGCCGGCGCGTAGCTGCCGCCGCTGCCCGGAAACGACGGCCCGTCCCAGAAGTGAAAGTGGAACACCGAGAACGGATGCTGCGTGAGGACCGCGTAGGCTGAACCGTACGGCGTTTGTACCGCATCCTTCCCACCGAAGAGCACGACCGCCGAGCGTACCGAGGCGACCAGGAACGCATCCGGGTCATCGTGCGGAAACCAGCCGCGCGGACGTTCGCGCAACGCGCGCATCAGTGTGACAAACGCTGGACCGTCGCGCAAGTAGTTTACTGCGGTTGCCGCACTCAGGTGCGACGCAATGAGATCGCGTGTGGCAACGAAACGCACGCGCTGGATGACCGTTGCTCCGCGTGAATTCGGCGCAAACCGGCCGTTGAACGACGCCAGCGCGGCGTACGACGGCGCGACGTCGGGGTCGCGATCGGCGCCGCTCTTGTGTAACGCCGCAACGCAGAGGCGCGCGAACTCGAGCTCGGCCGGCGACATCGTATCGGCCTGAATCGTCCGCGAGACGGTGATATCGACCTTGGGTTGGGCCTGCAAACTCCGCGCGATCTCCGCGGCCCGGTACGGCGGGCTGAAGTAGGCGCTCAAGCGATATGGATAGCCCGCGCCGTAGGAAAGGTTGTTGGCGCTGATCGCGAGCGCGGTGCGCGACGCCACGATGTGCGGAAGCTGCGCAAACGGAACGTACGTCAACGGTTTCGCCGGCAACGTGGCGCCGGCGCTGGTGGACAACCCCCAACTCGCGTCGTCCGGGATAGCGCCGGCCACCGTGTAGGCGGCGCGACCGTCGGTCTGGGCGAGCGTGAAATTTTGCGTTGGTCCCGGATACGTCGCGAGCGCACTTAGCGCTGCTTCGATCGAGGCAGCACGATCGAGTGCGAGATACGCCGCTACGGGTGAACGCGAATCGGTCAGCGGTGCCCACTGCACCGCGTGGCGCGTGATTCCGGTCGCTTCGAGGACGAAGCCGTGCCGCGTGGTCAGGTACGTGTGCTTGCGCGACACGCTGAAACGATCGTTGAACGTCTCCGTGCGCTCCTGCGCGTCGAGCCCTTGCGAACCTGCCATGTAGTGATGGCCTTCGTTCGTCGCGAACGTCTCGTTAAAGACGCGCGGGCTGACCGCATCGGCGTAGGTTGCGCCCCACGCCAGCTGCTCGTTGTGGCCCAAGATCACACCCGGAACGCCGGCAATTGCCGCACCGGCAACGTGTTCGCCGGGCGCAGCGATGTCGACGAGATGCCAGATGCCGGGGATGCGGCGCACGAGGTGCGGATCGTTGGCCAGCAAAGCCCGGCCCGTCGAGGTGCGTTGCGCGCCCGCGGCCCACGTGTTGCTGCCGAATGCGTCGTGCGTCGATTCACCATTCCACGACACCGTCACGGGCGCGTGCGCGCCATCGAGCGGCGGCAACGGCGGCAGGCTGACCGGATGGCCGCCGGCCGTCGGCCGATCGTAGGCCGGATCGGTCAACGAGAAAAACGCCGCGGTCGCACGCGGCCCGACTTCACGTTCGACCGCGTCGCGCGCGATCACGTCGTACCACGAGTCGGTCAGATCCAGCACGACGGCGTATCCAACCGCCAGCGAATCTTGCGGCTTCCACGGCACGAAGTGATACAGCAGCGCGCGATATTCGGGCGGCAGCGATTCATGCGCCGCGGCAGCGTTCACGCCGTCGCTGTATGCTTGCAGCGTATCACGATCGGAAGCCGAGAGATGCGCGTACTCCGTGTCGACGATACCGCGGACATCGACTACGCGCGCGTCTTCGTCGGCATCGATCGTGCTCGAACCGAACATCTCTGCGAGCGTACCGAGAACGAAGCGACGCGTGATGTCGATCTGGAAGAGGCGATCGGCACCGGTCACGTAGCCTTGCGCGAAGGCCGCGTCGTGCAGCGATGCTGCCCGAATGTGCGGTATGCCGCGCGCGTCGCGCATAACGCGCACCGGCGCGCGCAGACCAAGGCCTGCGATCGTGCCCGCGGTTTGTGCCGCGCCCTGCGCCGTGCCGATCCAGATGTAGCCGATGTAGCAGAAGATGGCGAGGCCCAGCGGTATGAGCATCGCGAGCGCCGTATAGACGAGTCGCTTGGTCAGGGAAACGGTCATCTAGACGAGCGCCGCGGCGTGCTCGGCTTCGTGAGCCTCCAGATACTTCTCGACTTCGAGCGCCGCTTTGCAGCCCGAGCCGGCAGCAGTAATTGCCTGTTTGTAGCGGATGTCGAACACGTCGCCGGCGACGAACACGCCGGGGATGTTGGTGCTCACGCCGTCGGGCGAAGCGATGTAGCCCATCGGGTCGAGATCGAGTTGGCCCGCAAAGAGCGCGGTGTTCGGGTCGTGCCCGATCGCGATGAAGAGCGCATCGGCCTCGATCGTGCTCGTGGCGCCCGTCTCGACGTTGCGCAAACCAAGCCCCTCCGTCTTTTCCGCCCCGAGAACTTCGGTCACTTCGCTGTTCCAAATGACCTCGATCTTTTCGTGCGCGTGCACGCGGTCGGCCATGATCTTGCTGGCGCGAAACGCCGCGCGCCGGTGGATGACCGTCACCTTCTTGCCGAACCGCGTGAGAAAGAGCGCTTCTTCCATCGAAGAGTCGCCGCCGCCGACGACGACGATATGTTTATCGCGGAAGAACGCGCCGTCACACGTCGCGCATGTCGAGACGCCGCGGCCGCGTAAACGCGCTTCGTGCGGCACGTCGAGCCAGCGCGCGCTCGCGCCGGTCGCAACGATCACGGTGTCGGCACTATACTCATCGTCTTCGGTCCACAACAGAAACGGTCGCTGCGTGAAATCTACCTTTGTGACGTCGACGAAATGCATCACCGAGCCGAAGCGCTCCGCTTGCAGGCGAAAATTCTCCATGAGCTCGGGGCCCATGATCCCCTGCGGGAAGCCCGGATAGTTCTCGACCTCCGTGGTGAGCATCAATTGGCCACCGTAGAGGTGGCCCGCAAAAACGACCGGGGCGAGGTTGGCGCGGGCCGCGTAGACGGCGGCGGTCAGGCCGGCCGGTCCGGAACCGATGATCGCGACGGAGCTGTGGGTGCGGGGCATGTCACTCCCTTCAACCCCGCGGCGGTTGCGTCCGGTTCGGCAAACGGAGCCCGGACCCGTACAAGCAAAGAGAGCAGCAATGCTCGAAGACGATTTCTGCGACATTTTGCGCAAGGCGTCGCGCGGAACCGGCCTGGACGCCGCGGCGCTGGCCGCGCGGAGCGGCCTGCCGGCCGCCCACATCACCGAGTGGCAAAAGGGCGAGGGCGCGCCCGACGACGCCGAGGCGCGCGCGCTGGCCAAGATGCTGGGCCTCGACCCGGGAAAACTGGCCGATGCCGCCGCCCGGCGCTGGGAGCCCCACGTGGCGCTGCCCGGCGACGTGCGCCACCACCCGCACGACCCGCACCCCTCCAACGGCTACCTGTTCTTCCTCGAGGACGGCAAGACGGCGGCGCTGATCGATCCGGCCGGCTTGCCCTCGACGATCCTCGGGGCGATCGCCGATGGACCGTTCGCGCTGCGCTACATCCTCATCACGCACAAGCACGCCGACCACTGCGACGCGACCGGCGATATTTCGCGCGCCTTTCCGCAGGCCGAGATCGTGATGCATCGCTCCGATGTCGCGGCGATCGGCGAACTCGGCAAACGCGCGAAGCCGATCGTCGATGGCGATGAGCTGGCGTTCGGCGAGAGCGCATCGATCCGCATGCTGCACACGCCCGGTCACACCGACGGTAGTTCGTGCTTCCTCTTCCGCTCGACACTGTTCACCGGCGACACGCTCTTTGCGGGCAGCGTCGGCGGCGCGTTCGGCACCGCCACGGGCTACGCCGATATCCTCAACAGCATTCGGTTCAAGCTTTTCGCACTTGACGATGCGACCGTCGTGGCGCCCGGACACGGGCCGCCGTCGACGATCGGCGAAGAGCGCGCACACAACCCGTTCTTCTGATGCGCTGGTTCGAACGAGCGCTCTGGAGCAGCCGCTACGTCGTCCTCGTACCGGTCGTTGCCTGCGTTCTGATCTCGCTCTTGCTGTTCGTCATCGTGACGATCGAAGCGACCCAACTGCCTTCGCACCTCAGTGCGTTCATCGACGCATCGCTCGGCAGCGTCCCGCGGGCGCGTCTTTACAGCGATGGGATCGCGAGCATTGCCAAGGTCATCGACGGCTATCTTTTCGCGACGATCATGCTGATCTTCGCCATGGGTCTCTACGAGTTGTTCATCGGCAAGATCGAGGTTGCCGAAGACAACCCGATCGCGGAGCGCGTACTGCTCATTCGCACCGTCGACGACCTCAAGGATCGGCTCACCAAAGTCGTCTTCCTGATCCTGATCGTCACGTACTTCGAGTACGCGTTGCGCGGAACGTACGATACGTCGAAAGACTTACTTTCGCTCGCGATCGGAATCGCGCTCATTGCCGGCGCGATCTGGCTAACCAGCCGCGCCAGCAAGCACTGATCGCGCCTTTGTCACCCCGAGCTTGTCGAGGGGCCGCCGCAATCGTCGTAGCTGAGTAGCTGCCCCTCGACAAGCTCGGGGTGACAAGTGGAGGTTAGGTGCGGAGTTTGAAGCCGACGGCCATCATGCGGAGGGCTGTGCCGAACGAGATTGCCATTAGCAGTGCGACGATGCCGAGCGAGGTAAGGAGTGGGGCGTCGCCGCGCAGCGTGTACGAATAGCGGAACGCGTTGATCATGTAGAACATCGGGTTGAACATCGAGATCGTGCGTGCGATCGGCGGCAAGAACTGGGTCGACGTGAAGACGCCGCCGACGAACACGAGCGGCGTGATGAAGAACGTCGTGAGTAGCGCGATGTGGTCGAATTTCTCCGCCAAGAGGCCGCAGATGATCCCGAGCGATGAGAACAGGATCGCAACCATGATGATGGTGAGGAAATAGATTCCCCACTGAATCGGTACCGTCTGTACGAACACGGCACCCAGCACGGTGATCAGCAGCGCGATGAAGAGCGCGCGTGCGGTACCCGCGACGACGTACCCCATCACCATTTCGAGCGCCGAGAGCGGCGCGATCAAGAGTTCTTGAATCGAGTTCATGAACCGCCCCTGGAAGACGGTGCTCGAACCCTCGCCGTAGGTCTGATCGATCACCTGGAGCATGATCAGGCCCGGAATGAGAAACTGTGAGTACTTCACGCCTTGCACGGTCGGAATCTTACTGCCCAGCGCGAGCCCGAACACGAAGACGTAGAGCAGCGTCTGGATCACCGGCGGCCAGATCACCTGGTTGATGATCGCAAACGTGCGCACCATCTCGCGCTTGACGAGCGTGAGGAACCCAATCAGGTTCGGGCGGCGGTTAACGTTGTCGGCGGTGAGGATCATCGGCGGGTCAACTCCAGGAATACGTCTTGCAGCGTGCGTTCGCCGATCAGCTTGCTGGTCGTTTCGAGCGCCACGATCTTGCCGGTTTCGATGATACCGATTCGCGTGCACAGTTCTTCGGCTTCTTCGAGGTAGTGCGTGGTTAGAATGATCGTCGTTCCGCCGCGGTTGAGTTCGCGCAAGAACGACCAGAGTTCCAATCGCAATTCGACGTCGACGCCCGCGGTCGGCTCGTCGAGGATCAACAAGCGCGGTTCGTGGATCAGGGCGCGCGCGATCGTCAGCCGCCGTTTCATCCCGCCCGAGAGGCGCGTATAGGGCTGCTTCGCCTTCGAGGTCAGGTCGAAGCGTTCGAGCAGTTCGTCGGCGCGCGCTTCGATCGCCTTGCCATGAAAACCGTAGTAACCGGCTTGATAAATCAGGACGTCGCGAATGTTGAGGTAGCGGTCGAAGTTGTATTCTTGCGGCGAAAGCCCGACCATCCGGCGTGCCGGGCGCCAATCTTTTTCGACATCGAGCCCGAAGAGTTTGATCGAGCCCGACGTAATCGTCGAAAGGCCGACGATCGAGTTGATCGTGGTCGTCTTGCCCGCGCCGTTGGGCCCGAGCAAGCCGAAGAATTCGCCCTCGGGAACGTCAAACGAAATTCCGTCAACCGCGGTGAGATCGCCGTAGCGCTTCACCAAATTGTCGATCTTGAGCGCCAACATTAGATCTGGTGCTCGGCCAGCTGCTTGTAACGATGCTTGCGCAGGACGTCGACGCGCTCGGCAACGTTAGGCATCCCGCTCTTGCGGATCTGCCGCTCGACTTTGTCGACGTCGAATGCGACGCGCCGTGAGCGGATCGACCAACCGCCGCTCTGCTGCGTGAGAATCACGTAGTGCGCGCGCGAATCGCCGTCCTTGGGCAAACCGGCCGACGCGACGTTGACGAAC
>Ga0182030_10001608_pt1 | contig 46812 bp, 45 predicted proteins | sample 812S3MmetaG_FD_121299 | JGI IMG/M metagenome (GOLD analysis project Ga0182030, IMG submission 121299) | Permafrost microbial communities from Stordalen Mire, Sweden - 812S3M metaG (Illumina Assembly) | ecosystem: Environmental > Terrestrial > Soil > Wetlands > Permafrost | place: Sweden...
CGCTCGATCACTTCGCGTGCCCGCAGCAGCTTCTCATCCCGCGTGTCGAGTTTCTTCAGCATGTAGGCCGCGGCCCGAATCGGCGCCAGCGGGTTGCGCAACTCATGCGCGAGCGTTGCCAGGAACTCATCCTTGCGCTTGTCCGCTTCGCGCAGCCGGTCGTTGACCTGCCGCACGTACTCGGCCGAGGCGGCCAGTGCCGCATGGTGTTTGGCAAGGCTCATATCGGTCAGCACCGCGCAGCAGCAGCGCACGCCTTTGACGCGCAGGGAACTCAGCGACACATGCACCGGCAGACTGTCGATTTTGCCGGCACTGAGCGTGAGATCGCCCGAAACGCTGCGATCGCGGCTGTCATGCAGCATCCGCTCGAAGTGCGTCCGCTCCGACTCGGCTATCCAGTCGGCCAATCGGGTGCCGGCCAGCTCGGCGGTAGTGGTTCCCAGCAGGCTCGCCAGCCGCGGGTTGCTGAACAGGATGATGCCCTCGTCGGAAAGCGTCGCCGCGCCCTCGTTCATCGATTCGACCAGCAGACGATAGGGGTGGTCCGAACCCTCCAGAGTGAAAATCTTGGCGCCTTCGGAACTGCTGACCACCACCGCGTCGATTTCGCCGTGGCGGATCGCCTGGATGACCGCTTCGGCCTCGGCCAGGCGCTCGCGCAGCTGCGAGTTCTCCAGTTCCAGGCTCACCGGGTTTTCCAGACTCACTGGGTGCCCGCTGCGCGATTGACCCTGATGCCGAGATTGCTGGCAACGTGGTCGATATTGCCGATGGCGCCAATTACCCGCCGCAGTGGCAGCGGCTGCACGCGCGCCAGCGTCGGTACTGCAACGATCTGCTCCTGGGCTGCCATGGCGGGTTGCTCGTAGATATCCACGATCTCGACGTGACAGTGCTCTCCGTACTTGGCGCACAACCGCTGCACATCCGACACCGCCTGCGTGGAGCGCGGACCCATGCCGGCGACGAACAGGCGTAGCTCCACCATCTGGCCGCCGTGTCCGGCCACGGCCCGTTCGAACTCCTTCCTGGTGTGATCGGTCGGCATCAATCCCCTACGCCAGGTAATCCCCTACGCGAGGCGTCTGATGTCGAGACCCACCAGAACCCGCTCGGTGTTGGACAGATCGCCGATAATCTTTCGCTGGCTCGGGGAGCTTACGCACCAGCGTCTGGATCGCAAAGATCTGATCGCCTTGAGCCAACGCCGGAGTCTGGAGCAAATCGATGAGCTCGATATCGTATTGTCCCGTCAGATATTCCTCACAAATGCGCTTCGGGCGCCTCGGGCATCGCTACACCGGGCAGCACGCGAATGCCGCGCGAGCTGAATTGCAGCTCGTGGATACGATCGCTGTGGCTCATGCCGCGGGATTTGATCACATACAGCGCACGACGCCGCAGGCCTGCCGACTCGAGCGTTCGCAGCAACAGCCACGTATCCATCCAGGATGACACCCCCACCTCGGAGTGCTCGGGATCCGCCTGCATCGATACCAGCGTCGTGAAAAGCGCGGTGATCTGCTTGGCCTTCAGAAAGTCCAGCAGACGCGTGATCGCGGCCGTGACCTCGCGATCGCTGCCCACCTGGGCAAAGCCCGTCAGCGGGTCCATGATCACGATCCGCGGCTCGAACTGCGAAACGGCCCGGTAGACGGTGGCGAGGTGGGTTTCCAGGCCATGCAGGGTCGGACGCGCGCTATGCAGCTCCAGCAGCCCGGCCTTGCGCCATCGCTCGAGGTTCAGGCCGATGGAGCGCATGTTGCGCACGATCTGCTCGGGCGACTCCTCCATCGAAAAATACAGGCAGCGCTCGCCGCGCGCGCAGGCCGCATCGGCGAACTGCGCGGCCACACTGGTCTTGCCCGTGCCGGCCGTGCCCGTGACCAGCACGCTGCTGCCGCGGAAGAATCCGCGCCCGTCGAGGGCGGCATCCAGGCCGGTCACGCCGCTGGCGATGTGACCGCGGGGCGCGTGGTAATCCAGCCCAAGGGAGGTGATGGGAAATACCACCAGCCCGCCATCATCGATCAGAAACGGGTATTCATTGGCGCCGTGACCGCTGCCGCGGTACTTGACGATGCGCAGCCGGCGCGTGCTGATCTGCTGGCTGATTCGATGATCCAGCGCGATGACGCAGTCGGAGACGTATTCTTCGATACCGTGGCGCGAGAGTTTGCCGTCCGGCCCGCTCTCGGCCGTCACGATCGCCGTGATGTGGCGATCCTTCAGCCAGCGGAATAAACGCCGCAGCTCGGCGCGCAGGATGCCGTGATCCTTGAGGCCAGCGAACAGGACTTCCAGCGTATCCAGCACCACGCGCTTGGCGCCGATGGAGTCGATGGCGTGCGCGAGGCGCACGAAAAGACCCTCGAGGTCATAGTCGCCGGTTTCCTCGATCTCGCTGCGCTCGATGCGGATGTAATCGAGCACCAGTTTCCTGGCCTTGACCAGCGGTTCCAGTCCATAGCCCACGGACCGCATATTTTCGGTCAGCTCCTGCGCGGTTTCCTCGAAGGCAATGAACGCGCCCGGCTCATTGAATTGCAGCGCCCCCTGCACGAGGAACTCCATGCCGAGCAGTGTCTTGCCGCAGCCCGCACCGCCCGCGACCAGTGTGGTGCGACCGAACGGCAGGCCACCCAGCGTTATCTCATCGAGTCCCGTGATTCCAGTCGGTACCTTTTTCAGGCCCGACGCTGCGGCGTGGCGGGGGGAGTCCGGCTTGCTGGCTCGTACGCGGCGTGGCAAGTGTTTGTCCTGCAAAGCTAAAAGGGTTCGCAGTCTACTGTCGGCGAAGGTGTCGGACAATTACCGGCGCATTCAGGCTCGACAAGCAGCGGCCATCGCGCATATATGGATGCCACGGAAGTATCTGCACAGGAGTCTTGATGGATCCGCGCACACGTAGACCCGATCCTCCGGCCGATGCGGCCGATGCGGCGGAAAAGGCCGATGAGCGACTCGATGAGGAACTCGAGGAGACCTTTCCGGCCAGCGATCCCATTCCAGTCCGACACGATTCATGAGTCTGCACGATGCGCTGATGGGTCTCGCCATCGTCACCGCGATGCCGGAAATCGCGGAGCCGACTCTGTTGGTGGGATCGAAGGGCGCGCGCCGTGGTCAGCTCATCCAGTTGTTCAATGCGGGCGGGCGCTCAACGTTTCGCCGCGCCGAGCTGCCGCAGCACCGAGTGCAGGCGGCTCAGCGCGAACTCGAAGGCGCTGAAGTCGCACTGCCCGGCCTCCCAAAGCTCACCGAGCCGCCTTGCGGCCGGCGCAAATAGCTCCCTGCACAGGCAATCCAGGGACGCGCCCCGGTCACTGATCGTCTGGGCGAAAGCGCAGGCAACCTGCGCATCGTGCGACAGCAGCAACCGCGCGAGTTCGTTGACATCGGCAAGCTCGGGGCCGTGTCGCGCCGGCTGCTGCACGGCGGCGGCGCGGTACGAGGTCGAAAGCGTCATCAGCAATCTCGGCACGATTTGCGCTTCGATGGTGCCAATCAGCTGCTCGCGGCCGGCGAGCGCTTGGGTGCGCGGCGGTTCGCTACGTCGGTTATCGGCACGCCAATGCGCGCCTTTGCTCAGTCGCGATGGCTCGATTCGACTCGAACGCCGGTCGGACATGCAGTTCCCCGGAAGAGACTCTTATTGGCCGCGCTGGACTCGGCCGTTGGAGCGACATTAACCGGGAAGAATGCGGTAGACAATACACCCGCCGCGGAGGTCAAAGCGCCGGCTCACCACCCGTGGTCGACTCAGTTCAGCACCGCGCGCGCGCGAATCTCCCGAACCGTGAAGCCCCAGCAGGGAGCGGTGTCGCCGGGCACGGCCACGGCACGTACCTCGACCTCGCGACCGGTCCCTCGCACCGATCGCAGCCGCGTGACCAGATCGGTGACGGCCTCGTTCCGTGCCATCTGGGCGCGCAGCCGATTGCGATCTTCCTGGGTCAGTTCCAGCCAGCGGGCGATCGATTCGCCCTCGGTGTCCTCGGGTGAGGCCACTTCGATCATCTGCGCAAATGCCGGGTTGGCGTATTGCACCCGCAACTCGGAATCGGTGACAAGGAAGCCCGTGACGGCGCCCTCGATGGCCTCAAATACCGCCGATTCAGGCGCGGCATCTGGCGACGCGGCAGCATCGCCCGCAGCAAGGCGCACGAGCATGTACGAATCGGCAGCTTCCACATGAAACACGGACATCGTCAGGCTCAGTTCGCTGCGACGATCGGGCGTCGCAATCGCGCGCGCGCAAGCCCCCGCTCCGCCTCGCGCCTGCGCCAGCGATTCCTTGAGCGTCGCGACGCTGGAAGTATGGAAGAGACTCAGCAGCGATTTGCCGATGACGGCTGCCCGTTCGGCGTGCAGCAACCGGGCAGCGGCGAGGTTCGCTTCGACTACGGAGCCGCTGGTCTCCTCGACGACGAGTACCGCCTCCCCCGCAGCGTCGAACAGCCACTCATAAGAGAGCTCCGCGCGTTCGGCGCCGGCAGCCGTGGACGCTCCCGGAACGGTGGCGTGCGGGCGTGAGGGAGTGTGCACACCGAGCCGCTCGCAGGCCTCGAAAATCAGCATGTTGCGCAGGGCCTGTGGCACTTTGGGCACGAAATTCCCGCCTTGCGACCTGGAGCGTGACGGGCCAAGCCTATCGGCGTGCGGGGAGTACGCACATCCCGGTTCTCCGGAGGAGTGACTACCGGGAACCCGGTAGTCAGAGCGAGACGATGCCTTCGCGGATCGCGTGCTTGGTCAGCTCGGCCACTGTGCGCAGGCCGAGTTTTCGCATTATGTTACGTCGGTGGACTTCGACCGTGGCCAGCGACACATGCAGCTTCTCGGCGATGCCCGGTGAGCGCAGGCCCTCGGCGATCAGTCGCAGCACCTCCCGCTCCCGCCGCGCCAAGGGCAGCGCTTCACCGGCCTGCGTCCCGTCGCGCAGTTCGGATACCAGCGCGGCGGCAATCTCGGGCGAGAAATAGCCCTGGTCCGCCGCGACCGCCCGGATGGCGCGCACCAGTTCCGTGCCGGCAGCCGCCTTGGTGACGTAGGCGGACGCGCCCGAGCGCAGCATGGCCGTCACGAACCGCTTATCCGAGAACCCCGACAACGCCACAACCTTGGCGCGGCTACCGGCATCGCGCAATCGAGCCGCGACCTCGATGCCGTTGAGATCCGGCAGTCGGATGTCGAGCACGACCACATCGGGGCTCAGGGCGGCGGCCTGTTCGAGCGCCGCGTGCGCATCGCCGGCCTCCCCGACCACCTCGATATCGGTCACCTGGTTCAACACCCCGCAGAGTGCCTCGCGCACCATGCGGTGATCCTCGACCAGCAGCACGCGAATGCTCATGAGGGCTGCTCGCGCGGCAGCGACGCTGCGTTCTGAAGCGATGTCGCATCCAGCGGAGCGCTGAGCTCCGTGACCGTTCCCTCGCTCACCACCGAACGCACCTCGGTGGTGCCGCCGATCAGCAGCAGGCGCTCATGCAGGCTCAGAAGCCCGAGACCTCGCGAGGGCATCGCGGTGCGCTGGGACGGATCGTAGCCGACACCGGCGTCGGACACGCGCAGTACGATACGACCCTCCCCGCTTTCGCATTCAACCGTGGCTTCGTCCGTCTGCGCGTGCTTGGCCACATTGATGAGCAGCTCGCGCACCGCGCGATAGAGGATCGAGCGCGCTTCCTGCGCCAGCGGCTTGGGGTTGCCATCGTCGATGATCGTCACCTTGAGCCCAAACGTGCGCTCGATCTCCTCCCCCAGCCATTCGAGCGCCGCCGGCAACCCTAGCTCGTGAAGCACGGCCGGCGCGAGCTGCGTGGCCAGCGAGCGCATGGAACTGCTGGCGCGATCGATGATCGCGCCGACTTCATTGGCCCGCTCGCGCACCGCGGCGTCCTGGTTGCTGCAAAGGCCCGCGAGCTTGATGCGCGCGGCCGCCAGGGTCTGCCCCAGATCATCGTGCAGATCGCGTGCAATCTGCCGCCGCTCGCGATCCTCGGTGGCTTCCAGATCCGCTGCCAGCGCGCGCAATTGCTCGGTGCGCTGCGCGACCCGCCGTTCGAGTTCCTCGGCCATCGCCCGCGTGGCTTCGAAAGCGCGCTCGCGCCGCGCCAGATCCAGGCTCTTGAGCACGCTCTCGAGCAGCACCACGCGCAGCGCCTCTGCGGCCTCCAGGTCCACATCCGACCAGGGCTTTGCCGTCTGCTTGGTAACCTCGAGCCACTCGGCGAACGATCCGCGCGGTGTCAGGCGTACGCCATGCCGATCGACCTTGATCGATTTGGTCGGATCTCCGGCCCAGCGGACCGTGCGGCCAATCTCGGGCCGGAACCACAGCACGTAGTCGCGCGGCTCGCGCGACAAACCCACCGCCAGCAGTCCGCTGGCGATGGCTGCAAACTTGGCGGCCGGCTCGTACCGCGAGGCGAGATGCTCGGTGGCAAACAGCGGCCGGTTCAGGCCGTTGAGCCATTTGAGCAGCGCCAGGATCTGCGGTTCGGACGGGCACTCTCCGACCAGGTGCAGGTAGCCTTCCTGATACACCACCGCGCCGGTGGCGCCCACATAACGCAGCAGGTCCCAGGAGGCCAGCACCGCGGCAATATCGCGCGCACCATTCAATTGCCCCACCAGCTGTTCGCGAATGGTGCGCGCATTGATGCGCAGCACGGAGACTTCGGCCTGGTCCTTGGCCTCGACGTGCAGCGAGAAAATCTGCGCGAAGGTCTCGCAAGCCACACGCAGGTCCGCCGAGACATGACGCGGTGAGTAGTGATGCAGCACCAGCATGCCCCAGAGCTGGTCCTGGCAGACGATCGAGGCCGACAGCGACGCGCAGACGCCCATGTTGCGCAGGTACTCGAGATGAATCGGCGACACGCTGCGCAGCGCGCAATGGCTCATGTCGATCGGTTGCCTTGTGCGGCGATTGACCTCCGGATTCAGCGGCGCGGCCACATAGTCGATGTCGGGAATGGCTCGCAGCCAGTTACGCCGGTACAGCTCGCGCGCTTGTTTCGGGATATCGGAAGCCGGGTAGTGCAGGCCCAGAAAGGACTCCAGTCCCGGGCCCGCATCCTCGGCCGTGACCACCCCGCTCTGATCGGGCAGAAAGCGGTACACCATGGCGCGGTCAAATCCGGTGGCCGCACGCAGCGCGACCGCTGCGGCCGCACAGCACTCCGCGACGCTTGCCGTCAGTTGCACGGCGGCCAGCAGCGACTTGAGCTGCGCGATCGGATCGCCGCTGCCGGTCATCGTGCGGCGGGCGGGCTCGAGTTCGATGATCGCGGTGCGCTCCATGGCGTGCAGCGTCAGATCGAGCGGCAGCAGGCCGCTGCGCGATCGCACTCCCAGCCGCATCACCGGCGGCACGAACGCCGCAGCAGTAGACAGCTGCGCATTCACGAACGCTTCGGTATCGTTCTCCAGCAGCGTCGATACCGACAGGCCGGGCACGCGATCGGGATCGATGCCGAGCAGGAATCGCGTGTCGCCGGCCACCTGCTCGATAGCCAGACCCTGCCGGTCGATGACCAGCAACACGCCATGCGGCTGGATTGAGCCCGGGATGTGAATGGGCTCACGATCGCAGGTGGTCAGATCGGCTTCGCCGAAACGAACTTCTTCCACGCTCATGCGGCCTGCCCGCACAGCCACTGTTCGAGCGAACCGAAAGTCGCCACGGCCGCCGCCGCCGCGCGTGCACTGCGCTCTGGCGCCGCACACCAGGCATCCAGTGCCGCGCCGAAGGCGCGCCACATCGAGACCACGTTGTCGCCGTAGCTCGCAAGAAACGCCGCACCATTCGCGGCGTTCAGACCCAGCCGCTTCTGCACCAGCGGCAGCAGTGTCTGACCGCCCAAGGTGGCTCCCTCCAATACATAGAGACAACCCAGCGCCGCCGCGGGCTCATCGCATGCGGGAAGATTCTGGCAGCGGGGTAATCGATCGAGCTCATCGGTCGATGCGCCCAACGCCAGCAGATCGTGCGTCAGCAGCGGCAGCTTGCGGCGCGATTCATAATCGGCGAGCGCTTCAGTGACCAGGCCTTGCGCCGCGCGGCGTTCGAGCGAGTCACAGAATCCCCACATGCTTTCGAGGTGGACGCGATAGCTGGCGAGTGTGCTGAAGCGGCGTTTGACGTCGATTCGCTTCTCGAGCCTTTGATGGATTGGCCAGGTCGCCGCGCGCAGTTCGGCAATCGCACTCACGCGCGGCCCCATTGCGCGGTGCGCACTGCACTCCTGCGGAATCGGCGCTTAACCATGGTGCTCTTATCATGAACCCGCGCTCACTCATTGGCGAGCAGATTGGTCAGGCGCGACTCGCGCAGGTCCAGATCGCGCTCGATGCGTCGACGGGCCTCGTCCTTGAGGTTTCCGATCCGGTATAACTCATTGACCCGATCGCGCTCGACGCCGATCAGCAGCCGTTCGATCTCATCGTGGGTTTTGACGATGCGTTGATGGCTTTCTCCGTCCTCGCCACGATGCCAGACACTATTGAGCCGGCTCTGCTGATGCAGCCGGATCGGCGCCACGATCTCCTCGGGCAAACCTCGCGCGGTGGTCAACTCATCGAGTTGTTCGATGGCGGCTTCGATCGCCTGGCGGCGCGCGGCGAACTCCTCGGCACGAGCCTCGTGACGCTCGATGCGCCCTGCTTCGGCCAGTCCGAGCGCACGAATGACGGTCGGCAGCATCAGGCCTTGTCCCACCAGCGTGACCAGAATCACCGCGAAGGTCAGAAACAGAATCAGATCGCGTTCGGGAAATGCGAGTCCGTTGTCGGTCACGAAGGGAATTGCCAGCGCAGCGGCCACTGAGACGATGCCGCGCACGCCCGTGAAGGCCAGCACGAAGGGCCATTGCCAGGGAGGCGCGGGATCGCGACGCGCCAGCGAGGCGGACAACCAGCGCGGCAAATAGGTAGCCGGGTACATCCACACCAGGCGTGTCACGATCACGACGGCGCAGACTACCGCCGCGGATAGGCCGAGCTGCGACAGCGAATAGCCCTTGATGCCCGCCATCAAAGGACGTGCCTGCAGCCCCGTGATCAAAAAGATCATGCCCTCGGTCAGATACATTAAAAAGCCCCAGAAGAAGATGCCCTGGAGGCGTGTTTCTGCGCCGATGAGACGCAGGCCGTTCCAGCTGATGAAAAGACCGGCGGCCACGGTGGCGAGCACTCCCGAGCCGCCCAGATGCTCGGGCGGCCAGTACGCCACGTAGGGCGTCAATACCGAGAGCAGGATCTCGATGCGCGGCTCGCGCACCCAGCGCCGCAGATGCAGCATGAGCCAGCCTACGCCGAGCCCCCAGAGAATCTCGCCCACCAGGATGGCGCCGAAGGTGGCCAGTGCATGGCTGAAAGAAAACACACCGATGCTGACCGCCGCCACGGCGAAGCGATAAAGAATCAGGGCGGTCGCATCGTTCGCCAGGCCCTCGCCTTCCAGGATGACGAGAATGCGGCGCGGCAGCTGCATGCGTCGCGCGATCGACAGCGGCGCGACGGCATCGGGCGGCGATACGATGGCGCCGACCACGAACCCCACGGGCCAGGCCAGACCCAGAAACCAGTGAGTGGCCGCCGCGACCGCCACCGTGGTGAACACTACGCAGCCGAAGGCGAGCTGCGTGATCGGCCGCAGGTTGAAGCGGAATTCGCGCCAGCTCATGGCGACCGCGGAGGAGTAGATGACCGGCGGCAGCACCAGCAGCAGCACGAGTTCGGGCGGCAGCCTCACGGTCGGCAGCCCGGGCACCAGCGCGAGGATCACGCCCGTGATGACCTGGAGAATGGCCGCCGGCACCTGCAATCGCGCGGCCAGCACGGCCACGGCCGCAATCACCACCAGCAGCACGACCATGAGCTGAAGGGTCTCGATCATCGCGGCAGTTTAACTGCCCGCACGATCGGCGGCGCTTGGGCCTCAGCGCCCTGCGGCAGACAACCCTTGCCAGCGCAGTCGCAGCGCTACCAGGTGACTCAGCAATGAGCCCAGAAGGCACACCGCCGCGTAGCCCCAGGCGGCGGCGCTCAGCAGGCACTGCGCGGCGCCGATCAGACCGGCCGCGGCGAATAGATTGGCGTAGACATCGAGTCCGACCACATGGCGGTGCCGGATCAGCCGGTAGGCCAGGAAGCCCATCAGTTCGATGCCGACCGTCGCGAGCACGATGTTGAGCGTCGAGGCGCTACCCGTCATACCGGCCGCGCAAGGCATCGAAGGTCACGAGCACCGTGTCCCGCACGAGTAGCAGCACCGAGAGGATGCCGCGATTGAATTTCATCATGACTCACCTCGCATAGCGCTGGCATGCTCCACGGGATTCATGCGCACGACCGCCAGGTTCAGCGCCGCCGCATAAGTGACCCACGCCAGGTAGGGCAGCAGCAGCCACGCTGCGGCTTTCGATGCGCGCCGCAGCAGAAACATCAGCAGCACGATGGAGAGCCACAGCAGCGACACCTCCAGCAGCGCCAGGTCCGGGCGATGCAGCCGGAAGAAGAGCACGCTCCAGAGCACGTTGAAGAAGGCATTCGCTGCAAAGAATCCGCACATGGTCGCGCGGCTCACGCGCGTGGGCAGCGAGCGCCACCCGAGCACGCCCGCGGTGGCGGCCAGCGCAAAGATGAGCGTCCAGGCCGGCCCGAACAGCGCATCCGGCGGTTTCCAGCTCGGCATATGCAGACCGTAGTACCAGGGGCCGAGCGCGGTGATGGTGGCGCCGAGCAGCGCCACGAAAGCTGCGGCCAGCGCCGCCGAAAAGATCGGTTTCCAGCTCGAGCGCGCGACGGCGGTCATACCCGCGCCCATCCAAACAGATGCGCCAGGTCCTTGAAGAAGATGCGGGCGTGCGTTGAGGCCGGCTCACGCGTCAGACGTTTGTGCAGATAAGCCTGCCAGGTCAGCCGCTGCACGTCGGGGTCCCGGCAGATGCTCACGAAGCGCTCGCGGCGACTGTCGCTGCCGTACCAGAACCACTGCATGACGCCCAGTATCCAGAACACGCGCCCATGTGCGCGCAGGAATGCGCGACGCGCCGCGCGCAATGCCGCCGGTTTTCCGTCGCGCAGAAACTCGAGCAGAGCCCGTGCGGCCAGCTGCCCGCTGAGCATCGCGTAATAGATGCCCTCCCCCGAGGCCGGGGCCACGACCCCGGCGGCATCACCCGCAAGAATGACACCCCGGCCGTCGTCCCAGCGCTTGAGCGGCCGCAGCGGAATGGGCGCGCCCTCGCGCCTCAAGGTAACCGCCCCTTCCAGCCGCGCCGCTTGTCGCAACCGCTGTGTCGCACGGCGCAGGGAGAATCCGCGGCGCGCGCTGCCCACGCCCACGCTGGTGGTGTCACCGTGAGGAAACACCCAGCCGTAGAAATCCGGCGACAGGCGGCCGTCGTAGTGCACTTCGCAGCGCCCGCCATCCCGTTCGGGCGGGGATCGCACAATCTCGTGATAGGCGGCCACATAGCGACCCCGCCCCGAATGCGCGATGCGCTGGCGCGCGACCGATGAGTGCGCGCCGTCGGCGCCGATGACCGTCAGGGCACGCAATGCACCGACGCCGAGGCCGCCCTGCCCGGTGCAGTCGAGGCGGTAGTGAAACGGGTCCTGACCGCAGGCCTCGACCGGCGTGATGGTGCGAAACTCCGCGCGCAGTCGCGCGCAACCGTGGCTGCCGGCACGCTGGCGCAGCCACTCATCGAAATGCTCGCGGTCCACCATGCCGACGAAGCCGGATTCGATCGGCATATCGACGATGCGGCCGCTGGGCGCGACCATGCGCGCTTCGCACACCTTGGCCACAAGCAGATGGTCCGGGATGGCGAAGTCCTCGATCAGGCGCTGCGGCACGGCGCCGCCGCAGGGCTTGATGCGTGAGTGCCGCTCGAGCAGCAGCACGCTGTGACCGGCGCCGGCGATTTCCTGGGCCGCGGTGGCGCCGGCCGGTCCGCCGCCGATGACGATGACATCCCACAGCCGCGAGCAGTTGGCGACCGGCGCGCTCATACGGAGCCGAGCGTCCGCAGCGCAAACGCACTGACCAGCATCCCGAGGACATAGAGCGTCACGCCGGTGCCGTTGTACCAGGGGGCGTACGCGCGCGGATCGCGCAGCAAGCGCCGCATGAGCAGCAGCTGCAACAACAGCAGCACCGCAATGACCGCCCCCGTGCGCACCTGCCCCCAGGCGGTCAGCAGCGCTATGACGCCGACCTGCGGCACGGCCATGAACCAGCACGCCACGCGTGCAGCCCGCGGCGCACCCAATCGCGCCGGCAGCGAACCGAGCCCGAAGCGCAGATCGCCGGCGATCGACTTGAAATCATTCAGCGTCATGATGCCGTGCGCACCCGCGCTGTAGAGCCCGGCGATCAACCACACGCGCCCATTCGGCGCAGCGCCGGTCACCAGTTGCAGGCCCGTCAGCCAGGGCAGCCCCTCGTAGCAAATAGCCACCGCCGCATTGCCGAACCAGCCGTTGCGCTTCAGCCGCAGCGGCGGCGCGCTATAGATCCAGGCAAGTAGCAGTCCGAAAATGGTGGCCAGCAGGCAATAGCGTGACAGAAGGCTGGCCACCAGCAGGCTTAGGAGCGTCCAGCCTACTGCGATGTACAGGCCCCAACGACCGGGCACGCGCCCTGAGGGAATCGGCCGACCCGGCTCGTTGATGGCATCGACGTGACGGTCGAACCAGTCGTTCACGGCCTGGCTGGTGCCGCAAACCAGCGGTCCGCACAGCAAGGCACCCAACGCGACCACACCCCATTGAGCGTGCGCAACGCCCTGTGCCGATGCCACGCCGCAGCCGAAGGCCCACATGGGCGGAAACCAGGTGATGGGCTTGAGCAATTCCAGCGCGGCCTTCGCATCCGGAATTGCGTATAGGGGCTTTGCCGCCGCCAGCCGTGTCATGACCGTAATCTAGGTCTGACACTATTTACTGTCAATCGTCTTTCACACTCAGCTCTGTGCGGTGGACGCTTCCGTGTCGATATCGGCGAGTCCGTGCCGGTGCAGTTTCGCATACAGGCTCTGACGGCTCAGGCCGAGAATCTCAGCCGCCGAGGCGCGATTGTCCCGGGTCAGCTCCAGCGCCGCCTCGATGCACAGACGTTCGATCATATCGGTGGACTCGCGCACCAGGTCCTTCAGCGGTACGCGGCCGACCAGTTCGGTGAGCTGCTCCACCGATCGCGGCCGCTCAACGCCGGCGCGGCGTTCGGAACTCAATCGCTGTCCGACATCGCGAATCGTGAAACCGCAGCAAGGCTCCTCGCCATCGGGCACGGCAACCGCACAGATTTCCACATCCGTGGTCAGGCCGTACTCGCCGCGCAACATGGTCGCAAACAGACGCAGTGTCCGATGCTCGCGCAGTTGATTGATCATCAGCGTGAAGTCCACGCCCGGCCGCCCGAGCCAGCGATCGAGCGACTCACCTTTGACCTGCTCCTCGGTCGCCAGCTGCACGGCATCGAGAAAGGCGCGATTGGCGAGCAGGATGACCCCGCTCATGTCGGTAACCACAAAACCATCCGGAGCGCTCTCGACCAGCTCGAGCACACGCGATCGCTTCTGCTGTAAGGACCCGCTTTGCGCTTCGCCCTCCCCGGGCTGCAAACGCAGCAGAAAATAATTCGAACGGCCTTCGCGAAACAGCGAAGCGCCGAGACGGAACGGACGCCCACCCTGAGCCGACTGCACCGCAATCTCATCACCATTGCCGGCCGCCGCGACGGCGCCGAACAGGGTGTCGATGGCGCGACGACTGGCGCCATCGAAAGCGTCGAAAATCGAACTGCCCGTGACGCGCTTGCCGGTATCCCCCAGCAGGCGCGATGCGGCGGGGTTGGCTTCGAGAATCCGGCGATTGGCCGCATCAACGATCAGCACGGCCTCGGAGGACATCTGGAAGAGCAGCCGGTGGCGCGTCTCCGCCTGGCGCATTCGCGCTGCTTCCACTTCCATGGAGCGCTGTGCATCGATCACGCGCTGCTGCATGGCCGCCAGGTAACGCATGCCGCGGCCCACGGCGACGACACGTCCCCGTCCTCCGGCCAGCACCGCGGCATACAGCACCGGAATATCGCCTTTGGGCGAGAGATGATTCACGTGACGCCAGCGGGGCGGTTGCCTGGCGAGCGCGTCGCGGAGCATGGATTCGATTTTGGGGCGGCTCTCGGCCGTCACCAGATCGACCCAGGATTTGCCGACCAACTGCTCGGCGTTCAGATCCGCCGACAGTTCATCGCTGCCGAAGGCGACGTCGCGGATAATGCCGTCCACGCCGCCATTGAGCACCAGGGCAATGTCGGATGCCGCTGTGACTAATGCAGAAGCTGTCTCGGTGTCAAACTCACCCAGCCACTTCTTTGGCGCAGAAAATTTCTTCACTTAAGTAGCCGAACGCATTGGCAATCCAGCTATATTAACGATTGCGCAGCAGCGCTGCTGGATCGGTTACACAAATTCCTCCTGCGCCCGCTTGCCTTCCTCCTGCGCCCGCCTACCGCGCATGGTTCAGCAGCGAGAGCGCACTCTCGGCGCACAGCGCCGCCTCGCGAGCGTCACAGGCGGTGGCATCGGCACCCAGTCGCCGTGCAAGTTCGGGATGGGTTACCAGCAGCGGCCCACCCACCATCACGCACAGTGCCGGATTCATCGACGCGCGGCGAAGCTGCCGGATCATCGAGGCCAGGCCGTTCAGCTGTGGCTCGGTTGCCGCCGACAATCCCACCAGCGAAAAGCGGTGCGCACGCACGACATCGAACAATTCCTGGCCGGACTCGGGAAACTCGTTCCACACTTCCCAGCCGTGGTGGCGGAAAAACTGTGTCACCAGCAGGATCCCAAAGGCGTGCCGCTCGCCCGGCGCCGTGGCCAGCAGCGCGCGACGCACCTGGCCGTTGGCGTCGCGCCGCGGCGCATCCAGCTGCAGCAGGCTCAGGCGCTGCAGCAGCTGATGCAGGCGTCCCAGGGCAATGGTGACCTGCACGAAATCGCATTCATCCCGATCCCAGAGCAGGCCAAGCCGGCGCGCGGCAGGCGCGAGCAGCTGCAGGTAGATCTGCTGCACGGAAATGCCGCGATGGCGAATGGTCTCGACATACGCAAGCGGCACTTCAACATCGAAATTGAGCAGCAACCGCGCCAGCTCGGCAGTATCGCCCGCGTCGGGCGCATCCGCGCCGGCGGGCACGGATGCCATCGGCGCACTGCGGCGCGATAGCAGCAGACGCGGTACGATTTCCGCTTCCACCGTACGGACCAGCCGCGCCATGCGCGAGCCGCCCGTCTTTCGAGTGCGTACCTGATCGGTCGTCTGTGACTCGACCGGAGTACAGCTCTTGGTGGACCCTTCCCCAGTGGCTCCAAACAAGCTCATGCGTTTGCCTCACCGAATCGGAGAACGCTTATTGTCGAAACACACTCTATCCCGTCAGCTTCGTAATTTCGAGTTCCTAATCACCTTCTCTCCGTGCGCAGGAGTTGTCAAGTAAATTAGACGTTCCATATAGTTGACACTCGGCCGATGGCAGACTAGGGTTCGGGCGGCGGGAGTCATAAAAATGCGCAGCCCCAAGTCCAAGGAATTCCGCCTCTACAGCGCCGCGGAACGCGCGCGCCGCGACGCTTCCATCTGGACCGTCGTTCAGGGGATCCTCGCACCGATCCAATTCGCCGTATTTCTGATCAGCCTGGGCCTGGTGCTGCGCTATCTGGCCGATGGCCAAGGCCTGGCGGCTGCCACGGCATCGATTCTGATCAAAACCGCGCTGCTATACACGATCATGCTCACCGGCTCCCTCTGGGAGCACGCTGTGTTTGGCAAGTATCTGTTCGCACGCGCTTTCTTTTGGGAGGACGTGGTCAGCATGCTGGTGCTGGCGTTGCACGGCGCCTACGTCGTGTCGTTGATGACCGGTTGGCTCACCGGCCGGCAGCAGATGCAGCTCGCCTTGGCCGCTTATGCCACCTACCTTGTCAACGCCTCCCAGTTTCTTATCAAGTTGCGCGCGGCGCGGCGCGAAAAGCCCCCGGCGCCATCGGCGACGACGCTGGCCATGGGTGCCCATCGGTGAGCTCGGAGCGCGGACAGCGTGCCGTCTTCTGCGGGCTGACCGGCATCGTGTGGTTGCATCGCAAGATCCAGGGCGCTTTTTTCCTGGTGGTGGGTTCGCGCACCTGCGCCCATCTGATCCAGTCCGCAGCCGGGGTGATGATCTTCGCCGAGCCGCGCTTTGCCACCGCGATCATCGAAGAGCGGGACCTTGCCGGCATGTCGGATGCCAACGCGGAGCTGGATCTCGTGGTGTCGCGGCTGCTCGAGGGCCGTGATGACATCCGGCTGCTGTTCCTGGTGGGCTCGTGTCCTTCAGAGGTCATCAAGCTCGACCTGTCGCGCGCCGCACAGCGGCTCTCGGGGCGCTTCGCGCCGCGCGTGCGGGTGCTCAATTATTCGGGCAGCGGCATCGAGACCACTTTCACGCAGGGCGAGGACGCCTGTCTTGCCTCGCTGGTGCCAACGCTGCCGGCTGACGATCAACCCAGTCTGCTGGTAGTCGGTTCGCTGGCGGACGTGGTCGAGGCGCAGCTGCAGCGGCTGCTGGTGCAGATGGGCATTCCATCGGTGCAGTTTCTGCCGCCGCGTCACGCCGAGCGCCTGCCCAGCCTCGGCCCGCGTACTCGCTATCTTCTGGCACAGCCGTTCCTGGCCGATACGGCGCGCGTGCTCGAAGAGCGTGGCGCACGGCGCATCGCCGCGCCCATGCCCTATGGCGCCGAAGGCACCACCCTTTGGCTCGAGGCCGCGGCCAATGCGTTTGCGGTTGACCCCCGCCGGCTCGAGGAACTCATCGCGCCGGCCCGCCAGCGCGCGCAGCGCGCGGTGGCGGCACACCGATCCGTACTGGCCGGTAAGCGTGTGTTTTTCTTTCCGGACTCGCAATTGGAAGTTCCGCTGGCGCGCTTTCTGACGCGCGAGCTGTCGATGGTGGCCGTCGAGATCGCCACTCCCTATTTACACCGCAGCCATCTCGACCGGGAGCTGGCCCTGCTGCCAGCCGGCTCACGCATCATCGAGGGCCCCGGCGTCGATGCGCAGCTCGATCGCTGCCGCGCAGAGCAACCGGATCTGGTCGTGTGCGGCATGGGGCTTGCCAATCCGCTCGAAGCGGAGGGGGTAGCCACCAAGTGGTCGATCGAGCTGATGTTCGCGCCCATCCAGGGCTATGAGCAGGCTGGCGACCTGGCCGAACTGTTTGCACGTCCGCTGGTGCGCCGTACGCGGCTGGCGGTGTAGTCGTGCAGCTCACGTTGTGGACTTACGAGGGACCGCCGCACGTCGGAGCGATGCGCATCGCCACGGCCATGCAGGGTCTGCACTACGTACTCCACTCCCCGCAGGGCGACACCTACGCGGATTTGCTGTTCACGATGATCGAGCGTCGCGGCCAGCGACCGCCCGTCACCTATACGACTTTTCAGGCGCGGGACCTCGGCGGCGATACGGCACAGCTGCTGCAGTCCGCGGTGCTGGCAGCCTACGAACGCCACCGTCCCCAGGCGATGCTGGTAGGCGCCTCCTGCACGGCAGAATTGCTGCAGGATGACCCGGGCGGTCTCGCGCGGGCACTGAATCTTCCGGTCCCCATCGTCGCACTGGAATTGCCCGCTTATCAGCGCAAAGAGAACTGGGGCGCAGCAGAAACCTTTTATCGCCTGGTCCGCACGCTCGCGACGCCGGGTCGGGTTCCCGGTAGCGACCGTGCCGAAAGCAGCGAGCCTGCAGCGGCGCGACGCCCCCGCTGCAATCTGCTCGGACCCACGGCACTGGGCTTTCGGCATCGCGATGATGTCAGCGAGATCGGGCGGCTGCTCGACCGCTTAGGCATAGATATCAACGTGACAGCGCCGCTGGGCGCGACCCCGGCCGACCTGGCTCGCCTCGGGGCAGCCGATTTCAATGTGGTGCTCTATCCGGAAATAGCACGTCCGGCCGCCGAGTGGCTCGAGAAAACTTTCTCCCAGCCCTGGACACGCACGGTCCCGATCGGCATCGCGGCGACGCGTGCCTTCATTGCCGAGGTGGCCGCGCTGGCGCAGGTGAATGCCGATGAAATACTGGCAGCGGCGCCCTCGCGATTGCCCTGGTATTCGCGCTCGGTCGATTCGAACTACCTGACTGGCAAGCGCGTATTCATCTTTGGTGATGCCACGCACGCGATCGCCGCCGCGCGGATTGCGGCCGATGAGCTCGGTTTCTGCGTCGTGGGCCTGGGCAGCTATAGCCGCGAGCATGCGCGCGAAGTGCGCGAGGCCGCCGCACTTTACGGACTGGAGGCGTTGATCACCGACGACTATCTGTCGGTCGAGGCGGCAGTGACCGAGCTGCAGCCCGAACTGGTGCTCGGCACGCAGATGGAACGCCACATCGCCAAGCGGCTTCGAATTCCCTGTGCCGTCATCTCCGCTCCGATTCACGTGCAGGATTTCCCCGCCCGCTACGCGCCCCAGATGGGCTGGGAAGGCGCCAACGTGATCTTCGACACCTGGGTGCAGCCACTCATGATGGGTCTCGAAGAGCACCTGCTGACGATGTTCCGCGGGGATCACGAATTCCACGACCAGGCGGCGCCCTCCCACATCGGCGTGACCTCCGCTGCCCCCGCCAAACCCGCGCCCACGGCCTCCACGCCCGCCACCGCCGTGAGCTGGAGCGACGAGGCGGAGCGCGAGCTGGGGAGAATTCCGTTTTTCGTGCGCGGCAAGGCGCGCCGCAATACCGAACAGTATGCGGCGCAACGCCGACTTTCCTTGGTAACGCTCGAAACCCTCTATGATGCCAAAGCGCACTTCGCACGCTGACAGCGCCCCGCTTCGCGTGGTGATGCTGACCATGGACACGCACCTGGCAAGCGGTGCCGCGCGCGTGCAGAAGAGTCTGGCGCGCGAGTTACCGGGGCTGACGCTGACACTGCATGCGGCCTCCGAATGGTGTGCCTCGGCGCGCGCACTCGAGTCCGTGCTGGCCGACATCGCCTCGGCGGATTTCATCGTCGCGACGATGCTCTTCCTGGAGGATCATTACCTGCCGATCATCGGCGCGCTGCGGGCACGCCGCGGCCGATGTGACGCGCTCATGTGTGCGATGTCGGCCGGAGAGGTGGTTTCGTTGACGCAGGTCGGCGGCTTCGACATGGCCTCGAAGGATGCGGGACTGCTCAGCATGCTGCGACGGCTGCGGGGCCAACGAGGTAAGAAGCCCGGGGAGAGCAGCGGCGCGCAACAGATGCGCATGCTGCGACGGCTGCCAAAGCTGCTGCGTTTCATTCCAGGCACGGCCCAGGACGTGCGCGCCTATTTCCTGTGCCTGCAATACTGGCTAGGCGGCTCGGCCGACAATCTGGCCAATCTCGTGCGCCTGCTCGTCAATCGCTACGCGGATGGGCCGCGACGCGCGCTGCGCGGCCAGCTGCGCCCCCAGCCGCCGATCGACTACCCCGATGTCGGCTTGTATCACCCGGGGATGGCGCAACGCGTATGCCGCCAACTGGAGAAGCTGCCGCGTGCGAGCGGCGCGGCACGCGGCACCGTGGGCCTGCTGGTGCTGCGCTCCTATGTATTGGCCGAGAATACCGCGCACTACGACGGCGTCATTGCCGCGCTCGAAGCGCGTGGCCTGCGCGTGGTAGCCGCCTTCGCCAGTGGACTCGATGCGCGAGGGGCCATCGAGCAGTACTTCATGCGCGATGGCCAATCCACCGTGGATGCGCTGGTTTCGCTGACCGGCTTTTCGCTCGTCGGCGGCCCGGCTTACAACGACTCGAGCGCCGCTGAGAAAATCCTCGCCAGCCTGGATGTGCCCTACATAGTCGCGCACCCGGTCGAATTCCAGACGCTGCGCGAATGGGAGAGTTCCGAGCGCGGCCTGCTGCCGGTGGAATCGACCATCATGGTGGCGATTCCGGAGCTCGACGGCGGCACCGGGCCCATGGTGTTTGGCGGACGCAGCGAGAGCAGCAGCGAGGCGCGCTCGCGGGACATGTGCGCGCACGCGGAGCGGGCCGCCGCGCTGGCCGCGCGCGTGGCACGGCTGGTGGATCTGCGGCGCAGCGCCTGCGCCCAGCGCCGCCTCGCCATCGTGCTGTTTAATTTTCCGCCCGATGCCGGCAATACCGGCACGGCCGCCTATCTGTCGGTGTTCGAGTCCTTGTATCGCACGCTCGGCGCACTGTCGCAACGCGGCTATCGCGTCGATCTGCCCGCGAGCGTGGATGCGCTGCGCGAACGCATCGTGGGCGGCAACGCCAGCTTGCGCGGCACGCACGCGAATGTGCACGCGCAGATCCCGGTCGACACGCATGTGCGGCGCGAGCCCTGGCTCGCCGACATCGAGGCGCAGTGGGGACCGGCGCCCGGACGCCAACAGAGCGGCGGCAGCTCCATCTACGTTCTGGGCGCACAGTTCGGCAATGTGTTCGTCGGCATCCAGCCCAGTGTCGGCTACGAGGGCGATCCGATGCGGTTGCTGTTCGAGCGCGGCTTCGCGCCGACGCACGCATTCGCGGCTTTCTATAGCTGGATCCGGCAGGACTTCGCCGCCGATGCGGTGCTGCATTTTGGTACGCACGGCGCACTGGAATTCATGCCCGGCAAGCAGACCGGCATGTCCGAACACTGCTGGCCGGACCGGCTGATCGGTGATCTGCCGAACTTCTATCTCTATGCCGCCAACAATCCCTCCGAAGGCAGCATTGCCAAGCGGCGCGCCGCCGCGACCCTGATCAGCTACCTGACCCCGCCCGTGGTGCAGTCCGGGCTGCACCGGGGATTGGCGGACCTCAAGAGCTCGCTCGAGCGCTGGCGCGCCCTGGCCCCCGATGCGGTCGAGGAGCGCGATCGCATTGGCGCGCTCATTCAAACGCAGGCGCAGCCTCTCGATCTGCTGCCTGGTCACGCCGGAGAATTGACGGCGTCCGACATTGCTGCGCTCAGCCGGCGCATGCTGGAAGTCGAGTACGCGCTCATACCGCATGGCCTGCACGTGGTGGGCGAGGCTTCGGCGCGGCCCCAACGCATCGAGATGCTCGATAGCCTGGCGCGCTCGCTGCACGGGCTGAATCTGCCGGGCTCCGCCATTGAAGCTTTGGCGGATCTGGCACCGGTTGAGCAGGTGCTGCAAGCGGCGGGACCGGCGCCCCCGGACGGCGCGCTCGAGGAGCGACGTCTCGCCGCGGTGCGCGAACTGTCGCAGACCGCGGCATTGCTAGCCGAGGATCACGAATTGCCCGCGCTCGTGGCGGCACTGGACGGGCGCTTCGTCCCGCCCTCCCCGGGCGGAGATCTGCTGCACAACACGGCCATCCTGCCCACCGGGCGCAATTTGCACGGCTTCGATCCCTTCCGCCTGCCAAGCGCCTTCGCGGTGGAGGACGGCGCGCGCCAGGCGCAGCGCCTGCTCGATACGCATCGGCAACGGGGTCATGCGCTGCCCGAGTCAATCGCCATCGTTCTGTGGGGGACGGACAATCTCAAGACTGAGGGCGGTCCCATCGGTCAGGTCTTGAGCCTGCTCGGCGCGCTTCCACGCTTCGACGCCTACGGTCGTCTGGCGGGGGCGAGCCTGATTCCACTCATCGAGCTCAAGCGCCCACGCATCGATGTGCTGGTCACGGTCTCGGGGATCTTCCGTGACCTGCTGCCGCTGCAGACCAGGCTCCTGGCCGAGGCGGTCCATATGGCCGCATGCGCCGATGAGCCGCTGGATATGAATTTCGTGCGCAAGCACGCGCTCGACTACCAGCGCGAGCACGGGTGCGATCTGGAGACCGCCTCGCTGCGCGTGTTCGGCAACGCCGAGGGCGCCTACGGATCCAACGTCAATCATCTGATCGAGAACGGGCGCTGGGAACAGGAGGACGAACTTGCGGAGGCCTATACGCGACGCAAGGGATTCGCCTTCGGCCGCGACGGGCGCGCCGTGCCACAACGCGCACTGCTGCAGAGCATCCTGACGATGACCGATCTCGCCTACCAGAATCTGGATTCCGTGGAACTCGGCGTCACCACCGTCGATCACTACTTCGACACCCTGGGCGGCATCAGCCGTGCCATCCGCCGCGCCAAAGGCGGCGACGCGCCGCCCGTGTACATCGGCGATCAGACGCAGGGCGCTGCTGTCGTGCGCACGCTCGGCGAGCAGGTGGCCCTGGAAACACACACCCGCATGCTCAATCCCAAGTGGTACGAAGCCATGCTCGATCACGGCTACGAGGGCGTGCGCCAGATCGAGGTTCACATCACCAATACCATGGGATGGTCGGCCACAACGGGTGAGGTCGCACCCTGGGTCTATGAGCAGCTCACCCGGACTTTCGTGCTCGACAAGACCATGAGGGATCGCCTGGCGTCGCTCAACTTCACCGCTTCCGCCAAGTTGGCCGGGCGCCTGATCGAGGCGCAGGAGCGCAGCTACTGGCAACCCGATGCCGAGACGCTCGAGGCGCTGCGCCGCGCGGGCGAGGAACTCGAAGACCGCGTCGAAGGCATTGTCGAAGGAGTGGCCGCATGACCGTAACGACCGAAGTCCCCATCAGTTCCATTCGCGCGCGCCCCCGACGCACCGACGGCGCCGGCAGCGTCCAGGTGCACCTGGATCCCGCAGTCAAAATAGGCACCGCCAAGGTGTTCGCGGTGTACGGCAAGGGCGGCATCGGCAAGAGCACGACCTCATCCAATCTTTCGGTTGCCTTCAGCAAGCTCGGTAAACGCGTGCTTCAGATCGGCTGCGATCCGAAGCATGACTCGACCTTTACGCTCACCAAGCGCCTCGTCCCTACGGTGATCGACATTCTCGAGTCGGTCAATTTCCATGCCGAGGAACTGCGGGCAGAGGACTTTGTGTTCGAAGGCTACAACGGCGTGCGCTGCGTCGAGGCCGGTGGGCCTCCGGCCGGCACGGGTTGCGGCGGCTACGTCGTCGGCCAGACCGTGAAGCTGCTCAAGGAGCATCACCTGCTCGAGGACACCGACGTGGTGATCTTCGATGTGCTCGGCGATGTGGTCTGCGGCGGCTTCGCCGCGCCTTTGCAGCACGCCGAAAGAGCGCTCGTGGTCACGGCCAACGACTTCGATTCGATCTTTGCGATGAATCGGATCGTCGCGGCCATCCAGGCGAAGTCGGCCAACTACGGCGTGAGGCTCGGCGGTGTCATCGCCAATCGCAGCTCGGCGACCGACCAGATCGATCGCTTCAACGAGCGCGTGGGAATGAAGATCATGGCGCGCTTCCCGGATCTGGACATCATCCGCCGCAGCCGGCTGAAGAAATCGACACTGTTCGAAATGGACGCCTCACCCGAGCTCGACGCCGTGAAGACCGAATATCTCAGACTGGCCCAATCGCTCTGGGACGGCACCGATCCGATCATCGTCGCACCGCTCAAGGATCGTGAGATCTTCGACCTGCTGGGATTCGACTGATGGCCACCAGCAACTATCTGCAGCGACGCGGCGAGCTCGAGCACTACTTCGACCGCACCGCGGTCAAGGCATGGGCGCGCCTGACCTCGGAGGAGCCGGTGAGCCGCATTCGCGCCTCGGTGCGCGCCGGGCGCGACCGGATGCGCGCGGCCCTCCTGCAGATGCTGCCCTTGAATCTCCACGGACGCCGCATCCTCGATGCCGGCTGCGGTACCGGCGCGATGGCGCGTAAACTGTGGCAGCGCGGCGCGCAGGTGGTGGCAATCGACCTGTCGCTCAATCTGGTCCAGCTTGCGCGCGGGCGCAGCGGCGCGACTTCGGAAAACGAGGAACTTCGATTCATTGCCGGCGACATGACTGATCCCTCGCTGGGACAGTTCGATCACATCGTCGCGATGGATTCGCTGATTCACTACAGCGCCAGCGATGTCCTGCAGGTGCTCTCGCGCCTGACGGCACGCTGCGAGCGCTCGCTGCTGTTCACGTTTGCACCCAGAACGCCGCTGCTGGCCGTGATGCATGGCGTGGGACGATTCTTCCCCCGCTCCAACCGCGCGCCCGCCATCGAACCGCTGCCCGAGACGCGGCTGCGCCGAATGCTGCACACCCAGGGCGCGCTGGAGAAGTGGCGGATCGGACGCAGCGAGCGCATCGCGCACGGCTTCTATACCTCGCAGGCCCTGGAACTGGTGCGCGCTTGAACGCCGTCCTTCAGCCCTCGAGCCCACGGTCCGCCTCGCGGATCACGCGCGCCTGGATGCGATTGACACCCGATCTGCTGCCCTTTGCCGATGCCGCCAGCGAGCAGCTGCCCCTGTCGAGGCTGCTGCGGCTGTCGCTATTCCAGGTCAGCGTCGGCATGGCCACCGTGCTCCTGATCGGCACGCTCAATCGCGTGCTTATCGTCGAATTGGGCCTGTCTGCATGGCTGGTGTCGCTGATGGTCGCGCTGCCGCTGGTTTTTGCGCCGTTTCGTGCATTCGTCGGCTTCCGCTCCGATCATCACCGCTCGGTGCTGGGTTGGCGTCGCGTGCCCTACCTCTGGATGGGGACACTGCTGCAGTTCGGCGGACTGGCCATCATGCCGTTTGCCCTGATCGTGCTGTCGGGCGACACGCATGGTCCGATCGTGATTGGACACGTGGCCTCCGCGCTCGCCTTTCTGCTGGTGGGCGCCGGCCTGCAGACCACCCAGACAGCCGGACTGGCGCTCGCCACAGACCTGGCGCCGCGGCATCTTCGACCGCGTGTCATCGCGCTCATGTACGTCATGCTGCTGGTCGGCATGGTCATCAGCGGACTGGCCTTCGGCGTACTGCTCGCCAAATTCAGTCAGTTCCGGCTCATTCAAGTGGTTCAGGGCAGCGCGATGATCACGATGGCGCTCAACATCTTTGCGCTGTGGAAGCAGGAGCCGCGCCAGGCCAGCTGCATGATCAATGCGCCGCCCGCCCCCGACTTTGAGTCCGTGTGGCGTGCGTTCACCTCACAGCGCCGCGCCGTGCGTTTCCTGTGGGCCGTGTGCCTGGGTACAGCCGCATTCAACATGCAGGACATCATTCTCGAACCTTATGGTGGGCAGGTACTGGGTCTGACCGTCGGCGCCACCACGCTTCTGACCGCCGGGCTCGCCGCCGGCATGCTGACGGCCTTCTCGCTCTCCGCGCGCGTGCTGGCACGGGGCGCCGATCCCTGTCGCCTGGCCGGAAACGGCGTACTCGTGGGCGTCCTCGCCTTCACATTCGTCAGCTTCGCCGCGCCATTGCACGCCCCGGCGTTGTTTCGAATCGGTACTGCATTGCTCGGTTTTGGCGCCGGACTGTTTTCGGTCGGCACGCTCGCCGAGGCCATGGACCGCGATCGGGGCGGCAATACCGGGCTCGCGCTCGGGGCCTGGGGCGCCGCACAGGCGGGAGCCGCGGGACTGGCCATCGCCATCGGCGGAGCACTGCGGGACGCAGTCTCCGCCCTCGCCACCCGCGGGGCGCTCGGACCGGGTCTCACGCAGCACGCGGTGGGATATGAAGTGGTTTATCAGCTCGAGATCGGACTGCTGTTCGTGACGCTCGTGGTGCTCGGGCCGCTGGTCGGAGCCGCGCGCCATCCCTCACGCACAGCCGCATTGGATTTTTGAACAATTGGAGGACGCATCATGCGTGGCGCCATCACCCAGTACATCGATGTTGCTCAGATCCTGCTTTACGCGTTCTGGATATTCTTCGCCGGACTCCTCATCTACCTGCGACGCGAGGACAAACGCGAGGGTTACCCGCTCGAGTCCGAGCGCAGTGCGCGCGCACCGCGCGTCGAGATCCAGGGGTTTCCGCGCCGTCCCGCACTCAAATTCTTCCGTCTCGCGCACGGCGGCATCGCTGAGGTGCCGAATCTGGCGCGTCAGGACCGTGAGATGGCGGCCGAGGCGATGGGCCTGTGGCCCGGCGCGCCCTGGCAGCCACTCGGCAATCCAATGCTCGCCGGCGTCGGCCCGGGTGCGTATGGCGCACGCACCGACGCGCCGGATCTGACCTTTGAGGGGCATCCGCGGATCGTGCCGATGCGCGTCGCCGACGACTTCACCATCGCCGCGCGCGACTGCGATCCACGCGGCATGTCGGTGCGCTGCGCGGATGGCAGCACCGCCGGGGTGGTGCGCGATCTGTGGGTGGATCGCAGCGAGCCGCAGATTCGCTATCTCGAAGTGGAAGTACCCGCTGACGCCGGAACGCGCGCCGTGCTGCTGCCCATGGGGTTCGCGCGCTTCGATCTGCTGAGCCGCTGCGTGCGCGTGCGCGCAATCCTGGCTGAGCAGTTCGCCCAGATTCCCGCGCTGGCGAGTCCGGATCAGATAACGCTGCTCGAAGAAGATCGCATCACCGCGTATTTCGGCGGCGGCACGTTGTACGCGACGCCCGCGCGATCGGAACCGCTGCTGTGAGCCTCGGGGAGTACGACTACGAGCCTATTCGCGGTTTGCCCGGCTCGCTGCCCACCGGGGAAACCCTGCTATGGCAGGGCAGCCCCGCGTGGCGACCCCTGGCGCGGCGGGCGCTTCATGCCAGCGCCGTGGCCGCCTATTTCGCCTTGCTGATACTGTGGGAATTGGGAAGCGCGCTGTATACGCGTGCACCCCTGGCACCGGCGTGGCGCATCGCCGCGATATTATCCGCGCTCGGCACGGTCACGGTGGGTCTGCTGTGCCTGGTGGCATGGGCCAGCGCCCGCGCCACCGTGTACAGCCTCACCAATCGGCGCCTCGTGATACGACACGGTATCGCGCTGCCGATGTCGCTGAACATTCCGCTGCGCCTGATCGATCGCATGGCGTTGAGCCGGCACGCGGACGGCAGCGGCGATATCGCGCTGGGACTACCGCGCGGCCAGCGCATCGGCTATCTGCTCAACTGGCCGCACGTGCGCCCGTGGCGCTTTGCGCAGCCGCAGCCAACGCTGCGCGCGCTCGCCGATGCACCGCGCGTGGCCGCTTTGATGGGGCGCGCGGTAGGTACAACCGGCGCGGTGAGTGCCGACACAGCGCGCTCCGCGGCCGAAACCGCCGGCACCGCGGCGTCGCACGCCGCCTGAGGTCCCGATGCCACACATCCAACCACAAGCCACTGCACACGGTTCCGCGCTGCCGCGCGGCGCCGTACCTGGAGCCGCCGCGCTGGTGTGCTTTTCGCTGCTGGCGGTCACGACCGCGCGATTCATGCACTGGCAGGCCACGCCGCTGCCGGCGGCAAGTCCGGTGACGGTGCTGCACCTGAGTTTTCGCGATCGGCCCAATGGAGCGGTCGAAGTGCTGGACGCCGAACACGAGAACGCGCTGGTCCACGTGATACCCCCCGGCACCAACGGCTTTGCACGCGGGGTGCTGCGGGGGCTCGCGCGCGAGCGACGAGCCGAGGGAGTCGGCGCCGCCCCACCCTTCACGCTCACGCGCTGGAGTGATGGCCGATTGACCCTCGAGGATCCACAGACCAGACGGCAACTGAGCCTGGAAGTATTCGGGCCCGCCAACTCGCAGCCGTTCGCGGATCTGTTCCGAGGATCGACGCCATGAACCGCGATGAAGTCACCGCTAGCGCGGTGGCCACCACACTGCTGAGTCCGCGTTTCTATCGCACCGACTACGCCGCCCTGGATCGCATGGATATCACGCCCCTGCGCGCGGAATGGCAACAACTGCTGGATGAATTCCGCACCGACCTGAATCGCAACCATTTCGAGCGCGATGAGGCTTTCGGTGCCCAGGTGCAGGAGCTGCCACCGGAACTGTTCCAGGAGTTCCTGGATTTTCTCGTCAGCTCGGTGACCGCCGAGTTCTCCGGCTGCGTGCTCTACAGCGAGATCAAGCGCCACGTGAAGAATCCCGAGCTGCGCGAGCTCATGGGGTTCATGGCGCGCGATGAAAGCCGGCATGCGGGCTTCATCAACAAGTCGCTCAAGGACTATGGGCTGAACGTCGACTTAAGCTTTCTGAGCAAGGCCAAGAAATATACCTACTTCAGCCCCAAGGCGATCTTCTACGCCACCTACCTGTCCGAGAAGATCGGCTACGCGCGCTACATCTCCATCTTCCGGCAGCTCGAGCGCCACCCGGAGAACCGCTTCCACCCGATATTTCGCTGGTTCGATCGCTGGTGCAACGATGAATTCCGTCACGGCGAGGCGTTCGCGCTGATGCTGCGGTTGAATCCGCATCTGCTGCGTGGTTTCAACAAGCTGTGGATCCGATTCTTCCTGCTCGCCGTATTCGCCACCATGTACGTTCGCGATCACGCACGCCCGCAATTGCACCGGGCGTTCGGACTGGATCCAACCGATTACGACCTGCAGGTGCTCGAGATCACCTCCGAGATCTCCCGCCAGGTGTTTCCATTTACGCTCGATCTCAAGAATCCACGCTTCATTGCCGGCCTGGCGCGCCTGGCGCGCCTGACGGCCGCGTCCGATGCCGTCCGAAAGTCCGGGCGCTTCTGGTCGCCGATCGTGCGAGCGGGACTGGGCGTGGCCGTCGCGGTGCAGTTCGTGCGGCTGTATCTGCTGCCGACGCGGCCGAACGAGCCGCCCCGCGAGGTCCGCCTGTCGCCGGCCTGGTAGCGCCGGCGGCATAGCGGCAGGCGCATCGCGTGCTGTCATCACTCGGGCTGATTTTCTGCGTCGTTGCGGCCTGGTGGCTGAGCACGGGGCTGATCTTTCTGCTGGGACGGCTCGCGCCAGAGACTTTCCGCTGGAGCCTGCTGGGCGCCACCGCGCTACTGCCCGGGGCGCTGTGGCTGCTGCACGCCAGTAGCGATGCGGACACGGCGCTGGGCGCCTGCCTTGGATTTGGTACCGCCATCGCCGTGTGGGCGTGGCTCGAGATGAGCTTCCTGCTCGGCGCGGTAACCGGCCCGCGCCGCGCTGCCTGTGCGCCCGGGTGCGGCGGCAAGCGGCACTTCTGGCACGCCGTGGAAGCGATTCTGTATCACGAGATCGTATCGCTGATGCTGCTCGCGCTGGCGCTCGCCTTAAGCTGGCACGCCGCCAATCAATACGGCCTGTGGACGCTGCTGCTGCTCTGGGGCATGCGCGTGAGCGCGAAACTCAATCTGCACTTCGGCGTGCCCAACGTCGGCGCGGCGATGCTGCCGCCGCATCTGAAATACCTGGCGAGCTTCTTCCGTCAGCGCCGTACGAGTGCGCTGTTTCCACTGTCGGTACTGATCGCGGCGGGCTCGAGCCTTGCCCTGGTCTATGCCGGCTGGAAGGCGCGCGCCGAACCCTTTCAAGGCACCGGGCTCACGCTGCTGGCGACCCTCTGTACCCTCGGGCTCATCGAGCACGGCATGCTGACCCTCTCACTGCCAGCCGATGCCTTCTGGGGTTGGATGCGGCGGATGGGCCGACGCCCGGCGGCATCACGCCCGGCTACTTGCCGAGCGCATCACCCTGCGCGGCCAGCTCCGGATAGTCCTTGAGCATGCTGGTGCCGAACATCGGCTTGTAGACGCCCTGGTGGCAGGTGGCGCAATTGATCTTGGCGACATCGCCAAGCGCGCCCTTGCGATCCGCAGGAAACGTGTCGGTGAGCGGGGCCAGATAACTGGTGTTGATGTCGCGCACCATGCGGATGCCGTACCAGGCCGTGGCACGTTGCGGCGTGCTCTGATCCCACATTTCAAACGCACGGCTGTTGTGACAGTAGGTGCAGTTCACGCCCAGAGACTTTGACATGTGAATCATGAGCCCGTAGGTCCACTCGGTCTGCTTGATTGAACTGAGGTTGCCGTCGGGCAGCGGCGTCATCGCCTGGACGCGAATGTTGGCTGGCGTCGAATCCAGGAAGGGCGTGAAGGGATCGTTCGGCAGGGAGGTCAGTCCCACCGAGGCTGCGGGCGCATTCTGTCCGGCCTTGTTGCCGGCCATCGCGGAGGCGTTAGGCGGACCCGGATCGTGGTACCAGACATCCGCGGGTAAATCCTGGCCCCGATGACAGGTGTAGCAGGTGACACCCGTGGCGCCGACGTGGTCTTTCCAGTCGCTGTTGATGTGACGGACCATGCGCAGCATCTGGCGCGCGACTACCTTGCGATAATTCTCATCGCTGGCCAGATCGGTGCTGTGACAGTAGTTGCACGTCTGCCCGGGAGGCGCCACCCACTGAGTCATCGCCAGCATCAGGCGGGTGAGCTGCACCACGCTCAGATCGTTGAGTACCTGCACGTTCCGATAAACGCTGGAGGCAGCCGGGCCTTCACTGCCCGGTTCCGGCGACACCGCGGCCGGCACCTGGTTGGCTGCGGCAACCTTCGCCTCGGTCCTGGGATTGTAGACCTCGCCCATGGCGAGGCCGCGGTAACCACGCTGCACCACATCGACCGGTGTGCGTTCGCAGCCGGCCAGCAGCCAGGCGGCACCCAGGGTCGTTGCCACGGACAGCCCGATGCGCGCGTTCATCGTGATACTCCCGGGAGTGTGCTCGGATCGGTAACGGCCGGGAATACGTGAGGATACGCCGGCGCCACGCCGTGTTTGACCGACCACAGATACCAGTTGTCCACCACGGTGCCCGACAGCAGGATGCCGATGCCCCCGACCAGCGGACAGAGCACCGCGAACCACCACGCCCAGCGATGAATGGATTCGACCGTGGCGTTGAATCCCATAGTCCAGCGCCAGAAAAGCGCCGCGCGCTCCGCAGCCGTGCCGCGATCGGCGATCTGCTCAAGTTCGCGATCCAAGCCGTATCGACTCACGGCCAGGATCGTCGCGCCGTGCATCGCAAACAGCAGCGCCGATCCGTAGAGGAATGCGATCGAGAGCATGTGGAAGGGACAATAGAAGAGATTGCCGTAGCGAATCGAGAAAGCTGCTGTCCAGTCCAGGTGCGGGAAAATTCCGAAGGGCACGCCTTCGCCAAAGCTTCCCATCAGTACCGGACGGATGATGCCCAGGACGAGCATGAGCCAGATGGCTGATGCAAAGGCCCAGGCCACGTGCGTGCCCATGCCCAGTGCTCGCGCGCGCCGGTACATGCGGGCCCACCACAGCAGCACCGATAGGGTCATGAACAGGCCCGCCAGCAACCACCATCCACCTTCGTTGAGTGGCGGCAGGTGCAGACCGTTGCCGGGCGCCGGCGGCTCCAGAGCCAGCCAGGGCAGTTGCCGCAGCAACTGGATCGGGCTCCAGTTGACCGATGCCAGCATGTTCAGTCCGACGATCTCGAAGGCGATGAAGCCGCACAACAGCGACATCACGCCGAGCGTGCCCAGATAGATCGGGCCGATCTGCGCATCGCCCATTCGTCCGAGAAAGTGGCTGAACGATCCCCTGCCCTGTCGCCGCCAGACGCCACCGGACAGCGGCGTGCCGGCGTAGATCGGAGCGCGAACCTGGACTCGTGTGAAGAAATTCTGGTATTCGGCCATGACTTCACTCCCCGTCTAATGCCAGATCGGCAGGTTGAGCCACCAGCCCCACCACTCGGGCCAGCCGCGCGTCCAGAACGGTCCACTGATGACGATGCAGACTGCGCTCCAGAACACCGCGTTGAGTGCCAGGAACAACCCCAGCCGATGAATGCCAAGCGAGCCGATCGAGTAACCGATGGTGTCGCGGAAGAAAGTGTTCTCGTGCTCCGCGGTCTTCATGAGCTCCCCGGGCTTGGGGTTCGCGGCCGAGAGAATGGCCGAACCGTGCAAGGCCAGCGCCAGCGTGGTGGTAAAGAAAAAACTCACCGCCAGCATGTGGGCGGGGTTGTAATGAAAATGCAGATACTGGTAGCCGGTGTTCGACACCCAGTCGAGATGACTCAGAATGCCGTAGGGGAATCCGTTGCCCCAGGCCCCCAGCAGCAGCGGGCGGATCACCACCAGCGTCACGTAAGCCAGGATTGCAAAGCCGAAGGCGAATGGCACGTGATAGCCAATCCCGAGCTTGCGGCAGATCTCGACCTCTCGCAGCGCCCAGGAGACGAAGGCTCCTACCGCGCACACGGTGACCACTTGCCACAACCCCCCGTGGGCGAGGGGCGCGAGCTTGAGTCCGTAACTCAGATCCGGTGGGGCGATATTGATACGCCATATATTCCAGGTCGGACCAATCGCCGCGCCGTAGGCCAGTAGCGCCGTTCCGACGAGCGCGAAGAAGATGGTCGTCACACCAAAGAATCCGACGTAGAACGGCCCGACCCAGAAGTCGAACAGATCGCCGCCGATCAGTGTGCCGCCGCGTACGCGGTATTTTCTTTCGAAACTGAGCATCGACATTGCGGGCTCCTCATCCTCTGGAGTCTTCGGCAGCGAACGGCGGCCTCAGCCGAGGACTCCGTTCGCCGCCGTCAACTCTCCCATTCCGTACTATTGGGAGTTCGACCCCACTGCCGCCGGCAGAGGGGACATCTGTTGCACGCTTGCAGTCGGCGCGCCGCCATGTCCCTTCAGCCAGTTGAACCGGTCGGTGCTGAGCAGGATGAAATGAATCACCAGCGCCAGCACGAACAGGAACGTGAACAAAGCGATCAATGCTCTGCGTGGATCGAACAGCAGCCAAATCCGCCACATTTTTCATACTCCTTTTGCATAGCTACCCTGGTTACGGGCAACGGTCGGACCCGTCAGAGCCAGGGGCGCCACTGCCAGACCAGAATATGGGCGACCACAGCAATAGCCGTGAAGATCAAAAAGCTCGTCACGAAAATCTTGTGGAACTCCCTCGCCTCGCCCTCCGTTAAGCCGGAAAGCGAGGTCCGTCTATCGTCAGCCATAGAACCTCCATACACAGGCCGTCAGGCCATCACCGCGCCGACCCACGCGGCCAGGAACCCGCGCCGGCAACTGCCGCCGCGGTCGCCGATCCATCCCGTCGCCGGATGGATTCCGGAGCGCGCGCCGTCATCGCCGCGCGTTGCCGAACTGAAATCACGTCGTCGCCTCGGAAAGCTCGCGTACGCGCTGGCAACTGCGCAGCCGCTCGAGGCTCACCTGCGTTTCGCCCGCCATTCGCGCCGCATGTTCTGCCGCATCGCGCAGCTGTTTGGCTGCCGATATGCGCACCAGCACCGGCTCGGCCTCGAGCGCCCGATCGAGCAGCGCCTTGGCCGCCTCGCTCCACTCGAGCTCGCGGTGCAGGCGAGTTGGTGTGGGCTCGACACGATCCAGATCACTCCCCAACGGGAGAATGTTGAATAGCGCGTCGAACAGCGCATTACAGACCTCCTGCACGAGATAGGTGGCACCGCTGTAACCCATGAAGGGTGTGCCGGTATGACGCCGCACAATGGCCCCGGGGAGCGAGGCGGGAATGAAAATGCTGCGCGCGCCAGCCTCGGCGAGGTACATGCGCTCGTTGTAGCTGCCGAACACGATCAGCGGCGGCTTCTCGCGCAGCAGCCGGCGCACCTGCGCGTTGTCGGGCTTGACGCCCGCGCGACGCGCGATGCTGAAGGCACAGGGCATACCCATGTCGCGCTCGAGAAAATTGCGCACGCCGCGCGCGTAGGTCTCGGTGGCGACAATGCCGAAGCTGGCAGTGCCAAAGAAGTCCTGCGTCACCGAGCGCCACAGGTCCCACAGCGGCTTGATGGTGGTGTGCTTCTCGCGCTCGATGAAAGGCTCCGGATCGAGCCCCAGCAGTTCACCGAGTTTGCGCAGAAAACGCGTCGTGCTGTGCAGTCCTATCGGCGCCTGCAGGTACGGCCGCTCGAGCGCCTCGCACAGCATGCGGCCGAATTCGCGGAACATGCAGACGTTGACTTGCGCCTCGAGCAGCTTCGGTACATCGGCAAGGTGGCTGCCCAGCGGGAACACCATGTTGACTTCGGCGCCGATGCCCTCGATCAACCGGCGGATCTCCGCGAGGTCCGACCAGGTGTTGAAGTAGCCGTAGATCGGTCCGATGATATTGACGCACGGCTTTTGCCCCGGCGCGCGCGGCTTCGGCGGGCTCACTCGCTTCTTCCCGTACTGCGTCCAGAGCCAATAGATCGCACGATTGGCGCTTTGCCACTGGTCCTCATCGATGGTCCGTGGCAGAAAGCGCTGGATGCTGGTGCCTTCCGGCGTGACACCGCCGCCGATCATCTCTGCGATCGAGCCGGTCACGACCACACTCGGCAACTGCGGATCGAGCGTGCGGTGCGCCCGCCGCATGGCCCCCTCGGTGCCGTGCTGTCCGAGTTCATCTTCGGACAGTCCCGTGACGACGATCGGCAGCTCATGCGGCGGCAGCGCGTCGGTGTAATGCAATACGGAGGTTACGGGAAGATTCTCGCAGCCCACCGGTCCGTCGATGATGACCTGCAGCCCCTTGATGGCGGTGAACGCGTACACCGCACCCCAATAGCCGCCGGCACGATCGTGGTCGAGCACCAGCATCAGATGCCATCCTCGGCTGTCGAGCGCACCGCCTGCTTGGCCATCTGCTTAGCGAATTGCGCTCGAAACTCGGGGCGATCCTTAGGTGCCTGTTCCCATACGCCGCTGGCGTAGCCGCTGCCGACGTCGCCGAAGAAGGATTTGAATTCGTCGAATCGAGAGCGGTTGCCGAGCGCGGCGTTGATGACCTGCGCCAGCGAGCCCGCGCCCGCCACGCCCATCAGCGGGCGTGCTGAAATCAGGTTGGTGAAATACATCGAGGGGATTGCATGTTCCTTGGCCGCCTGCACCACCGGCGTGGTGCCAATCGCAAGGTCCGGCGCAAACTCATCCACTGCGGACTTGTCCTGTTCCAGCGACGCCCGGTATTGCACGCGCGCACCATGAGCCTCCAGCCAGCTGCGATCGGCCTCCGACCAGGGCGTGCGCGGACAGGCTGTACCCACGTAGGGAACTCTGGCGCCGCTCTCTATCAGGAGTCGCGCGACAATCAGCTCAGAACCCTCGTAGCCGGACACCGTGATCCGTCCCTGTATCGGCGCTGCATCGAGCGCCGCGCGAATCGCCGGCAGAAATTTGTTCTTGGCCGCACCGATCGCCTCGGCTCCGACTGCGGCGATCGCGCCTACGGACTCGAGCCAGGCGGCGGTACCCTCGTATCCCACCGGCGCTGAGCCAACGATGGCGCGCCCGGCAGCCGAAAATTCCCGGATCGCGGCGGTATAAAACGGATGAATCGCCGCGGCGATCGGACTGTCGAGTGCCGCATAGAGCTCGCGCCATTCGCGCGTTGGCACCGCGGGACCCGCGGCGAGCCCGAGCGGTTCGAGCAGCATCGCGATGCCGACCGGATCGGCCGGAAACATCTCCCCCAGCAGCGCCACGGTCGGGCGCTCCGCGCGCGCGCCGCGCGGCGCCTGCACCGGCCCCTGCTCCGCCTCCGTGCGTGCGTAGCGCAGCATCGCGCCCACGAGCACATCCTTGGCCTCGGCATGCGTGGGCACACCGAATCCGGGAACGTCGATGCCGATGATGCGCACGCCATTGACCTGTTTGGGCAGGATCTGCAGCGGCACGCCCGAGGCGGTCGGCACGCACAGATTGATGATGACGATGGCATCGTAGAGTTTCGGATCGGCCATCGACAGCACCGACTCGCGGATGTCCTCGAACAGTTTCCCGGTTACCAGCGTTTCGGAATTGAAGGGCACATAGCCGACAGTACGTCGCGCGCCGTAGAAGTGAGAGGTGAATGTCAGCCCATAGACGCAGCAGGCCGAGCCGCTCAGCAAGGTCGCGGTGCGTCGCATGCGCAGCCCCACCCGCAGGGATCCGAAGGCCGGACACATGCTCTGCGGCTGATCGTGCGGACCGAGCGGATAATCGCGCGCATAGCCTTCGAGCGTCTCGCTCTTTCCGGCCGCGGAAGCCGCGCGATGCAGTTCCTGCTTGCCAGCGTGGCAATTGAGCCCTTCGAGACTCATATGGCTTCGTAAACCACTTCGAGCGATGGCTTCTCGATGACGACACCACCGCACATGTCTTCGGAGGTTGCCGGCTCGAGCACCACGTTGCGGCCCACCGCGTCGCCTTTGAAGAGACCCAGCAGCGCATCATGGTTCAGCGGCTTGGGCCGTCGCGGAGGCGCCTCGGCAACGGCCGCAGCGAGCGTTTCAAACAGCGGCGCCCAGGATTCGCCAGGCTTGCCGACTATCTCGTAGTTGGCACTCTTGCGCCGGATATCCTCGTGCGCCGGAATCGCCGCCAGTACCGGAATGCCGACCGCCTCGGCGAACGCCTTTGCCTCGCCGGTGCCGTCATCCTTGTTGATGACCATGCCGGCAACGCCGACGTTGCCGCCGAGATTGCGGAAGTAATCCACCGCTGAGCAGACATTGTTCGCTACATAGAGCGACTGCAGATCATTCGAGCCGACGACGATGACCTTCTGGCACATGTCGCGCGCGATCGGGAGCCCGAAGCCGCCGCAGACCACATCGCCGAGAAAATCCAGCAGCACATAGTCGAAGCCCCACTCGTGGAAACCGAGTTTTTCAAGCAGCTCGAACCCATGGATGATGCCCCGGCCGCCGCAGCCACGGCCGACCTCCGGCCCGCCCAGCTCCATCGCAAATACGCCGTCGCGCTTGAAGCACACATCACCGATCTTCACCTGCTCCCCGGCCTGCTTCTTGCGCGCGGAAGTCTCGATGATGGTCGGACACGCACGGCCGCCGAACAGCAGCGAAGTCGTGTCGCTCTTCGGATCGCAGCCGATGAGCAGCACACGCCTGCCCTGCTGCGCCATCATGTAGGACAGGTTTGCCAGCGCAAAACTCTTGCCGATGCCGCCCTTGCCGTAGATGGCGATGATCTGTGTCTGCTTGGTGGGTTCGGTCCTGGATACCGGATCCGGTTCGATTGCCGCCTCGGCGCGCAGCTGCTTGAGCTGCGACTCCCTGAATTTGACGGCCACGACGTCGACGGCAGGCGTACTCATGCGGCGTGTCTCCAATCCAGCACCATCTTCAGGCAGGTGGGGTCATCGAAAGCGGTTTGATAGGCCCGCGGCGCGTCCGCGGCGGGGCTGTGGTGTGTGATCAATCCATCGAGCGATAGCGCACCGGATTCGCACAGCGCCTTCACGGCGGCAAGATCCTCGAGCTGCCACTGCGCGGCGACGCGCAGCTGCGCCTCGCGCATGAAGGCGCCCGCGAAGCCGAACGCGAGCGGCGCGCTGTAAAAGCCTGCCAGCACGATCTCGCCGCGCGGCGCCAGACGGCCGATCAGCGTATCGAGCAGCGTGGCATCGCCGCTCACATCACAGATGCTGCGGTAGTCGCGGCGCGCATCGCTCTGCGGATCTATGACTTCATAGCCCACGGCGCCCTCGCGACGCGCCGCGTTGCGCTCCCAGACGATGGGTACGCGCGCGCCGTGGAGCAGCGCCAGTCGCGCGAGCAATCTGCCGAGCACCCCGTGACCCACGATCAGCTGCGGGGCTGTGGAACCCATCCGGATGGCATGCAGCGCGGTGGCTGCCAGTGCCAGCAGGATGCCTCGCTCGCCGAGTTGCTCATCGACGCGCTCGACGCGGGCGCCGGGAATCACGACACGCGCCGCGGCACCGCCGAAGAGGCCGCGAACCGGTCCGAAACAGCGTGCGCCCGGAACGAAGACCCGTTCGCCCAGCTGGCGGCCCGAATTGGCACCCGCGAAACTGATGCGGCCGACCGCTTCATATCCGGGTACGAGGGGATAGCCGAATCCGGGGAACGCCGGCATGGTGCCACTCCACAGCAGGCGCTCGGTGCCCGTGCTGATGCCGGTCCACTCCATGTCGACGATGACATCGGCATCGCAGGGCGCATCGAGTGTCAGTTGGCACAAGGCCAGCCGATGCGGCTCCTGCAGCACGACGGCGAGAGTGTTCAAGGCTGGCACTGGAGCGCGCGGAGACATTCTTATTGACCCGACCCGTCCGACAGACTGTAAAGATACTCTTACGTTTTATACTGTCAATGATACATTACACTAAGGTGCCGCATGGGCCGCTAAGTCGCGGTTGCGGTGACCAGCGCGCACTGCCAGGACCGCACCGCCGGGCACAACCGGGTGCGCGCAAAGCCGGCCGTGCGCAGCAGTCGTGCGATCTGCGCGGCACTGCGCGGCTTGCCCTGTCCCATCGCGCGCAAGTACCAGGCGAAATACGCCGCCGCACCGGGAATCGCGCCGGGCGTGTCGCGCATGGGCTCGGCCAGCAGCACACGACCCCCTGAGGGCAGTGCGCGCCGCACTGCGCGCAGCAGCGTCAGCGCCGCCTGGTCATCGTGGTCATGCAGCACACGGATCAGCGTCACCAGATCCGCTCCCGCGGGCAGCGCGCCGAGCGTGAAGTCGCCACCGTGTATCTCGACGCGGGCCGCAAGACCTGCCGCCGTCAATCGCGCCTGCGCGCGTTCGGCCACAGCCGGCAGGTCGAACAGCAGCAGCTTCAACCGCGGCGCACGCGCGGCGGCGGCCACCAGAAAGCTCCCGTCGCCACCACCGACGTCGAGCAGGCAGCGATGCTGCGCAATGGGATAGCCGTCGAGCACTTCTTCGGCCACCAGCGACTGCGTATCGGCCATGAGCGAGGTGTAGGCACCCACCTGCGCGTCATCGAGATCGCGCGGCTCGCGGTGGCGTGCATAGGGCCAGAGCGCGGCCAGCTGGCGCGGCTGCTCCGGGTGCCGCAGCAAGGCCACCGGATCGCGCAGGTCCTCGTACAGGGCCGGGTGATGCCCGATCATGCGCATCACGGCCGGATTTCCCAGCAAGGCCGCGCCCAGGCGTCCCAGCCCCCAGCGCTGGCCCGGGCGCTGCTCGATCAGTTCGAGTGCCGCCGCGGCACTGAGCAGCGTCTCGGCCGCCTCGGGAGTCAGATCCAGGCGCGGCGCAATCTGCCGCAGCGGTAGTGGCCCCGGCCGCAGCATCTCGAGCACCCGCAGCTGCACGCAGGACAGCAGGACCTGCGAATAGACGAAGCCCGCGCACAGATCGAACAGCGCGCCCGCTTGCCGGCGCGCAATCGGACGCGTCAGCGGGAAATGCGCGGCCCAACGTTGAAACCGACGATCGCAGAGCCAGCGGTCGCGCCAGTTGGCGAGCCGATCGCGCCAGTCAGAGCGCTCACTTGGCTGCCTCTGGCCTGCTGCATTGGCGGACATGGCGAGGATGCCGCGGCACTACGCAGCCGCGGGGCGTGCAACCCGAGGCGCCAGCAGCGGCTCTATGACGGCGCGAAAGATGGCGCGCAGCTCCGTTGCACCGGGGCACTCCGGGATGGCCGCCAGCGTCTGCGCGACCAGCTGTTGCAATCTTGCGCGCGCCGCGGGCAGGCCCAGATGGCCGACCGCGTTGGGGCGGCCGAGCACCGCATCGCGTCCGGCAGGCTTGCCCAGTTCCTGCGGATTGGCAATGACATCGCAAATGTCGTCAGCCACCTGGTATGCCTCGCCCAGGTGATCGCCAACGCTCTGCCAGGCCAGAGGATCGCTGCCCGCGGCCAGCGCACCCGCCATGGTGGCGGCAGCGAACAGCGCTCCGGTCTTCTCGCGCTGGTAATCCGACAGCGATGCTGCGCGTTCGCACTCCCAGGCCTGCCCGGAGACGATCCCGCGCGGCATACCCGTAGCCGCTGCCAGCAGACCCAGTAGACCGAGCCGCAGCTCGGCCGTGCCTGCGCTCTGGCGCAGTAGCACGTTGAAGGCCAGCACGATGAGCGCATCAGCCGCCAGGATGGCCAGCCGATCGCCGTAAAGTGAGTGCACGGAAGGCTGCCCGCGACGCGTCGGCGCATCATCGAAGCAGGGCAGATCATCCTGTGCCAGGGACGCACAATGCATCAGTTCGATGGCGCCGGCGGCGGCCAGCGCCGCGGCAGAGGAGTCCGCGCCGCAGGCGCGCGCCACGGCCACGCACAGGCGCGGTCTTATGCGCGCACCGCCGGGAAATACGGCGTGCGAGACCGCCGCGGCGAGCCCCGGGGGCGCTCCGGGCCCGGCGACACCGGCCAGCGCGTGCTTTAGAAAGCGATCGATACGTGCGGTGTCATCCATGGTGGCGCTCCCAGACTGTAACGATTACTTGTCATGTTGTAGTGTCATGTAATATAGACACTATCGGGCCCAAGGGTCAATTGCGGTCGAGGATTCATGGCTGCGCCACAGCTCGCCGTGATCGGTGGCGGTATCGCCGGAATGGTGGCGGCGCTCGAGCTGCGCCAGCGTGGATTCGGCGTAACGCTGCTGGAACGCGCGATGAGCGTCGGCGGCAAATTACGCCAGCTCGGCGTGCATGGAGTCCCTGTCGATGCGGGCCCGACCGTCTTCACACTGCGCCCGCTGTTCGAGCAGATCTTCGAGGCGGCGGGCTCCCGGCTGGAGGCGCACGTGACGCTGCGCCCCCTCGAGATCCTGGCGCGTCATGCCTGGATCGAGGGCGGCGAGCTGGACCTCTACGCCGACCTCGGGCGCAGCGCTGATGCCATTGCCCGATTCGCCGGGGCGCGTGATGCCGAGGGCTATCGCCGCTTCTGTGCCGATGCGCGCCGCGTCTTCTCAACGCTCGAACACGGCTTCCTGTATCGATCGCAACCGAGCCTGTCCGCGCTGCTGGGCGCGGCCGGGGTCGGCGGTCTGGCACGGCTGTGGCAACTGCGCCCGTTCACCACCCTGTGGAGTGCGCTCGGCGATTACTTCCAGGATCCGCGCCTGCGGCAATTGTTTGCCCGTTACGCCACCTATTGCGGTTCATCGCCCTTCGATGCGCCTGCAACGCTGATGCTGGTGGCGCACGTGGAGCAACGCGGCGTGTGGCAACTCGAAGGCGGCATGCGTGCGCTTGCCGATGCGCTGCTCGGACTGCTGCGCGCCCGTGAGGTCAATGTGCGCTCAGGGTGCACGGTGCGAGCCATTCGGCTGGCGCGCGGCCGCGTGGCACGGCTGGAACTGGCCGAGGGCGAGGAACTGCCGATCGATGCGGTCATCGTCACCAGCGATGCCGGCGCACTCGCGGCGGGATTCTACGGGCCCGAGGTTGCCTCGGGCGCGAGTCCGGTACCGCGCGCAAGCCGCTCACTCTCGGCGATCACGTGGGCCCTGCATGCGCCCACGCGAGGCTTTGTGCTCTCGCATCACAACGTGTTCTTCTCGGCGGACTATCGCGCCGAATTCGACGCCTTGCGCGCACAACGCATGCCCTCCGCGCCCACGGTCTACCTCTGCGCGCAGGACCGTTCGGATGCCGGAACCCCGGCGCCGCTAGGCGCGGAAAGACTGTTCTGCCTGATCAATGCACCGGCCATCGGGGATCTGCACCGATTCGGCCACGAGGAAACACGCAAATGCCTGGCAACGACCCTCTCGATGCTGCGGGCCTGCGGGCTCGAGCTGATGCCCTGCCCATGCGAGCCGGTGGCGACGACACCCACGGAATTTCATCACCTGTTCCCGGGGAGCGGGGGCGCACTGTATGGCCAGGCGACGCACGGATGGCGCAGTTCCTTCACGCGCCCGGGAGCGCGCACGTCGATTCCCGGGCTGTATCTGGCCGGGGGGAGCGCCCACCCGGGTCCGGGACTGCCGATGGCCGCGCTCTCGGCACGCCATGCCGCCGCCTGCCTGAATCAGGACCTCGCTTCGAACGGCCGGTTGCGCCCGGCGGCTATGCCTGGTGGTATCTCGATGCGCTGAGCGAGGATGGGAGCGAGGGACTGTGCATCATCGCCTTCATCGGCAGCGTCTTCTCTCCCTACTATGCGCACGCGCGGCGGCGTCGCGATGCGGATCCCTTCGAGCACTGTGCGATCAATGTTGCGCTGCTGGGCCCGCGCCGGCGCTGGTCGATGACCGAGCGTGGCCAATCCTGCGTACAGGCCGACTCCCGTTCGCTGACCATCGGCGAGAGCGCGCTGCGCTGGATCGGCGGCGCATTGCATATAGAGATCCGGGAGCGCTGTTGCCCCATACCCTCGCGTATTCATGGCTACGTGACGGTACGGCCGCTGGTGACGCCGGGGTGCTGCTTTGCACTCGACTCCTCCGATCGTCACGTCTGGTGGCCGCTGGCCCCTAAGGCCGCCATCGAGGTGCGCTTCACGCACCCGAAGGCTTTCTGGTCGGGCACGGCCTATCTGGATGCCAACGCCGGCACCCGGCCGCTGGAACAGGATTTCAGGGGCTGGAGCTGGTCCCGCAGCGCGCTGCCGTCAGGCAGCGCGGTGTTCTACGATCTGCAGCCGCACAGGGAGCCAGCGCATTCGCTGTCGCTGCTGTTCGATGGTGCAGGTTACGCACGGGCACTGACCGCGCCCTCGCTGTGTCCGCTGCCCGCGAGCCGCTGGGGTATCGCGCGCAGCACGCGCTGCGAGCAGCCCTCCGCGGGCGAGCCTGCGGCGCCGCGGGTGCTGCAAACCATGGTGGACGCCCCCTTCTATGCACGCTCGCTGCTGCGCACACGCATTGCTGGCCAGGAAGTCACGACGGTGCACGAGAGCCTGGATCTTGATCGCTTTCGCCGCCCGTGGGTGCAATGTCTGTTGCCCTTCCGGATGCCTCGCTGGCCGTGGGTTGCCTAGGCTCACCGCACCGCGCCCCGCTACCGCACCGCGCCCCGCTCGCTCTGCTCCAGTCGCGAAAATAATTCAATCACCCACTCGGCCCGGCCCTGATCCGGCCGGCGCGCGGCGTTCGGCCCGCGCACCCGACTCTCCGGCCATTGCATCGAGCGCACGGCCTCGAGCAGAAACTCGGCCTCGGGAAACGGCTGCACCGATAGTTGCATCGGTCGCGCTGCCAGCGCATCGCCGCAGGCCACCAGCAACAGCCAGAGCTTGCGCCTGCCTCCGACGTGCGCGCGACGCGCGATGGAGTCCAGTCCGTGCCGCCGCAGGTCCTGGCCGATTTCGGCGTACAGGCGGCGTGCCGCGTGGATACCGGCTCGCGCGCGCGCAGGCAGGTGGGCGATACCCAGGGTCGCGCGCGCGTAGGCGGCATCGGCCGCGACGAGCAGCCGATTGATGATCCCCGCCAGCGCCGGTGTGAAAGTCGGTCGCGCCAGCCAGGATTGAGGATCGATGCCGGCCTCGCGCAACCATGCGCATGGCAGGTAGAGACGGCCGGCGCGCGCATCCTCGCCGACATCGCGCGCGATGTTGGTGAGCTGCATGGCGATGCCAAGCTCGCAGGCCCGCGCCAGCACGGCTGGCTGGCGCACGCCCATCATGAGCGTCATCATCACACCGACGCTGCCGGCCACGCGCGCCGAATACGCGCGCAGCTCCTCGATGGTTTCATAGCATCGCCCGGTCCCATCCCACTCGAAGCCCTCGAGCAGTGCATCGAGCAATCCACGCGGAATGCCGCACTGCCGGACCGTCGTAGCGAGCAGGCGCTCGACCGGCAGCGGCAAGGGCGTTGCACCGTAGACTCGATCCAGCCGCGCGCGCAGCTGCGGCAGGGTTGAATCGCTGCGCGCGGGACCGTCGACGGCATCGTCGGCCAGGCGGCAGAATGCGTACAGCGCGGTCGCCGCGGAGCGCGTCTCGCGCGGCAGCAGCTGGCCGGCCAGATGAAAGCTGCGCGATCCGCCGCGCAGCAGTGCTTCGACGGACTTCAAATCAGCCGAACGTACTGCCATGCGGCACCACCGTATCCAGCACTCGAGCCGAACTGACCACGCCCGGCAATCCGGCGCCCGGGTGCGTACCCGCACCGACCAGATAGAGGTGCGCGAAATCCTCGGATTGATTGTGCGGCCGAAACCAGGCGCTCTGTCGCAGCAGCGGCTGCAGGCCGAATGCCGCGCCGTGCACGCTCAACAGGCGATCCTGAAAATCCTCCGGCGTCATCATGCGAGAGGTCACGATGTTCTCCTCCAGGCCCGGCAGTAGCGAGGCCGACAGATGGGCGGCGATGCGGCGCCGATAGGGCTCAGCCTCGCGCCGCCAGTCGATGCCGCTGCGCAGGTGAGGCACGGGAGCGAGCACGTAGAAAGCATCGCAACCGGCCGGGGCTACCGATGGATCGGATGCAGTCGGTCGATGCAGATACAGGCTGAAATCGGGAGCCAGCTGCCTGCCTGCGAAAATATCGGCGATGAGCTTGCGGTATCGCGGACCCACCAGGATGGTGTGATGCCCGACTTCGGGATATTGCCGGCGCGTACCGAAGTACCAGATGAATAGACTCATCGAATAGTGCGCGCGCCGCCATCGGCTCTCATGCCAATGCCGATGGCGCTCACCCGCCAGCAACTCGCGATACGTCCAGGCCGCATCCGCATTGGACACGACCACATCGGCAGCAAGGCGCTCGCCGCTCACAAGCTCGACCCCGCGCGCCATGCGATCGCGCAGCGTGATGCGGCGGACTTCGCTGTTGCATCGAACCTCGCCGCCCTGGGATTCGATCAGGCGCACCAGACCCTGCACAAGCTTGCCGGTACCGCCCATGACGTAATGCACGCCGCCTAGTCGCTCGAGATGTACGATCAACCCGTAGAGCGCGCTGGTCCGGAATGGATTGCCGCCCACGAACAGCGGGTGGAAGCTCAAGGCAAAGCGCAGCCGCGGATCGCGCACATGCGAGGCCACGACCGCATAGAGTGATCGGTAAGCGCGCAGCCGCAACAGGTTCGGTAACTGGCGCGCCATATCCTGCCAGCGACTGAAGGGCAGGTGCATGAGACGCTCGAAGGCGATGCGATAGAGCCGCTCGCTGACTCGCATGAAGCGCCGATAACCAGCCAGGTCATCGGGCGCCAGTCGGGCGATCTCCTGCTCCATGGCCGCGGCATCGCCGCTCCAATCAAGCGCGCTGCCATCGGCAAAACAGATGCGATAAAACGGCGACAAGGGCTTGAGCGTCACATCGTCCGCGAGCCGCCGCCCGCACAGCGACCACAGGCTCTCGAACAGCGCCGGCGCCGTCACGATGGTCGGCCCGGCATCGAAGGTGAAGCCGTCCTGGTGAAATACATAGGCCCGACCGCCAGGCGCATCGAGGCGCTCGAGCACCGTCACGCGATAGCCGCGCGCGCCCAGTCGCACCGCGGCGGCCAGACCGCCAAAACCGCTGCCGATCACGATCGCGTGCGCGCGGTTCATGCTGCCCCCACGCGCCTGGCGAAGCCGACCATGAACTCGCTCACCAGATCCGGCCGCTCCTCGTGCGCGAGATGCCCGAGGCCCGGCAGCGTCACCAGGCTCGCACCCGGCAGCAGCTGTTGGACTTTGCGTGCTTCCGCGGGCGGCACCATGCGGTCGTTGCCGCCGACGATCAGCATCAGCGCCGGTTGCAACCGGGGCAAGTCTCGCTCGAGTCCGTCAAGATCCCATTGCGCCATCATCTGCAGCGCGCCCTCGACATGAGATTGGCTGCGTGCGAGGCGCCAGTATTGATCGACGCCGGCCGCATCGATCGATGAGCCGCTGCTGGCGAGCAGCCGCTCCACGGCGCGCCGATCACGCGCACTCCAGACAAACAACCGCGAACTCAGCGAGGTCGATGCCAGCAGCCGCGCCACCGGTGCAAACAGCGCCTTCTGCATTCGGTGCAGCGGCAGCAGGGCGCCGTTGAGACTGAACACTGCCCGCGGCGTGATCCGCCCATCAATGCAGGCGCGACACAGAATCGCCGCACCCGCCGAGTGACCCGCCACGAGCGCGGGCTGCACGCCCAGAGCCTCGATCAGCGTGCCCACCGCGGCGCTCATTGCATCGAGTGACATGCCCCCGCGCGGCATGCCGCTGGTATCGCCATGGCCCGGAAGATCGAAGGCGGTCACGGTGAAGCGCTGTGCGAGCTGCGGCATCAGATCGCGCCAGGAGTGCATCGACGCTCCCGTACCATGCGCGAGTACCAGCGCCGGGCCTGCCCCGAGCTGCTGCAGGTGCCAGCGCATGCCATCGACATTCAGGAAGCGGTCCGTTTGCCGCTCCTCGAAGGCTTCAGCGGCCAGGGGACACCGCCTGGGCCAGCGAGCGCGCGTCGGCGTTGGGAAGCGGCAGATAGCGCGCGCGCAAGCCTTCCGCCAGGCCTTGCGCCAGCGCCTGCGGACGCGGCGCGGTGTCGATCAAGAGCGTGCGCCAACCCGATTGGCCCAGAGTTTTCGCAGCGTGCCTGGCATCCTCCTGCGCGCGAACGCGGCCGCTGCTGCCATCGCGCGCCACATTGGCGTGCCCGTCCGTAAGCAGCACGATCGAGGGCGTACGGCCCTGACGACCGACCTGCTCGGCGAGCAGGCGCGCGGCGTCGATGCCGCTTGCCAGCGGCGTTGTGCCGCCGCCGGGCAATCCCGCAAGACTGCGCCTGGCGCGCAGCAGCGAGCGCGTCGGGGGCAGCGCGAGCTCGGCCGCGCGGCCGCGAAACACGACCACGGCCACTTCATCGCGCCGGACATAGCACTCGGCCAGCAGCAACTCGATGGCGCCCTTGGCCTCGGACAATCGATGCAGCGCGCTGGAGCCTGACGCATCCAGGGCGAACACCGTGACGGTCTGCTCGCGCTGCCGCCGCCAGGTCACGCGAAAATCCTGCGCCCGTACCAGCATCCGCGGTCGCGTTTCCGTGGTCGCATCACGCCTGCGCAGACGCTGCCATGGGACCGCCGCACGCAGCGTCTCAATGAGATTGAGCCGCAGGCCATCGCGCGGGTGACCGGCGCGCACGCCGGCCGGCCGGCCGCGCGCACGTCCGTTCAGCAGCGCGCCGACCCGGCCCGCCGAATTGGCACTGCGACGTTGGGGCGCGGAATTAGGGAGCGCGGCTGCCAGTAGCCCCTCGGGCAATGCCGCACGCGCCGCTTCCAGCACGCGATCCTCGAGTGTGCCGATCTGAGTATCGCGCGCCTCGCCGTTCGTACGGCCATCGCTCTCCGGCTGCGGCTGCGGCTGCGGCTGC
>Ga0182030_10001609_pt1 | contig 46807 bp, 40 predicted proteins | sample 812S3MmetaG_FD_121299 | JGI IMG/M metagenome (GOLD analysis project Ga0182030, IMG submission 121299) | Permafrost microbial communities from Stordalen Mire, Sweden - 812S3M metaG (Illumina Assembly) | ecosystem: Environmental > Terrestrial > Soil > Wetlands > Permafrost | place: Sweden...
CAAAAGTCTATTTGCCGAAAAATCCGTGTTTCATCTGCGGCCATCTGTGGCTAGATTGTTTGCGTGATTGCTCTGCTCGATTACGGCTCCGGCAATTTGCGGAGCGTCCACAAGGCGCTGCTCAAGGTGGGCGCGAACGTGCGCATTGCCCGGCGGCCGGATGAAATCGGCGATGCGCGGGCGATGGTTCTGCCTGGCGTAGGCGCGTTCGACGATTGCATCAACGCCCTGCGCAAGCAGGAACTGCTCGAAGCGGCGCGCAAGTTCATTAAATCGGGCAAACCTTTCCTCGGCATCTGCGTCGGTTACCAGGCGCTGTTTGAGAAGAGCGAGGAATTCAACAGCTGCGCCGCCGGACTCGGAATTTTCAAGGGCAGTGTCGTCCGTTTTTCCAGAAAGCCCGGACTGAAAATTCCGCAAATCGGCTGGAACCAGCTTGAGATCACCAAGCCCGACTGTCCGCTCTTCCGCGGCGTACCCAACGGCAGTTATGTTTATTTCGTCCACAGCTTCTATCCGCAACCGGTGGAGACGGGCATCATCGCCACCCGCACGGATTACGGCGACGCCTTTGCGTCATCCGTCTGGCGCGACAATGTTTACGCCACGCAATTTCACCCGGAAAAAAGCCAGAAGGTCGGCCTGCAACTGCTGAGGAATTTTGTGGATCTGGCGAAAGGTTGACGCGAAATTTGTTGTTTCGTATCCGCAACATGCTGAGGGAAAACGCGCTTTGGTGTATTTGGCGGGCTTCGTATTTCACCTGATTGCCATCGGTTGTCCGGTCTTGCATTTTGTCCGCCGGTGACGCAATTTAATTTCAACGATTAACTAAACAAAACATAAGGATTAAAAATTATGGCACACGAACTACCCCCCCTGCCCTATCCCAAGGAAGCCTTGGAACCGTATATTGATGCGCTGACGATGGAAATCCATCATGACCGGCATCACAAGGCCTACGTGGACAACCTTAACAAGGCCATCGCCGGCAACGCCGCGCTGGAAGCAAAGTCGCTCGAAACGCTCATTGGCGATCTCTCGTCCGTGCCGGACAACATCCGTGGCCCGGTGCGCAACAATGGCGGCGGTCACTGGAACCATTCGTTCTTTTGGAAACTCATGGCGCCCAAGTCAGGCGGCGCTCCCACCGGCAAGCTCGCTGACGCCATCAACGCCACGTTCGGCTCCTTCGCCGAATTTCAGGCCAAGCTCGAAGCAGCCGGCATCGGGCGTTTCGGCAGCGGCTGGGCCTGGCTCATCTCCAACGGCGGGAAGCTCGAGATTGTCTCGACGCCGAATCAGGACAATCCGCTCATGGGCAAGGCCATCGCCGGCTGCGAAGGCAAGCCGCTGCTCGGCGTGGATGTCTGGGAACACGCGTATTATCTCAAATACCAAAACAAGCGCGCCGATTATCTGAAGGCGTTCTGGAATGTGGTGAACTGGGCCGAAGTCGCCAAGCACTACTGATCATTTACGATATTTGATTTACGATTTACGCGGGTTGCCGTCCATCACGGGCGCACCGCGTAAATCGCATATCGTAAATCTAAAATTTCTTAAATCCCCCGTTCGTCCACAATCTGGTTGCCCTTGCCCAACACGATGACGCGGGGCTGCCATTTCGCCGCCTTTTTTTTGTCCACGACCGCGAAGTTCATAATCGTGAGCAGATCGCCTTTCTTGCCAAGATGCGCCACCGCGCCGTTCATGATGATTTCACCGGAACCCCGTTTGCCGGCGATGACATAGGTTTCGAACCGTTCGCCGTTGGCCATGTTGCCGCACAGGATGCGTTCGTATTCCTGCAACCCGGCCTGTTCCATCAGGTCGGCGGCAATGGTGAGACTGCCTTCGTATTTCACGTTGCCGCCGGTGACGGTGGCGCGGTGAATTTTCGATTTCAGCAAATGAATCTGCATGAGCCGTTAAGTATAGCGCACCGCACGGTTACTTCAACTTGAGAAAATTCCTCATAATCTGCCGGCCATTTTCGGTCAGGATGCTTTCCGGATGAAATTGCACGCCCCAGATCGGCAATTCCTTGTGCCGCACACCCATGATCTCGCCCTCGTCGCTCTCGGCGGTAATTTCCAACACATCCGGCAGCGTGTCGCGCTTGATGACGAGCGAATGATAGCGCGTCGCCAGGAACGGGTTGGCCATCCCGGCAAACAGGTCCTTGCCGTTGTGTTTAATCGGCGAGGTTTTGCCGTGCATCATGCGATAATTCACGACGACGTCGGCGCCGAACGTGTGGCCGATGCATTGATGTCCAAGACACACACCGAAAACGGGTATGCCCTCCTTTGCAAACGTCCGGATGACCTCGTTCGACAGTCCGGACTCCCGCGGCGAGCACGGACCGGGCGACACTAGGATGCGCTCCGGCTTCAGGCCGCGGATCGCTTCGATTGTGATGTCGTCGTTGCGCCGCACCTGCACATCCACGTTCAACTCGCCCAGATATTGCACGAGGTTGTAGGTGAACGAATCATAATTGTCTATGACCAGAACCATGGGCGCACAAACTACCTGACCACCCCGACTTTGCAAATCAGGAATCACCCGGATGATGCCGAGCCAGGATTTGGACCGGATTGCCACCTTGCCGGTCCCTGAACCGCCCCACCAACAATATTTTAATTATAGTTGACCGGTTGGTTAACATGACATATTTTGGTCTCGCTGGCGCAATTAATAGCCAGTCAAAAACAAATCAGTATTATGGGAAGAATCAGCGACGCCAAGGAAAAGCTGCTGCAGGTGGCTTTTGACCTCATTTACGACAACAGCTACGGCACCGTGAGCGTGGACCAGATGTGCAAGCGGGCGAAGGTGAACAAGGGCAGCTTTTACTATTTTTTCCGCACCAAGACCGATCTGGTGATCGAAGCCTACGAGGAACATTGGCGGCTCAAGCAGCCGGATTATGACCGGATTTTTTCCACCCAGGTGCCGCCGTTGAAACGACTGGACCTGTGGTGCGACTACATCGGCGAAATTCAACGGAAGCGGTTTGAAAAGTACGAACATGTCTGTGGTTGTCCCTACACGAGTGTGGGCAGCGAGCTGGCCACCTATGATAAAAAAATTCGGCTCAAGGCGATGGACCTTATTGATCGTACCGTCAATTACGTCGAAAACGCCATTGCCGATGCGAATCGCGCGGGGTTGATCCACGTGGCTGACCCCAAGGTGACCGCACAACAGGTTCATGCCTACATTCTGGGGGTGTTGCTGCGCGCCAAAGTTCACAATGACCTGAGAGTGCTGCAACATATGAAGCTAACCATAAAAACGATGATCGGGGCCAAGGCGGTGATGGCATAAAGGCGTTGCTTCACGGCAGACCAATTCACCATGCATGATTCCCCCGTTCGCCAGCCGGTTGGACAATACAATGAGAACAACACACCCAATGCCGGTTTCGATTTATGACCTGGCACACTAGCTTTAATTGAATTATGTGGATTGTCAGACTTGCCTTGCGCCGGCCGTACACGTTTGTGGTGGCCGCGCTGTTGCTGGTTTTGATTACGCCGTTCATTCTGCTGCGCACGCCCACGGACATTTTCCCGGCCATCAACATCCCGGTGATCAGCGTCATCTGGCAATACACCGGCCTGGACGCCGCGCAGTTCGAGCAGCGCATTACTTACACGCACGAACGCTCCCTCACGGTAACGGTCAACAACATCGAGCACATCGAGTCCACGTCCTACAACGGCATCGCCGTGGTCAAGGTCTTCCTGCAACCCGGCGCCAGCGTGGATTCCGCCGTTGCCCAAATCACCGCGTCGGCGCAAACCGTTTTACGGCAGATGCCGCCGGGTATGACGCCGCCGCTGATCATCCAGTACAACGCCTCTTCCGTGCCGATTTTGCAATACAGTTTCAGCAGCCCGAAAATGTCGGAACAGGAACTTTTCGACGTGACGGCCAATCAGGTGCGCGTGGGCCTCGCCAACACGCGGGGCGCGATGATTCCTTGGCCTTACGGCGGCAAAACCCGCGTGGTCTCCGTGGACCTGAGCCTGCCCGCGCTCAAGGCCAAAAATCTTCTGGCCCAGGACGTCGTCAACGCCATCAACGCCCAGAATATCATCCTGCCCAGCGGCACCTCCAAAATCGGCGCGACCGAGTATGACGTGGCGGTGGATTCTAATCCCCGTTTGATTGACGACCTGAACCATCTGCCCATCAAGGTGGTCAACGGGGCAACGATCTATTTGAGCGACGTCGCGCAGGTTCACGACGGTTACACGCCCCAGCAAAACGCGGTCCGGCAGGATGGGGTGCGCGGGGCTCTGCTCACCGTCATGAAGGCGGGTTCAGCCTCAACGCTCGATGTTGTGCGCAATGTCAAGGCCGCCCTGCCCCGGGTGATGGCCACCGTATCGCCCGATTTGCATGTCAGTGAATTTGCCGATCAATCCCTGTTCGTGCGCGCCGCCATCAACGGGGTCTTGCGCGAAGGCGCCGTTGCCGCCGCCCTGACGGCCCTGATGATCCTGTTATTCCTCGGTTCGTGGCGAAGCACGTTCATCATCGCCTTGTCAATCCCGCTTTCCGTCCTTTGCTCCATTGCCGCCTTGAGCGCCCTGGGTGAAACGATCAACCTGATGACCCTCGGCGGCATGGCCCTGGCCGTGGGCATCCTGGTGGACGATGCCACCGTGGCCATTGAAAACATCCATCGCCACATGGCCGCGGGTCTGCCGCTGGAGGAGGCCATTCTCACCGGTTCGCAGGAAATCGCGTTGCCGGCGTTTGTCTCGACGCTGTGCATCTGCATCGTGTTCGTACCGATGTTTTTCCTGACCGGCGTGGCGAAGTACCTGTTCATCCCACTGGCGGAAGCCGTGGTGTTTGCGATGCTCGCCAGCTATGTCCTTTCGCGAACGCTCGTGCCGACGCTGGTGATGTGGTTTTACCGTAACGTCCAGTTGCATGATGAACATGCCACCGCATCGCATGCACCGTTCTGGCTGGTGCCGTTCATTGGTTTTCAACGCGGCTTTGAATCCGGCTTCGAAAGGTTTCGGAATGGTTATCGGGGGCTGCTGACCAGTTGTTTTGAGCATCGCAAGCCGTTCGCCATTTTCTTCCTGGTGTTTTGCGCCGCCTCCTGGCTGCTCACCCAGGCGCTCGGACGGGACTTTTTCCCGGCGGTGGATGCCGGACAGTTTATGCTGCACCTCCGCGCGCGCACCGGCACCCGCATCGAGGAAACCGAACGCCTCACCGATCAAGTCAACCAGGCCATTCATCGCGAAATCCCAGCACGGGAACTTGGCGGCATCCTCGACAACATCGGCATCCCCAATTCGTTCATCAATCTGAGTTACAACACGAGTGGAGTCATTGGACCGGGCGACGCGGACATTCTCGTGTCGCTCAAGCCCGGCCACGCGCCCACGGAAGATTATGTGCGGCGGTTGCGCGAACGCCTGAACCGGGAATTCCCCGGAACCCTATTTTACTTTCTGCCGGCAGACATTGTCAGCCAGACCTTGAACTTTGGCCTGCCGGCGCCGTTTGACGTGCAAATCGTCGGGCGCGACCAAACCGGAAACCGGGCCATCGCCGCGCGCCTGGCCGAACAGCTCAGAACCATTCCCGGCGCGGCCGACGTGCGGGTGCAGCAGCCGGACAACTGGCCGCAATTCCGCATTTCGGTTGATCGTTCCAAGGCCGCTGAAATGGGCCTGACCGAACAAAACGTCGCCAATTCCGTCCTGCTCGGTCTGAGCGGCAGCAGCCAGGTGCAACCCGCCTACTGGCTCGACACTAAATTCGGCGTTCAATATCTCATCAATGTCCGCGCCCCCGAATACGCCATGGACTCGCTGGGCCAACTGAACGCCATGCCCATCAGCTCCAGCCAGCCGGGCGCGGACAACGCCCAGATTCTGGCCAACCTCGCCAGCATTTCGCGCGTGAACATAGCGCCCGTCATTTCGCACTATAACGTGATGCCGGTCATTGATGTTTACGGCAACGTGGATGGCCGCGACCTGGGAGGCATTCTGGACCAGATCCAGCCGCTGGTCCAAAAGGCTGGGAAAAACCTGCCGCGCGGCAGCAGCATTGTTATTCGCGGCCAGGCGGAAACCATGCGTTCCAGTTATTTCGGCCTTGGTATCGGATTGGTGGGGGCCATTGTGCTGATTTATTTCCTGCTCGTGGTTAATTTCCAGAACTGGCTCGACCCGTTCATCATCATCACCGCCCTGCCCGGCGCGCTGGCCGGCGTGGTATGGGGTTTGTTCCTGACCCAGACGTCCTTGAGCGTCCCGGCGTTGATGGGCGCGATCATGAGCTTGGGCGTGGCCACGGCCAATTCCGTGCTCGTAGTCACCTTTGCCCGGGACAATCTTCTGCGCAAGCTCGACCCCGTCACCGCCGCGCTCGAAGCCGGCGTTGGACGCATTCGCCCGGTCCTGATGACCGCGCTGGCCATGGTCATCGGCATGTTGCCGATGAGCCTCGGCCTCGGTGAAGGCGGCGAACAAAATGCGCCGCTGGGCCGCGCCGTGATCGGCGGGCTGGTGTTTGCCACCATGGCCACGTTGTTCTTTGTACCTGTTGTTTTCAGCTTCATGCACCGGCACCGCCAGTCGGGCAATCCATCTCCCACGCCATGAACACAAATGCTTCCAATCCCACACCGCCCGCCCCGGTCCGTTTGATCCGGATCGGGCAGATCGTTGTCGTGCTGGTCTTCGTTGGCCTGCTTATCGGTTTTATCCCGCGCTGGATTTCCCGGCACCGGCTGCTGGCGGCAACCCGCGCGGATTCGGTCATGACGGTTGACGTCGTGTCACCAACAGTGTCGAAACCCGATCTGGGTACCCCGTTGCCGGCGGAAGTCGTGGCCTTCGTCCAGGCTTCCATTCATGCCCGCGCCAGCGGTTATTTAAAAAGCTGGTTGGTGGACATCGGCGAGTCCGTCACCAACGGCCAGGTCCTCGCGGAAATCGAGACGCCCGAACTGGATCAACAACTGGCCCAGGCCCGGGCGGAACTGGCCCAGGCCAACGCCGCGCTCGACCTCGCCAAAATCACCGCCGACCGCTGGACGGAACTGCTCAAGACCGCCAGCGTCAGCGAACAGGAAACGGCGGAGAAAACGGCGGACTACACCCTGAAACAGGCGAACGTCGCGGCCGCCAGCGCCAACGTGCAGCAATTGGAGGATCTGAAAGCCTTTGACCACATCACGGCCCCGTTCGACGGCACCATCACCGTTCGCAACACCGACATCGGCCAGCTCATCGCGGCGGCCAACGGACCGGAATTGTTCCGGGAAGCGCAAACGGATCCGCTGCGGGTTTATGTCCGCGTGCCCCAGCCGCTCGTTCATGCCATCAAACCCGGCCAGAACGCCGAGTTGACGTTTGAGGAACTGCCCGGCCGGATTTTTGAAGCCACAGTGACACGCACCGCAGGTGCCGTGGATCCGGCATCACGCACATTGCAGGTGGAATTGCAGGTGCCCAACCCGCACGGCGAGATCCTGGCCGGCAGCTACGCGCAAGCCCGCTTCAACCAGGCCGACGACGGGCATGTGCTGACACTTCCCGACACAGCGCTGATTTTTCGCGCGCAAGGCATGCAGGCTGCCGTGGTCGGCAGCGACAACAAGGTGCAGTTGCACTCCCTGCGGCTTGGCCGCGACTTCGGCAACACGGTCGAGGTGTTGGCCGGAGTCGAAGCCACCGACCGCGTCATCATCAATCCGTCGGATTCCATCGCCGACGGCATGGCGGTGCGGAGCGCGCAACCACCGGAAACCAATTCCCTGAAATGAAAGCTGTGGTTTTCATCAGCGCCGTTGTTCTCACCGGCGGCCTCGCAGGCTGTACCGTGGGACCGGACTACCATCGCCCGACGGTGTTGCCGGTGCAGCCGGTGCCGGAAGCGTTCAATACCAACGTCCCCGTTAGCACCAACTCCCTGGTATGGAAAATTGCCGAGCCATCCGACCGTTTATCCCGCGGTGATTGGTGGCAACCATTTGCCGATTTGGAATTGGACCGCCTGGAAATGCTGACGGTTACCAACAATCAAACATTGGTTGCCGCCGCCGACCAATTTGAACAGGCCCGCCAACTGGCGGCGGAAGCGCGCGCAAATTTTTTCCCGCAACTCACCGCCGGCGGCACACCCAACGGCGATATCACCCGCCAGCGCACCAGCTTCAATGCCCCCTCGTTTGGGCAGCCTGCCAATCAATCGTCCACCTACAACACATTCACCGCACCGGTCTATCTCGGTTGGGAAGTTGACCTTTGGGGTCGCGTACGCCGCCAGTCGGAAGCCGCGCGCGCGCGCCTCGTGGCTGCCGCCGATGACCTGGAATCGGCCCGGCTCGCCGTCACAGCCGAGGTGGCCGATGATTATTTCACCCTGCGCGCGCTGGACAACGAACACACACTGATCGTCAGCACGATTGAAACCTACCGCCGTTCGCTGACGCTTACCGAAAACCGGCGCAAAGGCGGGATCGTTTCCGATCTCGATGTCGCCCAGGCCGCCACGCAGCTTCACAACGCCGAGGCGCAACTGCCTGTCATCGAACTAAACCGCGCCCAGTTGCTTCATGCCCTTGCCACGCTCTGCGGACAATCACCGGTGGACTTTGCCATTGCAACCAATGGTGATGCAGTCGTCACTATTCCGGAAGTCCCGCCCAGTCTGCCCGGTGAATTGCTCGAACATCGGCCGGATATTGCCGCCGCTGAGCGCCGCATGGCCGCAGCGAACGCCGACGTCGGCGTCGCCAAAACCGCATTTTTCCCCGCTGTCAGGATCAACGGCCTGGCCGGGTATCAATCCGTGGATTTCAACACGTGGTTCGACTGGCCGAGCCGTTTATGGGCCGTCGGGCCGTCCATTCAATTGCCCCTGTTCACCGGCGGGTTCAACCGGGCGCAACTGGCCGCCGCCCATGCCGCCTACGACCAAACCGTGGCCGGTTACCGCCAGACCGTGTTGAGCGCCTTTGGTGAAGTTGAAGATGCGCTCGCCGCCCAACACCTGCTTGCCGAGGAATGGAACGCGGAGAACGAAGCGCTGATCGCCGCCCGCCATGCATTGGAGATCGCCAACAACCGTTACAATGCCGGACTGATAACGTACCTGGACGTCGCCACCGCGCAGACCACGGCGCTGAACAATGAAAGCACCGTGGTCCAACTGGAAGGCAGCCGGCTGGTCACCGCCGTCAATCTCATCAAGGCGCTCGGCTGCGGCTGGCAGACAACAAATGGAATCCAAAACCAGGCCGTAGGGAAAAAATAACCCGGTTCCGCCACTCAGATCACCTGCCGGATTAATTCATCTCCCGCCGGCTGTCCCCAGACCACCTTGCCGATTTTTTCGGCGAGCACGAACCTGATTTCACCGGCGCTGACTTTTTTGTCCAGCTTCATCACGGCAAAAAGTTTCCTTCGCTGAACGGCGTTCAATTTGATCGTCACCGGCAGACCGGCAAGCTTGAACAAGTCCCGGATGCGGCCGGCATCGCGAGCGGACAAACCGGTCAAGGCACAGGAAAGTTTCGCCGTGGCGACCTGGCCGATGGCAATCGCCTCGCCGTGCAAATATTTACCGTAACCGGAAACGTTCTCGATGGCATGGCCGATGGTATGGCCAAAATTGAGGATCGCGCGCAGACCACCTTCGGTTTCGTCCTGGCCGACCACCTCCGCCTTGATCTGGCAGCAACGGGCAACCACCCTGGCCAGGGTCTCGGGATCGCGCTTCAGCAACTTTGTCAGATCGCGCTCCAGTTGACCGAATAATTTTGCGTCGTAGATGATGCCGTACTTGATGACCTCGGCCAGTCCAGCGCGAAACTCGCGTTCCGGCAAGGCCCGCAACGTGTCGAGGTCGCACAGCACCAAACGCGGCTGGTAAAACGCGCCGACCAGGTTTTTTCCAGCCTTTAAATTGACGCCAACCTTGCCGCCCACGGAACTGTCCACCTGCGCCAGCAGCGTCGTCGGCACCTGCACGAACGCGATACCGCGCAGATACGTCGCCGCGACAAACCCGGCCAAATCGCCGACCACGCCGCCGCCGAGCGCGACGATGAATGATTTGCGTTCCAGCCGGTGGGCCGCGAGCAGGTCGTAGCAAGTCTGGACCGTTTTCAGGCTTTTGGCCGTCTCGCCGGCGGGAACCACGATGAGCGACGGGGTGAATCCAGCGCGAGCGAGCGAGTTGAAGACCGGTTTGGCAAATCGTCGGCCAACGTTGGTGTCGGTGATGATGACGCAACGCGTGCCGAGTTTCAGGCGCGCGCATTCGCGGCCGAGTTGGTCAAGCAAACCCGGCGCAATCCTGATGGCATAGCTGCGGTTGCCAAGCGAGACGTGGACGGCGCGCACAACCCAAGCATAGGGACTGAAGGCACTGTGTCAAAGTTTTGTCCGCAAATTGTCTTTGTTTCGAATGAGGGTGAATTAAATTCGACCCCATGAAATTTTCCACCGGACTGGTTTTGATGACGTTCAGCTGGTTGTTCCTCCTGCCATCCGCCGGCTTGGCACAGGGCCAAGTCCCGCCGGCAACGGTGACGATTTTCATGGCGGGAGATTCCACCATGGCGGACAAGCCGCTGGTTCCGGCAAATCCCGAACGCGGCTGGGGCCAGATGCTGCCAATGTATTTCAAGGACGGCGTGCGGGTTGAAAACCATGCGGTGAACGGTCGCAGCACAAAAAGTTTCATTGACGAAGGCCGTTGGCAGGTGGTCGCGGACCGGCTCAAGCCCGGCGATTACGTCATCATTCAATTCGGTCACAACGACGAAAAGAAAAACGATACCAACCGTTATACCACCCCGTTCGGCAGCTTCAAAACCAACCTGGAAATGTTCGTGGACGAAGCCCGCGGTCATCTGGCCACGCCGGTGCTGGCCACGCCCGTGGCGCGGAGAAAATTTGACGACAACGGCAGGCTAGTTGACACCCACGGCGATTACCCGAATGCAGTCCGGCAGGTTGCACAGGAAAAGCACGTGCCCCTGCTCGAAATGAACACCCGCAGCATCGAATTGCTCACACGGATGGGTCCGGAGTCTTCCAAACGGCTCTTCGACTGGATTCCGGCCGGTGAATACGACCGCCTTCCAAAGGGTTTATCCGATGACACGCACTTCAACGCCTACGGTGCCAGCCGGATGTGTGACCTCGCCGTCGGGGAAATCAAATCCAGGGTTCCCGGCCTGGCTGCCTGGTTGAAGCCGGTCTCCGCCACCAATACCAACCAAGACGGTTTGGAAAAGTAGAACCGGGCCTGGCGGATTTAAAATTTCCGGGAGGAGCCGGCCAAAACAATAAACCGCCCGCAGGTTTGGAACCTGACCCGCGGGCGGGATGCGTAACCCGGCTTTGTTAATCGTATTCGGCCAGCGTTAGCAATCCGTCGGGATTCGCAACACCGTGGCCTTGCAGGAAGACAATCCGTTGATACCCGAGGCTCCGTAATCCGACGAACAGGGGCAGGCTGCGATCGCGGAACTGGTCGCCAATCTGCGGCTCCGTGTAATTCTCAAGGATGACCACCGCCTCCTCATGTTTGGGCAATCTCTCCGCCCTGGCCAGGACTTTGTCGGTTTTGTCGCTGCTGGAAATTGTCGGCTGAACCATCTGGCACGTTTTGATATCCAGAGACCGGATCACCAATGCCGTCGGATCAGCATTGTAAAACGCCTGCGGCGGCGGCGGGGTCACACAGGAGGTCAATGAAAACGCCAGCACCACCAGCACGATTGAGATTATAATTTTCATTTATTTTAAATTTTCCCGCCGGTTTTGGAAGGTTGCAATTTTTCGCAGGCGCAACCACTTCATCCTCCCGGCTCCGACCGCAACCTACGCAGCTTTAATGCCATGACCTTCAAGCCGATATAAATCTCCGCTGGCCTTTTCCACCAGCGAGGCCTGTCACCCGTCTAAGGCTCCCCATGACTGCCTTCGCCATCTGAATCATTCCCATGCCTGATGTTTTGATGTTAAGCGCTTGTGTTCCTATTTTAGACAGTCTTACCTCTATTCTTAGGCATGTTAATCTGTCTGGAAAAGCAATCCGCCGGAATAAAAGCGTTCCTGAAATTCAGATCCGGTCGCTCGGGCAACGAAGCGGTGTCAATTCCACGGAACCGGATCACTCCTTTAATCCGGTGTTCAGGTTGCCGGTCGCGTCCGGTGCGGCCGGACCGGCAGGGCTCCATTCTTCCAGCAGGCGAAAGCCGACTGCCAGCAGCGTTGGCCCGAGGAAGACGCCGATGAACCCAAAAGTCAGCGCCCCGCCGAGCACTCCGAAAACAATCAGGATGAACGGCAGGTTGCTACCCTGGCTGATGAGCCACGGCTTGACGACGTTGTCAACGTTGGCCACCAACGCGCCCCAGATCAGCATGAAAATGCCCAAGCCCGTGGAGCCCTGGTGAAAGAGCCAGATGGCGGCGGGCAGCCAGGTCAGCGCCGTCCCAACAACCGGCACGACCGAGGCAAAAAAGGTCAACAATGCCAGCAGGGCGACGCCAGGCACGCCAGCAATCAGAAAACCGATTCCCGCCATGACCGCCTGCACCAGCGCCGTGCCCAGAATGCCATAGACGACACCGCGGACCGTTTTGCCGGCCACGGCCAGAAGGTGCTTGCCCCGGTCGCCGCCGATGCGCTGAACCAGATTGTTCAAGCGATTGGCAACGGCAACCCCATCGCGGAACAGAAAGAACGCGATGAAAATGCTCAAGGCCAGTTGGATCAGGCCCCCGCCCAGCGCCAGACCGATTTTCAGCAGCCATAAACTCACGGGTTCGATCAAACGCCGGGCATCCGTCCACAGCCTTGTGGAGTCGGTCGCCAAGCTTTGCCAGTAATCCATCACTGTCTGTCCGACCACCGGCACCGTGGCCAGCCACGCCGGCGGCGGCGGCGGTCCCGCATCTATCCAACCCCGCACCGCCATGCCGAGATCCTTGATGTTGTCGGCCAGGGTCAGGGCGACAATCAGAAACGGCAGCAGGACGACAAGGATCATCGCCAGCGTCATCACCAGGGCGGCCAGCGTCCGCCGGTTGCCCAGCCATCCGAGCAGCCGTTGATAAACCGGCCAGCTTGAAAAGCACAACACCACCGCCCAGAGCAGCGCGGATACAAACGGGCGCAACACCAGCAGGCAACCCAACAACAACGCCAACAGGGCAATCCAGCCCAGGTTCTGTTCCAGTTTCGAACGCAGTTGGTTCATCAGGTTTTCAAGGATGAGGATTTGTTAAAATCGGCAAGCACGTCCGTCAGGAAGATGTCCCTTTGAATCGGGCCGGCCAGCTTGTCCAGTCCCTCGGCGCGCAGGATGTCGCGCTGGCTGCCGTGGGCCTCGACAATGCGCAATCCGACGTTCAGCGTTTGCAATTCATCATGCAGGCGGACCAGCATGCGCGCGCCGGCGAGATCCACGTAAGCCGAATTCGACAGGTCACAAACGACCACCTTCAGACCCGGACCGGCGGCGCGCACGCGCTGGAGCACGCCGCGCAGAACCTGGTCCGCGTTGAAGTAAAGCAGATCAGCTTCAACTCGAAAGGCGAGCACACCGGAAATCGGTTCGTTGTCCGGATGACGGGCGATGTCAGAAAAGCGGTTCGTGCCGGGAATGCGGCCAAGGTAGGCGATGTGCGGCGTGGACGCCCGGATCAAAAGCATCAGCAGGGAACCGATCACGGCAAAGATGACCCCGTCGAGAATGCCAAGCAGGAGCACGCCCACCAGAGCCACGAGGGCTGCGGCAAAATCGGGTCTGCTCACGCGGAACAAATGGCGCAGTTCCCTCAGATCAATCAAACCGGCCACCGCTGCCAGCACCACGGCCGCCAGCACGGCCACCGGCAAGTTCCGAAAAAGCCCGGTTAAAAAAAGCAGCAGCAGGGCGAGCGCACTGGACGCAAAGACCAATGCCAGGGGCGTGCGCGCACCCGCCTGCTCGTTCACGGCGCTTTGTGAAAGTCCGCCCGCCGACGGATAACCTTGAAACAACCCGGCGAACAGGTTCGCCACGCCCAAGCCAAGCAGTTCCTGCCGCGCATCCAGATCGTAGTGGTGCCTAACCGCGAACGTGCGCGCCGCCGAGATGCTTTCAATATAGGAAAGCACGAAACACGCAAAGGCCACACTCGCCAGTTGGCGCAATGTGCCGGTATCCATTGCGCGCCACCCGACATGCGTGGCAAACGAAGGCAGTCCGGCCGGCAGTTGGCCAACCACCTTCACGCCAAGATCCGACAAACCTAACAACGGCATCGCCACCAAGGATAGAACGACCACTCCCAAAGCCACCGGCTTGCCCGGCAGATATTTTTCACCCGTCAGCAGCAACATCACGGCAACAAGCCCGACCGCGAACACCACCAGATTTGTCTGTCCCAGTTGTTGACCAATCAACCACAAACGGCGGGCGAAACCATCCCCGCCTCCCGGCACACCCAGGAGCGTGGGCAATTGCGTCACCGCGATGGACAGCGCCGCGCCCGCCTTGAAGCCGGTGAGCACACTGTCGGAAATGAAATTGACAATCACGCTGAGCCGCAACAACCAGGCCAGCATGAACAGGCCGGCAACCATCAGCGTGGCCAGCGTGGCCAGCGACAACATCCGGACCGGATTCCCCGCCGCCATGGCCGTCAAGGTGACACCGAAGACCAGCGAGATGGCGGACGTGGGACCGATAGCCAGGTGCCGCGATGAACCGAAAAGCGCATAACCCAGTCCGCCGGCCAGGTAACAGTATAAACCGGTTTGCGGCGGCAATCCGGCCAGCGTCGCGTACGCGAGCGAAACCGGGATGGCATAGGCTGCCAGGGTCAATCCCGCCAGCGCGTCCGGCCCCAGCCAGGCCGCCTGATACCCGGGCAACCATCGGAGCACGGGCAACACCGACCCGGACCGCGCCGCGAAGCCGGACGGAACCTCCATGGTTTTGTTGTTCATGACTTCAACACCGGCGTGACGGGGGCCGGATCATTTTTTTAACAACGCCGCCTTCGCCGCGGCAAGCTCCTTCAACTGGCCGGCGTCCACCTTCGGATATTCCAGTCCGAGCGAGCCGAGCGTTTCGATGACCGCGGCGGAAACGACCATGCGCGTGAACCACTTGTTGTCGGCGGGCACCACGTACCACGGAGCGTCCTTCGTGGCGGTGTGGCGGATCATGTCCTCGTAGGCGTCCATGTATTCGTCCCAATGCTCGCGTTCCCGGACGTCGCTGGCCGAAAATTTCCAGTTCTTGTCCGCGTTCTCAATGCGTTCGAGAAACCGCCGCTTCTGTTCCTTCTTCGACAGGTGCAGGAAAAATTTCCGCACCACCACGCCGTTGCGTGTGAGGTACTGTTCGAGATTGCGGATGTCCTCAAACCGCTCCTGCCAGATGTGCTTGGTGACGAATTGCGCCGGGATTTTCTGCCGGGCCAGCAGGTCCGGGTGGACGCGCACAACCAGGGTTTCCTCGTAATAACTGCGGTTGAAAATGCCGATGCGGCCGCGATTGGGCAGGACCTTCAGGCAACGCCAGAGATAATCATGGTCGAGTTCCTCGGCCGACGGCGACTTGAACGAGAACACCTCGCAACCCTGCGGATTGACACCGGACATGACGTGTTTGATGGCGCCATCCTTGCCGGCGGCATCCATCGCCTGGAAAATCAGCAGCACCGCCCACTTGTCCTGGGCGTAAAGTTTGTCCTGCAGCGCCTCCAGCGCCTGCACGCCCAGCGCCAGCGCCTCCTTGGCCCGCGGCTTGTCTTCGTCGCTGAAATCCAGCGTGTCACCGGGATCAATATCCTTCAGCCGAAAGCCCTTGCCCCGGTTGACCCGGAAAGGTTCGGTGATTTTGGAGGCCCGCTTGATGATTTCTTTTGTTTTCATGGTTGACGGAAGGAATAGGACGGAATTTTCCGCACCTGCTGAAATTATTCAGGCCCAACCGGCCTCATTAATCAAGAGTGAACTTCCGCTTCCAGCCCCACCCGCGCGCACGTCAACCGCCCGATTCTAGCGAGGCCACCTTGCCAAGACGCCGCAGATGGCGCGGAGCCTGACTAAATTCGGCGGCAAGGAATGTTTGCACCAGGTCCCACGCCACGGCCGGGCCCAGCGTCCGGCCGCCCAGGCAAAGAATGTTCATGTGATCGTCCTCGACACCCTGCTTTGCCGAAAAATGGTCTTCAATCAGGCCGGCCCGGACGCCCCGGACCTTGTTGGCACAAACCGATGCGCCGACGCCGCTGCCGCAAACCGCCACTCCCCGTTCCACCTTGCCCGCCGACACCGCCTGCGCCAGCGGGATGACGAAGTCGGGATAATCATCGTCCGGTGCCAGCTCGAACGCGCCAAAATCAACAATCACATGCCCGGCCGCACGGAGCCTGGCAACCAAATCTTCCTTCAGAACAAACCCGCCGTGGTCCGTGGCGATGCCGATGCGCATTTTCGTCCTATTCGTTCAAGCTGGTTCCGACCTGTCCGCCGCCGCGCGGTCAACCAGCACCAGGGCCTTGTCCTGGCGTATCCGCCCGGCCGGAATCGAGATGTCACCGGCGCGCAGGCGCACGAGCATCCCGGCCTTTTCCGCGCCAGTCACCACCCACAGGATGCGGCGGGAACGGTTGAGCACCGGATAGGTCAGGGTCATGCGGCGACGTTCCTGGTAAACTCCCGTCAACGCAACGTCGGCATCCGTGATGTCGAGCACCGGATCACCGGGCACCAGGGAAGCTGTGTGTCCGTCCGGCCCGAGACCCAGATGGGCCAGGTCCAGCACCGGCGGCGAACCGGCGATCTCCTCAAGTGTCCGGGCATAACTTGTGGTCGCCGCCTCGAGGTCCCGGTCTTCCACCGGCATGGCGTAAATCTGCTCGGGCCGGAGCGGAGCCTGCTCCAGCAGGCTTTCCAACAGGTGCGTGAGGTTCCGGTCCGGATCCCCGGCGGGCGCAACCCGTTCGTCCACCTGAAAAACATGCACATATTTCCAGGGAACATCCTCGCCGGACAACACCCGCAGCATTTGCCACGGGGTTTTTCCGCCGCTGACGGCCATGACAAACTTGCCACGCGTCATCACCGTGGAACGCGCCTCGGCAGCAATGGTTTTCGCCGCCTCCATCGCAACCATGTTCGCATCGTCGAGGACCCGAATCTTCACGTCGCTTCCTTCATTTTCCGGTAACGCCGGATGAGCTGGTTCGTCGAGCTGTCATGCTTGAGCCTCGGCGGCACCTTGCTTTCGAGTTCGGGAATGATGCGCTGGGCCAGCGCCTTGCCCAGTTCGACGCCCCACTGGTCGAATGGATTGACGTTCCAAATTGCGCCCTGGGTGAAGACGATGTGTTCATAAAGCGCAACGAGTTTTCCCAGCACCTCCGGTGTGAGCCGTCCGGCGAGAATCGTGTTTGATGGACGGTTGCCTTCGAACACGCGATGCGGCACCAGCCAGTCGGCCGTGCCCTCGGCCTTGACCTCCGCAGCGGTCTTGCCGAACGCGAGCGCCTCGGCCTGGGCAAAGACGTTCGCCAGCAGCATGTCGTGATGGCGGCCCAGCGGTGTGAGCGCATGGGCGAACGCGATGAAATCGCAGGGAATCAGCCGCGTGCCCTGATGAATGAGCTGATAGAACGAATGCTGGCCGTTCGTGCCCGGCTCGCCCCAATAAATCGGGCTGGTGTCATAATCAACGTGCTTCCCGTCGAGCGTCACGTGCTTGCCATTGCTCTCCATCGTCAACTGCTGCAGGTAGGCTGGAAACCGTTTCAAATAATTTTCGTACGGGAGCACCGCCACGGTCTGTGCATCGAAGAAATCAGTGTACCACACGGACAGCAGCCCCATGAGCACCGGCAGGTTTTTCTCAAACGGCGCGGTGCGGAAATGTTCATCCATCTGGTGAAACCCATTGAGCATTGCGTGGAAATTCTTCGGGCCGATGGCCAGCATCGTCGAAAGTCCGATCGCCGAGTCCATCGAGTAACGCCCGCCGACCCAGTCCCAAAAACCAAACATGTTCGCCGTATCAATCCCGAACGCGGACACCTTCTCGGCATTGGTCGAGACGGCCACAAAATGTTTCGCCACGGCCTTTTTGTTTCCGCCGAAGCCCTTGAGCAACCAGTCGCGGGCGCTTTCGGCATTGGTGATCGTCTCCAGCGTCGTAAACGTCTTCGAGGAAACGATGAAGAGCGTTTCCGCCGGGTCCAGGCCGTGGACAGCTTCGACAAAATCCGCGCCGTCCACGTTGGACACGAAACGGAATGTCAGGTCGCGCTGGCTGTAATGCTTGAGCGCCTCGTACGCCATCACCGGCCCGAGGTCCGAGCCGCCGATGCCGATGTTGACGATGTTCCGGATGCGCCGGCCGGTGTGCCCCTTCCACGTGCCCGACCGGACGCGGTCGGCAAACTTCGCCATCTTGTTGAGCACGGCGTGGACACCCGGCACGACATTCTTTCCATCCGCATAAATCCTCACGTTCTTTGGCGCGCGCAGAGCGACATGCAGAACGGCGCGCTTTTCGGTGATGTTGATTTTCTCGCCTCGGAACATGGCATTGATGCGGGTGCGCAAACCCGACTCGGCGGCCAGCTTCACCAGCAGCTTCAGCGTCTCGCCGGTGACGCGGTTCTTCGAGTAATCGAGAAACAGTCCGGCCGCCTCGACCGTCATCCGCTCGCCGCGTTTCGGGTCGGCGGCAAATAACTCACGAAGATGCAATTTCTGGATCTTTTTGTGATGAGCCGTAAGCGCCTTCCACGCCGGTCGTTGGGCCAGAGGTTTGATGGGTGTGGTCATACTTGGGTCTTTTCTATTTTTGCGGACAATCTCCGTGTTTATGCCGCCTTTTTGAGCGCATCAGTCTTGGAGGCGATCACGGCCATCAGTTCGTTCCAGGATTTCACGAAGGACTTGGCGCCTTCGTCCTGAAGTTGCGCAGCGAGCGTGTCCACGTTGACTCCGGCCTTGGCAAACCGGGCAAGTACCGCTTCACAATCACCTCCATCGGCGGCCATGAGCGGGCCGAGGTCGCCGTGATCGGCGAATGCCTTCAGCGTTCCCTCGGGCATGGTGTTCACCGTGAACGGCGAGGCCAGCGCCTTGATGTAGAGCACGTCGGAAGCCTTCGGGTCCTTGGTGCCGGTGCTGGCCCACAACAGCCGTTGCGGTCGGGCGCCAACATTGTAAGCGCACTGCCAGTTCGGCGAATTCAACAAACCGCCGTAAGCCTTGTAGATGCGGCCGGCAATGGCGATGCCCAGCAGGTTGTTCAATTCCGACGGCACCTTGCCCGCCACCGCGCCGTCCCACCGGCTGATGAACACCGAAGCCACGGAGGCGACCTGGGGATTGAGTCCGGCGGCGATGCGGCGTTCGATGCCGCGCATGTAAGCTTCGGCGGCGGCCACGTATTGTTCGCGGGAGAACAGGAGCGTCACATTGACCGGCACTCCGGCAAAAATTGACTCCTCAATGGCGGGCAAACCTTCCTTCGTACCGGGAATTTTGATGAACAGGTTGGGCTGGCCCGCGCGGGCGTGCAGATCCCGGGCTGCGGCCAGGGTGCTGGCCGTGTCATACGCGAGCAGCGGCGACACTTCCAGCGACACAAACCCGTCCACGCCGTTGGTCCGTTCATAAACCGGCCGGAACAGCCCGGCGGCCCGGGTGAGGTCCTCAATCGCCAGCTCGAAAAACAGGTTCTCACCGGATTTTCCCTTCGCGAGCTTTTCGCGAATGCCGGAATCGTATGCAGTGCTGCTTTTGAGGGCGTTATTGAATATGGTCGGGTTCGACGTCAACCCCGTCACGGACAGCTCGTCAATGTAGCGTTTAAGCGTGCCGCTGTTCAGGAGGTCGCGGGTGATGTTGTCGAGCCAGAGGCTCTGGCCGAGATCGTGCAGCTTTTGCGTGGCTTTCATAATTTCAGGTTAGTGTTACATATGGGTAGGGCGCGTCACTCCGTGCGCGCCGCCTTCGTTGTCTGGACGAGCGGCGGGCAGAGGCCTGCCCGCCCTACCGCGGTTTGTTCCAGTTATCATAAAAAATTATCAGGTGGCTGCTCATCTCCAAAGCATGGCAAATCACGTTCTGGCCGCCCCGCCCAGGGCGTTGTCCACGATCCGCTGCGCCTCGGTTACAATGGTTTGTAGATGCTTTTCGTCGCGGAAACTTTCGGCGTAAATTTTGTAAATATTTTCCGTGCCGGACGGCCGCGCCGCAAACCAGCCACTGGCGGTGGTCACCTTCAACCCGCCGATGGGTGCGTTATTGCCCGGAGCGCGGGTCAGCTTGGCCGTGATGGGTTCCCCAGCCATCTCCGATTCCTTGACCGCCTCGGGCGAAAGTTTTTCGAGTCGCGCCTTCTGCTCGGGCGTGGCCGCAGCATCAATGCGGGTGTAATAGGGCGTGCCGAACTGCGCCGTGAGTTCGCGGAAATGTTCGCCCGGATCCTTGCCCGTGGTCGCGGTAATCTCGGCCGCCAGCAGGTCCATGATCGGGCCGTCCTTGTCGGTCGTCCAGACGGTGCCGTCGTGCCGCAGGAAACTTGCCCCGGCGCTTTCCTCGCCGCCGAAGCAGAACGAACCGTCAAACAATCCGGGCGCAAACCATTTGAAACCCACCGGCACCTCGCACAGCCGGCGGCCAAGCTGGTTCACCACCCGGTCAATCATTCCGCTGCTGACCAGCGTCTTACCCACCGCCACCGAGGCCGCCCAACGCGGACGATGCGTGAGCAGGTAACGGATGGCCACCGCCAGATAATGATTCGGATTCATCAGGCCCGCCGACGGCGTGACAATCCCATGCCGGTCCGAATCCGGATCGTTGGCGAACGCGACGCGGAATTTATCCTTGAGCGCAACCAGACTGGCCATGGCGTACGGGCTGGAGCAGTCCATGCGGATTTTGCCGTCGTGATCCACGGTCATGAACGCGAACTGCGGGTCGAGCTTCGGGTTGACCACCTGGATGTCCAGTCCGTAAATGGAGTTGATGGGTTCCCAATAAGGCAGGGCGGCGCCGCCGAGCGGGTCCACGCCGAGCTTGAGACCGGCCGACTTGATGGCCTCCATGTTGATGACATTCCGCAGGTCATTGACGTAGGGCAGGATAAAATCCTCCTCCCGCGTAGTCGCCGCCTGCATCGCTGTTTCGAAAGGCACGCGTTTGACATCGGCGTTGTCGTCCCGCAACAGCTCGTTGGCCCGGTCCTGGACCCACCGGGTCACGTTCGTGTCCGCCGGACCGCCGTTGGTTGGATTATATTTGAACCCGCCATCCTCGGGCGGATTGTGCGAGGGCGTGATGACGATGCCGTCGGTCAGACGTTCCTTGCGACCGCGATTGTACACGATGATGGCCCGGGAGATGACCGGCGTGGGTGTGACACCGTCATCGGGCTGGATGAAGGTTTCCACATTGTTGGCGGCGAGGACTTCGAGGGCCGTCCGCTGGGCCGGCGTGGACAGTGCGTGGGTGTCCTTGCCCATTTGCAGCGGGCCGTCGGTGCCGTGACTGCGCCGGTAATCGCAAATGGCCTGGGTGATGGCCAGGATGTGCGCCTCGGTGAACGTGCCGCGCAGCGAGGAGCCGCGATGCCCGCTCGTGCCGAAGCTCACCAGTTGGTTCGGGTCGGCCACATCAGGCCGGCGCTTGTAATATTCCCGTTCCAGCCGCGCCAGATCCACCAGCATGGATTTCGGTGCCGGCTTGCCGGCAAGTGGAGAGATCGCCATGAGTTCGTTCCTTTTAGTTAATCCACATTGACCATTCCTTCAAGACACCGGGCACGGTCTGGCCTTCCAGATTTCGCCGGCGTATTCGGCGATGGTGCGGTCACTGGAAAATTTTCCAGAACCGGCCACGTTCAAAACCGCCTTGCGCGCCCAGGCATCCGGGTCGGAATACAATTCGCCCAATCTCTGGTCCGCTTCAAGATAAGATTTCAGGTCGGCCAGGTGCAGGTAATGGTCCCCGTTGGTCAGGAGCGTGTCAATGATCAGAACGAAAACGCCCGGTTCGTTGCGATTGAAATGGCCGGAGAGGATCAGGTCCAGAGCCGCGCGCGTCTCCGGATCGTTTTCGTAATGCCAATGCGGATTGTACCAGCCGCGGCTGTCGGCCACCTGCTGCGCCGTCAGGCCGAATAGAAAGAAATTTTCCTCGCCGGCCTCCTCGGCCATTTCGATGGTGGCGCCGTCGCGGGTGCCGAGGGTGAGCGCGCCGTTCATCATGAACTTCATGTTGCTCGTGCCGCTGGCCTCGTAACCGGCGGTCGAAATCTGGTTGGAAACATCGCTCGCCGGAATCAGCCGCTCGGCCAGCGTGACGCAATATTCGGGCAGAAACAGGACCTTGATCCGGCCGCGCACCACCGGGTCGCCGTCAATTGTTCCGGCCAGATTGCAGATGAACTTGATGATGACCTTGGCCAGGTGGTAGGCCGGGGCCGCCTTGCCGGCGAAGAAGAACGTCCGCGCAGGCACGTTCAGCCCGGGATCGGCCCGCAACCGGTTGTAGAGGACCACCACGCGCAGCGCGTTCAGCAACTGCCGCTTGTATTCATGGATGCGTTTGATCTGGCAGTCGAAAATGCTGTCCGGGTCCACGACCTGGCCGGTGGTGGACTTGAGCCAGCCGGCGAATTGGAGCTTCGCCTCGCGCTTGGCCTGGCGGAAGGCGTCGCGAAAGTTCTTGTCGTGGGCCAGCGGCTTCAGCTTTTGAAGCTGGTCGAGGCCGGTAATCCAGCCGTCACCGATGGCCCCGGTGATGGTGCGGGCCAGCGCCGGGTTGGCGAGCAGCAGCCAGCGCCGCGGCGTGACGCCGTTGGTCTTGTTGCTGAACCGTTCTGGAAAAACCTCGGCGAGGTCCTTCACCGTCATCGTGCGCAACAGTCCGGAATGGATGGCGGCGACGCCGTTGGTGCTGTGCGAACCGACAATGGCCAGGTTCGCCATGCGGATGGTCCGTTGCGGAACCTCCTCGACCAGGCTCACGCGCTGGAGGCGGCCTTCATCACCGGGAAACCCGGCGCGCACGTCGTCAAGCAACCGGCGGTTGATCTCGTAAATGATCTCCAACTGACGCGGCAGCAGCATTTCGAACCATGCGACCGGCCATTTCTCCAGCGCCTCGGGCAACAGCGTGTGGTTTGTGTAGGCCAGCGTCCGTTTGGTGATTTCCCAGGCTTCATCCCAGCCGAGCCTGGCTTCGTCGAGCAGGATGCGCATTAGCTCGGGCACGGCCAGCGTCGGATGCGTGTCGTTGAGCTGGATGGCCACCTTTTCGGGAAGCCTGCTCCAATCGGAATTGGTCTGCCGGAAACGCCGCACGAGATCGGCCAGCGAGCAGGCTACCAGAAAATATTCCTGCACAAACCGCAGGCTTTTGCCCATGCAGGTGGAATCGTCCGGATAAAGCACCCGCGTGAGGGATTCGGCGGTGAGCGTCTCGGCCACCGCGCCGACGAAATCGCCGCTGCTGAATTCTTTGAAGTCGAAATAATCGGACGCCCTGGCGGCCCACAGACGGAGGGTGTTGACGGTCTTGCCACCGTAACCCACCACGGGGCGGTCATACGGCACACCGATGAGTCCGGCGGCGCGCCCAAGAATGGCGCGCAGGGCGCCGCCGCGCAGTTCAAACGCACAGTTCAACTTCACGCCCACCTTCTCGTGCGGACGAATGACCTCCCACGGATCGGGCCGGCGCAACCAGTTGTCCGGCTGTTCCACCTGCCAGCCGTCCTTGATCAATTGCTTGAAGATGCCGTATTCGTAGCGCAGACCATAGCCCATGGCCGGCAGTTCCATCGTGGCCAGCGAATCCAGGAAACAGGCCGCGAGACGGCCCAACCCGCCATTGCCCAGGCCCGCATCGGGTTCCTGATCGAGCACTTCCAGCCAGTCAATGTTTTCCCGGGCCGCAAACCGTTTCGCCAGCGGGCTGAGCAGCAGATTGGTCAGGTTGTTCGCCAACGAACGGCCGATGAGATATTCCATCGAGAGATAATAAATCCGTTTGGGGTTCTCGCGGGTGTACGTTTTTTCCGTGGCCACCCAGCGTTGCGAAAGCACGTCGCGGATCGAGCGGGCGGCGGCCTCAAAATGTTCGCGCGGGCCGGTGGCGGCCGGGTCCTTGACGTTGTCGAAATTGAGGTGCCGCTCGTAAAGACCGTCCGACCCGGTGAACTGGACCGGACCGCACCCGTATTGCTGCAGGAGCTTGATCAATTCTTCCGGTCCCGTTGCAGTTGCCGGGGCGGCGGTTTTTGTTCGGGCGCTCATAATATTTTTGGTCATTCAATACACTTGAGATTTGGTTCACTTGACCACGTGATGGTCGTCATTCCAAAGCCGGATCACCGGCCGGGAAAGGTTCTGCTCATAACCCACCGCGCTCAGGCTCGCCGTGCTCAACATGAAATAACTGCCGGCCCACCCGGCCGTAAGCCCCAGCCAGCGGGCGGCCAGCACCCGGATAAAATGTCCGCTCGAAAAAACCAGCACGTTGTCCCCCACCGCGCGCAGGCGGGCCACCACGCGATCGGCCCGTGCTCCGATGTGATCGGGGGTTTCGCCGCCCGGACAACCGTCGCGGAACAACTGCCAGTCCGGCCGCCCGGCCAAAATTTCGGCGGTGGTGCGGCCTTCGTATTCGCCATAGTCCCATTCCACCAGATCGCGGTCCACCACCGCCCCGGTCCGGAATCCGGCAAGCTCACAGGTCCGCTCCGCGCGTTGCAGCGGGCTGGTGAACACCTTCGCGAATTCCAGTCCACTCAACCGCTGGCCGAGCGCTCGGGCATTGCGCTCGCCGCGGTCGGTCAGCGGCAGGTCGGTCACACCCGTGTGCTGGCCGGTGAGGCTCCACGCGGTCTCACCGTGCCGGGCCAGATAAATGATGGGCAGAACCTCGTTCATGTTTTCCCCGGCATTGTTTTCCGAGCCTTCAGAAAATCAAGTTAATAGGTGGAAAGGTTTTGCTTATGGCCGGCCTTTACCGGCATCGAAAGGCCGTGGCACCGACCTGGTTCCACAACAACCCCGCCCGGCAGCGGACTGGAGTTGCCATTTCCCGGCTCGAATGAAGGCCGGCGTTGGTTTAATTATCAACCATGACAAATACAACTGCCACGCGGATCGCCGCAACCGCCGGATTTCTGGCCGTCACACTGGGGGCGTTTGGCGCGCACGGATTGAAGGAACTGCTCGCGCAAAATGGAACCGCCGCCATTTGGGAAAAGGCCGTGTTTTATCATTTCATCCATGCGGTGATGCTGTTCATTCTGGCGGAACGAAAGCCGCTGGCCGCCGGTGCATGGTGGTGTTTTCTCGCGGGCATCCTGATTTTTTCCGGCTCACTTTACTTGCTGGCGGTGACCGGCTTGCACTGGCTGGGGGCGATCACCCCCTTCGGCGGCGCAAGTTTTCTGGCCGGCTGGGCGTGGCTGTTTGGTTCGGCGGCAAAAAACAGTTCGCCGGCCAGATAAAAAAACGCGGAGGGAAAGCCCTCCGCGTATTGATTGGAAAAATCGGAATTACTTCGCGCCCAGGATCGCGTCCTTGGCCGCCTTGGCCACGCGAAACTTTACCACGCGCTTGGCCTTGATCTGGATCGTCTCGCCGGTGGCCGGGTTGCGGCCGACCCGCGCCTTGCGATTGACCAGCACGAGCTTGCCGATGCCGGGCAGCGTGAAAGTGTTCTTGGCATTCTTGTAGGCCAAGTCCGCGAGGATTTCGAGGATGTCGGTCGCCGCCTTTTTGGTGATGCCGTTCTGAGTTGCGATTTCAGCAGCAATTTGTGACTTGGAAAGTGCCTTTGCCATAATGGATATAATCTATTTGTGTTGTTGGTTGTTGTTAACCGCGACATTAAAACCGGTACGAAGCGGCACGCCAAGAGAAAAAATCGCATTTTATTGAGCAATCCGTGACTTCTCCGGGCACCGCATGCCCATGCGAGTTGCAAGCACCGGGCATTGGGGTTGATGTTTTCTTCCCTTCAGTTCTCCGGATTTTAACCGATAAGGCAATAACAACGTGTCATTGAACCGGGCCAGTTGATAAAGAACCAGAAAACACATCTGATTTTGTTCGCGAGATGGCGCCTTAATAGCGCCATTCGTTTCAGTCTTATAAAAAACCGAGCATGACGAACAACCCGATCGAACCATGAATCATCAGGAACGACTTTCCAAACTGGTCGCGTCTCTCGGTCGCGAAATCGGCCTGGCCCAGGCCGGGTCCAGCCAGGGCCAGTTCCCAATTCTTGATCTGCTGGGCAATCTCCGGGATGAGTTCCCTGGCCAGCCGGAACTGGGCGAACAGCAGAAAATCTGCGCCGAAGCCTGGGAACAGATGGTCAAAATCGTGGAATCGGGAAAATCCTTCACGGCGGAGGACATCCGTTGGTTGAATGAATTGTTTACCCGGATCGGAACACCGGCCGGTGCGGCGGACGTTCCGCCTCCGGCCATGCCGATGCCCGGCCCGGCCAATCCTCCGCCCGTTCCTGTCCCGGCAGCGGAAGCCGCAGCTCCAAGCACCAGCGAGGAACCACCGTTGAAGCTGGACGTTGCCGGGGACGGCGATCTGCTCCGTGAGTTTATCATGGAGTCACGCGAACACCTCGACAACATCGAGCAAGGCGTGCTCGTGCTCGAAAACCAGCCGGCGGACGCGGAGACGTTGAACACCATTTTTCGCGCGTTTCACACGTTCAAGGGCGGAGCCGGCTTCCTGAATCTCTTTCCCATCAACAAGCTGGCGCACGTGCTGGAATCGCTGCTCGACCTTGCCCGCGAGGGCAAACTGGTGATTGACGCACGGGTGATCGAACTGATTTTGCGCGGGCGGGATGTCCTCAAACTTTTCCTGGATGAAATTGAGGGGCAGGTTAACGGGAGCCGTGCGGCGGCGCCGATTTTCATTCCGACCGCCCAACTCAAAGCAGAGGTGCAGCGGGTGATTGAGGCCGTTCGTTCAGGAACTTTCATACCCGCCGCACTCCAACTCGAAACCGTTTCCCCGATGCCTGCGTCCGACACCGAACTCCCGGCCGGGCAGTCTTCCGGGATTGCCGCCGAACCGGTGCATGAGGCCAAAACCAATGGCGCGGCCGCCATGGTAAAGGTGGACACGGGCAAGCTGGACGGGTTGCTGGATTTGGTCGGGGAAATGGTGATTGCACAATCCATCGTGGGCCAGAATTTAAGCCAATTGGCCGGTCTGGATCCGCAACTGGCGCGGAATGTGGCCCAATTGGGCCGCATCACCAAGGAACTGCAGCGGGTAAGCATGTCCTTGCGCATGGTGCCCATCCGGGGAGTTTTCCAAAAAATGGCCCGGGTCGTCCGCGACATCGGCGCCAAGCAGAAAAAGAAAGTCCAGTTCCTGACCAGCGGCGAGGACACGGAGCTGGACCGGGGCGTGGTGGAGGAGTTGAACGATCCGTTGCTGCACATGATCCGCAACTCGATGGATCATGGCATTGAATTGGCGGAACGGCGCATTGCCGCCGGCAAACCTCCCGTGGGCAACCTGAACCTGCGCGCGTATCACCAAGGCGGCAACATTGTGGTCGAAATCGAGGATGACGGCGCCGGGTTGAACCGGGAACGCATCCTGCAGAAAGCCATCGAGCGGGGCCTGACCACCGCCGATGCGGAACACACCGACGAGGAAATTTTTGGTTTTATTTTTGGCGCGGGCTTTTCCACGGCGGAAAAGGTCACCGATCTTTCCGGCCGCGGCGTGGGGCTGGACGTGGTACGCCGCAACATCGAACGATTGCGCGGACGGGTGGATATTTCGTCGAAGTCGGGCCAAGGCACCTTGTTCAAGATTACGCTGCCGCTGACGCTGGCGATCATTGACGGCCTCATTGTCAAAGTCGGCGAGGAACGTTATATCATCCCCACGCTGTCGGTGCGCGAGTCGTTCCGGCCCCGGGCGGACATGATTTCGCGGGTCCAGGGCCGGGCGGAAGTCGTCAATGTCCGTGGCCGTTTGATTCCCCTGCTCCAACTGCACGAACTGTTCGGCGTCCGGCCGAAATCCATAAACGCGACGGAGGGCATTGTCGTCGTCGTGCAGTCCGGGACCAACCTGCGCTGCCTGCAGGTGGACGGTTTGCTCCACAAGCAGGAAGTGGTCATCAAGAATCTCAATGACATGATGATCCACAAAAACCGCGCGCTGGCCGGTGCCGCCATCCTTGGGGACGGCCGGGTGGGACTGATTCTGGACGTCAATGCCCTAGTCCACCTGGAACACCAGCCGCTTTCCCAGGCGGCGTAAGTGCAGGCCGCTTTAAATCTCGCCTTGTGGCTTCTTTACGCTCCGCTTTGCCAGATGTTGGGCGATCTCGCGTCCCAGCATGACAGCGCTGACAGGTTTTAACAGCACGTTGCAGACGCCGATTTCACCAGCCTGTTTCAGGAGGGTAGGATCAACCAAACCGGTGGTGATCAGGATGGGGAGATCCGGACGAATGCGCAGCAAGGCCACCGCCAGCTTGTCGCCGGTCATGCCCGGCATGGCCAGATCGCTGATGACCAGGTCGCAATCCGCCGGACTCGCACGAAAATGCGCGAGGGCCGTTTCCGGGTGCTTGAACCATTGGACCCGATAACCAAACCGCTTGAGCACCCGCTCCATCGTGCGACCGGCAAATTCATCGTCATCCACAAACAGGATGCGTTCATTGTTTCCATAAATAACGGCTTGTGGTTCCGCCGGGGCTTCCTTTTCCTCGACCGACTGCGGTGGCAGATAAATGTGAAACACCGTCCCCTTGCCCGGTTCGCTTTCCACGGTGATGACTCCCTGATGGGCTTTTACAATGCCGTGGACGACGGAAAGCCCCAGACCGCTTCCTTCGCCGACCGGTTTGGTAGTAAAAAACGGCTCGAAAATCCTGTCCAGCGTGGCCTTGTCCATGCCGCAGCCATTGTCGCGAACGGAAAGCCGGACGGCCGGACCCGCCTGAAGGCCGGGATGACCAGCCATCATCGTTTCGTCAACGTCGCACATTTCCAGGTTTACCCGGATGAACCCGTTGCTTTCCGGCAGGGACTGCCAGGCGTTCGTACAAAGGTTCATGATGACCTGATGAATTTGGATGGGATCGGCCAGGACCGGCAAACAAGCCGGGTCAACCTTGCAGGAAATGTCCACCATGGCCGGAATGGTGGAGCGCAGCAGCTTGACACATTCCTTGACCATGGACTGCAAGCTAATCACGCTGCGCTCGCTTTCCCGCCGCTGGCTGAAGGTAAGAATCTGTTGCACCACCTCCCGGGCGCGTTTTCCCGCCAGAAATATCTGATCCAGAAACTCCCGGGCGGGATGGTCGGGAGCAATGTCCATCCTAATCAATTCCGCGCTCCCCAGGATGGCGGCCAGAACGTTGTTAAAATCATGCGCGACGCCGCCGGCCAAAGTGCCAATGGCTTCCATTTTTTGCGCGCGCCGCAATTGATCCTCCAAAATCCGGCGTTCACGCTCGGCATTCACCCGCCGGGACATGTCCGTAATGTATCCTTCCAAGGCGACGACGTGTCCTTCGCCATCCAGCACGGCCCGTCCCTGTTCCAAAACGGAACGCCATGAACCGCCGGCATGTTGAACACGGTATTCGAGGGTAAACGCGCTTTGTTTCCCAATGGCCGACTGAACCTCGTTCCAAACCCGCTCCTGGTCTTCCGGATGAATCAGGCTGCTGTACCGAATGCGTCCGGTCGTAAAGTCTTCCGGCCCGACCCCGAGCAGATCCCGGCAGCCTTCACTCACAAATTCCATGGTCCAGTCACGATCATTTTGGCAGCGATAGACCATGCCCTGCAAATTGGCCAGCAAGGTGCGGTGACGGCGCTCGCTCTCGTGCAGTTCCGCGGTGCGGCTGGCCACGCGCTGTTCGAGTTCCCGGTTCAGCTTGATGATCTGTTCCCCGGCCCGCCGTTCCTCGGTGACATCACGGAAGACCAGGACGGCGCCCAAGACGGCGCCTTCCGAATCCCGGATGGGCGCGCAACTGTCCGCAATGGGATGTTCGCCGCCTGATCGGTCAATCAAAATGGCCTGACCGGGCAGGTCAATGATTCTGCCTTCCGCCATGACTTGAGCCACAGGCAGCAGCATCGGCTCGCGGGTCTGTTCATGGATGGCGCGGAACACGTCGCCTGCCGGACATCCGATGGCTTGCGCGGTATTCCACCCCGTCAGTTGTTCGGCCACCGGATTCATGCGCAGCACCCGCCCGTCCGCGTTGGTCACCAGCACGCCATCGCCGATGGAATTCAGAATGATTGACAGATATTTCTCGCCCGCACGCAGTTTCGCCTCGGCGGCGTGGCGGACGGCAATCTCGCTTTCAAGTTCCCGGGTGCGGTCCCGCACAATTTTTCCCAGCTCATCCCGGGAAATGGTGGTCGTCTGCAAAACATCGAGCATGTGATTGAACGCACCGGCCATGTCTTTGAATTCGTCCGATGATTTCAGTTGCAGGCGGGATTGGCGGTTTCCGGCAGCCACATCCCGCGCGGCCCGGGCAAGCCGTTCCATCGGCTCCAGGATCAACTTGGCGAGGTAGAGACCGGCCAACACCACTGCCAGGGCCATCAACAACACCAGTCCGAGCATGATTTGTTGTGAACGACCGGAACTTTGGAGCAGGTGCTGGACTTGATGAATGGATCCGTCTTCCAAACCCTGGCAGTAATCGGTGAGCGCGGGCCGCAGCTCTTCGTTCAGCACCGGCAACAGAAAATTGTCACGGATGGACCTGGCCTGCCCGGGTGCGGTTGCCAGGGAGTTGGTGTAGTCCTGCCATTTGCGTTCGATCGCACTGAGCGTCACTTCGATGTTCTTCAGCGCGTCGAATTGTCCGGGTTTGGAACCGGTCCGCGTCACGGTTGAATCTGGAGAAGCATTTTCCAATCCGGCGCGGGCGACCCGGGCGGCATCGTTCAAATAACGGTGAAATTCTTGAAACGACTGTTCACCCTGGCTGCGGATCTGGAGCGCCTTGGCCGGCCCGGCCTCCCCGTCGTCCGCGGCGATCATGCACGCTTCCAGTTCCGAAAGCGCATCCAACATGCCGTGGGCGGCGGACGATCCCGACACCACGATATTTCCCAACCGTTCGATGTCCGCCCCGGTACCCGAGGCGTAACGCAAATTCATCAACCCTTGCACCACCACCAGCAGCAGTACGCTGGTGAGCACAAGCATTAATTTTGTCCGGATCTTCATCTTTGTGCCAGCGGGCTGCCCGGTTGCAGACAGCCTCCTGCCGGTAATCTTTCCGGTCGTTCCACTATCATTCGACGGAACCCCTGTCCGTATGCTGGGCAGAATCGGGGTAGTTTCCGGTTCTTGCTAGACTTATATTGTCGAGTAAGGGGCATTTATTGCGAACAGGCGAAAGGCCCACCAGGCCACACCACTGAACCGGCAGCGCACCAAGGCAACCGCCCGGCATCAGCATGGGCCACTCAGATTTGAGCGGTGATTGACCTTTTTTGCTGATGATTTCCAAACAAACCATAGAACCATCAGCAAAAATCGCTTCAGTCTTGAATTGATTTGCCGTTAATCATCATGGTCAACCAAGATCATGAAAGAAGGCCAAAATTGGGGAATGGTCGCCGAGGCTGAAACAGAAGCTGGCACGCGACCACTTGACGTGTCGCCAAAAAATACGTTCTTGCGTAACGACGGAGTATTGAAAATATGTGCGTGGTGCCGGAGGATCCCTTTGGGGCCGAATCATTGGGTTCATGTGGAAGAGGCGCCGCCGACGCTGGAATTTTTTGCAAAAAACATGGTGGGAGGAGCCACCCATGGTGTCTGCCCGGACTGCTTCCACGATTTTCTCTCCGGAAGGCAGACACAAATGGCGTCAGGTTGAACTTTGCTTTGGATTATTAAATTGCCAAAAGAGAAAAGCGTTAACCGCTTCCTTTTGACCGATGTTCAAAAGGCGTGAGTGGCAATGTTTTACCAACGGAAAACGGTATTCAAGTGGACCAACCATCGCCGTTTCAAAGCAAACCAGTTTGGGTTCAGTGCGAGAATTTCAGATGCCTGGCACGGCAGGACAGGCACGGCAAGTAGAGGTCGGTTTTTTGCGACAAAGAACTGCCCGCGTTCGTCAGCGACTCCAACGACAGTCGTTGGAATCGCCGGTCTTCGTTCTGGACACCATCTGGACGGGAGTAATGCTCAATGCAAAAGCAATTCGCCGGCTTCCCAACCGGCCCACCCAAGTCAGAATTTCTTCATCGCAGAGTCGTGACGGATTATTGTTTGGCTATTGGGGACGGAACCCAGGACCGCTGACGCAGCGTTAAAAGTTTGATTTCCAAGCGCAATCGTTTTTAATGCGCGGGTCAAATTTTGAAATGAACATTCACGAATATCAGGCCAAACAATTGCTGGCGAAATTCGGCGTCGCCGTCCCGCTCGAAATTCCCGCCAAATCGCTCGCCGAAGTGCGGCCGGCGGCGGACAAAATCGTCGCCAGCGGCAGTTCGCGCGTCGTCGTCAAATCCCAGATCCACGCGGGTGGCCGTGGCAAGGGCACGTTCAAGACCGGCTTCCAGGGCGGCGTGAAGGTCGCCGCGTCGGTGGATGAGGCGGTGGGCTTTGCCGAGAAAATGCTCGGCAACGTGCTCGTCACCAAGCAGACCGGCACCGAGGGCCGGCGGGTGCAGACGCTGCTGATTGCCAGCGGCGCAAAGATCAAACGGGAATTTTACCTGGCCGTGCTGCTCGACCGCGCCGTGGGCTGGCCGCTCATCATGGCCAGCACCGAGGGCGGTATGGACATCGAAGAGGTCGCCGAGAAGACACCGGAAAAGATTTTCAAGGAATGGATTGATCCCGCCACCGGCATCATGCCGTTTCAGGCGCGCAAGATTGCCGCCGCGCTCGGCCTCAAGGGCGATTTGTTCAACGTCGCCGCCAAATTCGTCGCCGGCGTTTTCACCACCTGGTGGGAATGCGACGCTTCAATGGTCGAAATCAACCCGATGTGCGTGGTCGAACTGGCCGATGGCAAGGAATCCGTAGTGGCCCTGGACGCCAAGATTTCGCTCGATGACAACGGATTGTACCGGCACAAGGACATCCTGGAGATGCGCGACCTGAACGAGGAGGCGCCGCTGGAAATCGAGGCCAGCAAGTTCAACCTGAATTACATCAAGCTCGACGGCAACATCGCCTGCCTCGTCAACGGCGCCGGGCTCGCCATGGCCACCATGGACATCATCCAGCATTTCGGCGGCATGCCGGCGAACTTTCTGGATGTCGGCGGCGGCGCGAGCAAGGAACAGGTTGCGGCCGCGTTCAAGATCATCCTGCAGGACCCGAACGTGAAGGGCATCCTGGTGAACATTTTCGGCGGCATCATGGATTGTAATGTCATCGCCACCGGCATTGTCGCGGCGGTCAAGGAAACCGGGTTGAAACTCCCGCTGGTCGTCCGGCTGGAAGGCAACAATGTCGTCGCCGGCAAAAAAACGCTGGCTGAATCCGGCCTTACGATCATCGGCGGCGATTCCATGGCCGACGCGGCGCAGAAGGTGGTCAAGGCTGTCGGTAAATAATTGCGACCCATGCTCAAGATCACCGAAATCGCCTTCAGTTGCTACGCGGTCACAGACATGGCGCGGGCGCGAAAATTTTATGAAAGTGCGCTGGGGTTGAAGGCCACCACCGTCCACGATTCGAAACATGGCCACTGGGTGGAATATGAATTCGGGCCGCATTGCCTGGCACTCGGCTCGGCTGACGCCTTCAAACCGAGTCCCGATGGCTGCTCCGTCGCGCTGGAAGTGGAAGATTTCGACGCGGCTATCGCGCACCTGCGTGCCAACGACGTGAAGTTCCGCATCGAACCGATGGCCACGCCCGTCTGCCACATGGCGATGGTTTTTGATCCCGACGGCAACAGCATCTGCATTCACAAACGCAAGGCGAAGTGATTTGATTGAAAATCGGCAGGCAAAGATTAATTTGATGACATGATTGACGCAGCGACATTGGCGCAGATGAACGGCGAGTACGTGATGCCGCCGGATGCGGGCCCGGCGTGGCGCGCAGCGGCTGAATATGGATTTGATATGTCGCTCATCGAAGAGGCGCTGCAATTGACGCCAGAACACCGGCTGGAGCAGCATCAACGCGCGTTGGATTTGATTCTCGAAGTCAAGGAAGCAGGAGAACGTCATGCCGCAAAATGACAAGGCATTGCTGTCCCGGCTCAAAGAGCAGAAAGTGGAATTCGTCATCATCGGCGGTGTCTGCGGAGTTTTGCATGGCGCGTCACTGGTCACATTGGATTTGGACATCTGCTGCCGGTTCAGCCGGGAAAATCTCCGGCGAATCGAAACTGCCGTGAAAGATTTGCACCCGCGCCACCGGTTGACCGCCGGCAAGCTGCCGCTTGAATTGACCGACGAGCTTTGCAACAGCTTGAAAAATATTTATCTGAACACGGATTGGGGAATCCTGGACTGCTTGAGCGAAGTGGCGGGCATTGGTGATTACGAGCAGGTTTTGCAGCGATCCATTCCGTACGGCATGTCTTATGGTGAATTTCGCATTTTGAATCTTGATGCACTCATCGTCGCGAAAGCCGCCGCCGGACGGCAAAAAGATCTGGACGCAATCCGCTTGCTCCAAGCCATTAAAGAAAAATGCGGACAACAAAAAGATTTGTTTTAATTCGAAATCGCAAATCGTAAATCTGAAATCGTAAAATTTAACATGTCCATCCTAGTCACTCCCCACACCAAGGTCCTTGTCCAGGGCATCACCGGCAGCTTCGGCGCGAAACACGCGCAGCTCTCGATGGATTACGGCACGCAGGTCGTTGCCGGCGTCACACCCGGCAAGGGCGGACAATTCTTCGAGCACGGCGGGAAAAGAGTTCTCATTTTCAACACCGTCGCCGAGGCGGTGAAACAAACCGGCGCCACGGCTTCCGCAATTTTCGTTCCCCCGCCCTTCGCCGCCGACGCAATCCTGGAAGGCGCCGATGCCGGCCTCGAACTCGTCGTCGCCATCACCGAAGGCATTCCGGTGCGGGACATGATTCGCGTGAAACGCGCGCTGCAAGGCAACACCAAGACGCGGCTCATCGGCCCGAATTGTCCTGGCGTTGTGACGCCCGGGGAAGGCAAGGATTCCCATGGCGGCTGCCGCATCGGCATCGCGCCCGGCTACATCCACAAAAAAGGCCACATCGGCGTCGTCTCGCGCAGCGGCACGCTGACTTATGAAGCCGTGTGGCAGCTCACGTCGCGCGGTGTGGGCCAGAGCACTTGCGTCGGCATCGGCGGCGACCCGGTGAACGGCACGTCGCACCTCGATGTGATCAAGTTGTTTGCCGCCGACCCGGACACGCACGGCATCATCATGATTGGCGAGATCGGCGGCAGCGCCGAGGAAGAGGCCGCCGAGTGGATCCGGCAAAATTGCAAAAAACCGGTGGCCGGATTTATCGCCGGAACCACGGCCCCGCCGGGACGCCGCATGGGCCATGCCGGCGCCATCGTCAGCGGAGGCAAGGGCACGGCGGAGGCCAAAATCGCGGCCTTCAAAGCCGCCGGCATCGGAGTTGCCGCCACGCCGTCGGACATGGCGGACACGCTGCTGAAAATGATGTGAGCGAGGATGCGTGCTGTGTTTCGTATCCGGCGCATCGGACGATCATTGCTTGACGAAACACGCAACCCGTAATACGCATCCTATTTTAATGGGCCTGATTGACTTCATCCTGAACCTCGCCGGTTTGCTGCTGTGGTTGAACTGGCGGTCGGTCCGGTTCGATCCGCTGGGCAAACGAACGCCGGCAACGTTGATTGGCACCCTTCGCCGCGCCGAGCCGGAACGGCTGCGGCGCTGGCACCTGCTCGCGGCGCTGGGTGGATTGCTGCTGTTGCGCGCGGTGATTTACTGGTGGCTTGGCTCGGCCTCCTCAAACGTATGGGTCGGACAATTGAATTTGGGTATAACAACGCTTCCGTTCCGCAGTGATTATTTCATCCGGATGCTGGCTTATTCCATTTTCAGTTTCGGGCTGACATTTGGCATGTTGTATTTGTGTCTTCTGTTGCTTTCCATTCTGGCCGGGCCGGAACCCTTCCACCGCCTGGTGCGCATGCCCCTGGGCGGCATTGATCGCTGGCCACGAAAGACAAAACTGCTGCTGCCGTTGATCGTCACGGCGGTCCTTTGGTGGCTGGCCAGCTGGCTGTTGGCGGACATGCAAATCATTCCGAAGCCGGTCACGACCCTGCAACGGCTGGAAGAGTCGTTGCTCATCGGGCTGGGAAGTTACCTGATCTGGAAATATGTCGCTGGCGCGTTGCTCATCCTGCACTTGTTGAACAGTTACATTTACTTCGGCAGGAATCCGTTCTGGGCTTACGTGAATGCCGAGGCGCAAACGTTGCTATCGCCGTTGCGGAGGTTGCCGCTCCGGGCAGGCAAGGTGGATTTCGCACCGGTCGTGGGAATTGCGCTGGTTTTCCTGGCGGCAGAACTGGCCGAACGCGGATTGGGTTTTCTTTACGGAAAACTGCCGCTGTGAAGGCCATTCCGGCATCAATCTATCTTCGACTTTGGAAATTTTGCGGCAATTACTGAGCCTGAACCTGGTTCGCTGACGATGGCCAGCGTGCCGCCGTGCAAGGCAACCAGCCGCTTCGCGATCGCCAGGCCGAGTCCCAACCCCTGCTGTTCCTGCATCGTGCGGTCAAACTGCATGTAAGCCCCGATCCGCGTGATTTGCTCGGCTGTGAACCCACGGCCTTGATCGCTGATGGAAAGTGTGATGGTGTTGAACGACTCAGCGAGCGTCCAGCTGACCGCCGAACCGGGATCGGAAAACTTGAACGCGTTTTGCGAAAGTTCATCCACGATTTTGCTGAGATATTCCTCGGCCATCGGTATGGGCACTTCTGCCAGCTCGAAGGATAAATCCTGGGAACGCCCGGCGGTCGCAGCCTGGGCGACGGCATGTTTCTCGATCAATGCCATCGGAAGTTCGGTCCGGCCAACGCGCAGGGCATTCACATTCTTCGGATCGGCGGCAATCAGCTCCAGTTGCGCGTAAATGAGAAAGTTTTCGATGAGCCGTTCGAGCCGTTTGCCGGACTGGTGGACGACATGGCCCATCTCGGCAATTTCGGCGGGCTTGAGCTTGGCGGCGTCGGCGGCGAGAATTTCGCCATAGGCGAGGATGCCGTTAAGCGGCGTGCGCAGTTCGTGCGGCAGCATCAGGCTGATGTTGTCGCGCAAATTGGCGAGCTTGCGCTCGGCTTCATCACGCACGGTCTGGGACTTTTTCAGCCGCGCATCCACGGCGGCGTACAGCGCATCGGTGGTGAAAGGTTTGGGCAGATAGTCGTCGGCGCCCAATTCCATGCCGTGCCGCATGCCGGCATTGTCGGCGAGGCCGGTCATCAGGATGAACGGAATGGCGGCGGTGGGCGCCTCCGTGCGCAACGAGGACAGGGTCAGGTAGCCGTCCACCTTCTCCATGTTCACGTCGCAAAGAATGAGGTCGGGCAGTTCCTTGCGCGCCTTTTCGATGCCATCCGCGCCATTGACGGCTTCAACGACTTCAAAGCCCTTCTGCTTCAGAGCCAGATGAATCATCTCGCGCAGCCATTCCTCGTCGTCAATTACCAGAATTTTTTTCATGCCGATGTGTGCTGAAAGTGAAGCAGTTATTATGCCTTTCCGTCAGCAAGGTGCCTTTATTTTAAGGCAAAGTCAGCGAATACGCCGCCAATCAACCAGGAATTATTTGCGTTCCGCCAGCGGGATGTAATGGTTGAGAGTGCGACCGATGTAAATCTGGCGCGGCCGGTAGATGCGGCTTTTGGGCTCTTCCATGATCTCCTTGTAATTGGCAATCCAGCCGGGCATCCGGCCGATGGCAAAGATCACCGGGAACATTTCCATCGGAATGCCGAGGGCGCGCATGATGATGCCGCTGTAAAAATCCACGTTCGGGTACAGCTTGCGTTCGACAAAATAGGAATCCTTGAGCGCGGCGGCCTCCAGGTGTTTGGCGATGTCCAGCAATGGATCACTGATATGCAGCTTGGACAAAACCTCGTCGCAGGCTTTCTTGATGATTTTGGCGCGCGGGTCGTAATTCTTGTAAACCCGGTGGCCGAAGCCCATGAGTTTTCTACCGCTGTTTTTGTCCTTGGCCGCCGTGATGAACCGGGAACCGTCGTCGCCTTCGCGATGAATCTCTTCCAGCATCTCGATCACCGCCTGGTTCGCCCCGCCATGCAACGGCCCCCAGAGCGCGCACACGCCGGCGGACGCGCTGGCAAACAGATTCACCTGGCTCGAGGCCACCATGCGCACGGTGGAGGTGGAACAGTTTTGCTCGTGGTCCGCATGCAACAGGAAAATCAAATCCAGGGCTTTGACGATTTCCGGCTTCAGTTCGTAGTCCTCGTACGGAGTTGAAAACAGCATGTGCAGGAAGTTGGCGGTGTATTTGTAGGCCTTCTTCGGATAAATCAAAGGCAGACCGAGCGATTTGCGGTAGGAGTACGCCGCGATGGTTCGGACCTGCGACAGCAGTTTGGCCACATACAGATCGAATTGTTTCGCCTTGCCCCATTGCCAGCGCATCAGTTCCTCGTCGAAACAGCTGGCCGCGTTGATCATCGCCGAAAGAATCGCCATCGGGTGCGAGCCCGTCGGAAATCCCTCGAAATGAAACTTCATGCCTTCGTGGAGAAATTGATTGTCCGTCAACAGGTCTGAAAAGTGTCGCAGTTGGGCATGGTTCGGCAATTCGCCGTAAATAATCAGATAGGCGGTCTCGATGAAAGTGGACTTCTCGGCCAGCTCCTCGATGGCGATGCCGCGATAACGCAGGATCCCCTTGTCCCCATCAATAAAGGTGATTTTGCTGACACAGGAACCGGTGTTGCCATAACCGTCGTCCAATGTGATGTAGCCCGTGTTCGCGCGCAGCAAGGAAACGTCCACGGCTTTTTCGCCTTCAGTGCCTTCGAATGTCGGCAACGCATATGTTTTTCCGTCCAATTCCAGCTTGGCCTCTTTGTTCATGTGCTCCTTCCTCGGTGTCGGTTGTTAATAATCTTCGCTGCCGAAAGTTTGCTGGGAAAATAAAATCTTGGCAAGACGCGAAAGCAACATTTCTTGGCCGGGGCGAACGCACCGATTTGGCTGGCCTGGTGTTGAATTTCATGGCCAAATCCAAAACCATGAAACGCTGGGCTTTCCTGACCGTCCTGCTTTATGCGCTCGTGCTGGTGCTGCTGACCGTGCCCGCCATCTGGATTGCCTTCAACGGCTGGTCGGTCCAAGGTGTCAGCCTGCAGGAAGCGGCCGGCATCTTCAAATACTGGACCTATTGGCTCTGGCTGGCCGTGCTCCTGGCCGGACAGGTGCTCCTCCTCCTGCTGCCCATCAACCTCGCCGAACGCCGCCTGCCCGCCCGCCGGCCGTTGAAAGTGCCGGTGATCGTCACGGCACTCTTTCTTGCCAATCTTTGTTTTGCCGGACTGGTCTCAATTCTTCTTCTCTACTTCAAGGAGGATGGCACCAATTTTTTCGGCTACTTCCTGCCGTTCAAGGCCGGCCAGGTGTCGCCTTCCGACTTTCAAACCGAATTTGGAGCCGTCATCACCGGGCTGTCGTTCTGGATTATTTGGGCCGTCATCTTTCGCAGCTTCGCCCGGTCTGACAACCCGGATGCGCTGCTCAAACGCATCACCCGCTGGCTTCTGCGCGGCAGCATTCTCGAACTCCTCGTCGCCGTGCCCAGCCACATCATCGTCCGCCGCCGGGGCGATTGCTGCGCCCCACTCGGCACGTTCTGGGGCATCGCCACCGGCATCTCCATCATGTTGCTCTGCTTCGGCCCCGGCGTCTTTTTTCTGTTCGTCGAGCGCTGCCAGCGGCTGAAACCGCAATCACCCGGCCCCGCCAATTCCGCCGTGGATAAGTAAATTCCGCTTTCCTTTCGCACAGCGCAGCTTAATTTGCGCAGACGCACATGGGATTGAAACTGTTCAACACGCTGTCACGCTCGGTCGAAGACTTCTCCCCGCTGGACCCGGCGGGCAAAAAGGTCGGCATGTATTGCTGCGGACCGACCGTTTATGATTTCGCCCACATCGGCAACTGGCGCACGTTCGTTTTCGGCGATCTCGTCCGCCGCACCCTTGAATTCAAGGGCTACGCGGTTACGCACGTGATGAACATCACCGACGTGGAGGACAAAATCATCAAGCGCGTCCGCGAAACCAAAACCACGCTCCGCGAATTCACCGGCCAGTACGAGGCCGCGTTCCTTGAAGATTTGGAAAAGTTGAATTGCCTGCTGCCCCATCACACGCCGCACGCCACCGAACACATCGCCGACATCATTGCGCTCACCGAAAAGCTCATCGCGCGCGGCCTTGCCTACAAGGCCGCCGACGGGTCGGTTTATTTCAGCATCGAGAAATATCGCGGCTGCGGCTGCACCTACGGCCAGTTGCTCAAACTCAACTTCGACGAAATGCGAGCCGGCGAACGTGTCAAAAGCGACGAATACGCCAAGGAATCCGTCGCTGATTTCGCACTCTGGAAGGCGCGGGTGCCGGACGACGGCGACGTTTTCTGGAAGAGTGAATCGCTGGGCGAAGGCCGTCCGGGCTGGCACATCGAATGTTCAGCCATGAGCATGAAGGTGCTCGGTGAAAGTTTCGACCTGCATCTCGGCGGCGAGGATTTGATCTTCCCGCATCACGAGGACGAAATCGCCCAGAGCGAGGGCGCAACCGGCAAACCGTTCGTCAAACACTGGCTGCATGGCGCGCATCTGCTGGTGGAAGGCAAAAAAATGAGCAAGTCGCTCGGCAACTTTTTCACATTGCGCGATTTGCTGGCCAAAGGTTTCACCGGCCGGGAAATCCGCTGCCTGCTATTGAGCGCGCATTACCGCGAGACGTTCAACTTCACGCTGGATGGATTGCAAGGCGCGCGCACGGCACTGGCGCGAATTGACGAATGCCTGGGCAAATTGCGCGAAGTTGAGAGTGAGAGTCCAAAGTCCAAAGCCCAAAGTCCAAAGTCGGAGAACCGCACTTCTCAAAAGTCAGCTGAAACGGCTGATAATATCTCACCGAAGGAATATGTGTTAAGTCTCCTTCCAGATGTCGAAAAGCGTTTCTCGGATGCCCTTGATGAGGATTTGAACATTTCCGCCGCCTGGGGCGAAGTCTTTAAATGGGTGACGCAAATGAATAAGCGCATCGCGGATCGTTCCTTGAGTGCCGCCGAAGCCACCTCGGCATTGGCCGCCTGGGACAAAATTGATTCCGTTCTGGGCATTGGCACCCTGGACGAAATTGATGTCCCCGCCGAGCTCAATGCCCTGCTGGAAGCCCGCCAGGCCGCGCGCAAAGCCAAGGATTTCAAACGCTCCGACGCCATCCGCGATGAATTGAAGGCCAAAGGCTGGCTGATCGAGGATTCGCCCAAAGGACCGAAGCTGAAAAAGCTTTGAACCGCGAGATACGAGTAAGGCACGTGCTTAAAATACTCTTTGAACTTTCGGGCGGCGCGTAAATCGTAAATCATAAATCGTAAATGACGAAGAGCCTGTTCATCACCTTTGAAGGCACGGAAGGCTGCGGCAAATCCACGCAGGTGGAACTGCTGGCGGACCGGTTGCGCGCGCTCGGACATCGCGTGCGCGTGTTGCGCGAACCGGGGGGCACGCCCATCGGCGAGGAAATCCGCCACACGCTCAAGCACAGCAAGGCGAACGTGACCATGACCTACGAAGCCGAATTGCTGCTGATGAATGCCAGCCGGGCGCAACTCGTCCGTGAAACCATCCGCCCGGCGCTGGTGGTGGGCGAAATCGTTTTGTGCGACCGTTTTTACGACTCGACGACGGCGTACCAAGGTTACGGGCGCGGACTGGATCTGGCCCTGGTCAAGAGCGTGATTGATTTTGCCGTTGGCGACACGCGGCCCGGCCTGACGCTGCTGCTGCACGTGCCGCCGGAAGTCAGCGCCGAGCGCCTGCGCTCGCGGCAATCCACCCTGCCCTTCATTCGCGACCGGCTGGAGGAAGGCGACAAATATTTTTTTGCACGCGTGGCCCAGGGCTACGAAGCCATCGCCGACGCCGAACCGGATCGCGTACGGGTGGTGGACAGCACTGGCGCGGTGGAGGTGGTCTGTGAAAAAATCTGGAACCTTGTCCAGCCCCTGCTGCCGCGCATCGGACGCTGGTGAATGTTTTGGCCGGAGTTTTGGCTTCAGCCGGTTTCCAGCCCCAAAGACCAAACCCAAAGAATTTTCTGTGCTCTTGCCGAATTCACCGCAATGCATAATCTTTAGGCAGAAACCATGATCGAAAAAACCATCGGTGAAATTGAGGCGAAAATCCGCGGCGCGGGCGCCGTGAACGCGGAACGCAAACGGGAGCTGCTCGAGCTGCTCGGCCGGCTCAAGTCCGAGATCGGCACGCTGGCGAAAACCGATCACGAACAGGCGCAAAGCATCGCGGGCTTCGCGCAGCTTTCCGCCCATGAAGCGACACGCACCCGGCAAAATCCGGAGTCCCTTGACCATTCGCTCCAGGGATTGCGTTCGTCGGCGGATGGCTTCGAAAAGTCGCACCCCAAGCTCGTCCAGATCGTCAACGCCATCAGCAACACGCTGTCGAATCTGGGAATTTAATCGGAAAGGGGCGAGCCAGCCCCGAATTTTCCGGCGATTCAGGTCCTTGTGGAACCCGGCCCTCCGAAAGCTTGGTCTTCCTTCGGCTCCAGCTTAGCGATGGCGACCATGATTTCATCCGCGATTTCCTGGTAAATTTTCTTGAGCCGCGCCTTTGAACATTCCCGGGCCTCGGCGCGCAGTTTTTCAAACCGCATCGGTTCCCCGTATTTCACCGCAACCGGAATCGGACGCGGGATTTTTACATTTCGACCATAGGCTTCAAATGTTCCAAACGTCCGCACCGGAATCACCATGGCGTCCGATTTGATGACCGTCAGCCCGATGCCGGAGCGGGCCGGTTGCAAATTCCCGTCCTTCGTCCGCGTGCCTTCGGGGAATAAAATGATCGCGCCACCGGCAAGCAGCCGGCCGAGGATCGCCTTCAACCCCGCCGCCCCGCCGCCGTCGCGGTCCACCGGCACGGAGTTCCATGAACGCAGTAATGCACCGATTCCCGGAAACCGGAACAAACTCTCTCGCGCGAGATAATTGATCGGACGAGGGAGGCCCGAACCCACCAGTGGGGGATCCAGGAAGCTCGCGTGGTTGGAGGCAAGGATGACCGGACCGGTCAATGGCACCCGTTCGGCATTGAAGACACGCCAGCGGAAATAAATCCGGTACATCGCCCGAAAGCCGAGCCAGCCCAGACGGTAACTGATGTTCATACTTCCATCTTCGATTCTCTATCCGCGTTTTGCCGCCTGCCGTTTGCGGATCTCCGCCAGGATCAAACCGCTGGTCTGCTCGGAAGTCAGGTTCGAATTGTTGATGACCTTGGCGCCCAGCGCGATCATCAACGGCGCCGTCGCACGCTGGCTGTCGCGCTGATCGCGCGCGGCCAGGTTTTCATCTACGCCGTCGGCGGACCGGCGCCGCGAACGCTCCTCCAGCTTGGCATCGAGATAAAACTTGAAATCCGTTTCCGGAAAGACATTGGTCCCGATGTCGCGCCCTTCCATCACCAAATTGCCAAACCGGATACACTCGCGCTGCTTTTTTTTCATCCAGTCGCGCACCTTGGGAATGGCCGCAACGTGCGACACGGCAGCGGCCGTTTCCGGCAGGCGGATTTCCTTTTCTGGAAAATAGCCATCCACGAGCAGCCTCACCTTTGCGTCCACACATTCCAGCGTTGTCTTCCACTTGCGCAAGGTGGCGGCAACGGTCCTGGTATTATCCACGTCAATCCGGTTTTTCAGGCAATACCACGCCAGCGTGCGGTACATTGCGCCGGTATCCACATAAACGTAGCCCAACGCCTTGGCGACCAGCTTGGCATTGGTGCTCTTGCCGCTGGCGCTCGTGCCGTCAATTGCAATGACGATGGAATGTTTCAAGCTTTCAGTTTCGGGTTTCAAATTTCGGATAACCTTACTCTTAATCCTAATCGGCAAAATGTTCATCACCGGACAATTTTCGCGTCCGCTGACCGTCCTTGATTTCCCAGATTTCCGCGCCCAGTCCATTCGGTGGCGCCGCGGCCAGTTTTTGGAAGAAATTAGGGAACGTCTTCTTCACGCATGCCGGGTTCCTGATTTTGATGCCCGGCACTTTCAATCCCAGAACCGCAAAACACATCGCCATGCGATGATCATTGTAGGTCTCAATCTCCGCGCCGTGAAGCTTGGACGGACAAACCGTCAGCGTATCGCCTTCCTCAACGACTTTCGCGCCACATTTGGTCAATTCGGTTCGCAAGGCGAAGACGCGCTCGCATTCCTGGACGCGAAGGCGACCTAAATCTAAAAATAAAACTTTGTTTGGCATCAACGGAGAAAGTGTTATCGCCGTCATGATGCTGTCTCCGAGTTGGCCGTTTCGAGAAAGACTTGGTGGCGGCGGAAAATATGAAGTGAATTGTGCGTCGATTTGCCAGCTTGAGCCAGGCCATTGAGCCACGTTGATCGGATAATTCTCCCGGTCTTGAAACAACCAGCCCGCCCCCCAAAAATAACTCCCGCTCGACGCGTCCGGCTCGATTTGAAATTTTCCTCCGCGATGAGGAAACGCTTCCACCAGCTTCGAAGTCATCGCCACATACGGTGATTCCTCAGCGTTTTCACCGACGACTTTGACTTCCCAACCACCTTGTTTTGCGCAGAGCAGCAGTGCCGACGCGAATTGCGAGCTTTCTTCAATGCTCACCTGGCATTTCGCACCAAGCTTTGGCCCGCCACCGTGAATGACGGCCGGCAATTTGTCGGTCGGCGACTCCACACGATATCCCAGCTCGCGCAAGGCCTTGAACAGGGCTGCTTGCGGACGTTCGTGCATCCGCGGCACGCCGTGCAGCCGGTAAACGCCCTTGCCCAGGCAAACAAACGCCGCTAGGAATCTTGCCGCCGTGCCGGCGTTGCCCACGAATAATTCCATCGGTTGCTGCTCCGTGCCGCCGGGCGGCACCCGGCCGCCGTCGCCATACACCGTGATGGTGCGATTGCAAGTTTCGTTTGCATCCGGCTCGACATTCACCATGAACCCAAGTTCCTGCAGGCATTCGACCATGATCTGGGTGTCCTCGCTCCACAACGCGCCCTCAAGCATCACCTCACCGTCCGCCAACGCCGCCAGAATCAGGGCGCGGTTCGTGATGCTCTTTGAGCCGGGTACGGTGATTTCCGCGCGCACCGGTTTGTCCAGCGGCACAATTTCGATGAGATCTGGGAGTGCCATCTTATTTAGCCACAGATGAAACACAGATCGAACACAGATGAGAAAAAAAGAACTCGAAAACCAAAGTAGTTGATTTGTGTTTCATCTGTGTCCATCTGTGTTCAAGTTTACAAAACCCGCGCCAATGCAGGGTTTCTTGAGCCAGTGGACGGCCACTGTCAGCGAAACTGTCAGCATGGCGGCGGATTGAAAAACAATCCGCCACTATCCGGCAACTATTCCGCTGAAACTCGCCTACTGCCGTTAGATAAACTAACCGGCAGCAACGTATCTATTGCATGATTCAGAACCATGCAAAATGAAAACAAAATACACCCTGTTCCGTCGCGGAGAGGTATTCTATATCCAAGACAGCGCGAACGGCAAGCAAACGAGTCTCCGCACCAAAGACGAAACCGAGGCCAAGAGCCTTTTAGAAGCCCGTAACGCGGCGCAGCGGCAGCCAGTGCTAAACTTGCACCTTGCCCGTGCCTACCTGACGGCCAGCGACCCCGCTTTCGTGGAACGCACTTGGCAGGTGGTCATGGAACAGATGCAGTCACGCGGCAAGGAGAGCAGCCGCGAGCGTTACGAGAGCGTTTTCAAATCTCCGTCCTTTGACGGCTTGCGAAACAAGAAATTGATGGAAACCACCGCCGACGATTTCTTTGCCGTGTTCAAGCGAAACCAAGTTTCCATTAACGAGTTTTTGAAACGGCTTCATAACTTCGCCGTGCATCTTGGCTGGATTGCGATTCCGATTGTCGCCCCGTATCTCTGGCCGAAATACGAGCCGAAAGACCGGCGCGGCATCACGCAAGACGAACACCAAAGCGTTTTGGCGAAAGAGAAAAATGCCGAGTGGAAATTGTTTTTGGAAATGCTTTGGGAAACCGGCGCAGCGCAGAGCGACGCCGTAAATTTCAAGGCCGAGGATATTGACTGGCAGAGCCGGACGATTTCCTATTTCCGAATGAAAACCGGCTCACTGGCACAATTCACGATTAGCAAGGCACTGGAAACGGTTTTAAGCCATTTGCCGACCACGGGCGCATTATTCCCGAAGCTGTCCACGTTCACACAGAGCGACCGCGCCAGCCGTTTCCGCCGCCGTTGCCACAAGGCGGGTGTGTCCGGCGTGACCCTGCATTGCTACCGCTACGCATGGGCGGAACGGGCGAAGGTGGTCGGGATGCCGGAACGGTTTGCTCAGGCTGCGCTTGGGCATAACAGCAAGGCGATTCACCGCGCCTATGCGAAAAAGGCAATCATCGTCGCCCCATCCCTTGAGGA